>Ga0164242_10009821_pt1 | contig 10287 bp, 10 predicted proteins | sample OricomgcompostMG_FD_108783 | JGI IMG/M metagenome (GOLD analysis project Ga0164242, IMG submission 108783) | Miracle-Growth compost microbial communities from Emeryville, California, USA - Original compost - Miracle growth compost (MG) ... | reverse complement strand
TAGAGGTTGTTTTTAACTTATTAGCCATAGTTAATTGAATACACAATAAAGCGGCAAATTACCGAATTTGCCCCGAATTTGAGCCCTTGTGGACAACCTTTGCCTTATTTATTGGGATTTCAGAGGGGATTACTGGTGGTTCAAGCAGGCAAAAACTTATATTTGCACGAAAATCAGCACTATGGAGGCAAAAAAAGCAGAAGATTCTCTAGTCGTAATGAATGAACTGGTGCTGCCTAATGATACCAATACTTTTGGCAATCTGATGGGCGGCCGATTAATGTATTGGATGGATATTGGTGCCGCCATGGCCGCTGGAAAGCATTGCAATAAACCTTGTATGACTGCCAGCGTGGATAATATCAGCTTTAAAAATCCCATCAAACTCGGCAATATCGTTCATATTGAGGTGAAACTGACCCGTGCTTTTAATACTTCAATGGAAGTTAGAATTCAGGTATGGGGTGAGGATCCACTACATAAGCATAAATATGCGAGTAATGAAGCCTATTTTACTTTTGTCGCTTTGGATGAACATAACCGGCCCAGTCCGGTTCCGGCACTGATCCCAGAAACAGATGAAGAAAAAGAGCAATATAAAGCCGCACTCCGCCGAAGGCAACTCAGGTTGATTTTAGGGGGCAAAATGTCGCCTGACGATGCGACTGAACTAAAAGCTTTGTTTGTGCAAAATGCTGTAGAGCAAAATCAACAGGCCTAAAGTGTTACGACCCCGTTAGAACCGCTTCTACTAATAGCATTACTAACAACGACAAAATATAAAGGCAGTCACCGCGTTATTATTACCAGAGATTAAAAATTTTGTTGTTATGGAAGACAATCAAACACAAATAGCTGTTTATGTATATAAATATTAATAAATGTGTGTTATTCAAAAGACGCCCAACAGGCCAAAAGCAAATGATAAAACATCTGTCGGGTTTTGATCTACTAGGATTATTGACATTTGCGGTTATATTGAGTTGTACTGGCCCTTTGCAAGCGCAAAGCCTAACACAACGAATGGGTTTTGAAATTGGTGGCGGTGTGATGCGCTATGGCGGTTCAATGCCTACGGTAGATACAAGGGCGGCTGTCTCCTTTGGGCTCCACTATGAATTGACAGACAAGATTCACGTGCAACTAACTTATACAGCCTCAGAGGCAGGTGGTGGCGATTCCTCCCTTGTCAATAGTCAACATTTTGGCAATGATACCCGCAGCAATACTTATTACTTCAGGAGCAATATTAACGAATTTACCCTAACCGGATCCTATGATTTTTTTAACCTCAATGAGGGGTATAAATTTACACCATACGTACTGGCCGGCGGTGGCCTATATAATTTTAAACCTTATCAGGTAGTTGAGTACACCAATGATAAAGGGGCGCTTAGAAAAGAAAACCTGGCGATGAAACAAGTGGAGCCTTTCACTAACTGGCAGGTGGATATTCCATTAGGGCTGGGCATAAAATGGGGCATATCTGCCAATACGCAATTAAAACTGGAAGGAAAATACAGGGTACTTTTTAATCCCTATCTGGATAATTTTGTGGCCGATGGCAAAGATGACCATTTTTACTCCATTTCTTTGGGCTTTATATTCAGACTAAGCAAAATCAGTGGCGGTTATGGCCGGCCGGCAGGCCGGGCCAGCAGAAAGGATTGCAATTGCCCACCGGTCTATTAATAAATTAATAAATAAAAAGCACGGCTGCTTTAGCGATCCTGCCTGAAAAAACAGGACAAAGGGCCTGCTTTTTGCGGGGCTTGTTTTATCAGATGCAAGAGGCAAACAATAAGTTCATAAAATATTCAACAATTACGCTTTAAAAGGCAGTGTATTAGCGTTTAAGTTATCGTATTGATTATGGCCTACAAAAGTTTACAAGAGGCATTGGAGGATCTGGAGCAGGCAGGCATGCTGATTCGTATCCATGATGCGGTAGATCCTTATCTGGAAATGGCATCCATCCAGCTGCGCGCCTATAAGGAAGGCGGCCCAGCCATTCTTTTTGAAAATGTCAAAGGCACTAAATATAAGGCCCTGGCCAATTTATATGGTACCATGGAGCGCTGCAAGTTTCTTTTTAGAGATACTTTGCCTAAAGTGCAGGATTTAATGTTACTCAGAGGTAGCCCCATGGAGGCCCTTAAAAAGCCGGTAACCGGTATAAAATCAGGTGTGGCAGCCCTGGCGGCCCTGCCACTAAAACTGCATACAAAGACAGCAGACCATTTTGACGAGATCAGTATCTCTGATCTGCCGCAAATTCAGCATTGGCCAATGGATGGCGGTGCATTTATTACCCTGCCTCAGGTGTTTTCAGAAAATCAGGATCGCCCAGGTGTGCTGCATGGTAATGTCGGTATGTACCGGATCCAATTGTCCGGCAATGATTACCTGAAAGACCAGGAAATAGGGCTACATTATCAAATCCACAGAGGTATTGGCATTCATCAGCAAATTGCTGAAAAAAATAACCAGCCATTAAAAGTAAGCATATTTGTGGGCGGTCCCCCTGCACATAGTGTGGCAGCCGTAATGCCGCTGCCTGAAGGTATTAGTGAACTTACTTTTGCCGGATTACTTGCCGGCCGCAGGTTCCGTTATTTTTATGAGGACGGTTATGTGATCAGCAGGGATGCTGATTTTGTGATTACAGGAGAAATTGCTCCAGGGCAGCTCAAACCAGAAGGTCCTTTTGGGGACCATTTAGGCTACTATAGCCTGGCACATCCTTTCCCCTTTTTAAAGGTTCATAAAGTCTTTGCCAAAAAAGAGGCCATCTGGCCCTTTACCGTAGTGGGAAGACCACCACAAGAAGATACGAGTTTTGGAGATTTAATCCATGAAATGACCGCTGGTGCGATTAGTCAGGAAGTGCCCGGGGTAAAAGCGGTGAATGCAGTTGATCAGGCAGGTGTGCATCCCCTATTGCTGGCAATTGGTACTGAAAGATACACACCTTATACAAAGGTCATGGAGCCAGCTGAGCTACTAACGCAGGCTAATCGTATACTGGGCACTGGACAATTGAGTCTTGCCAAGTATCTTTGGATTACCGATGATCCCGAAAATAAATTGTCCGTCAGGGATATCCCAGTTTTTTTTAAGTATATATTAGAGAGAATAGATCTAGGTCGAGATTTGCATTTTCAGACTTGTACCACGATGGATACGTTGGATTATAGTGGCGCTGGACTCAATAAAGGTAGCAAGGTTATTTTGGCCGCGACCGGCGCGGCGATCAGGGCCTTGGCAGATAAAATCCCCGAAGAACTTAAAAAAGCCTTACAGGATACGCTTTTACTGCAAGATTATCCAGTGGCACTTGTAATGCCAGGCGTATTAGCGGTAGAGATGTCAGCCGTTACAAACAAAGAACAAGCGGCTAATGATCTGGCTCGTGTTAAACAATTATTGGAATCACAAAAGGTGCATTTGACTGGCCTGCCTCTAATTGTGCTGACAGAAGATGCCCGTTATTTAGCGGACAATTTAGCCAACTTCTTATGGATTACTTTTACCAGAAGTGATCCGGCCACAGATATTGATGGAATAGAAGCAGCGGTCAATAACAAGCATTGGGGCTGTAATACCGCCATGATTATTGATGCTCGTATTAAGCCACATCACGCACCTGCACTCACCCTGGACCCCGAAACAGAGGAAAAGGTTGATCGGCTGCTTCAGGCGTATAAAAAGTATTTCCCAAGGACGCTTCACTGAATTAGATCTTGTTTAGTAGTCGAATAGTCGTCGTCCAGTTGTTGTCCAGTAGATTTCCAATAATCCAGATGCGCTTAGAGAATGTGTATTGAATAAGGTAAAAATATTTTCTCAACTTTATCCTTCCAGGGCTTCCCAGGTATCCAGCACTTGCTGCGCCTGGTTTTTGGTTTCTGGTTTGGTGATAATTGCTTTAATAATACCCTTTTCGTCGATTAAAAAGGTGGTTCTGTGAATGCCTAAAAAAGAACGACCCATAAATTTTTTGGCACCATATACCCCGTAGTCATTTAGGATTACTTTGTCCTCATCTGCGATGAGTGGGAAAGGTAGATCAAACTTTTGTTCAAATTTCTTATGGCTTTTAACGCTGTCGCCACTAACACCGATGACCTGATAGCCAAGACCAGTCAATGCATCATAATTATCTCTTAGATTACAGGCTTGTGCGGTGCAACCAGGTGTATTGTCCTTGGGGTAAAAGTATAACACAACTTTTTTGCCCTTAAAATCGGACAAAGAAATAACATTACCGTCCTGATCTACTCCTTTGAAAGCTGGCGCCTTATCTCCCGCTTTTAGTGTAATATCGCTCATATATTGAATTTAAATTTGTCTGCAGTCACTGCTGGTTATTATTTTTGCAGTGACCAGTTATTACTACAACTTCAAAGGTATTAAATGCAGCCAGGGGCGCCAAATGTTCTTTTTGGTACCTCTACTGCAGGTAAATCTTAAGGTTATTGGTTTGATTTGCACTACTCTCCTAAAAAATAAATGGGATGCAAGGGTAAATATGATTTTTGTTCGTCTGTCATTTTTGCGTAGTACTCCTGCCATAAAGAAACAAATCGCTCAAAATCGATCAGTTCAATATGTTCTCTAAAATCACGTGCTTCTTTTTTGGCTGGTTTGGAAAACTTGCCTGAGGTTACAAAAATCCCGACATCCGTATTTCTTTTTAAGGTACCTGCCAATTTTTGAATATCCTCAGCAGCAATAGCAGCTTCAGGCCGGTGTTTGACCTGGACAATGATTCTTGGTTGCCTGGTACCTAATGGGTCTGTATAGGCCAGAATATCTATGCCGTTGTCTGCACCTCTTTGTGCGACATCGGAAATGTGATAGCCCATAGCAGCAAGCAGCTCTGCTACGATATCTTGGAACTCATAGGGATTTTTATTTATGATAAAGTTTCTGATGCCATTAAATGCATCCTCCTCATACTGACTGAGTAGTGATTTTTGAACCTGGGCAGCATCCTGCTCATTAAAATCGCTTAAATCTGTCTGGACATCATCACCTACCTTTCTATTATTATCCCATTCTCTATAGAGTTTATTTGCAGAGCTAAGGAGTTTTTCCGGGCCAAGCTCAATTGCATGCTCCCCTTCCTCTGCGTTAAATACCATATTCCCTTTTGTTTACGCAAATAGCCAGCTTTCATGCAATCAATGGTATAGAAATGCAAAATAGATTCCCAGCGAATATAGCCTGACTTTTCAAAACGATGGGTTTCATATTCATCAAAATTAACCGTCTCTCTGATACGATCTATGACCTCTCTGGCCCTGAGTTCTCCGCCATTTTCCTTTAGTATTTGAAAGGTTGCGAAAATTGTTTTCTCCGCAATCTTCTGTGATTTTGATTTAGTTTTTGACATTTTTGAATTTATTTAGCCAGGTACAAGTAAATGCACTTCAAATGTATTTATTATGCCCTACTTTTATCCTTGTTTTATTGATGATTTCACAAAAAGAAGTCAACATAGGCTGTTAATTTATATAAAGACCGATCCCACCATGGTAAGTGCTTGTTGCAGGGCTGACTCATTTAAATTCAATTGATGCCCCTTGCTTTTAAACATGTCGATCATGAGCTCTGTGTCCATATTGCCTACCAGATCATCTTGGGCCATGGGGCAACCGCCAATTCCTTTCAAAGCCCCGTCGAATCTAATACAACCGGCCTCAAGGGCCGCCTGAATTTTTGCCTTGCTATTTTGTCTGGTTGCATGTAGATGTACACCAAAGGTAATTGCAGGATACTGCGGGATCAACTCTTGTACAGCATCCTTTATTTGTGCAGGTGTGGCCAGCCCAACCGTGTCGGCCAAAGAAATCGTTTTAATGCCTAAATTGGCCATTTTCGCAGCCCAATCTTGTAGAATCTCAGGGCTATACGCATCTCCATAAGGATTGCCAAAGCCCATACTTAAGTAAATGACCAGCGCTTTGCCATGTGCCTGACATAGCTGTTGAATTTGTTTTACCCTGTCAAAACTCTCCGCCAGCGTACTATTGGTATTGCGCCTCTGAAAAGTCTCTGAAATGGAAAACGGAAATCCTAAATAATGTATTTCTTCATATTGACAAGCCTCCTGGGCCCCTCGGACATTGGCAATAATGGCGAGTAGTTTTGTTTTTGTTTGCAGGCTTTTATAGTCAAGCCTGGATAATACTTCCTTGGTATCTGCCATCTGAGGGATGGCTTTAGGGGATACAAAACTGCCAAAATCAAGCACCGAAAAGCCTACTTTCAACAGCGCCTTTAGGTAAGCAACCTTTGTATCAGTGTTAATCGGACGGTGCCAGCCCTGCATTGCATCTCTGGGGCATTCAACAAGTTCAATGATACTGTCTTTTTTGTTGATGATCCTAGCGGAGTCTTTATTTGTATTTGCATGCATACCAATCGTATTATTAAATGCCATTTCAGGCCCTTAGTTTGCTTTTGAAATAAACAGGTTCAACTTGGCAGTCAGGTAGGTTTCTGGCAAATGGTCAAAAAGATCATGATCCCGCCTGACCTCTTAGCCTGCCGTTTGTTGCATCCGTTGTTTCATGGCTTCATATAAAGTAATACCGGCTGCGACCGATACGTTCAATGAATCAAAATTACCTACCATGGGAATCTGGTAACGATCATTGGCCGCTTTAGAGATATAAGACTGTACACCATTATCTTCACTGCCCATAACAAAGCAACAAGGCAAGGTGAGATCCAGTTCATATAATTTTTTCTCGCCGTTCATCTCTGAGGTAAAAATACTGATACCATTTAACTGCAAAAGTTCAACCGCATTAAGTAGACTGCTCACGCGGCAGATGTGGATCTGCTCCAAAGCTCCAGCACTACTTTTAACCGCATCCTCCCCTAAGGCCCCTACCCCTTTATCCGGGATAATAATGGCCTGGGTGCCGGTACAAAGTGCACTGCGAGCTATACCCCCGATATTACGCACATCGGTCACGCCGTCCAGCATCAATAATTGGGGGACTTCCCCGTTGCCTACAATTAAGTCCACCACTTGCTGGAGATCCTGATAAGTGACAGCAGACTTAAAAGCAATGACGCCCTGATGATTGATATTGGTCAGACTATAGAGTTTTTCCTGGGGCACAGGTTGCACAGGAATACTTAGTTTTTTCGCCTGATTTCTGATCGTTTGAATTGCCTCACCAGAGGCATTTTTAAAAATCAGAATCTTATCAATATTCACGCCCTCTTTGAGAGCCTCTATCACAGGGTTGCGCCCTACGATAATGTTTTTTTTAGATTGGTAGTTATTTGTACTTTTCTTTTGAAAGGCCATACATGGATTTTTAAAGTAACTGCTGCCCTGCTTTTTTGCAATAAATAGCAATTTTCAGATCATCAGCCACGGGACAAAGGTAGCAATTAGCGCTGACATGGCAGCAGTCGTTGATTTATTTAGTCGACTTAAATTACAGATAGTCACTTTTGTGAACCGCCTTCGACAAATAGGAAAACAATTGGCTATTAATTCCTTAAGTTTGACAAGTAACTAAAAAAGTCGCGCTATTGGATGGATCGCCTGGTATAGAAAAGGCCCTTGCTTACAACGAGTTTTTTAAACCGGCATCAGGCCGCACCACCAGATTGATTAAACGCCTGCATGGCGGCAGCAACGCTGCCGTAATGTAGAAGCAATTGCTGGGCTTTATCTGCTTCTAAACTGGTTTTTTCAACAATCATCCGGGTGCCACGTTCAATGAGTTTTTGGTTGGTCAGTTGCATATTCACCATTTTATTATCCAGCACCCTACCCATACGGATCATCGCAATAGTAGAGAGCATATTTAGCACCATTTTCTGGGCAGTACCACTTTTAAGACGGGTACTGCCTGTTAAAAATTCCGGACCAACAACAACCTCTACCGGAAAATCGGCTACATGGCTGATGGGTGCATTCTTATTGCAGGTAATGCAACCAGTCACAATAGCGGATTGCCGGCACTTTTCCATGGCACCAATGACATAAGGCGTCGTTCCACTTGTGGCCAGTCCCACAAGAATGTCCTTTTTATCGATGTTATGTGCCTGCAAATCTTTCCAACCCTGCGCTATGTCATCTTCTGCGTTTTCCACTGCATCAGTCAGTGCTAGATTGCCTCCGGCGATAACACCTATCACGTAATCTTTTGAAACACCAAAAGTCGGCGGGATTTCACTGGCATCCAGTACGCCTAATCTGCCACTGGTTCCTGCACCAATATAAAACAACCTTCCTCCTACTGCCATGGCCTCCACAATGGCAAGTGCCAGTTTTTCAATCTGAGGCAGTGCGGCCTGGACAGCCAGGGGAACCTGCTGATCTTCCTGATTCATGCCTGTCAGCAGTTCGTTGAGCGGCATCTTTTCCAGGTGACGATAATGAGAGGTTTGTTCTGTTGTTTTAATAAAAGACTCCATAGGTCTATATTTCGTTTATATTATTGTCATAAAGTTATAAAGAATTTGCTCGCCAACGCCCGCACTTTTTTCCGGATGGAACTGCACCCCATAAAAATTATCCTTATGAAGGGCTGTGCTGTATGGCAGAATATACGCCGTCTGGGCAATGGTATGGCGGCCAACGGCCGCATAGTATCCATGCACCAGATAAATAAAGCTGTTTTCCGCCACCTGGTCAAACAACGGCGTTTTTAGCTGGCTGATCTGGTTCCAGCCAATTTGTGGAATCTTTACCTCTTTTGACTTAAAATGCAGGACTTGCTCTTCAAAAATCCCCAAACAGTTCGTATCGCCTTCCTGACTATGGCTGCACATTAGCTGCATGCCCAGGCAAATACCCAAGACAGGCTGCTTAAGCTTGGGTAAAAGCAGGTCCAGTCCCTTTTCCTTCAGGTAGGCCATGGCGGAGGCCGCGTGGCCCACACCTGGGAAAATGACCTTATCTGCCTCGCTAATAATAGCTGGGTCATCTGTTAGCGTCACGCCTTTGGTAAAACCAATTCTTTCCAGTGCATATTGGACAGACTGGACATTCCCTGCGTTATATTTTATAATTACTGTATTCATATTTGTTATACACTATTGCGACTTGTCATTGCTTTTATAGTCATGGATTTTATAGCTATAAAACCGTTTTTAAAAATGCTTTTGTGGCTGCTTCAATCGCCGTTTTATCCTTTTGGTCATCCAGTGCTTTAATGTAGGCACTACCGATAATGGCGCCATCTGTATAACGTGTCGTTTGGTCAAAAGATGCCTTGTCCTTAATACCAAAGCCTACCAGTATTGGATTATTCAGTTGATAACCTTGTAATCTGGAAAGGTATTTTTCCACGAGAGAAAAATCCTTTTCATGGCCAGTAGTAGAACTGGAGGATACGGCGTATAAGAAACCGCTACTAAGCTTATCCAGCATCCGGACACGCGCCTCAGTCGTTTCTGGAGTGACTAAAAAGATGAAATCCAGATGATGTTTTTTAAGAATACTACTGTATTGCACTTCAAATTCAAGTGGTGGTAGATCTGGCAGAATTAATCCGTCAATCCCTATCTCAGCCGCTTTTTGGCAGAAGTTTTCAAAACCGTATTGGATTACTGGGTTCATATACCCCATTAAGACAACAGGCACCTCAATGACTTTTCTGAAATCTTTTAATTGATCAAAAAGACGTGCGATCGTCATACCATTTTCCAGGGCAATACCGCCACTTTGCTGAATAACTTCTCCATCTGCCAGTGGGTCACTATAAGGCATCCCCAGTTCAATCAGATCAGCGCCATTACGTTGCAGGGCGCCCATTACCTCCAGGGTACTATCTAATGCTGGATATCCAGCTGTACAATACACGTTTAAAACTTTTTTTTGCGCGCTTTTGCTTTTATTAAATAAGGCTGCTATACGACTCATTTTCTTTTTAAATTATGAATGGACAAATAACACTGGATGCAGGAAATTTAAATGAAAATAATTTCAGTAGTTTAGTCAAACTCCGTCATATGTTTCATATAGGTATCCATATCTTTATCACCTCTGCCACTGAGACAAACCACGATTTTGCTGTTTTCAGGGAAGGCTACCTGTTCCAGTCCGGCAAGGGCATGTGCACTCTCCAGGGCCGGAATAATGCCTTCCAGCCTGGTCAGGTTAAAGGCGGCCTTTAAGGCTTCTTGATCCGTGGCACTTAAAAAGCGCCCACGCCCGCTGGCAAATAAATGCGCATGTAAGGGACCAATGCCTGGATAATCCAGACCGGCAGAGATACTATGTGGTTCTACAACCTGCCCGTCTGGGGT
>Ga0164242_10009819_pt1 | contig 10287 bp, 8 predicted proteins | sample OricomgcompostMG_FD_108783 | JGI IMG/M metagenome (GOLD analysis project Ga0164242, IMG submission 108783) | Miracle-Growth compost microbial communities from Emeryville, California, USA - Original compost - Miracle growth compost (MG) ... | reverse complement strand
GGGCTGCCGGTCGATGCCGCCTTTATCGGTTCCTGCACCAACAGCCGCCTCTCCGATCTGCGCCGCGCCGCCGCCATCCTGAAAGGGCGCAAGGTGTCCGCAGACGTCCGCGCGATCTGCGTCCCCGGCTCGACCCAGGTGAAGGCGGCGGCGGAGGCCGAAGGACTGGACGTCATCTTTCGGGAAGCGGGTTTCGAATGGCGGGAAGCGGGTTGCTCCATGTGCTTCTACGCCGGCGGCGAGAGCTTCGGGCCGCAGCAACGCGTCGTCAGCTCGACCAACCGCAATTTTGAGAGCCGGCAGGGGCCGGGTACGCGCACCCATATCGCTTCGCCCGAAACGGTCGCGGCTTCCGCCATCGCGGGCGTGATCGCCGATCCCCGCCAGATCGGGATACGGCCGTGACGCCGCTCGTCAGGCTGACAGCGACCGCGATGCCGCTCATGCGCGACAATGTGGATACCGATGCGATCATCCCGTCACGCGAGATGAAATCGGTGTCCAAGGTCGGGCTGGCCGATGGCCTCTTCGCAGGCTGGCGCTACAAGACGGCGAACGGCAGGGACCGGAACCCGGCCTTCGTTCTCAACGATCCACGATACGAAGGTGCCCAAATCCTCGTGACGGGCGCGAACTTCGGCTGCGGCTCCAGCCGCGAGCACGCCGTATGGGCGCTGGCGGAATACGGTTTTCGCGTGATCGTCGCCCCCTCCTTCAGCCCGATCTTCCAGGGCAATTGCGTCCGAAACGGCGTTGCGCCGATCGTGCTGCCCACGGAAGCCGTGGAAACCCTCGCGGCCCTCGCCGAACAGGGGGAACCGATCGATGTCGATATCGAGGCGGGGACGGTCGCGGCCGCGGATCGGTGCTGGACATTCGCGATGGAAGCCGAGCCGCGCACGATGCTCATGGAAGGGCTCGACGCCATCGAACTGACCCTCAGGCGCAAGGATGAAATCCTCGCCTTCCGCGCCGCGGATGCGCGCGCACGGCCGTGGGCCTATCTCGCGAAATGATGTTCGCAAGCGCGAAAGTGCTTGCTTTATGTATTAACATTATACCAAAATATAAAACGACAGGAATATCTCCGGGAGGGGAGGAACGTGACGCTTCTGAAATGCGCGACGCACGTAACGAGCGACGTTGCCGCGGCGGTCGCCCGCTACGCGCGGGAACTCGATTACAGCGTCGTCGAGGAAGGCACGCTCGCGGACGATCTGGCCGCCGCGTGGCTGGCGCCGGCAAGCGCCGGCCGGCCCTATGCCATCATGCAGCCGGCATCCAGCACGCCGATCTTCCTGCGCTTCGTCGAAGGCGATCCCGTCCCGGACTACAAGCCCATCCGCACGCACGGCTGGGCGGCGATAGAAATCTGCGTGCAGGATGTCGAAACCGTCAATCGGCGGATGATCGCGTCACGCGATTTCGACGTCATCGGCCCGCCGAAGCCGCTCGACGGCTTCCCGACCGTCAAGCCCATGCAAGTGCGCGGTCCCGACCAGGAAACCGTCTATCTCACCGAAATCAGGACCGATGATCCCGGTAGCGGCCTGCCCAGCCCGGCCTCGCTCGTCGACCGGCCGTTCATTCTGGTTCTCGCTTGCGCCGACCTCGACGCGACGATCGCCTGGACCAAAAACGTCCTCGGTCTCGAAGTGACCGAGCCGGTTTCGATCCGCTATTCGATGATACAGCTCGCCTTCGGCCTCGCCAGCGAAGAGAAGACGCCGATCTGCATCGCTCGCTGGAACGGTCAGACCTTCCTTGAACTCGATCAGTATCCGGCGGCGGCGACGCCCCGCCCCGCCAATGCCGGCGCGCTTCCTCCGGGGGTTTCCATCACCACGATGATGCACCCGGATTTCGACCGGCTGGAAGGGCATTGGACCTCTCCTCCGATGGTGCGCGAGGGGCCGCTTTACGGCGGCCGCCGCACCGGCACCGTCAAGACCCCGGAGGGCGCCCTGCTCGAAATCATCGAAGGCGAGCCCCTCTCCTGATCGCCGCTCCCCAATTCGGAAAGACAGCCATGACGGATATCAAGCGCGGTTTCGTGGATTTGCCCCACGGCCAGATGCACTACAGGCAGGCGGGCACGGGCAGGCCATTGCTCACGCTCCACGCCTCGCCCGGCAGTTCGCGTCAGCTCGTCGGCCTGATCGGCGAATTCGCGAAGACAAATCGCGTCCTCTCGCCCGACACCCCCGGCAACGGCGACAGCGTGGCATTGTTCGACCGCGAGCCGACGATCATCGATCTCGCCGGCGCGATGGAAGGCTTTCTCGATGCGATGCAGGTCGACAAGGTCGACCTGTACGGCTCGCATACGGGCGCGGCGATCGCGGTCGAACTCGGCATCCTCGCTCCGTCGCGGATCAACGCGGTGGTGCTCGACGGCGTCAGCCACCTGACGTCGGAGGAGCTGGAGGACATTCTCGCCAACTACGCCTTCCCCTTCCCGGCCGATCGCGACGGCGCGTATCTCGCCCGCCTGTTTCAATTCTGCCGCGACCAATACCTCTTTTTCCCCTGGTACCAGCGCACCCGCGCGGGGCGCCGCGACAACGGCCTCGGCAGCGCAGCCGATCTCCATGCGTGGGTCGTCGAGGTGATGAAAGCGAACGAGACCTATCACCTCAATTATCGCGCCGCCTTTAAATGGAATGCGAAGGACAGGCTTCCTCTTCTGGCTCGCCCCACCCTGCTGACGGCGGGCGAGAACGATCCGCTGCTTGCGAGTACCGAGGAGCTGGCGGCGCTGCTTCCGGGCAGCCGTTACGCCGCTCTCCCGCGCTTCGATGCGCCCGATTTCGCCGAGAAGCGCGCGGCGTCGATCCGCGCCTTCCTCGCGGAGCATGCCTAACCTTTCGACAGGAGCAGGACCGATGAAGCATACCACGATCAGCGGAAAAATTCTCTACACCTCCCGGAAACCGGGACGCGAAGGTGAGGAGCGCGGCCGCGAATATTTCACCTTCACCAAACATTCCGACGGCAGCCGCACGATGCGCGCCCTGTGCGAGATCGAAGAACCGGATCCCACCGTGTTGCGCGACATCACCTACAGCCTCGACGCCGACGACATGCCGACCGATTGCTATGTGCGGCTGATGATCGGCGATACTTTCATGGGCGCCGGCATCTTCCGTATGGCCGACGGCTATGTCGAGTGCGAGAGTTTCGGCCCGTCGATCGGCCGGGTCTCCCAGAAGGTGCCGTTCAACGGACCGTTCGACGGCTTCGGCACCCACCCCATTGCCGGCGATGCCTATATCACCAAGAAGATGGACAAATCGAAAGGCCCGCACGCGCGCAAGTTCCGCACGTTCCTGCCTTCCCCCGATCATCGCGGCGCGACCCCGCCGCTGATCGCGGAAACGACCCTCACGCTCGCTTATGTCGGCGACGAAACGGTGACGGTCAAGGCGGGAACCTTCGAAGCCTCGCACTACAAATACACCGACCCGGACGCTTCCATGGCGGGCGGTCACCCCGATTATGACATGTGGGTCACGGCCGACGAGGATTCCATCTTCCTCAAGGGCGGTGTCGATGGCTACATGATGACCTGGTACGAATTGGTCGAACTGAGCCGGCGTTAACGCCCGGCGCGGGCACGTTGCCCGTCGGCTGTGCAGAAAGAGGCGGAGGGTCGTTCCTTCCGCCTCTTTTTTGTCCGCCTCGCCTTACGATCAATACGCGGCGCCACCGGTCCACTCTCTGGTCCAGCCGGCGGGGGTGCCCTCGGGGATTTTCGGCGCGTAGGTTTGGCCGATGGGCAGCGGCACCGGATCGGTCCAGGTCGTGCGGACATAGTTGGCGCCGGCGCGCATGATCTGGAAGAAGCCGGCTTCCGAGACGTGCGGTCCGTGGACGATTTCGGGAGGGCGATAGAAATAGGCGCCGGGCCGGATCAGCCCCTCCGGCGTCCACATCTGCCCCTGGAGCATGAACATCTCCTCGAAATGGTCGTGAATCTCCGCGGGCATCTCCGGTTTCTCGGGAATGCCATGCGGCAATCCGATGAGCAGGAAGGTCCGCGAACTGTCATTGGGGCCGAGCCGCAGCACCTTCCGCGCCAGCCGCAGATGCGCGATATTCGCCACGCTCGGCGTCATGTCCCAGGGCATGGCGGCGGGATCGAGAGCGAGTGGCTCGCTCGCCCCGGTCACGCTGTTCGGATCGGTGCGGCCGTAGCGAAAAACGATCAGCGTCGCTCCATCCTGCGTCTGCCGCGTCCCAGCGCTCTCGCCGCGCGGCGTAAAGCCATAGCAATGATAGCGCTGCTCCCTGCCGGCCACGGTGATGCTGCCGTCGAGCACCAGATATTCTTCGGCACGGTCCTCCGGCCCTCGATCCGGGCCGACGAATCCGGCGGGGTAACGGATCAGGTACGTCTCCTCGCCGTCCACGGGATCGACATTGAGGCGCTTGACCTCGGTCCCGTCGGGCTGGCGTTCCCAATCGACATTCTGGGTCTGGACGAATTCGATATACGGACGTGCCATCACTCAACTCCAAGGCCTAATGCGCCGGGATTGACGCGATTCTCGGGATCCACGATCCGCTTGATGCCGGTCAGCAAGGCGCGAGATTCGGGGCGCAGGATGTCCGCGTAACGATAGGTGCGGCCGATCTGGTTCGACTGTGCGCCCAGCGAGGCGAACAACTCGACGAGCTCGGCGCGGACGCGCATCACCAGCGCGCGCGCATCGGGATCGGGGGCAGGTTCCGCCACCCTTCCCTTGGTCGCCGCACTCACCGTCGCGTGATGCAACGGCAACCAGCTGTCATGCCAGTTGAACACCGGCTCGTAGCTGAAGACATGGTTGCCGACGACCGTCAGCAGGCGCGAGACGACGATCCCCTTGGCATCCAGATCGGCCTGATGGCTCGCCAACAGGTTTTCGACGGCGTCCACCAGCGGCTTCGCCTCGCTGTGCGCGACCTTGGCATTGAGGGCGACCCAGCGGTCGCCGGTCGCTCCGATCACGGCGTCGAGCGGCGAATAGGGGTCGGCGCGCCCCGCCCGGGGGATCGAGTTGGGCAGTTCCTTGCCGCCCGCCTTCGCGACGATGGCCCGCGCGAGCGCCATATCTCCTTCGACCGCTTCGCGCGTGCGGCCCGCCAGCACCATATGAAGCGAATAGCAACCGGCCTCGATGAAGTCGCGCCCCGCCATGGCGAGCTGCGCGCCGGCCTTCAGCCCGCGCAGCAGGCCTTTCTCCTGCCGCACCACTTTCACCAGCGTTTTGGCGTCCTTGACGAGGTCGCCGGGCTGGCTGAGCGCCGCGCGAGTCTTGTCGGGGTCCATCATGTAGCAGTCTTCGGCCAATTCGGACCGGCCCATCTCGCACAGCGTCTCCACCGCCGTATCGCGGTCCTGAAAGCCGAACGACAGATAGTCGGTATGCGCCGGGGCGCGGATCATGCGCAGCGTCACCACGCTCTTGATGCCCAATGCCCCGGCATCATGGGTGAACAGGCCGGTCGTGTCCGGCCCGAACGTGCGCGTGAAGGGCCGCCGCGCCGTGGCGACCGCCGTCTGGCCGGTATGGACGATGGTCCCGTCCGCCAGCACGACCTGCATGCCCAGGACGATTTCCGCCGACGTGCCGTATCGCGCCGTCCCGAGGAACAGCGCGCCGTTGGAGAGGCCGCCTCCCACGGTCGCCCCGCGCCCGGAAAACGTGCCGAAGAACGGCAAGCGCAGGCCCAGCGGCTTCAGGGCGTCGTAGATCTGCATCCAGGTAACGCCCGCCTCGACGGTGATCAGCAGGTCCTGTTCGTTGATCTCGATGATGCGGTTCATGCGTCGCATGTCGACGGCGACGGCGCCGGTCTCGGACGCGACATAGCCTAGGACGTAGGTAAGCCCGCCGCCGCGCGGCAGGATGGCAAGCCCGGCCTCGGCGATCACCGCCGCGGCGGCGCTCAGTTCGTCGATCGAGCCCGGCCTGACGACCGCCGCGACCATGCCGCCCGGCCCGCACAGGTCGGCGGAATGCAGACGCCGGCTCTCTTCATCGACAAGGAGGCCCTCCTCACCGAGAATGGTGCGAAGGCGGTCGACCAGCGGCGCTCCCGCGTTGCTCGACGCGATGGTCATTTCGGTCACGATCATTCCTTTCCACTATGCGCCAGGGCCGCATCGCGGAATGCCTTGCGCCCGATGGCCAGCACGAAGACGGCGGCAAGGCCGAACACGAAGAAGACGATTCCGAGCGCGTAGGAGATTCCGCTCGGCTGGCTGAAAAACGTATCGGAGAGATACCCGACGATGAAGTTGCCGGCGGTAAGCGCGATCAGCCCGGAACAGATGTTGTGCAGCGCCATCACCTGTCCTCGAAGCTCGTTCGGCGTGATGAGCGACAAACCGGAATAAACGGACGAGATATTCCAGTTCACGAACAATGCGTTGAGGCCGTAGAAGACCAGCGCCAACGCCCCCGGCCGCACGATGCAGCCGAGCGTTCCGAACACCGCCATGGACAGGCCGCAGACGATCGCGGCGATGATCGGCGCATCGCTGTAGCCCCGCCGCGACAACCAGGCGATGACCCACCCGCTGTTCACCGCCGCGAAGATGCTGATCGGCATACCGACGGCGCCGAGCAGATAGCCGGTTTCGGCCGCGCTCCAGCCATGGGCCCGGATGAACAGCGCGGGAAACCAGCCGACGATCGCGTAAACGCATACGAGATTGAGCACCGTTCCAATCATCAGGGCGCCAAAAGCCATCGGTCTGGCGCGGAAAAGCAGGATGATCGGACGCAGGCTGAAGCCTTGCATGACCGACACGACGCCATGCCGGCGCGGCTCGCGAACCGACACGAGAACGAGACCTGCCAGCACGATGCCCGGTGCCCCGCACAGGATGAACACGATCTGCCAGGGCGCCATTGCGTGGAAAAAGTGAACGGTGGCGATCAACCGGTCTGCCCAGCTCAGGAAAAGACCGGAAAGCGCGAAGGCTGCGGCAGTGCCCAGCGAACTGCCCGTAACGAAGACGCCATATGCCTTCGGCCGCACCGGAGGCGCGAAATAATCGGCGATCAGCGAGGTCGCGACCGGCACCAGCGCCGCCTCGCCGATGCCTACCAGCATCCGGGCGAAGAACAGGCCGTGGAATGTCGTGGCGAACGAGCAGCCTATCGTTGCAAGGCTCCACAGAGCCAATCCGCCGGTCAGAACGAAAACGCGGCGTGATCGGTCGCACAACATCCCGAGCGGCAGGCCGAGCACCGAGTAGCAGATGCTGAACGCCATGCCTTGCAGCAGGCCGAACTGGGTGTCGTCGATCTTGAATGTGGCCTGGAGCGGCGTGATGAGCAGGCCGATCGATACCCGGTCGAGGATGGCTAGTGCGTAAGCCAGCGTCAGCAGCGCGACGACATACCAGGCGTAAGACCTGCGGGGCCACACGGCATCAGCGCCGAAAGCAGTTTTCGGGACGACCGTCATGACGCCGACACTCCGGCTGGAAGAGGCTTCGGAACGGCGACATCGCCGCCGAGAAAGGCAAGGACGACAGGCAGCGTTGCGGCGATGTCGTCGCCGCGTGGCGCGATTCGCGCGTCGCTCAACCGATCGGCGACCGCCGTCGCGGCCCGATAGCCCGGATCGCCCGCTCGATCGAAGATCAGCGCTGGCTGGCCGAACACCGGATAACGCGCATCCGCATCGGCCTGCACGGCGAGGCGCGCCATGTCGCCGTATCGCGCCGGCTGCTTCAGGATGGCGACGAGCGATTGATGCAACCCGGCCGCGTCGAGCGCCGGCGAAAGCGTCCGGTGGGCGTCCGGCGAACCGTCGAACCAGGGCCATTGCGCCTCGCTGTCGCGCAGCATGTGCCAGATTCGGTGAAGATGGCCGCCCGCTCGATCGAATTCGATCTTCGGGCACAAGGCGTCGCCGAGATCTACCGGATCCTCGCTGTCGAGCATAAAGCAGCCGTCGAGGATGACGCGGTTGGTCGCTCGACCGTGGCGCGCGGCGAAAGTCGCCGCGAGCGGGGTCGCGAAGCCCAGCCCCATCACGTCGACCGAGTCGATCCCCAGAACCCGGATCATCTCGTGCAGCGAATCGGCCGCCGCTTCGAGCGACGGGGTTTCGAGCGGATCGGACTCTCCGTAGCCGCACAGGTCCGGGACCAGGGTCGGCCGCTCGCCGAAAGCCTCCTGCCAGCGCAACGCGTGCATCGTGGTCGGCGCGTCGATGACGAGGACCGGCCGCTGCGTTCCGCGACCGGCCCGCCGCACAAGCATCTGGCCATGCGGCACATCCACATATGTTGCCGGGCCGTCATTCGCCAGCACCAGTCCGGGCCGGGGCGCGGCATCGGCGAACATTTCCGCCAGCCAGGCCAGCCACGCGTCGCGATCCGCGGGCAGGCGCGTGACGGTCAGTGCGTCGTTCCGCTCGACCGGCACACGATCGAGCGCGGCATAAAGAACGTCGTCCGCCTTGGCGGCGATGACCGTCGGACACCGCACCGCGTGCAGGGCAGGCATCGGATCGTACAGCATCGCAGCCGAATATGCCGACGCATAGGCCGGGCCGGCGGACAGGAAGTCCAACGCGTAATCGGCGAACCAGGCATCGCTCTGCGCAGCGATGGGCATCCGCGCCTGCGGCGTTTGCCGGAACCAGGGAAACCACCGCGCCATGTCGCGCATCCGCGTCCATTCGGTCGCCAGATAGCCGCCGGCGGCGTCGAGCCGGAAGGGGCGCATATAGGCGTCGACATAGGCGGGATCGGGCGGTCCTGCGGGAATGGACAGGCCGTCGAGGATCAGGCCCGCCTGACGGTCGAAGCCGGCGGCATATTCGAGCGCGATCTTGGCGCTCGTATGGGTCGCATAGAGGGGCGCCCCAGCCAGTTCCATCGCCTTCAGCGTGTGATCCAGCGCTTCGGCGAACGCGGCGATGGTCGGCCGCTCCGTTTCCAGCGGCTGCGAATTGCCATAGCCGGGCGTATCGAGTGCATAGACCGTGAAGCGATCCGCCAACCGCGTCATGGTATCGATATGAAGGCGGGAGGAGCGCGGCGAATCGTGCAACATCACCACCGGCGGGCCTTTTCCCGTGCAGCGATAATGAACGAGGCGGCCATCGACCGTGACGAAGCCCTTATGCATGGCCGATCGACCGCGCTGTGGCCGCGACCCTCTCCAACGAGATTCCCGACAGACCTTGCGCGCCACCATTTGATATACTCATAAGACGAATGGTGCGGCATAGTCGCCGCCTTGTCCAGAGCCGAGGATCACAAATGGTGGAAAGTGAAATGGCGACATCCGCGCCCGTGGCGGCATCGCGAGAATCGGCAAAGGGCTGGCTCGTCGTGATCGCTGCGATGATCGGTGTCGCGCTCGGCCTCAGCCCGATACCGTTCTACACGATCGGCATGTTCGCCCCCGAACTGTCGCACGCGTTCGGCTGGAGCTTCGCCTCGCTGATGGGCAGCATCGCGGTCCAGTCGGCCGTCGTGATGGTGGTGAGTCCGGCGGTCGGCTTCGTCATCGACCGCTATGGCGCGCGGATCGTGGCGCTTGTCTCGCTGACGTTGTTCGGACTGTGCTTCATGAGCCTGAGCCTCAGCAACGGCTCCCTGACGCTCTATTACGGCCAGTGGGTCGTCATGTCGGTGGTCGGCGCGGGCACCTTGTCGGCGACGTGGACCCGCGTCGTGAACGGCTGGTTCGACCGCAATCGTGGCCTCGCCCTGGGTCTCGCCAGCACGGGGACCGGCCTTACAGGCTTTCTCATCAAGCCGCTCACCGCCTACCTCATCCTGAATTTCGGCTGGCGGACGGCGTTCTTCCTCATCGGCTTGCTGCCGATCGTCATCGGCGTGCCTGTCGTCCTCCGGCTGTTCCGGGAAAATCAGGACGTGGCGGAGGCGTCGCCGGCGGGATCGGCCGAACCGGTAACGGAGCACGGGCTGACGCTCCGCGAGGCGCTTCGCAGTCCCCGATTCTGGGTGATGGCGGCGGCGTTCCTTCTCATCGCTTTCGCGCTCACCGCGCCGACGCCGAACATGGAAAACATCCTCAGGACGTTCCACTTCCCGCTGATCGAGATCGGCCGCATCACCGCCAGCTTCGGCCTCGCGGTCATCGCCGGCCGTATCATCGGCGGCTGGCTGCTCGATCGCATTTGGGCACCGCTCTGCGCGTTCGGCATCTTGATGATGCCGGCACTCGGCTCGTGGCTGCTGACCGCATCGACGATCAATGCCGGCACCGCATTGCTGGCAGTGCTCGCGATCGGTTTCGGCGCGGG
>Ga0164242_10009818_pt1 | contig 10287 bp, 9 predicted proteins | sample OricomgcompostMG_FD_108783 | JGI IMG/M metagenome (GOLD analysis project Ga0164242, IMG submission 108783) | Miracle-Growth compost microbial communities from Emeryville, California, USA - Original compost - Miracle growth compost (MG) ... | reverse complement strand
GGCGGAACGACGAGCGCGTCCTTCTCGCGCACCGCCACGAGCTCGGCGTACGACGCGCGCGCCTCGGCCCACGCCACGCGGTCGCCGACTGCGAGCGTCGTCACGTCGGTGCCGACCGCGACGACCTCGCCCGCGCCCTCGGAGCCGAGCACGCTCGGGTAGGAGATCGGGTACCGGCCCGCCCGGCGGTAGGTGTCGATGAAGTTGACGCCCACCGCGGCGGTGCGCACGACGACCTCGTCGGGCGCGGGCTCCGGGTCGGGGACGTCGACGAGGCGCAGGACCTCCGGGCCGCCCGCGGCGGTCGCGACGATGGCTCGCATGCCCGCGGCAACGCCGGCGGGGCGCGGACGATTCCCGGGCGGTGCCTCGAGGTGCATCTTTTCGCGGTGTTGTGTATGTTCATGCACATGACCTTCTCCGTGGCCGTTGCCGGCGCGAGTGGCTACGCGGGCGGCGAGATGCTGCGCCTGCTGCTCGCCCACCCGGAGGCCCGCATCGGCGCGCTCACGGCCCACTCGAGCGCGGGGTCGCGGCTCGGCGAGCACCAGCCGCACCTGCGCGGGCTCGCGGACCGCGTCATCGCGCCCACCGACGTCGAGGCGCTCGGGGGCCACGACGTCGTCGTGCTCGCGCTGCCGCACGGCGCGTCCGGCGCGATCGCCGCGGAGCTCGAGGCGCGCGGCGACGGCGCGGTCGTCGTCGACCTGGGCGCCGACCACCGGCTGGTCGACCCGGCCGCCTGGACCGCGTTCTACGGCAGCCCGCACGCGGGCACGTGGCCCTACGGCCTGCCGGAGCTGCTGAACCCGGGGGAGCGGACCGCCGCGTCGCAGCGCGCGGCGCTCGCCGCGACGCGGCGGATCGCGGTCCCGGGGTGCAACGTCACCGCCGTCACGCTCGGTCTGCAGCCGGGCGTCGCGGCCGGTCTGGTCGAGCCGACGGACCTCGTCGCGGTGCTCGCCAACGGCTACTCGGGCGCCGGCAAGAGCCTCAAGCCGCACCTGCTCGCGTCCGAGGCGCTCGGCGCGGCGCAGCCCTATGCGGTGGGCGGCACGCACCGGCACATCCCCGAGATCGCCCAGAACCTGCGCTCGGCCGGCGCGGCCGACGTGACGATCTCGTTCACGCCGACCCTCGTGCCGATGGCTCGCGGGATCCTCGCGACGGCCACCGCGCGGCTCGCGCCGGGCGCCGACCCCGCCGCGGTCCGCGCCGCGTGGGAGCGGACGTACGCCGACGAGCCGTTCGTGCACCTGCTGCCGGAGGGCCAGTGGCCGACCACCGCCTCGACGCTCGGCGCGAACACCGCGCTCGTGCAGGTCGCGGTGGACGCCGCCGCTGGGCGGGTCGTCACGGTGACCGCGATCGACAACCTCGTCAAGGGCACCGCCGGCGGCGCCCTGCAGTCCCTCAACCTGGCGCTCGGCCTGCCCGAGACGCTCGGCCTCCCCGTGGACGGAGTCGCACCGTGAGCGTGAGCACGCAGGATCGTTCCCCCGGGGTCACTGCGGCGGCGGGCTTCCGCGCGTCCGGCGTGACGGCGGGCCTCAAGCCGTCGGGGCGCCCTGACCTGGCGCTCGTCGTCAACGACGGGCCGCTGCAGGTCGGCGCCGCGGTGTTCACCACGAACCGCGTGCAGGGCGCGCCGGTCAAGTGGTCGCGGCAGGCCGTCGCCGACGGCGTGGTGAGCGCGGTCGTCATGAACTCCGGCGGCGCGAACGTGTCGACCGGGGCGGCGGGGTTCCAGGACTCGCACAGCACGGCCGAGCGGGTCGCCGACGCGCTCGGCATCTCGGCCGGCGACGTCGTCGTCGGCTCGACGGGCCTGATCGGCGAGCGCCTGCCGCGCGAGATCTTGCTCGCGGGTGTCGACCAGGCCGCGGCGGCGCTCAGCCCGACGGGCGGCCTGGACGCGGCGATCGCGATCATGACGACCGACACCGTGCCGAAGACGGCCCACCTCACGGTCCCGGGCGACTTCGGCACCTGGACGGTCGGCGGCATGGCCAAGGGCGCGGGCATGCTCGCGCCGGCGCTCGCCACGATGCTGTGCGTCGTCACGACGGACGCGGTGGTCGACGCGGAGCTCGCCGACAGGGCCCTGCGCACGGCCACGAGCCGCACGTTCGACCGCGTCGACTCGGACGGCTGCATGTCGACGTCCGACACGGTCGTGCTGCTCGCGTCCGGCGCGAGCGGCGCGTCGCCCGACCCGGAGGCGTTCGTCGCGGGCGTCGAGGCCGTCTGCGCGCAGCTCGCGCAGCAGCTCGTGGCGGACGCCGAGGGGGCCTCGCACGACATCGGCATCACGGTGATGGGCGCCACCACCGAGGCGGCCGCGGTCGCCGTCGGCCGGGCCGTCGCGCGCTCGGCGCTCTTCAAGGCGGCGATCTACGGCAACGACCCCAACTGGGGCCGCGTCCTCGCCCAGGTGGGCACCGTGCCGGACGACGTCGCGCCGTACGACCCCGACGAGCTCGACGTGACCATCAACGGCGTCCAGGTCTGCAAGGGCGGCGAGGCGCACGAGCCGCGCTCGCTCGTCGACCTGCGCGCGAACCGGCTGGTCACCGTGCTGATCGACCTGCACGCCGGCGACGAGGTGGCGACCGTCTGGACGAACGACCTCACGCACGACTACGTCACCGAGAACAGCGAGTACTCCACGTGAGCCCCGACGACTTCGTCTTCGACACCCGCACGGACCTGCGCGCCGACCAGAAGGCGGAGGTGCTGATCGAGGCCCTCCCGTGGCTGCAGAAGTTCGCGGGCGCGCTCGTCGTCGTCAAGTACGGCGGCAACGCGATGGTCGACGACACGCTCAAGCGCGCGTTCGCCGAGGACATGGTGTTCCTCCGGCAGGTCGGCCTGCGGCCCGTCGTCGTGCACGGCGGCGGCCCGCAGATCAACGCGATGCTCGACCGCCTGGGGATCGCCTCGGAGTTCCGCGGGGGTCTGCGGGTCACCACGCCGGAGGCGATGGACGTCGTCCGCATGGTGCTCACCGGGCAGGTCTCGCGCGAGCTGGTCGGCCTGCTCAACGCCCACGGGCCCTACGCCGTCGGCCTGTCCGGCGAGGACGGCGCGCTGCTGCAGGCGCGGCGGCGCACTGCCGTCGTGGACGGCCAGGAGGTCGACGTCGGCCTGGTCGGGGACGTCGTCGAGGTCAACCCCGGCGCGGTGCACGACCTGCTCGACGCGGGCCGCATCCCGGTCGTCTCGACCGTCGCGCCCGACATCGAGGACCCGACGCAGGTGCTCAACGTCAACGCGGACACGGCCGCCGCGGCGCTCGCGGTCGCGCTGGGCGCGCGCAAGCTCATCGTGCTCACCGACGTCGAGGGGCTGTACACGCGCTGGCCCGACCGGTCGTCGCTGGTGCGCCGCCTGCGGGCCTCGGCGCTGGCCGAGCTGCTGCCGACCCTCGACTCGGGCATGCGCCCGAAGATGGAGGCCTGCTGGCGCGCCGTCACGGGCGGCGTGGGCCGCGCGCACGTCATCGACGGACGCGCCCCGCACTCGATCCTCGTCGAGGTCTTCACGACCGACGGCATCGGCACCATGGTCTTCCCGGACGAGGAGCCGGCGACCGCCCCGTTCACGCGGCCCGTGCCGCTCGTCACCCCGGAGGTCTCGGCATGACGACGCCGCCCGCCGCCCGCCACCGCGCCGACGTCGCGCCCGAGGCCCTGCCGGTCCCCGCGACCGACGGCTCGGTCGCGCAGTGGACCGACCGGTACTCCCGCGCCGTCATGGACACGTTCGGCCCGCCGCAGCGCGTGCTCGTCCGCGGCGAGGGGCCGTACGTGTGGGACGCCGACGGGAAGCGCTACCTCGACCTGCTCGGCGGCATCGCGGTCAACTCGCTCGGCCACGCGCACCCCACGCTCACCGCGGCGATCAGCGCGCAGCTCGGCACGCTCGGGCACGTCTCGAACTTCTTCGCCAGCCCGACGCAGATCGCGTTCGCCGAGACGCTGCTCGCGCTCGCGGGCGCGCCCGAGGGCTCGCGCGTGTTCCTGACGAACAGCGGCACCGAGGCCAACGAGGCGGCGTTCAAGCTCGCCCGGCGCACGGGTCGCCCGCGGATCCTGGCGCTCGAGAACGCGTTCCACGGCCGCACGATGGGCGCGCTCGCGCTCACCTGGAAGCCCGCCTACCGCGAGCCGTTCGAGCCGCTGCCCGGCGGCGTCGAGTTCGTGCCGTTCGGCGACGCCGGCGCGCTGGCCGACGCGATGGGCGACGACGTCGCCGCGCTGTTCGTCGAGCCGATCCAGGGCGAGGCGGGCGTCCGCCCGCTGCCTGCCGGCTACCTCGCAGAGGCGCGGCGCCTGACGTCGGAGCACGGCGCGCTGCTGATCCTCGACGAGGTGCAGACCGGCATGGGCCGCACCGGCACGTGGTTCGCGCACCAGCACGACCACCTCGGCGGCGGCGTGGTCCCGGACGCGGTCACGGTCGCCAAGGGGCTCGGTGGCGGGTTCCCGGTCGGTGCGCTCGTCGCGTACGGCCCGCAGGTCGCCGGCCTGCTCGGGCGCGGTCAGCACGGCACGACGTTCGGGGGCAACCCGGTGGCGTCCGCCGCGGCGCTCGCCACGATCGGCGTCATCGAGCGCGACGGCCTGCTGGCGCACGTCGCCGACCTGGGCGCATGGATCCGCGGGGCCGTCGCGGACCTGCGCCACCCGCTCGTCACCGACGTGCGCGGCGAAGGACTGCTCGTCGCGATCGAGCTCGTCGAGCCCGTGGCAGCCACGATCGCGGCCCGCGCGCTCGACGCCGGCTTCGTCGTCAACCCGTGCACGCCGTCGACCCTGCGGCTCGCGCCGCCGTTCGTGCTCACCCAGGACCAGGCGGCGACGTTCGTCGACTTCCTCGCCGCGCTGCCGACCGACCCCGCGGAGCTGACCGCATGACGCGCCACTTCCTCGCCGACGACGACCTCACGCCCGCCGAGCAGCGCGAGGTGCTCGAGCTCGCGCTCGCGTTCCGTGTGGACCGTCAGGTCAGGACCCCGCTCGCCGGGCCGCGTGCGGTCGCCGTCATCTTCGACAAGCCGACGCTGCGCACCCAGGTCTCGTTCACCACGGGGATCGCCGAGCTCGGCGGGTACCCGCTGCTCGTCGACGGCAAGCTCGCCCAGATCGGCGTGCGCGAGTCGGTCGCGGACACCGCCCGCGTGCTGGGCCGCCAGGTCGCGGCGATCGTGTGGCGCACGTTCGCCCAGGCGCGGCTCGAGGAGATGGCAGCCGCGGCGGGCGTCCCCGTCGTCAACGCCCTGACCGACGACTACCACCCGTGCCAGATCCTCGCGGACCTCGCGACCGTCGCCCTGCACCGCGGCGGCGTCGAAGCGCTCGCCGGACAGACGCTCGCGTTCGTCGGCGACGGCGCGAACAACATGGCGCACTCCTACCTGCTCGGCGGCGCGACCGCGGGGCTGCACGTCCGGATCGGCTGCCCCGCCGAGTACGCGCCCCGCGCCGACATCGTGGAGCGGGCGGGCGCGATCGCGGCGACCACCGGCGGTTCGGTCGCCGTGGTCCACACGCTGGCCGACGCCGTCGCGGGCGCCGACGTCGTCGCGACGGACACGTGGGTCTCGATGGGACGGGAGGACGAGGCGGCCGCACGCGAGACGCCGTTCGTCCCCTTCCGGGTCGACGCCGCGGCGATGGCGAAGGCGACGGACGACGCGATCGTCCTGCACTGCCTGCCCGCGTACCGCGGCAAGGAGATCACCGCCGACGTGCTCGACGGCCCGCAGTCGGTCGTGTGGGACGAGGCGGAGTTCCGGCTGCACGCGCAGAAGGCGCTGCTGACGTTCCTGCTGGAGCGTGCGTGAGCGTCTCGACCCCTCCGACCAAGGCCGCCCGGCACGCGCTCATCCGCGCGCTGCTGGTCCGCGCCTCGGTGCACAGCCAGCAGCAGCTCGCCGAGCTGCTGGCCGACGAGGGCGTGCACGTCACGCAGGCGACGCTCTCGCGCGACCTCGTCGAGCTGCGTGCCGTCAAGGTCCGCGCCGCGGGCGGCGGGCTCGCCTACGCGGTGCCCGCCGAGAACGCGGCACGCGCCGACATCGACATCTCCTGGGCACCCGCCGACGAGGAGGTGCTCGCGACGCGCCTGGCGCGGCTGTGCGGCGAGCTGCTCCTGACCGCGGAGTCGTCGGGCAACCTCGTCGTGCTGCGCACGCCGCCGGGCGCGGCGCAGTTCCTCGCGTCCGCGATCGACCACTCGGTCCTCCCGGCGGTGCTGGGCACCATCGCGGGCGACGACACCGTGCTCGTCATCGCGCGCGACGACGCCGGCTCCGCGCCGGCCCGGCCCGGCGAGGCGCTCGCCGGTCGCTTCCTGACGCTGGCCGCCGGCGGCCGCGCCGAGGTGGCCCGATGACGCCCGCAGCCCGGTCCGACGGCCCACCGACCACCGCCCGGCCCTGAGCCACACTGAGAACAGCCTCCCGACGTCCCCTGACTCCACCCGTTCGAACGAAGGAAGAACCATGACCGAGCGCGTCGTCCTCGCCTACTCCGGGGGACTCGACACCTCCGTCGGCATCGGCTGGATCGCCGAGGCCACCGGCGCCGAGGTGATCGCGGTCGCCGTCGACGTCGGCCAGGGCGGCGAGGACCTCGAGGTCGTCCGCCAGCGCGCGCTCGACTGCGGCGCCGTCGAGGCGTACGTCGCGGACGCGCGCGACGAGTTCGCCGCCGAGTACTGCATGCCGGCGCTCAAGGCGAACGGCATGTACCTCGACCGGTACCCGCTGGTCTCGGCGCTGTCCCGCCCGGTCATCGTCAAGCACCTCGTCCGCGCGGCCCGCCAGTTCGACGCGACCACCGTCGCGCACGGCTGCACCGGCAAGGGCAACGACCTGGTCCGCTTCGAGGTCGGCATCACCTCGATCGCGCCCGACCTCACCTGCCTCGCCCCGGTCCGCGACCTCGCGCTCACCCGCGACAAGGCGATCGAGTTCGCCGAGAAGCACCAGCTCCCGATCGCGACCACCAAGCACAACCCGTTCTCGATCGACCAGAACGTGTGGGGTCGCGCGGTGGAGACGGGCTTCCTCGAGGACATCTGGAACGCCCCGACCAAGGACGTCTACACCTACACCGACGACCCGACGTTCCCGCCGGTCGCCGACGAGGTCGTCGTCACGTTCGAGCAGGGCGTCCCCGTCGCGCTCGACGGCGTGCCCGTCACGCCGCTGCAGGCGATCCAGGAGATGAACCGCCGCGCGGGCGCGCAGGGCGTCGGCCGGATCGACATCGTCGAGGACCGCCTCGTCGGCATCAAGAGCCGCGAGGTCTACGAGGCACCGGGTGCCGTCGCACTCATCGCGGCGCACCAGGAGCTCGAGAACGTCACGGTCGAGCGCGAGCAGGCGCGGTTCAAGCGCCAGGTCGAGCAGCGCTGGGCCGAGCTCGTGTACGACGGCCAGTGGTTCAGCCCGCTCAAGCGCTCGCTCGACACGTTCGTCGACGACACGCAGCGCTACGTCTCGGGCGAGGTCCGCCTCGTGCTGCACGGCGGGCGCGCGACCGTCACGGGCCGGCGCTCGGACGCGAGCCTGTACGACTTCAACCTCGCGACGTACGACACGGGCGACTCGTTCGACCAGTCGGCGGCACGCGGCTTCATCGAGATCTACGGCCTGTCGAGCAAGCTCGCCGCGGCGCGCGACGTGCGGTTCGGCAACGGCGTGGACCTCGGCAACCAGGGCGGCATCAGTGCCTGACGAGCGGCCCGACGAGCGCCCGGCCGAGGGTCAGCCCCTCGCGCTGTGGGGCGGCCGGTTCGGCAGCGGACCGGCCGCCGCCCTCGTCGACCTGTCGCGCTCGACGCAGTTCGACTGGCGCCTCGCGCCGCAGGACGTCGCGGGCTCGATCGCGCACGCCCAGGTGCTGCACGCGGCAGGGCTGCTGTCCGACGACGAGCTCGGCCGCATGATCGCGGCGCTCGAGCAGCTGCGGGCCGACGTGGCGTCGGGGACGTTCGGGCCCAGCCCCGAGGACGAGGACGTGCACACGGCCCTCGAGCGCGGCCTGATCGAGCGTGCCGGCACCGAGCTCGGGGGCAAGCTCCGCGCGGGCCGCTCGCGCAACGACCAGATCGCCACCCTGGTGCGGATGTACCTGCGCGAGCAGGCTCGGCACCTCGGGGCCATGGTGCTCGACGTCGTCGACGCGCTCGTCGCGCAGGCCGCGGCCGCGGGCGACGCGCCGATGCCGGGCCGCACGCACCTGCAGCACGCGCAGCCGGTCCTGCTCGCGCACCACCTGCTCGCGCACGCGTGGCCGCTGATGCGGGACGTCGAGCGCTGGGTCGACTGGGACCGCCGCGCCGCGGTCTCCCCGTACGGCTCGGGCGCGCTCGCGGGGTCGTCCCTCGGGCTCGACCCCGCCGCGGTCGCGGCCGGGCTGGGCTTCGACGCGCCGGTCGAGAACTCCATCGACGGCACCGCGTCGCGCGACGTCGTCGCGGAGTTCGCGTTCGTCGCGGCGATGACGGCGGTCGACGTGTCGCGGATCGCCGAGGAGGTCGTGCTCTGGTCGACCAAGGAGTTCGGCTTCGTGCGCCTGCACGACGCGTACTCCACCGGGTCGAGCATCATGCCGCAGAAGAAGAACCCGGACGTCGCCGAGCTCGCACGCGGCAAGGCCGGCCGCCTGGTGGGTGACCTCACGGGTCTGCTGACGACGCTCAAGGGCCTGCCGCTCGCGTACAACCGCGACCTGCAGGAGGACAAGGAGCCCGTCTTCGACCAGGTCGACCAGCTCACGGTGCTGCTCCCGGCGTTCGCCGGCATGGTCGCGACGCTCGAGTTCGACACCGCGCGCATGGCGTCGCTCGCGCCGCAGGGCTTCTCGCTCGCGACCGACATCGCCGAGTGGCTCGTGCGCCAGGGCGTGCCGTTCCGCGTCGCGCACGAGGTCGCCGGCGCGTGCGTCCGCGCGTGCGAGGAGCACGAGCCGCCGATCGAGCTGTGGGAGCTGACGGACGACGAGCTCGCGGCGATCAGCCCGCACCTGACGCCCGCGGTTCGGTCGGTGCTCTCGGTCGAGGGTTCGCTCGCGTCGCGCTCCGCCCACGGGGGCACCGCGCCCGTGCGGGTCGCCGAGCAGCTCGACCGGGCCCGCTCGCGCGCCGCGGACCTGCGCGGCTGGGCGTCCTGACCGGCGCGATGCCCACGACGGCGGGGCCGGACGGTCCCGCCGTCGAGCGGATCCTGCGCGCGGCGCTCGACACCGGCCCGCGGCTCGGCCCGGTCCGCGTCGTGTGCGTCGACGGACCCGCCGGCTCGGGCAAGTCGACGACCGCTGAGGCGTTGCGAGCCGCGGCGTCCTCCCGTGGCGTGCCCGCGGAGGTGGTCCACCTCGACGACCTCTACGAGGGCTGGTCGGGTCTCGAGGGTTCGCTCTGGCCGCGCCTGCGGGCCCAGGTGCTCGAGCCGCTGCGCCGGGGCCGACCCGGCCGCTTCCAGCGCTACGACTGGCACGCCGGCCGGTTCGCCGGCTGGGTCGACGTGCCGGTCCCGCGCCTGCTCGTCCTCGAGGGCTGCGGGAGCGCCCGCCGCGCCGCCGACGCGTTCGCCACCGTCCGCGTCTGGGTCGAGGCGTCGGCCGACCTGCGTCTGGCGCGCGGCCTGGAGCGGGACGGCGAGGCAGCTCGTGACCACTGGCTGCGCTGGATGACCGACGAGGCCGCGCACTTCGCGCGCGAGCGCACCCGCGAACGGGCCGACGTCCGCCTCGACGCCTTCGGCCGGCTCGACCCGTGAACGCCACGGGTCGGGACCACGGCGACCGCCGCCGCGCGCTCCGTCACCTCGCCGCCCCGCCACCGGGCCACGGCCACGGCGACGGCGACGGCCGCCGGGCCGCCTGCCGCGCGCGCGACGTTTGGCAGGATGTCCGCGTGAGCACCCCCGTCGAGGCGCCGACCGACGCCGCGGACCCGCGGTCCGTCGTCGCCGTGCCCGCGCGGGTCTGGTACGCGCGGGACGTGCACGTGGTCGCGCGCGACCTGCTCGGTGCGTACCTCACCGCGCGCTCGGAGGACGGCGACGTCACGGTGCGCATCACCGAGGTCGAGGCCTACGCGGGGTCGGACGACCCCGGCTCGCACGCATTCCGCGGCCGCACCCAGCGCAACGCCGTCATGTTCGCCGAGGCCGGGCGTCTGTACGTCTACCGGCACCTCGGCCTGCACCACTGCCTCAACGTCGTCGCCGAGCCCGCGGGCCGCGCGGCCGCCGTCCTGCTCCGGGCGGGCGAG
>Ga0164242_10009817_pt1 | contig 10289 bp, 8 predicted proteins | sample OricomgcompostMG_FD_108783 | JGI IMG/M metagenome (GOLD analysis project Ga0164242, IMG submission 108783) | Miracle-Growth compost microbial communities from Emeryville, California, USA - Original compost - Miracle growth compost (MG) ... | reverse complement strand
CAGGCCGAGAAGGCCTTCGACCGTGACCAGGCCGCCGCGATGGCGCGCAAGTTCATGGACGAGGAGGACTTCACCTTCGACGACTTCCTGCAGCAGATGTCGGCCATCAAGAAGATGGGCAACATCAAGGCCCTGATGGGCATGCTGCCGGGTATGGCGGGGATGAAGGACCAGCTCAACGCGTTGGACGAGAAGGAGTTCGACCGCGTCGAGGCGATGGTCCGCTCGATGACTCCGTTCGAGCGCACCCACCCCAAGCAGATCAACGGATCCCGCCGCGCCCGCATCGCCGGCGGTTCCGGCGTGAGCGTCTCGGAGGTCAACTCGCTGCTCGAGCGGTTCAGCCAGGCGCAGAAGATGATGCGCCAGATGCGCCGCGGCGGCGGCATGCCCGGCATGCCAGGGATGCCGGGGATGCCCGGCGGCGCCGGCGGCAAACGAGGCAAGCAGTCGGCCAAGAAGAAGAAGGGCAAGAGCGGCAACCCGGCCAAGCGCGCCCAGCAGGAGGCCGCCGCCGCACAGAAGGCGACCGAGGCACGCGACAAGGCGCTGGGCAGCGCTTTCGGGCAGCAGGAGGAGGAGCAGGACTTCTCGAACCTGAAGCTTCCCAAGGGTTTCGAGAAGTTCCTCGGTCCGGACGCGGGCAAGAAGGACTGACCGGACGAGGAGGTCGCGACTGTCGTCAGTTCCTCGGCCCGGCGATCAGTCGGTGTCGATCTTGTAGCGACCGGCGACCACCTGCAGCTGCCAGGAGCCGCGGGCGTGCTGGACGGTGATGCGGATCGGGATCGTCTTCTGATCCCCGACGGGTCCGGGTTGCTGGAAGCTCGCCTGCGGGATCGTTCGGTCGTAGAACTCGCACCAGCGGTCGTTCGACCTGTTGTAGATGACGACACCGGGAGTGCCGCACGTGCTCCAGGGGGACGAGAAGTCGACCATGATGCGGAATCGCCCGGTCGTCGTCGGTGACAGCAGGCCGGAGACCTCGGGTTCGGTGTTGAAGGCGTGCCGTGGCAGCGTCAACGTGCCGCCGAACGTGCCGTTGAGCTTGCCCGGCTGACTGCGGATCGTGAGCACCGGCCCCGACACCGTCGGCTCGATCCGGGTGCCGTCCTCGCTCACGGGTGCCGCCACATCGTGCAACGTCAGGTCGTGTTCGACCTCGAAATCGCTGTCCGCCACGGGGTATTCGTCCCAGGAAAGCTTCTTGTAGGTCGCGACCGGCCACTTCGCGCGGGTGAAGTCGTCGATCGCGAGCAAGGTCTCTCCGGACACCGGGGTCAGGTTGGCGACTTGCGGAGTGGAACAGTGCGCGGCGTAGTCACCGATCAGGCCGCTCGACACCCGGCCGATGGCCGAAGAGCTGCTCTCCCCGTGCGCGCACGCGATCATGATCGCCCCGTTGCCGTCGATGCTGAGCGCTTCACCGGGGCCGGGTGCGATGTCGTGGATGTCGACGAGTTTGTAGCCCTGGGTGTAGGCGGGGTAATGGGTGCCATGGCTGTGGTTGAGCCCGGCGGCGGTCTGTAGCCAGTTGTCGTGCCAGGTCTGGGTCGCCCAGAGCGAGGAGACGGTGACCGCAACGACGACAGCGGCTGCGGCATACGACCACCACGGGCGAGGTGGGGGAGGTGGGACTGCGCGCATCGCGGCGAGTGTTGTGGCGGGATCGGGTGATTCGGCGAGGTCGCCGAAGTCCTCCAGGAGTCGGCGCAAGTCTGCCGGGTCTTGGTCCGCGAGCTCCGCAGGTATGGCGGCATACGCGCTCTCGAGGTCGCGCGGTGGCAGCCGCAGTGCCCGGGCGGCCGAGCGCAGGGTGTGACCGACGACGGCTTCCATGGTGAGGATGGCGCGTTGCCGTGCGGTGAGGGCGGCGAGTGCGCGGAAGCGTGCGGGTAGGTCGGTGCGGTCGCCCGTCGGGGGCGCGTCCGCGTGAGCGGCGGCCTGCGCCATACGAAGTCGCGCGGTCGTGGTCGCCTGCGACAGGTCGACACGGTCGCGGGCCAGACCGGCGAGGACCTGGGCGACGAGTTGTTCGGCCCGGTCCTGATCGGCGGTGAGCAGGTAGCCGTCGTGGTGCAGGTCCTGGCTGCGGACGGTGACGAACTCCTCCAGGTCGTCCTCGGCTCTGACACGCATACCCCCCAGGCTAGATCGCGACCCAGGGCGCGTTCAGGAGGAGTTGCGGAAGCGGTCGAATCGGATCGTGAGCGTCCAGGGTCCGCGAGCGTGGTGGACCTCGACGCGAAGCGTCCGTGCCGCCGTCGAAGGGTCCCGGTGACCGTTCATCGCAACATATTCATAGCTCGTGAACAGCTGAACTTGCGGGACGTGCCGGTCATAGAAACGACACCACGGGGAGTCCACGGACAACGCGTCGCAGTAGGTGATGCTGTGTCCTCCCAAGGTGATCCGGAACTCGCCGGTGCTCGTGGGGGACAGCAAGCCGGTCACGTAGAGGTCGGTCCCGGAAACCGCAGCGGGTAACGGAACGACCGCAGTGGCAACGCCGTTCGTCCCTCGAAGGGTGACTGTCCGGCCGGAGGCCGCGGGCTTGTTCTGCCTCAGACCGAGCACGGACTGCATCGTCTGATCGTGCTCGACGTCGAAGTCACCGGTCGCGACCGGATACTTGTCCCAGGGCACCCGTGCGTACCTGGCCACCAGAAAATCGTCGCCCCCGTTCCGCGGCGGACGGATCGTGTAGGTGTCGTCGAGCGCCGACAGGTAATAGCGCTGTGCCGACTGTTCGGCGCACGGGAAGGGCCCCATGTCGTGTCCCTGACTGTCACCGATCCGGGCCCAGGTGGATTGTGACTTGAGCGTGAAGTGCGTGCAGATCGGGGCGATCACCTCGTGCGGAGCGGCCGGAATGCGTAGCGAGCCGCTCGCCGGCACCCGTTGTACGCCGACGAGCTTGAAACCTTGCGTGTAGGGACGCAGATGCGTCCCGTGGCTGGCGTTGATGCCCTCGGGCGTCCGCAGCCAGCGGTCGTGGGCGAGCCGGCTGCCGAGAAGTGTGACGGCCGTGAGGGCGACGACCCCGGCGACCGCGAGGTGACGCGTGCGCGAGCGGCGCCGCGGGGGAGGCACCTGCCGTGCTCGGGCGAGGGTCACATCCGGGTCGGGCCACGTCGCCTCCTCGCAGAAGTCGGAGAATGCTCGACCCAGGCGGTCATCATGCGGCTCGAATCCGACAGTGTGCGAGGCGGATTGCTCTGCCTCCGTGACCTTGGACTGCGATAGTCCCAGCTCGTGCCGTCGATCTGGTGTCGAAGCCGTCGACGCATCGCAGGAGCAGAACGGCGCGCTCGCGAGGTGACAGGTCCGCGATCGCGCGGTCGGCGTCGCTGGCCGCAGCTTCGGTGCAGATCGCGGACGACGGCGTCGTGACGCTCGCCGCCAGGCGCGCCATACACGATCGGGCCTGGGTGCCGGCTTGGCCGATGTCCGTGCGGTGCCGGGCGAGTTGCGCGACCGAGACCTCGACGAGGTGCTCGGCGCGCTCCTGGTCGGCGGTCAGCAGGAAGGCAGTGCGATGCAGCTCGGCGGTGCGTGCGATGACGAACTCGGCGAGTTCGCCTTCGTCCCGGTGGGAGCCGTTCACACTCACCAAGTATGCCGTCGCAGGCCGATGTCGTTCAGTCCTCCCGGCGAGTGGCGATCATCGTCCAGGCCTGGGGGTTGGACGACGAGCGGTTGCCGTAGTCGTCCATCAGGTCGGCGATCCGGACCGACTGCACCGGACCGAACGTGTTCTCCAGCAGTTGCTGCACCTTGTCCTTGCTCAGCCTGTTGAAGAAGTAGGTCCGCTTCGGCCGCACCTCGTGCTCGGGGATGTCGGCCATGATGAAGAAGGTCAGGATGAGGCCCTTGCCGGCGATGCGACAGGCCTCTCGCAGTGCCTGCTCCATCGCCGCGATCGACATGTGCTCGAAGAGGTCGAACACCACGACGTAGTCGTAGCTGCGATCGTCGAAGGGCAGCTCCAGCACGTTCTGCACCTGGAAGTCGACGCCCGGGTAACGACGCCTGGCGTTGTCGATGTTGTTGTCGTTGAGGTCGATCCCGGTGTAATCGAGGAACCTCGCGATGCCGTAGCGGTCCAGGTAGCGGTAGTCGTTGGCGGACCCGCAGGCGAACTCCAGCACGCGCAACTTGTGCGCGACCGTCTTGTCGGCCAGCGTCGCTGCCCACTTCTTCTCGTAGTCGTCCTGCCAGTCCTTGATCACCTCGGCAACTCGGCGTACGTCGGCGCGCCGGCTCTCGCTGACGAAGGTGCCCATCCGCACGCCGAGCTCCTCGGAGCGGTCGTACAGTGCCCTGGTCGCGCGGGCGGAGTGCTCGAGCTCGCCGCGCATGAGGTCGCCGAAGTCGTCGTCGGGAAAGAGCTCCCGGATCAGGTGATGCCTGGTCAGGATGCTCTGCGCGTTGATCTGCGGGTTCTGAAAACCACTGACCAGGTAGTCGTCCAGCGCCTCGGCGTCGACGTCCGCCCAGCTGGACTTCAGCGTCTGCTTCTCCTGCTCGACCGTGTGCGGGCGAGTGGGCGTGGTCCTGGCGGGTTTCGCAGGCTCGGCGCCGCGGAGCGCATGACGCAGGGCGCGTGCGGCCCGTCGCCGGCGGCTGCCCGGAGGTGCGACCTTGTCGATGATGGCCATGTCGACAACTCCCCTGGCTCGACTGCACACCTGCACGATCAGCACCTGCGACGTTACCCGGCGGGGATGGCCGGGACAAGCATCCCGCCGTCGCCCGGTTGCCAGTAGGGTCGGCGGTATGGCGAGCGACTCACCTGTCCTGCACGTGACCGGCTGCGTGCTGGTCGGGCCCGATGACGTCCGAGACGAGCTGTGGGTGATCGGTGGCCGGGTCAGCTGGTCGGCGCCCGCGGGCGCCGAGGACGTGCAGACCGTGCAGGGGTATGTGCTTCCGGGTCTGGTCGATGCCCATTGCCACGTCGGGCTGGAGGCGCACGGAGGCGTCGACAAGGAGACCACCGAGCAGCACGCGCTCAGCGAACGCGAGGCCGGCGCACTGTTGTTGCGCGACGCCGGCTCACCGGTCGACACCCGCTGGATCGACGACCGCGAGGACCTGCCGCGCATCATCCGGGCCGGCCGGCACATCGCCCGCACCAAGCGCTACATCCGCAACTTTGCGCACGAGATCGAGCCGGAGGACCTGATCGCCTATGTGCGGCAGGAGGCGCGCAGAGGCGACGGCTGGGTGAAGCTGGTCGGGGACTGGATCGATCGGGACCGCGGTGACCTCTCACCGTGCTGGCCCCGTGAGGCGCTGAAGGCCGCGATCGACGTCGCGCACGAAGAAGGCGCGCGAGTCACGGCGCACTGCTTCGGCGAGGAGTCACTGCTCGACTTCGCGGCTGCTGGCACGGACTGCATCGAGCACGCGTCCGGGTTGTTACCGGAGTCGATCGATCTCTTTGCCCGGCAAGGGATCTCGATCGTGCCGACGCTGGTCAACATCGAGAATTTTCCGATGTTCGCCGAGGCCGGAGAGGCGAAGTTCCCGGCGTACGGCGCACACATGCGTGATCTCTACTCCCGGCGTTACGACACGATCGCTGCTGCGCACGAGGCGGGTGTGCCGATCTGGGTCGGCACCGACGCCGGCGGCCAGCTGCCACACGGGCTCGTGGCGTCCGAGGTCGTCGAGCTGACTCGGGCCGGCATGACCAATGTCGAAGCACTCAATGCCGCCACCTGGGGGGCCCGCGAGTGGCTCGGCCGACCCGGCCTCGACGAAGGAGAGAGTGCGGATTTCGTTGTCTACGCGACGGATCCGCGCGACGACGTCGGGGTCCTGAAGGACCCGCAGCGTGTCGTGCTGCGCGGGCGTCAGGTGCGCCCCTGACCGTGGATCCCCGACTTCATGTGTTGCGTTCGACCGGTCGCCGGGTCTGGGTGCGCACCGTGCAGCCGGACGACATCGCGGCCTACCGTGCAGCCGTCCAGCAATCGGCGGCCCGCGTCAGCGTCTGGAACCCCGTCAATCCGGACGACATCACCTGGCACCTGGATCGGCAGAGCGAAGAACATCGCACGTTCCTGATCCACGCCGCAGACCCGGACGGTAGCCACGGCATCGTCGGAAAAGTCAATGTCACCAATGTGGTTCGTGGCCGCTTCCAGAACGGCGTGCTCGGTTACGACGCGTACGACCCGTATGCCGGGCGTGGCCTGTTCGCCGAGGGGCTGCGCCAGATCATCAACCTGGCGTTCACACCGTCCCCGCAAGGCATGGGGCTGCACCGGTTGGAGGCCAACGTGCGTCCGGGGAACTCCGCCTCGGCCGGCCTGCTGCGCTCCCTCGGTTTCCGGCGCGAAGGCTTCGTGCGCGACATGCTGTGGTTGCCCGGCCCGGACGGCGCGGCCTGGCGTGATCACGTCGTGCACGCGGTGACCCGTGAGGAATGGCCGACGTCGGCATACGCACCGCATCGCAATCCGCGGATCGTCCTGCTCGTCAACGGGATCCCAGGGTCCGGCAAGTCGACGCTCGCCCCGCGGCTGGCCGCTGAGCTGGGGGTGCCGCTCTTCGCCAAGGACGTCGTCAAGGAGACGATCTTCGACCAGCTCGAGCCCGCGCTGCGGCAGTCGCTCCAGGGCACCGGTGGTGCGGGTTCGCCGCTCGGTGCCGGAGCGAGCGAGGTCTTGTGGCAGATGTTGAGGGCGTCACCGGTCGGAGGTGTGGTGGAGAACATCTGGTGGGCCGACGACCATCAGCTCGCGATGGACGGGCTGCGCCGGGCCGGCTTCGATCCGGTCACGACGCCGCATGTGTGGTGCGAGGTGCCGATCGACACCGCACGCCGCCGGCACGAGGAGCGGGTTGCGGCCGGAGCACGACATGCCGTGCACGGTCGCGATGCCGGCGTCCAACGCGATCTGGACTGGGACTGGATCGCGTGCAACGGCAGCGCATTCCCCTTCGGACTGCGCATCGACATCGACACCTCGCGACCGGTGGACGCGCGCACCGTGGCCCGAGCCGCACTGCAGGCGCAGCAGATGTTCGCGCGTTAGCCTCGGCTCGGCCCGTCAGGTCTGGGGCAGTGACGGTTGCTGCTGCGTGATGCAGTGGATGCCCCCGCCTCGGGCGAACAACGGCCGCGCGTCGACACTGACGACGGTGCGGCCGGGGTAGGCGTCGCCCAGGATCGCAGCGGCCTCCTGGTCGTGCGCATCGTCGAACGAGCACGCGATCACCCCACCGTTGACCACGAGATGGTTGAGGTAGCTGTAGTCGACCGGGCCCTCGTCGTCGGTGAGGACGGCGGGAGCGGGAACCTTGCGGATGTCCCAGTTGCGTCCCGCCGCGTCGGTGGTGGTCTCCAGAGCGCGCTCGATCTGTTGCATCACAGCGTGATCCGGGTGCGCCGGGTCACGCTGGTCATGCAGCAGGAGCACGCCGGGTGAGGGGATGGCGGCCACGATGTCGACGTGGCCACGGGTGCCGAAGCGCTGCGAGTCGCGAGTCAGCCCGCGCGGCAGCCACACCGCGTGCGTCGCGCCGATGGTGCGGGCGATCTCGGCCTCGATGTCCGCCTTGGTGGCTCGTGGGTTGCGACCCGGGTCGAGCTGCACCGTCTCGGTCAGCAGCACCGTGCCCTCGCCGTCGACGTGGAAACCACCGCCCTCGTTGACGATCTTGGAGGCGATGCGCGGGACCGCCGCCTGCTCCAGCACGTAGGCCGCGACCTCGGCGTCACGATCCCAGGTTGCCCACTCCTGGGCGCCCCAGCCGTTGAAGGTCCAGTCGACACCGGCCAGCGCGTTGTCGTCATACACGAAGGTCGGGCCGATGTCGCGCATCCACGCGTCGTCCAGTGGCGTCTGCACGATGTCGATCTGCGCTGACAGATAACTGCGGGCGATCTGCACGTCGGCGGGGTCGACGACCATGGTGACCGGCTCGAACTCCAGCACGGCGTGCGCCACGGCCGACCAGGTCGACCGCGCCTCGTCGGCCTCTGCAGCGCTGTCGCCGAGTGTGTAACCCTCGGAGGGGAAGGCCATCCAGATGCGGTCCTGGGCTGCGGTTTCACTCGGCATGCGCGGGCTCATGGCCCAAGATTCCCATATCCGCAAACACGGGGCCATGCGCACCCACGACGATTCTCCTCCGCTTCGCGGCACCCACCGAAGTCCTCCGCTCGTGGCGAGAGGACCAGGCAATCACGCTGGTGATGTGATCGCCTGGTCCTCCGGGGTTGCCGAGGTCGTCCTGTCGGCGGCGCGGGCAGCCTGCTCAGGCCGCGGAGTCGGCAGTGGCTGCGGTGCTGACCTTCTCCGACTGGCGCAGGTCGTCCGGGCTGGTCGGCTCCATCCGCAGTGCGCGCTCGGTGAGGTAGCGCACGTAGGCGTAGTTGGTGAAGAAGCCGGGCAGGTAGTCACCCAGCGCACCGAAGGTGAGCACTTCGCGTGCCGCCCGGTAGCGTGCGGTGGCGTCGTCGTCCTGGCCACGGGTGAGCGCGGCCAGCTCCTCGTCGATGACCCGGTCGAGCAGCTCCCGGGTGACCCGGGGACCTTCGGCGAGCTGCGACTCGTGGTGCAGCCATTGCCACAGCTGCGCGCGCGAGATCTCCACGGTCGCAGCGTCCTCCATCAGCCCGTCGATGCTCGTCGCACCCGTGCCACCGACCCATGCGGCCAGGTAACGCAGGGAGACCGACACGCTGCGGCGGACACCACTCAGGCTGATGGTCTGCCGGATGCCGTCGAGCGAGGTCAGGTCGCGCGCCGAGACCGCCACCGGCGTGCGCAGCGAACGTTGGTCGGTGCGGTTGCCGAGCACCTGCCGGTATGCCGTCAGGCAGGTCGCGACGACTGCGGGGTGCGCGACCCAGGAGCCGTCGAAACCCTCCGTGGCCTCGCGCTGTTTCTCCGCGGACACCTTCGACAGCGCACGGTGGCGCGCCTCCTCGTCGGGCCCGGTCGGGTTGACCGCAGCCGGTCCGCTGAGCGCATAGGCCCACCGCTTGTGGCAGGTCGCGATCAGCAGCTTGGTGAACGACCGCAGGAACGGCGTGGTCATGGTGATCTGTTCGCGATCGGGCAACACGAACTCGTCACCGCGGTGGGCGAAGGTGCGCACATAGCTGAACAGGTAGTCCCAGCGTCCCTCGGCCAAGCCGCTGCAGTGCGAGCGGAGCTCGTAGAGGATCTCGTCCATCTCGAAAGCGGCCGGCAGTGTCTCGATCAACACCGTCGCACGGACGGTCCCCTGCGGGATGCCGAGCGCGCGCTGCGCGAGCACGAAGACGTCGTTCCACAGCCGAGCCTCCAGGTGGGACTCCAGCTTCGGCAGGTAGAAGTACGGCCCGGCGCCGTTCTCGATCAACCGCTCGGCGTTGTGGAAGAAGTAGAGGCCGAAGTCGAACAACGACGCCGAGATCGGCCGGCCGTCGATCGTGACGTGCTTCTCGCACAGGTGCCAGCCGCGCGGCCGCATGATGATGGTCGGGCCGTCACCCGTCGTGGTCAGCGTGGTGCCGTCGGACGACTGGTAGCTGAGGTCACCGCGGATCGCGTCATACAGCGTGAGCTGTCCGTCGATGACGTTCTGCCAGGACGGTGCGACACCGTCCTCCAGGTCGGCCAACCAGGTCGAAGCGCCCGAGTTCATCGCATGCGCAGCGGTGTTGGGACTGGCGGGGGAGACCAGCTCGCAGCGACGATCGGTCAGTCCGGGGCCGGGGGCTGCGACCTTCCAGCTCGGGTCGGCGCGGATCGACGCGGTCTGCGGCAGGTAGTCCAGGTCGGCGCCCGCATCGATGTCCTTGGCACGGCGACGCCGCTCGGCGAGCAGCTCGGCCCGCCTTCCGGCGAAGGCGCCGTCCAGGATGGCTACGAAGGCAAGAGCTTCCGGGGTCACAATCTGGTCGAAGCGTGGGTGCATCGTGCCGCGCACCACGGGTGTTCCGTGGGTGTCACACATGACAGCTGTCCTTTCCGGTGTGCGAATTGCCTTGGTACAACGTGTGTTTCAGGGAGCGGGTGAGAATTTGACGAGCCTAGGGCCCGGGGCCGCGCAGCCGGAGCCAGTTGACTGCGCGGACCCGGGAGTTCAGGGGTTGTGGAATTGTCGTATCGACGAGGAGGCGCTGATCAGAACTGAGCGGCCTCGGTGGAACCCTTCAGCGCGGTGGTCTCGCTGTCGGGGTTGAGGGCGGTGGAGACCAGGTCGAAGTAGCCGGTGCCGACCTCGCGCTGGTGCTTGGTCGCGGTGTAACCCTGTGCCTCGCTGGCGAACTCGCGCTCCTG
>Ga0164242_10009816_pt1 | contig 10289 bp, 9 predicted proteins | sample OricomgcompostMG_FD_108783 | JGI IMG/M metagenome (GOLD analysis project Ga0164242, IMG submission 108783) | Miracle-Growth compost microbial communities from Emeryville, California, USA - Original compost - Miracle growth compost (MG) ... | reverse complement strand
CCATTTGCCAGCCGCGGTCTGACCAAGATGGGCGGCACCCTGATCGCCACCGCACCCGGACGCGAACCACGAGCCCTGGACGCCGTCGAGGTGATGCCACCGGGATCGGTGATCCTGGCCGGGGAACGGCTCGCCGGTGTGGCAGGCGGGCTCTCCGCGGTGGCGCGACTGGCCGCACGCACCGGCGCCCGGATCGGCTGGGTGCCACGACGGGCCGGCGAACGGGGCGCGCTGGAGGCCGGTGCGGCCCCGAACCTGCTGCCCGGTGGGCGTCCACTGGCCGATCCCCAGGCTCGCGCGGAGGTCGCTGCGGCCTGGAGCATCGGCGAATTGCCCAGTGCCGCTGGGCGAGACACCAACGCGATCTTGGCCGCCGCGGCCGACGGCGAGTTGCAGGCCCTGCTGGTCGCCGGTATCGAAGCGTCCGATCTGCCCGATCCGGTGGCCGCGCTGGGCGCCATGCAAGCGGCACCGTTTGTCGTGAGCGTCGAGGTCCGCCGCAGCGCGGTCACCGACCTGGCCGATGTGGTGTTCCCGGTGGCCCCGGTGGCCGAGAAGGCCGGCAGCTTCACCGATTGGGAAGGGCGCCAACGATCCTTTGATGCGGCGTTGCCGCCGCAGGCGACCTCCGACATGCGGGTGCTGGCCGCGCTTGCCGACGAACTGTGTATCGATCTGGGCCTGCAGGATGCGGTCACGGTCCGCGCCGAGCTGAACGCACTGGGCTGCTGGGCCGGAACCCGGCCGGCCGCACCGAATGTCGAGCCGGCACCACCGGCCACACCTGGACCCGGCCAAGCGCTGCGGGCCGGTTGGCGACTGTTGCTCGATGCCGGCCGGATGCAGGACGGCGAGCCGTATCTGGCCGGCACCGCACGACCGTCGACCATTCGGCTGTCGCCCACCACCGCGGCCCAGATCGGTGCCGCCGATGGCGAACAGGTCTCGGTGCATACCGATCGCGGCCGAATCACCCTGCCGCTGACCATCACCGAGATGACCGACAAGACGGTCTGGCTGCCGCTGAACTCCCCCGGCAGTGCGGTCTACACGACCCTGGGCGATGCACCGATCGTGATGATCGGCCGGGGCGGTGACACATGAGCAACTACCCCGACCTGAATTCTTTCGGCCTGGATCCGTGGTGGCTGATCATCATCAAGGCCGTCGGCATCTTCGCGTTTCTGGTACTGACCGTGCTGGTGGCCATCCTGGTCGAACGTAAAGTGCTGGGCCGCATGCAGATGCGGTACGGCCCCAATCGCGTCGGCCCCCACGGGCTACTGCAGTCACTTGCCGACGGCATCAAGCTGGCATTGAAAGAGGGCTTGATCCCGGCCGGGGTGGACAAGCCGATCTACCTGCTGGCACCGGTGATCGCGGTGATCCCGGCAATCATGGCGTTCGCGGTCATCCCGATGGGCCCGCTGGTGAGCGTGCTCGGCCATCACACGCCGTTGCAGCTGACCGATCTTCCGGTGGCGGTGCTCTACGTCCTGGCCGTCACATCGATCGGGGTGTACGGAATCGTGCTGGCGGGCTGGGCCTCCGGGTCCACCTATCCACTGCTGGGTGGGCTGCGTTCCAGCGCCCAGGTGATCTCCTACGAGATCTCGATGGCGCTGTCGTTCGCCACGGTCTTCCTGTTCGCCGGCACCATGTCGACCTCGCAGATCGTCGCTGCCCAGCACGGGCGCTGGTATGTGTTCCTGCTGCTGCCGTCCTTCCTGATCTACGTCACCTCGATGGTCGGCGAAACCAACCGCGCCCCTTTCGATCTGCCCGAGGCCGAGGGCGAGCTGGTCGGCGGTTTCCACACCGAGTACTCGTCGCTGAAGTTCGCCATGTTCATGCTGGCCGAGTACGTCAACATGACCACCGTGTCGGCGTTGGCCACCACCCTGTTCCTGGGTGGCTGGCAGGCGCCCTGGCCACTGAGCCTGATCCCGGGCGCCAATACCGGTTGGTGGCCGCTGCTGTGGTTCGTCGGCAAGGTGTGGACGTTCCTGTTCATCTACATCTGGCTGCGGGCCACCCTGCCCCGGTTGCGTTATGACCAGTTCATGGCGCTGGGCTGGAAGGCGCTCATTCCGATCTCGTTGGTGTGGATCATGACCGTGGCGATCGTCCGGGCGATGCACACTCAGGGGTACCCGGGATGGGCGCCGGTGCTGCTGGTGGTCGGGATCGTGGTGATCGCACTGCTGGCTCAACGGGTCTGGCAGGCGTTGCGGCGCCGACGTATTCAGCAGACGGCGGCCCCATCCGTCACCGGTGCGTTCCCGGTGCCACCGTTACCGGCCAAGGAGGTAACCAATGTCCGGTAGGCCCAAGTTCATCGATGCGATCGCCGGTTTCGGGGTCACGTTCGCGAACATGTTCAAAAAGCCCGTCACCGAGCAGTATCCGGAGCAGCCCGGCCCGGTAGCCTCGCGCTATCACGGCCGTCATCAGCTCAACCGCTATGACGACGGCCTGGAGAAGTGCATCGGCTGCGAGCTGTGCGCCTGGGCCTGCCCCGCCGATGCCATCTTCGTTGAGGGTGCGGACAACACTGCCACCGAACGTTTTTCGCCCGGGGAACGCTACGGCCGGGTATACCAGATCAATTACCTGCGCTGCATCGGCTGCGGGCTGTGCATCGAGGCCTGCCCCACCCGGGCACTGACCATGACCAACGACTACGAACTGGCCGACGACAACCGCTCCGATCTGATCTACGACAAGGACAAGCTGCTGGCACCACTGCGGCCCGGGATGACGGCGCCACCGCACGCGATGGTCGACGACAGCACCGTCGCGGACTACTACCTGGGCCACATCACCGCCACGGGTGTCAGCCGCCCCGGGGGCGCCGGATGACCCCACTGACCGCCGGTGCGCTGCAACACACATCAACCGCTGAGGCGGTGGCCTTCTGGGTATTGGGTGCGGTGGCGGTGCTCGGCGCGATCGCCATGGTGGCCGCACCGAAGGCTGTCTATTCGGCGATGTTCCTGGCCTGCACCATGATCAGCCTCGCGGCGCTGTACATCGCTCAGGGTGCGGTGTTCCTCGGGGTGGTCCAGGTCGTGGTCTACACCGGCGCGGTGATGATGCTGTTCCTGTTCGTACTGATGCTGATCGGCGTCGACTCCTCCGATTCGCTGGTCGAAACCATTCGGGGACAACGTGTTGCGGCCATTGTCGCCGGGGTCGGGTTCGGCGTGGTGCTGATCGCCGGGACGGGCAACCTGGCCCTGCACTTCACCGGGCTGGACCAGGCCAATGCCGCCGGCAACGTCCAGGGGCTGGCAGCCCTGATCTTCACCCGCTACCTGTGGGCCTTCGAGCTAACCAGTGCGCTGCTGATCACCGCGGCACTGGGGGCCATGGTGCTGACCCACCGCGAGCGCTTCGATCGACGCAAGACCCAACGTGAGCTGGCCGTCGAACGCTTCGCCGCCGGCGGTCACCCCACACCGCTGCCCAATCCGGGTGTGTACGCCCGACACAACGCAGTGGACGTGCCCGCGCGCCTGCCCGATGGATCCGATGCCGACATGTCGGTCAGCGCTGTCCTGCCACGGCGTACCGCTTCCGAGGAAGGGAGGGCCCCGTCGTGAATCCGGCGAATTATCTGGTGTTGTCCGCGGTGCTGTTCACCATCGGCGCGGCCGGGGTCCTGTTGCGCCGCAACGCGATCGTCATGTTCATGTGCGTCGAATTGATGCTCAACGCGGCCAACCTGGCGTTCGTCACGTTCTCCCGGCTGCACGGACACCTCGATGGACAGGTGGTGGCGTTCTTCACCATGGTGGTGGCGGCCTGCGAGGTGGTGGTCGGTCTGGCGATCATCATGACCATCTTCCGGACCCGGCGCTCGGCATCGGTGGATGCCGCGAACCTGCTGAAGCACTGACCATGACGACGGGGGTATGGCTGCTGATTGCGCTACCACTGGCCGGGGCCGCGGTGCTGTTGTTGGGCGGCAGGGCCACCGATGTGTGGGGGCATCTGCTGGGCTGTGTCACGGTGGCCGCGTCGTTTGTGCTGGGCCTGTTGTTCTTCATCGACCTGGCCGGCCGCCAACCGCTGGACCGCAGCATCGACGAACGGCTCTTCTCCTGGGTTCCGGTGGCCGCTCTGCACGTTGATTTCGGGCTGCGACTGGACCCGCTGTCGATCTGCTTCGTGCTGCTGATCACCGGGGTGGGCTTCCCGATCCACCTCTATTCGGTCGGCTATATGGCCGAGGATCCGGCTCGCAGAAAGTTTTTCGCCTATCTGAACCTGTTTGTCGCGGCGATGCTGCTGCTGGTGCTCTCGGACAACTATCTTGGCCTGTACGTCGGCTGGGAGGGTGTCGGTCTGGCGTCCTATCTGTTGATCGGGTTCTGGTCGCACAAGCCGTCGGCGGCCGCCGCCGCCAAGAAGGCCTTTGTGGTCAACCGGGTCGGTGACATCGGTCTGGCGCTGGCATTGGCCGCGATGTTCAGCTACACCGGAACCCTGTCGTACACCGGTGTTTTCGCCGCGGCTCCGACCCTGACCGGCGGGCAGGTCACTACCATCGGTTTGCTTCTGCTGCTGGCCGCGTGCGGAAAATCCGCGCAGGTCCCGCTGCAGTCCTGGCTCGGTGACGCGATGGAGGGCCCCACCCCGGTGTCGGCGTTGATCCACGCCGCCACCATGGTCACCGCGGGTGTGTACCTGGTGGTGCGCTCGGGTCCGCTATTCAACCAGTCCCCCGATGCCCGGCTGGCGGTGGCCATCGTCGGTGCGGTGACGCTGTTGTTCGGTGCGGTGATCGGCTGCGCCAAGGATGACATCAAGAAGGCGTTGGCCGCCTCGACCATGAGCCAGATCGGCTACATGATGCTCGCCGCCGGCCTGGGTCCGGCCGGATATGCGCTGGCGATCCTGCATCTGCTGGCGCACGGTTTCTTCAAGGCTGGCATGTTCCTGGGCGCCGGTTCGGTGATGCATGCGATGAACGACGAGACCGACATGCGCCGCTTCGGAGGGCTGCGTGCTTCGATGCCGGTGACCTTCGCCTCGTTCGGGATGGGTTATCTGGCGATCATCGGGGTGCCACCACTGTCCGGCTTCTTTACCAAGGACCCGATCATCGAGGCGGCATTCGCCGTTGGTGGTACCGCCGGCTGGCTGTTCGGTGGCGCGGCACTGCTCGGCGCCGGCATCACCGCGTTCTATATGACCCGGGTGATGCTGATGACGTTCTTCGGCGAAAAGCGTTGGCGCGCCGATGCCCATCCCCATGAGGCACCATCCACGATGACCTGGCCGATGGTGATCCTGGCCGCCGGTTCGATCGGCGCAGGTGCTCTACTGGCGGTCGGCAGCACGCTGGCGCACTGGCTGGAACCGGTGGTGGGCCATGCCGAGTCCGAGGCCGGCGCCCCGGCGTGGGTGTACACCGCTGTCACCCTTGACGTCGTGGCCGTCGGTGTCTGGGTCGCCTACCGGATGTACGGCCGACACCCGGTCCCGATCACCGCCCCGCCGGTGGTGTCGGGTTGGACCGCGGCCGCCCGAGCGGACCTCTACGGGGATGCGTTCAACGAGCGGGTGCTGATGCAACCCGGCCAACGACTGACCCGGGGTCTGGTCGATTTCGACGATCAGGCCGTTGAGGGGGCATCGCAGAACCTGGCCGCGGTGATCGGTGCCGGGGCGCAGTGGTTGCGGGGTTGGCAGACCGGGTTCGCCCGCTCGTATGCGTTGTCCATGTTGGCCGGAGCGGCAGTGCTGGTGGCCGCCATTCTCGCGGTGAGGGTGTGGTGACCGGGATGTGGTGGTTGACGACGTTGTGGGCCCTGCCGATGATCGGTGGCGCCGTGGTGATCCTGCTGCCGTCCTCGGCGCGCGAGTTGGCCCGCTGGGTGGCGCTCGGCGTGTCGTTGGCGGTGCTGGCACTCGTCGTGGTGTTGGCGGTCCGCTTCGACCCGGCCGGGCCGCGTTACCAATTCGTGGAGAATCACCGGTGGGTACCGTCATTCGGGACCGGGTACATCCTGGGTCTCGATGGCGTCGCGCTGGCGCTGGTGGTGTTGACCGCGGTGCTGGTGCCGCTGCTGATCATCGCAGGCTGGCGCGACGGTGGCGCGCAGGGCCCGTCCTATCTGGCGCTGATCCTCGCGGTGCAATCGATGGTGCTGATTTCACTTGCCGCGCTGGACATCCTGTTGTTCTACGTGTTCTTCGAGGCGATGCTGATCCCGATGTACTTCCTGATCGGCGGGTTCGGGGCCGACCGCGCGGCGGCATCGAAAGCCGCGGTGAAGTTCCTGCTGTACAACCTGTTCGGCGGGCTGATCATGCTGGCCGCGGTGATCGGCCTGTACGTGGTCACCGCCGACAGCCCCGCCATGGGGGCGGGCACCTTCGATTTCCGCGCCATCGCCGACGCGGTGAGCACCGGACAACTGCAGCTGAGCCCGGCCGTGGGCAATGCGCTGTTCGGCGGCTTCATGTTCGCGTTCGCGGTGAAGGCGCCGCTGTGGCCACTGCACCGCTGGCTGCCCGATGCCGCGGTGCAGTCGACCCCGGCCACCGCGGTCCTGATGATGGCCGTGATGGACAAGGTGGGCACCTTCGGCATGCTGCGGTACTGCCTGTTGCTGTTCCCGGCCGCGTCGATGACGTTCCGGCCGTTGATCATCACTCTCGCGGTGATCGGCATCGTCTATGGGGCGATCGTGGCCATCGGGCAGACCGACATCATGCGGCTGATCTCGTACACGTCCATCTCGCACTTCGGGTTCATCATCCTGGGGATCTTCGTGATGACCGATCAGGGACAATCCGGGTCGGCGCTGTACATGGTCAACCACGGCATCTCTACCGCGGCGTTGTTCCTGATCGCCGGGTTCCTGGTGGCCCGCAGGGGTTCTCGCGACATCGCCGACTACGGCGGGGTGCAGACGGTGGCGCCGGTACTGGCCGGCTGCTTCCTGATCGCCGGCCTGGCCACCCTGTCGCTGCCTGGGCTGGCCCCGTTCATCAGTGAATTCCTGGTCCTTGTCGGCACTTTCGTGCACTATCCGATTTTCGCGGCGTTTGCCGCGACGGCCCTGGTGCTTTCGGCGATCTACATCCTGTGGATGTACCAGCGGATGATGACCGGCCCGGTGTCCCCCGAGAGCCGGACGCTGGGCGACCTGGTCCCGCGCGAACTGGCCGTCGTCGTACCGTTGATCGCGCTGCTGCTGGTCCTGGGTATCTATCCCAAGCCCGCGCTTGACGTGATCAACCCCGCGGTCAGTCATACCTCGACCAGCTCGGCCGAGAGGGCGCTGAAGTGACCCCACCCTCAGTCGAATACGGGTTGCTGTCCCCGATGCTGATCGTGCTCGGCATAGCGGTGGTCGGCGTGCTGGTGGAGGCGTTCGCACCCCGGGCTGCGCGGTACCCGTCCCAGATGGTGCTGGCCATCGGCGGTCAGATCGGGGCACTGGCCGCGGTGACAACGCAGTGGCTGCAGCTGAATTCCTCGGGCCGGGTGGCCGTGGTGGGCGCCGTGGCCGTGGACCGGCCCGCACTGTTCCTGCAGGGCACACTGTTGTTGATCGGGCTGCTGGCGACTTTGTTGATCGGACAACGCATTCCATCCGGTGGCCTGGCGGCCTTCACCCCGCAGGCCTCCTCGGTGCCCGGCAGCGTCGCGGAAAAGGACGCCGATTCCGCCGGCGCCGTACAGACCGAGGTGTTCCCGCTGGCCATGTTCGCGTTGGCCGGCATGATGCTGTTCGGTGTGGCCGATGACCTGCTGGCGTTGTTCGTCGGACTGGAAGTGCTGTCGTTGCCGCTGTATCTGATGTGTGCGCTGGCCCGGCGACGGCGGTTGATGTCGCAGGAGGCGTCCCTCAAATACTTTCTGCTGGGCGCCTTCTCATCGGCGTTCTTCCTCTACGGCATCGCCCTGCTCTACGGGTACGCCGGCACATTGAGCCTCACCGGGATCGCTTCGGCCTCCGGCTCACACGCGATGGCACTGGTCGGCATCGCGCTGCTGTCGGTGGGTCTGTTGTTCAAAGTCGGTGCGGCACCGTTTCATTCGTGGGTACCCGATGTCTATCAGGGTGCGCCGACGCCAATCACCGCGTACATGGCGGCCGCCACCAAGATCGCCGCGTTCGGCGCGCTGCTGCGGGTCTTCTATGTGGCGCTGCCCGCGCTGGCCACCGACTGGCGCCCGGTGCTGTCGGCGGTCTCGGTGCTGACCATGGCAGTGGGCACGCTGATCGCCATCGCCCAGAACGAAGTCAAACGGATGCTGGCGTATTCGTCGGTGGCCCACACCGGTTTCATCCTGACCGGTGTGGTGGCGCTGAATTCGGCCGGACTGTCCGGCTCGTTGTTCTATTTGTTCGCATACGGTTTCAGCACGCTGGGGGCGTTCGCCGTGGTCAGCGTGGTGCGCGAGAGCGCGGGCGACGAGGAGAACGATCTGCGACGCTGGGCAGGCCTGGGTCGGCGTTACCCGTTCATCGGGGTGGTGTTCGCACTATTCCTGTTGGCGTTCGCCGGCATCCCGTTGACCAGTGGCTTCGTCAGCAAGTTCGCGGTGTTCAAAGCCGCTGCGGTCGGCGGTGCTCCCGAACTGGTGGTGATCGGTGTGATCGCCAGCGCGGTCGCGGCGTATTTCTATGTTCGGGTGATCGTGCTGATGTTCTTCACCGAGGCACCCGAGGATGCCCCGGTGGTCCAGGTGGGTGCGTTGAGCCGGGCAATGATCGTGCTGACGGCGGTGGTGACGCTGTTGTTGGGCGCGGTCCCTCAGCCGCTGCTGAATCTGGTCGACAGCGCCGGCCAGTTCGTGCGCTGAACGCCCTCGGGTTAGGTTCACCCCATGAGTGTCGTTCTGACCACCGATCACGGCCCCCGTGCGTGTCATCACCCTCAACCGGCCCGAGGTGCGTAACGCCTTGAGCCGTGAAGTGATCGGCGTCCTGTACGAGGCGCTGATCGCGGCCGACCGCGATGAGTCGGTACGGGCGATCGTGCTGACCGGGACCGATCCGACATTCTGTGCGGGCGTCGACCTCAAACAAGCGGCGGCCGAGGGTATGGCCTACTTCGGTGAATTCCAGACCCGGAACTGCGTCACCGCGGCGGGCGAGCTGCGCACACCGCTGGTCGGTGCCATCAACGGCGCCACCTTCACCGGTGGGCTGGAGCTGGCGCTCGGCTGCGTTTTCCTGGTGGCCGCTGAGCGCGCCGTATTCGCCGACACCCATGCCCGCGTCGGGATCGTGCCCGGCGGCGGGATGGCCGCCCGGCTGCCCCATGTCGTCGGTGCGGCGATGGCCCGCCGGCTGTCGATGACCGGTGAGGTGATCGATGCGGCGCGTGCCGAGCGGATCGGTCTGGTCACCGAAGTGGTTGCGCACGAAGAGCTTCTGTCGCGGACCTTGGAGCTGGCGACGCAGATCGCTGAAGTCCCGGGCCCGACCATGTTGGGGCTCAAGGAGATCTATCGCCGCGGCTCGGCGACGGCGCTGAATCCGGCACTGGCTGCCGAACAAGACATCGCCGGGTCCCAGGCCCGGGATTTCGCCGGCCTGGACGACCGATTTCAGGCGATCTCGAAGCGCAACAAGGGAGCTGTAGATCACCGAACGACGCCGTGGGTGAGAATGGCGGTGATCTCGTCCACCCAGGCCTCGCCGAGTTGCTCGTCCGGGCGTAGCAGCAGACGCAACATCGTTGCGCCGCCGATGATCTCGATCAGCCGCTGCGGGTCGACGTCGTCGTGGACCTCACCGCGCTGCACGGCGCGGTCCAACCGGGTGCGCACCACCCCGAACAATCCCTGAAAGCGACTCAACACCCGGGCGTTGAGCTCCGGGTCGGCGGTCATATCGGCCACCAACCCGGGCAGCGCCGCCCGCACCACCGGACTGATGAACACATCGCGGGCGCCCGCCACCATCGCCCGCACGTCGGCCGCGATATCGCCCTCGGGCGTCTCCAGCGCAGTGGGCGTGACCGGGAAGGTCGCCTCGTGTACCAACTCGACCTTGCTCGACCAGCGACGGTACAGCGCGGTCTTGGTGGTGCCGGCCCGCTCGGCGATGGCCGCCATGGTCAGGGCGGCATAGCCGACTTCGGTCAACAGCTCGCCCGCGGCGGCCAGCACCGCGGCATCGATTCGCGGGTCACGCGGCCGCCCTGCGCCAGAGGGCTTGTCAACCGGTTGCAGGTCTGATTTCATAACGCTACGCATCGTAGCGTAATAGCGTGGGAAAGGAAGGCTCCGTGCCCAACGAACCGGCCACTGAGGT
>Ga0164242_10009815_pt1 | contig 10289 bp, 8 predicted proteins | sample OricomgcompostMG_FD_108783 | JGI IMG/M metagenome (GOLD analysis project Ga0164242, IMG submission 108783) | Miracle-Growth compost microbial communities from Emeryville, California, USA - Original compost - Miracle growth compost (MG) ... | reverse complement strand
CGCCGTCAGCTTGCCCTCCGGGAAGACGCACACCAGTTCGCCGTTCGCGAGCGCCGTGGCGCACTGCTCGTACGCGGCGGCGAGCAGCGCCGCGTCCTCGTGCGCCGGCGCGACCGGAATCGCGTTCGCGTGCCGGAACACCCAGCCCGCGAACGGCGTGCGGAAGATCCGGTGATCCATCAGGAAGCGGATCGGCCGCGGACTTTCGGCGAGGATCACGAGCGCGTCGACGTAGCTGACATGATTGCAGACCAGCACGGCCGCGCCGCGCGCCGGGATCCGCTCCGGATGCAGCACGCGGATCCGGTACAGCGTACGCACCAGCAGCCACGCGATGAAGCGCAGCAGGAATTCCGGCGCCAGCGCGTAGATATACGCGGCGACGACGACGTTCAGCAGCGCGGTCGTCAGAAAGAGGCCGGGAATGCCGACGCCGGCCGAGGTCAGCCCGATCGCCATCAGCGCCGACACGATCATGAACAGCGAATTCAGGATGTTGTTCGCCGCGATGATCCGCGCGCGATGGCTCGGCTCGCTGCGGCTCTGGATCAGCGCATAGAGCGGCACGCTATAGAAGCCGCCGAACATCGCGAGCAGGAACAGGTCGGCGAGCACGCGCCAGTGCGCGGCCGTGCGCAGGAACTCGCCGACCGACAGCAGCGGCGTCACGCGCGGCAGCGCGTGGCTCGCGAAATACAGGTCGATCGCGAACACGCTGATGCCGATCGAGCCGAGCGGCACGAGCCCGACCTCGATGCGCCGCCGCGACAGCTTCTCGCACAGCAGCGAGCCGATGCCGATGCCGAGCGAGAACATCGCGAGCAGCAGCGTCACGACGTCGGCGCCGGCCGACAGCACGTCCTTCGCGAAGTTGAAAAACGACGCGAGAAACGTCGCGCCGACGAACCACAGCCACGAGATGCCGAGCAGGCTCAGGAACACGGTGCGGTCGCGGTGCGCGAGCTTCAGGTTGCGCCAGGTCTCGCTGAACGGATTCCAGTTGATCGCGAGCCCCGGCTGCGACGGCGCGCACGGCGGCACGAACGCCGACGCGCCGCGCCCCGCCAGCGCGATCGCGATGCAGATGCCGCCGAGCCACAGCGCGCCGCCCGGCGCGCCGGTCGCGGCGCCCGTCTGCGCGCCGATCGCCGCCGCCAGCCCGCCGACGATTGTGCCGATCAGGATCGCGACGAACGTGCCCATCTCGACGAGCCCGTTGCCGCCGACCAGTTCGTGTTCGTCGAGCGTCTGCGGCAGATACGCGTACTTGACCGGGCCGAACACGGTCGAATGCACGCCCATCAGGAACGTGCAGGCATAGAGCAGCGGCGCGCTGTGCAGCCGGAACCCGGCCGCGCCGACCAGCATCACCGCGATCTCGAAACTCTTGACCCAGCGGGTCAGCATCGCCTTGTCGTACCGGTCCGCGATCTGGCCGGACGTCGCCGAGAACAGCACGAACGGCGCAATGAAGATCGCGGGGATCAGGAACGCGACGGTTTGCGGATCGACGCCGGAAAAGCGCGCGGCCTGATAGGTGACGAGCGACGTGAAGCCGATCTTGAACACGTTGTCGTTCATCGCGCCGAGGAACTGCGTCCAGAAAAACGGCGCGAAACGCCGCTCGCGCAGCAGCCGGAACTGCGACGCGTGCGGGTCGGCGGCGCGGTCCGCGCGGCGCGCGGCGGAAATCGGTCGATCGCTCATGGAACGGAAAACGGAAAGTCGGAGGATGCGGGCCGCCAGCATAAGCGACAGAGCCGGCAGCGGACATGAAAAAGCGCGCCTTCGCGCGCTTTTTCTGCATCGGGAGCGGGCCGCCGCGGGCGGCGCCGGCTTATTGCGCCGTCGGCCGCTGTTCGTCGTCCGGCCAGTCGCGGATGTATGCCTTCAGCATCTTGTTCTCGAAGCCCTGCTCGTCGAGCACCGTTTTCGCGACGTCGTAGAACGAGATCACGCCCATCAGCACGCGCTTGTCCATCACCGGCAGATAGCGGACGTGATGTTCGAGCATCATCCGCCGCACTTCGTTGACGTCGGTTTCCGGCGTGCAGGTGAGCGGATGGTCGTCCATCACCTTGCGGATCGTCGCGGTGCCGACGCTGCCGCCGTTCGCGCGCATCGTCAGCAGGATTTCGCGGAACGTCAGCATGCCGACGAGGTCGCCGTATTCCATCACCACCAGCGAGCCGATGTCGTGCTCGGCCATCGTGTTGACCGCGTCGACGAGCGGCGTGTCGGGCGTGACCGTGAACAAGGCATTGCCCTTGACCCTGAGAATGTCGCTGACGCGCATGATGTGTCTCCTGACGTGACTGGCGGTGGGGCGGAGAAAGGCGGGAAATACGCACTTGTTTCCGATCCTAGCGGAAAGGCCCGTAAAAGGAAAGCGACCGCGCAACGGCGATTGACGCCGTTGCGGCGCGCAAAACGGCGCGCCGTCGGGGTTCGCGCGGTGCGACACGCGCGTGCCGGGACCCCGTCGCGCGCCGCCGCAGGTGTTACGATGCCCGCACCACGGACCTTCTGCCGGCCCGAGCGGGCCGCGCCGCCACGATGCCCGACACCCGTTTCGACACGCTCGCGCTGCACGCGGGCGCCGCGCCCGACCCCGCGACCGGCGCACGCGCGACGCCGATCTACCAGACCACGTCGTTCACGTTCCGCGACGCCGACCACGCGGCCGCGCTGTTCAACATGGAACGCGCCGGGCACGTGTACTCGCGGATCTCGAACCCGACCGTCGCCGTCTTCGAGGAACGCGTCGCCGCGCTCGAAGGCGGCGCCGGCGCGATCGGCACCGCGAGCGGCCAGGCGGCGCTGCACCTGGCGATCGCGACGCTGATGGGCGCCGGCGCGCACATCGTCGCGTCGAGCGCGCTGTACGGCGGCTCGCACAACCTGCTGCACTACACGCTGCGCCGCTTCGGCATCGACACGACGTTCGTGAAGCCGGGCGACATCGACGGCTGGCGCGCCGCGCTGCGGCCGAACACGCGCCTGCTGTTCGGCGAAACGCTCGGCAATCCGGGTCTCGACGTGCTCGACATCGCGACCGTCGCGCAGATCGCGCACGAGCAGCGGGTGCCGCTCCTCGTCGATTCGACCTTCACGACGCCGTGGCTGCTGCGACCGTTCGATCACGGCGCGGACTTCGTGTACCACTCGGCGACCAAGTTCCTCGGCGGGCACGGCACGACGATCGGCGGCGTGCTGGTGGACGGCGGCCGCTTCGACTTCGACGCGTCGGGCCGCTTCCCGGAACTGACCGAGCCGTACGACGGCTTTCACGGCATGGTGTTCGCGGAGGAAAGCACGGTCGCGCCGTTCCTGCTGCGCGCGCGCCGCGAGGGACTGCGCGACTTCGGCGCGTGCCTGCATCCGCAGGCCGCGTGGCAGCTGCTGCAAGGCATCGAGACGCTGCCGCTGCGGATGAAGCGGCACGTCGCGAATACGCGGCGCATCGTCGAATTCCTCGTCGCGCACGACGCGGTGCGCTCGGTCGCGTATCCGGAACTGCCGGACCATCCGGACCACGCGCTCGCGCAGCGCCTGCTGCCGCGCGGCGCCGGCGCGGTGTTCAGCTTCGATCTGCGCGGCGACCGCGCGGCCGGGCGGCGCTTCATCGAGGCGCTCACGCTGTTTTCGCACCTCGCGAACGTCGGCGACGCGCGCTCGCTCGTGATCCACCCGGCGTCGACGACGCACTTCCGGATGGATGCGGCCGCGCTCGCGGCAGCCGGCATCAGCGAAGGCACGATCCGGCTGTCGATCGGGCTCGAAGACCCGGACGACCTGATCGACGACCTGAAGCGCGCGCTGAAGGCGTCGCAGAAAAGCCCGCAGAAGGAGTCGCGATGAACGTCGACGTCGACGGCCAGTCCGTCTATGCATACACCGGCGGCCGGGCGTTCGATCCGGCACGGCCGGTCGCGCTGTTCGTGCACGGCGCGCAGCACGATCACAGCGTCTGGGGCCTGCAGTCGCGCTACTTCGCGAACCACGGCTTCAGCGTGCTCGCGGTCGATCTTCCGGGCCACGTGCGCAGCGCCGGACCGGCGCTGGCGAGCATCGGCGCGCTCGCCGACTGGCTCGCCGCGCTGCTCGACGCGGTCGGCGCGCCGCGCGCGTTCGTCGCCGGACACAGCATGGGCTCGCTCGTCGCGCTCGAATTCGCGGCGCGGCATCCGCCGCGCGCCGCGCGCGTCGCGCTCGTCGCGACCGCGTTGCCGATGACGGTGTCGCCGGCGCTGCTGGACGCCGCGCGCGAGCGCGAGGCCGAAGCGATCGCGCTCGTCAACCAGTGGTCGCACTCGACGCTCGCCGCGAAGCCGTCGAGCCCCGGGCCGGGCTTCTGGCTGCGCGGCGTGAACCAGCGGCTGATGGAGCGCGTGGCCGCGCGCGGCGAAGCGCAGCTTTTCCACACCGATTTCGCCGCGTGCAACGACTACGCGGACGGGCTCGCGAGCGCGGCGAAGCTCGCGTGTCCGGTGCGGCTGATCGTCGGCCGGCGCGACGCGATGACGCCGCCGCGCGCGACGCGCGCGCTCGTCGACGCCCTAACCGCGGCCGGCGTGCCGGTCGACACGGTGGCGCTCGACGCGGGCCACGCGCTGATGACCGAGCAGCCCGACGCGACGCTCGACGCGCTTTACACGTTCGCGGCCGGCCGCTGAGCGGCGGCGCCCGCGGGCGGCAGGCGCAGGCCCCGATTGCACGCACTGCGCGCTCGCCGGACAATGAAACGCATCGATCCCGGCGTGGCGAACCTTGCGGCGAGCCGGGGCAAGGAGACGACGATGGCCGACCCGCGTTCGACCCGCCACGCGAGCACCCCGTTCGCGAATTTCGCGCAGTTCTACCCGTTTTATCTGAGCGAGCACCGCCATCCGGTGTCGCGGCGGCTGCACTTCGTCGGCTCGCTCGGCGTGATCGGCTGCGTCGCGATGGCGGTCGCGACCGCCGACTGGCGCTGGCTGCCGGCCGCCGTCGTGTGCGGCTACGGGTTCGCGTGGGTCGGCCATTTCGCGTTCGAGAAGAACCGTCCGGCCACGTTCCGGCATCCGCTGTACAGCCTGATGGGCGACTGGGTGATGTTCGCGGACATTTGCCGCGGCAGGATTGCGCTGTAGCGGAGCGCGCGCGTCAGGCGGTCTGCGGCGGCATCGGCGAGCGCTCGCGCGCGTCGCCGGACGCCGCCTGCGCGTGCCGCCGCGCGGCCATCAGCGACGCGAGCGATACCGACAGCTTGTCGTTGTCGAGCGCATCGAGCAACGTTTGCGCATCGATCCGGCTCGACTTCTGTTTCAGTTGATAGGCCAGTTCGCGACGATCGATCACGAACCGCCCGAAGAGGCGCGCGACCGGCACCCGCGCGGCGCTGACGAGCAGCACGAAGCGCGTTCTGTCGTCGTTCGCTTCGAGCCGGCCGATCAGGCCGTCGTCCTCCAGCGCCTGCAACAGCCGCGTGACGCCCGGCAGATCGCGCCGCAGCGCCCGCGCGAGCCAGGTCGCCGTGCAGCCCGGGCGTCCGGCGTCGCTCGCGTGCGCGAGGCGCGCGAGCAGTTCGAGCGCGTCGAGCAGGTCGCTGCCCGGAAAGCCCGGCCGGTCGAACTGCCCGGTGCGGATCTCCGGCAGCGCGGACGCGATCATCGCGCCGACCAGCGTGATGAACCAGCTCAGATACACCCACAGCAGAAACATCGGCGCGGCCGCGAACGCGCCATAGACCGCGGTATAGGTCGGAATGCGCCGCACGTAGAACCCGAAGCCGCGCTTCGCGAGTTCGAACGCGACCGCCGCGCAGATCCCGCCGACCGCCGCGTCGCGCCATTCGACGCGGCAGTTCGGCAGGAACACGTAGCCGATCGTGAACGCGAGCGCGGTCAGCGGCAGCGTCGCCGCCGCGAGCGCCCACTCGAACGTGGCGGGCAGATTCTGTTCGCCGACCCATTGCAGCGAACGCGTGAACAGAAACGACGAGATCGACAGCGACACGCCGATCAGGATCGGCCCGAGCGTCAGGATCGCCCAGTACACCAGCACCCGCTGCGCGAACGGCCGCGGCTTGCGCACCCGCCAGATCAGGTTGAACGCCGATTCGACGGTCATCATGGTCGTCACCGACGTGACGAACAGGATGATCATGCCCATCGTCGTCAGCCCCTTCGCCTTCGACGCGAACTCGTTCAGGTACATGAAAATCTGGTTGTTGATCTGCTCGGGCATCAGATGGTCGGCGAGGAACATCTGCAGCGACTTCTGGAACGACGCGAAGATCGGGAAAGCGGTGAACAGCGCAAACGCGACGGTCGCGAGCGGCACGAGCGAAAGCAGCGTCGTGAACGTGAGGCTGCCCGCGACCTGCGGAATGCGGTCCTCGGCGCTGCGCTGCAACGCGAAGCGCGCGAGCCGCTTCACGGTAGCCAGATCGATCCGGACTCTCGACAACACATTCATTGGCCTGCCTTCGTCGAATGATGCGCCGCGTTGAGCGGGCGACCCAGCCCCTATAATATCCCGTCCATCCCCAGCCGACGCCCGCCTGTGAAACCCATCCTCGTGCTTTATTACAGCCGCCACGGCGCGACGCGCGAACTCGCGCTCGCGATCGCGCAGGGCATCGACAGCGTGCCGGGCGCCGAAGCGCGCGTGCGCACGGTGCCGGCAGTGTCGACCGTCTGCGAGGCGACGCAGCCCGAGATTCCGTCCGACGGGCCGCCGTACGTGGAACTGCGCGACCTCGAAGCGTGCGCCGGCCTCGCGCTCGGCTCGCCGACCCGCTTCGGCAACATGGCCGCCGCGCTCAAATACTTCCTCGACGGCACGACGCCGCAATGGCTGTCCGGCGCGCTGGCGGGCAAGCCCGCGTGCGTGTTCACGTCGACCGGCAGCCTGCACGGCGGCCAGGAAAGCACGCTGCTGTCGATGATGCTGCCGCTGCTGCATCACGGGATGATGATCGTCGGCATTCCGTACACCGAGACCGCGCTGGCGACCACGCAGGGCGGCGGCACGCCGTACGGCGCGTCGCACCACGCGCGCGCCGGCTCGGACGCGGCGGCCGGCGGGATTTCGGCCGATGAAAAAGCGCTCGCGTTCGCGCTCGGCGCGCGCCTCGCGAGGACTGCGGCCGCGCTCGACGAACGGCGGCCGTGACGGCAGGCGCGGACCGCTCCGACGCGGACGCCGACGTGGCGGCCGGCGCCGGCACGGTCGATGCCGCGTCGAGCGGTACGCTGGCGGCCGCTGACGTCGCTCATGACGTCGTCGCCGACGTCACCGATTCCGTCCCCGATAGCGCCGCCGCGCCCCACACCGCCCGCCCGCACGACGCCGACCCGCCCGCCGAGATCCCGAACCGCCCCGCCGCCATCGGCGCCGCCGTGACGCTCGCCGCGCTCGCGCTGCTGTGCGTCGCGTGGGAAGGCTGGCTCGCGCCGCTGCGCCCGGGCGGCACCGCGCTCGTGCTGAAGGCGCTGCCGCTCGCCGTCGCGCTGCCGGGCGTGCTGCGCCGGCGTCTGTACACGTTGCAGTGGGCGTCGATGCTCGTGCTGTTCTATTTCGCGGAAGGCATCGTGCGCGGCATGACCGATCGCGCGCCGGGCAACCGGCTCGGCTGGATCGAGGTCGCGCTCGCACTCGGATTTTTCGTGTGCGCGCTCGCGTATGTCGCGCCGTTCAAGCGTGCGGCCCGGCGCGCGCGACGTCGCGGCGCGTGACGTGAGCGGGGTGCGCCGGGCTCGCGCCTGGGCGCAGCCTGGGGACGGTCCGCCGCCGGCGCGCGGCCTGCCGCGTCGCATAGGAGTCGGGCTGTGGCGCACGCGCCGCGTCCCCCATTCGACCATATCGACGCCCTCGCACCGCGACCGCGCATCGGCCCGTCGCCCCCTGGCCGAACGGCCAGCCTCCTTCACGCCGCGCCGCGCGCCGTGGCACACTGGCCGTCACGAACCGAACCGCTTTCCCGTCAGACGCCGGCCGCCAGCCCCGCGGCCGGCTCCATCGCCGACACCATGAACCAGCCCGCCCCCCTCCGTTCCTCCGTCGAACCATTTCTTTCGGCCTGCGCCGCCGCGATCGGCGCGTCGCACGTGCTGACCGACCCGCACGACGCCGGGCCGTACGTCACCGACTGGCGCCGCCGCTATCAGGGCGCCGCCTGCGCGGTCCTGAGCCCGGCGAGCGCCGACGAAGTCGCGCAGATCGTGAAACTCGCCGTCGAGCACCGCGTCGCGCTCGTGCCGCAGGGCGGCAACACCGGCATGGCCGGCGGCGCGACGCCCGACGCCACCGGCCGCGCCGCGGTGCTGAGCCTGCGCCGGCTGAACCGCGTGCGTGCGATCGACCCGCACAACGACACGATCACCGTCGAGGCCGGCGTCGTCCTCGCCGACGTGCAGGCGCGCGCGGCCGAGGCCGGACGACTGTTTCCGCTGTCGCTCGCGTCCGAGGGCAGTTGCACGATCGGCGGCAACCTGTCGACGAACGCCGGCGGCACCGGCGTCCTGCGCTACGGCAACACGCGCGAACTGTGCCTCGGGCTCGAAGTCGTCACGCCGCAGGGCGAAGTCTGGGACGGCCTGCGCGGGCTGCGCAAGGACAACACCGGCTACGACCTGCGCGACCTGTTCATCGGCGCCGAAGGCACGCTCGGCATCATCACTGCCGCGGTGATGAAGCTGCATCCGCAGCCGGCCGCGCGCGTCACGGCGCTCGCCGCGCTCGCGTCCACGCACGCGGCGCTCGACTTCCTGTCGCTCGCGCAGCGCCACGCCGGGCCGCTTCTGACTGGCTTCGAACTGATGTCGGACTTCAGCCTGCAACTCGTCGGCCGGCATTTCCCGCAGTTGCGCTACCCGTTCGAGCGCCGCCACGACCAGGTCGTGCTGCTCGAACTGTCGGACAACGAAAGCGAGGAACATGCGCGCGCGCTGTTCGAGCGGCTGATGGAAAAGGCGCTGGAGGACGGCCTCGTCGACGACGCGGTCGTCGCGGAAAGCCTCGCGCAGTCGCAGGCGTTCTGGGGACTGCGCGAACACATCTCGCTCGCGCAGTCGCAGGAAGGGCTGAACGTGAAGCACGACATCGGCGTGCCGATTTCGCGGATCGGCCGCTTCATCGACGAAACCGACGCGGCGATCGCGAACGCGGTGCCCGGCGCGCGGATGGTCACGTTCGGCCACCTCGGCGACGGCAATCTGCACTACAACGTGCAGGCGCCCGAAGGCTGCGACCCGAAGGCGTTCCTCGCGGAAAACGAGGCGAAGCTGAACCGCCTCGTGTACGACAGCGTGCACCGTCATCACGGCACGATCAGCGCCGAGCACGGCCTCGGGCAACTGAAGGCCGACGAGGCCGCGCATTACAAGAGCGAAGTCGAACTGCGGCTGATGCGTGCGCTCAAAACGGCGCTCGATCCGCTGAATCTGATGAACCCGGGAAAGGTGCTGCGCGACGCGCGGCATCCCGGCACGACGACCGCCTGACCGGAGCCTGCGCCTTGAAGATCCGCGTGCTGTCAGACCTGCATCTGGAAAACGACGAGCCGGACACGATCCCGCATGCGGACGCCGACCTCGTCGTACTCGCCGGCGACATACACAATCACGCGCTCGGCTTGCGCTGGGCGGCCGGGACGTTCGATCCAGGCGTGCCGGTCGTCTACGTGCCGGGCAATCACGAGTATTACGACGGCGAATTCGGCGCGCTCGAAGCGGCGATGCGCGACGCCGCCGCGCAGACCGATCACGTGCACTTCCTGAACAACGCGACGTTGACCGATCCGGCGGGCCGCTGGCGCGTGCTCGGCACGACACTGTGGGCCGATTTCGCGCTGTTCGGCGCCGACGACGCGACGCGCTGCGCGGCGATCGCCGCCGCGCAGCGCGTGATGCTCGATTTTCGCGGGCTGATCCAGCTGGCGTGGCCGGACGGGCCGAACGGCCCGTCGCGCGACTTCACGCCCGACGACGCGCTGGCGCTGCACGCGCGATCCCGCGCATGGCTGGAAACGGAACTGGCGAAGCCGTTCGAAGGCAAGACGATCGTCGTCACGCACCACGCGCCGCACCGGCTGAGCCTCGCCGAGCGTTACGCGGACGATCGGGTGTCGGCCGGCTTCGTCAGTCATCTGCCGGAACTGGTCCGCGCGCCGGTCGCGCTGTGGCTGCACGGCCACACGCACACCAGCTTCGATTACGCGACCGACGGCACGCGCGTCGTCTGCAATCCGCGCGGCTATCGGGATCGCCGCACCGGACAGCCGGAAAACCCGGCGTTCGGCTGGG
>Ga0164242_10009814_pt1 | contig 10294 bp, 3 predicted proteins | sample OricomgcompostMG_FD_108783 | JGI IMG/M metagenome (GOLD analysis project Ga0164242, IMG submission 108783) | Miracle-Growth compost microbial communities from Emeryville, California, USA - Original compost - Miracle growth compost (MG) ... | reverse complement strand
TCACCTGCAGATCAGCCTCAACATCACGAGCGGCTGGAACGACGGAGGCCCCTGGGTAACGCCGGATAATGCTGCAAAGAAGCTCACCTGGAGCGAATTAAAAATAAACGGCCCGGCTGAGATCAACCAAAAGATACCGCTGCCCGGGAATGTATTCATCTCAAAAAAAGATTCTACTCCTTATTTCAAGCCAGTGGCGGCGCTGGCCATACCGTTAGCAGATTCTTCTCCTGTCGTTACGCCACTGAAATATTTCGACCTGAAGGCCATACACAGAGTCAGCGGCATCAGCAATGGCAATGGTTATGACTGGAACATCTTCCTGCAGGAAGATTCTGCTACGCTGGACCAATATTCCGCCAAACTAAAAGACGTCATCGACATCAGCAGGTACGTTGACAGCGCAGGCAATATCCACTGGCAGGTACCGCAAGGCGCTTACAGCATTTTGTGGTTCGGCTATACCTGCACCGGCGCGGTTGTTTCCACCAGCAGTCCCGGTGGTGAAGGCCTCGCCATCGATTACATGAGCGACAAGGCCACTGACCTGCAATTCGGGAAAGTGCCTGCTGCCTTGATCAATGATGCAAAGCCTTTCGTCGGCAAAAGCCTGAAATACCTGCACGACGATAGCTGGGAGCTGGGCGCTGCCAACTGGACACCGGGCTTTGTGCAGGAGTTTAAAAAACGAAGAGGCTATGATCCCCTTCCCTACCTGCCGGTTATTGCAGGCAAGATCCTCGAGAACAAAGATGTCTCCAACCGCTTCCTGTACGATTTCCGCAGAACAGTGGCAGACCTCATCGCGGAAAATCATTACCAGCGCCTGAAAACGCTGGCACACCAATATGGCTTAGGCGTTCATCCCGAATCCGGTGGGCCGCACCCTGCGCCGATCGATGCCCTGATGAACATGGGCATTGATGATGTACCGATGGGTGAGTTCTGGGCAAAAGTAAAGACCCACCGGGTGCAGGATTACCAAAGGATCTTTATCAAGCAGGGCGCTTCTGCGGCACATACTTACGGAAGAAGATACGTGCAGGCAGAAGGTCCTACCTCCATCGGACCGCAATGGGAAATGGACCCTTTTCACCTCAAGCCCACGATCGACCGCGTGTTTTGCGAAGGCATGAACCGGCTGGTGTTTCACACTTTCACACATTCGCCCGACAGCGTCGGCAAGCCGGGCTATGAATATTTCGCCGGCACGCACTTCAACCCCAACATCACCTGGTGGGAGATGGCGCCTGCCTATACAAAATACGTGGCACGGTGCCAGGAGCTCCTGCAGCAAGGATCTTTCATCGGCGATGTGTGCTTTTACTACGGTGACAATGTGCCCAACCAGGTGCACCTGAAAAGGATCGATCCCTCGTTGGGCGAAGGATACGATTATGATTTCGTGGATACGCGGATATTGCTGGACAGCATGTACGTAAAGGACCACCGGATCTTCCTGAACGACGGCATGCATTATGAAGTGCTGGTATTGCCCGACAGGCAGGCCATTCCGCTGCCCGTGCTGAAAAAGATCAGGCAGCTTGTGCACGATGGCGCTACCGTGATCGGTCCGCGGCCGGAACATTCCGTGGGCTTGTCGGGCTATCCGCAGGCAGAAAGGGAAGTGAAAAAGATCGCGTCGGAAATGTGGGGAGAGCTGGACGGAAAAGCAAGAACGGAAAACGATTATCACAAAGGAAAGATCGTCTGGGGAAAGACGATCCGGCAGGTATTGGCGGAAAGAAAGGTCATCCCGGACTTTACCGCGGAAGGGAAAAAGCAGCTGCAGGATGTGGATTACATTCACCGGCGCTTCGGCGACGATGACATTTATTTTGTCTGCAACTGGCGCGATACGGCGCAATGGTTCACGGCAGATTTCCGGGTGACAGGCAAAGCGCCGGCTCTATGGCATCCTGACAACGGCAACATATTTGCCCAGAACGTGTACAGCCGGCACGACGGCTATACCTCTGTTCCTTTGTATCTTCCCGCTTATGGATCGGTGTTCGTCGTCTTCAGGACAAGCCATGATGAAAAGCACATTGAAAGCATTCAACGCGACGGGAAACAGGTTTACCCCTTTCAGCAGGCAAATGCAGGAGACATTCCCTACTTTGTTCCCACCGCAGGCAACAAGCTGGCGATGAGCGAAGCGGGAAATTATTCGCTTCATTTTTCAGACAACAGCGAGCGGGAAATATCCATTCCTTCCCTGCCCGCCGACTCCATAAAAGGCGCCTGGAAAGTGGCTTTTGACACGGCCTGGGGCGGCCCTGCCAGCACGACTTTCGGGCGATTGATCTCATGGCCCGAAAGCGCCGACGTCGGTATAAAATATTATTCCGGTACCGCTGTTTACCGCAATACCTTTGACCTGAAAGCAGGAAAGCTGAACGATCATACCCAGATCAGGCTGAACCTGGGAACGGTCTTCAACCTCGCATCCGTAAAGGTCAACGGGCACGATGCAGGCATATTGTGGAAAGAGCCTTTTTCGCTTGACATCAGCGCTTACGCGAAGCAGGGCGTCAACACCCTTGAAATAAAGGTCGTCAACCTGTGGCCCAACCGCCTCATCGGCGATCAGTCCCTTCTGCCGGCCAGGCGATACACGCATACGAATGTCATCAAGTTCACCAAAGATGATCCGCTGCGGCCATCCGGGTTGCTGGGGCCGGTGACCATCGAATTCAAACCATTGATCTCTGCACATTAAATGCAAGCATCGGAATATATACATCACAACAAACCGGGTATTCATCATGAAAGACCATAAGCTGCACATTCCTGCTTCGATCTTTTCATTCAAACAACGACCATGACCTCACGCCGTCACTTTATTCAGCAGACCGCCTTTGCCGGAGCAGCTTTCACCATGCCGGGCGCTTTTTCTTTTCTAATGAAGGATGGTGAATTCTTTTCCTATGAATCGCCTTACCTGAAGCTGCAGTTGTCAAAGAAGCAACCGTCGTTTTCTTTCTTTTCTACTGACAGTCTTGGTGGCAGGAGCTTCCCTGTAAATCTTTTGCTGCCGGATCAGGGAACGTTTGACCAGGAATATGAAACGGCCGCTACTACAGACAGCATCTCCTATTTCCCAAAAGGTGAGAAGCAGCACCCCATCTGGACATTCAGCCTGCAGCCCCGCAGCATGGCCATTCGGACAAGGTACACAGGAAAGGACCAGCCGCCGCTGACGATCTCCTTTTCACAAAGGACAAATCACTGCACAGTGCTGGGAGCGATGAAAGAAGAAAAGCAAATAACATTTCCCTGCGTGCTCCATTTCCCGGGCATGGGCACCCTTCGCATGTATTGCAGCGAACCATCCATGGCGCTTTTCTATGATGCGGACCGCAACGTGAAAGATCCTTTTGTAAGGATCGCTTTGCAGGCAGCAGATGCACAGCATCCCGACATCACCTATCGCTTTGAATCCGCCACCATTTATCCCGACAGCAAAAAGATCAGGGAAGATGCACGTTTCGACGGCTTCCGCAGGAACTATATCAACATCTTCCAGGTGAATCCCCGCATCCGGGCACTGGCCAACAATTCAGCCAGCGATGCCTGCGCTTTCACCTTGTACCTATATACTGAAATGGCGCGGCACACGCCGGAGCTGGTAAAAGGGCTCCGTGCCATGGACCTCGTGCGCAACTCCCTGGATCAATATGTCGCCGGCATGAAAGCCTACGGGCAGGTCGGCTACAAAGGCGGCGCAGCCTGGCAAAGCGAATACGATTCATCAGACAGCGCACCTTCTTTGATCATGTCTGCCTGCTACTATATCCTCGACACGAACGACAATGAATGGGCAAAGCAGAACTATGATACCGTCAAAGCATGGGCAGCAAAGATGATCGCCACCGATACGAACAAAGACGGCATCATCGAATACGGCTATTCCGGCAACTCGGACAGCTGGGACAACCAGCATTTCCGGCGGCCTGCCAACTGGTGGGATACCATCGGCTTCGGGCACGACGATGCTTATTCAAATGCCCTCGCATACCGTGCCTGCGTCCTGCTGGCACAGGTGGCAAAAAAGCTGGGAAAGGCCGATGACAGTCTTTATTTCAACACTTTTGCAGGCAAGCTGAAAAGCAATTATTATTCTACTTTCTACAACCCTGCCAGCGGCGTGCTGGCCGGATGGAAAAGCGAAGACGGACAGTTGCACGATTATTATTTTACGTTCGTCAACAGCATTGCCGTGTGTTATGACCTCGTGAAAAAAGAAGACGGCAGGCGCATCATGCAGGCGTTGCTGAACAAGATGAAGGAAGTAGGATACACTGACTTCCGCCTCGGCCTGCCGGGAAACCTCATCTCCGTGGCCGACAAGGATTATGCGCACCATGATCCGCGCTGGGGCTACCAGAAATTCCAGGTCTATGAGAACGGCGGCGCCACGGGATGCTATGTTTATTACACCATCCATGCGCTTTACCTGCTGGGCATGCGCAAAGAAGCAGAAGCGATCCTGATGCCGATGCTCGAAAGCTACAAGGCAGGCAGCTTTGAAGGAAATTGCCCCGGCAGCAGCATGACCAAAGACTGGAAAACCTGGACAGGAGAATGTTGGGGATACGAAGGATTCCTGGTGGACAATTACCTTGCTTTGCTGGCAGTGAAAGACTACACAGGATGATAAGGATGGCTATGTTTAAAGATTATCTTAGCATGAAAAAGATACGGATGATCGCTTGCATTCGCAACCTGGCGGCATGTCTTCTTATCTCGCTGCTGTCATTCAGCAGCCGGGCTGATAAAGGAGCTCCCGGAGCCTTAAAGATATATGACCTGAAATGCCAGGACATGAGCGATCCTGTAGGGACGAATACGCTGCATCCTGTTTTTAGCTGGAAGTTGTCGTCCGTTCAGAAAGATGTGCGGCAGCGCTTTTACCGCATCAGGGTAGCCACTTCTTTGCAAGCACTGGCCGGCTCTTCTGCCGATCTGTGGGATTCAGGGAAAATACCTTCGGACAGGCAGACCTTTATCCGCTATGAAGGAAAAGCGCTGGCTCCTGCAAAAAAATATTACTGGCAGGTACAGGTATGGGACAACAAAGGCAATGAAGGCCGTTCCGGCGAAACCGCCAGTTTTATCACCGGCCTCACTACAGAAGACGCCTGGGAAGATGCCCGCTGGATCGCCTTTGAAAAGCTGCCCGACAGCCTGAAGGTCTTTCCCGGCGTACACGGCAGCGGGGACAACCTGGGTGAAAAGGCAGTGAAAAGGGCTGTCATCCCGTACTTCAGAAGAGAGCTGCACATCCGTAAAAAAATAGCTGCCGCTTACCTGTGCGCATCAGGGCTCGGCCAATACGCTTTTTACATAAACGGGCAGCGCATTGACAGCGCTTTCCTGCAGCCCGCATGGTCGGATTACAGGAAGCGCTGCTATTACAACATGTTTGATGTGACTTCCTTCTTACAGCAGGGGAACAATGCATTGGGCGCCATTGTCGGCACGGGCTTCCTGTACATCAGCCGCGAGCGTTACCGCAAGCTGGTGATCGCGCAGGATTATCCCATGCTGCGTGCGAAGCTGATCATCCGTTATGCAGATGGCACGGAAGAATCTGTTGTCAGCGACGAGCATTGGCAGACGGCGCCTTCACCCATTGCTTTCTCCAGCATCTATGGCGGCGAGGATTTCGATGGCACAAAGATCCGGGAAGGCTGGAGCAGCGCCGGCTTTGCTGCAAAGGATTGGAAAGCTGCACAGGTCGTGCCCGGTCCTGGCGGCATCATGCAGGCACAGGAGGACTATCCTTTAAGCATAAACGAAATATTCCACCCGGTAAAGATTGACTCGGCAGATCCCTATAAATACATTTATGACTTCGGGCAGAACACCTCCGGCATCATCCGCCTGGAAGCAAAGGCGCCGAAAGGCTATCGCATCCGGATCACACCGGCGGAGCTGCTGGACAAAAACGGCAACCCGGGTCAAAGCGCATCGGGATCGCCTTATTACTATTCTTACATCTTTGCAGGAAAAGGCAGGGAAAGCTGGCAGCCACTGTTTTCCTACTACGGCTTCCGCTATGCTGCCGCTGAAATATACGATCCCGAAGGAAAAAAAGTACCGCTCAGCACGCTGGAAAAACTACAGCTTGTTTCCCTGCATACGCAGAATGCCGCTCCGCAGGCGGGTTCCTTTGCCTGTTCCAGCGAGCTTTTCAATAAAATATTCCAGTTGATCCGCTGGGGCATCCGTAACAACATGGCAAGCGTTGCAACGGATTGTCCCCACCGCGAAAAGCTGGGCTGGCTCGAAGAAACGCACCTCATCGGCGCTTCTATCCAATACAACTACGACATCCTCGGCTTCTACAAAAAGATCATCCGTGATATGATGGATGCGCAGCAGCCTTCCGGACTGGTGCCGGACATAGCGCCGGAATATGTGGTCTTCGTGGACGGCTTCCGTGATTCGCCCGAATGGGGAAGCGCCTGCGTGCTGCTGCCCTGGTATGTGTACCAATGGTACGGTGACAAAAGCGTTCTGGCCGAAAGCTATGACATGATGAAGAAATATGTTGCTTATCTCGGCAGCCAGGCCAAGGATCACCTGCTGGCTTACGGGCTCGGCGACTGGTTTGACCTGGGGCCCAAGCAGCCGGGTGTTTCCCAGCTGACGCCGCTGGGCCTCACCGCCACGGCATTTTATTATTACGATGCTGCCATCTTGAGCAAAACAGCGGCTTTGCTCAATGACCCTGCCGGTGCCGCATTGTATGCAAAGCAGGCAGAAACGATCCGGCAGGCTTTCAACAAAAAATATTTCAACGCAGCTACAAAAGTATATGCGACCGGCAGCCAGACCTCTTATGCCATACCGTTGTACTTTCACATCGTCGATCCCTCGGAGCGCGATGATGTCTTCCGTCACCTCGTGCAGTCTGTTACCACCAACAACAATGCGCTGACGGCGGGCGATATCGGCTTCCGGTATGTTGTGCAGGCACTCGAGGACGGTGGCGAGGACCAGCTCATCTATGCGATGAACAACCGCGACGATGTGCCGGGCTATGGTTACCAGATACGCAAAGACGCTACGGCGCTCACCGAATCCTGGCAGGCGCTCACCAATGTATCCAATGATCACATGATGCTGGGCCACCTGATGGAATGGCTCTACAGTGGCCTGGCAGGAATACGCCAGCAAAATGATGGATCGGGATACAGGCACATCATCATCGCTCCGCAATATGTAAAAGGAATAGACTCTGTGAATGCATCGTTCAATTCCATCCACGGGAAGGTAGCGGTACGATGGCTGCGAAACGAAGACGGCAGGATAAGCCTGCACGTGGAAATACCTGCCAATACAGATGCGCAGGTCATCTTCCCAGCCAGCAAAGGGGTACAGATCACGGAAGAAGGACAGCCGTTGCGCGCCGGGAAGAATGGCATTCACCAGGTAAAGCAGGCAGCGGAAAGAACGATTGTAAGCACAGGATCCGGAACATACGATTTTTCATGTTCCGGAATATCGAACCAATAAATGCAACAGTATGTATCACCAGGTATTCAGAAAAATGTTTTGCGCGAAAGCAGGATCGTGGATCCTTGTCCTGCTGGCCTTTGCAGGCAGCCTGAAAGCGCAGCAAAGCGACCGGATCAGCCCGCGATGGCTTTCAGGAGGATGGTCTGCCCAGTGGATCACTTGTCCGGCTGCACAGCAGCGGGCTTATGGTGTCTATCATTTCCGGAAAAAGATCACTTTGCAAAGCGTGCCCAAAAGCTTCGTCATACACGTAACGGCCGACAACCGCTACCGGCTGTTTGTCAACGGCAAGCCTGTAGGACGCGGACCGGCAAGAGGCGACCTGTACAACTGGAACTTTGAGACCTATGACATTGCTTCTTACCTGCACAGCGGTGAAAATACATTGGCCGCTCTTGTCTGGAACATGGCCGAATACGGGCCTGTTGCGCAGGTAAGCAACCAGACGGGCTTTCTGCTGCAAGGCGATGGTGACGAAGAAAAAGCGGCCAATTCCGGAAGCTCATGGAAAGTGATGCATGACAGCGCTTACTCCCCCTGCGCTACCAACATGGGTGCTGTGCTGCGCAGCTATTTTGTGGTAGGCCCGGGCGACGATGTGCAGGCCGACCGCTATCCCTGGGGATGGCAGGACGAAAGCTATGACGACAGCCTTTGGCAAATGGCCGAGGTGATCCCCACGCCTGTCGTTCCGGTAGGATATGGGACCGACAACCTGTGGTCGCTCACGCCGCGCACCATTCCGCAGATGGAGGAGAGCATGCAGAGGCTGGGAACTGTGCGTCAAAGTACGGGGCTGCATGTCAGCGATGCTTTTCTCAATGGCGGACATCCGTTGAATGTTCCGGCACACAGCAAGGTCACCGTGCTGCTCGACCAGCGTTATGAAACAACCGCTTACCCGGTGCTGACAACTACAGGCGGTAAAGACGCTGCGATAAAGATCAGCTATGCAGAAGCCTTGTTTGACGACAAAGGACAAAAAGGGAACCGCAATGATATTACGGGAAAAACAATGCGTGGATTCTATGACATCTTTCACCCCGATGGCGGGAAGCAGCGCACATTCAGCCCGCTCTGGTTCCGCACCTACCGCTATGTGCAACTGGATATCCGGACCAGCGACGACCCGCTGACGCTGGATGATTTTTATGGCCTTTATACAGGTTATCCTTTTGAAAGAAAAGCTGCTTTTGCAAGCAATGATTCTTCGCTCCAGGAAATATGGAAAGTAGGCTGGCGAACAGCACGCTTGTGTGCCGGGGAAACTTATTATGACTGTCCCTATTACGAAGAGCTGCAGTACGAGGCAGACACACGCATACAGGCATTGATCTCCTTGTACAACACCGGCGATGACCGGCTGATGCGAAAAGCCATCCATGATTTTTACCTGTCGCGTGTGCCTGAAGGGCTGACGCAGGGACGTTATCCCAGCAGCCGCCTGCAGGTGATCCCGCCGTTCTCGCTCTTCTGGGTATCGATGCTGTACGATTACTGGATGCACCGCAAAGACGATGCTTTCCTGCAGCAATATATAGATGCAGCCGCTGGTGTGTTGAAATGGTATGAAACGAAAATAGATGCCTCGAAAGAAATGCTCGGCCCCATGAAATGGTGGAATTTTGTGGACTGGAACAATGCTTTCCCCAACGGTGTACCGGACGGCGCGAACGACGGCAATTCAGCTGTGGTGACTTTACAGTACGCCTATACGCTGGAACAGGCGGCCGGCCTCTTCAGCTATTTCGGAAGAAAAGAGCTGGCAGACCATTATGAGAAACTGGCACAATCGCTGGCAAGGTCCACTTACAGCCATTGCTTCGACAAAAGCAAAATGGAAATGGCCAACACACCGGAAAAGAAAACCTTCAGCCAGCATGCAGGCATCATGGCTATCCTGTCCGGTGCCGTTCCTGCCGGTGAAATGCAGCCTGTCTTAAAAAACATCCTCAACGATTCGACGCTAAGCCAGGCTACTTTTTATTACCGCTTTTACCTGACCAGGGCCATGATCAAGGCGGGACTCGGCGACCTGTACTACAGCCAGCTGACGCCCTGGCGCAACATGCTGAAAAACGGGCTGACCACCTTTGCAGAAAATCCCGACCCGACACGCTCGGATTGCCATGCCTGGTCTGCCAGCCCCATTTATGATTTCCTGGCGACCCTGTGTGGCATCATGCCCGCCGCACCAGGCTTTTCCAGGGTAAGGATAGCCCCGCACCCGGGAACTTTGACAGTGATCAACGGAAGCCTGCCTTTGCCGGAAGGCAACATACGGGTTTCCCTGCAACGGAAAGGTGCCAAAGGCATCCACGCCACTGTTTACCTGCCGGGAAGCCTCACAGGTGAATTCATCTGGCAGGGAAAACAAGTGTCTCTGAAACCCGGCAGCCAGCAGGTTGATCTGTAAAGAAAAACAACGGGTGGAATGCTGCAAGGCACTTCTGCTCATCAATATTAATTTATCGACAAATGAACAAACAGGTTAAGGTCGGATTGTTTGGCATCGGCTTATCCACTTACTGGGGACAGTTTGAGGGACTCAAGGAAAGGCTGGAAGGCTACCAGCAGATCATTGCGGATCACATCGCAGACAAAGACGCCCAGGTGGTCAACACCGGCATGGTGGACAGCATTGAAAAAGCGCAGCAGGCAGCAGATACTTTCTCTCAGGAGGATGTAGCGCTGGTGTTTCTGTATGTTTCGACCTATGCCCTGTCTGCAACAGTGTTGCCCGTGGTGCAGCGCATGTCGTGCC
>Ga0164242_10009813_pt1 | contig 10294 bp, 17 predicted proteins | sample OricomgcompostMG_FD_108783 | JGI IMG/M metagenome (GOLD analysis project Ga0164242, IMG submission 108783) | Miracle-Growth compost microbial communities from Emeryville, California, USA - Original compost - Miracle growth compost (MG) ... | reverse complement strand
TAACTCCTCCTCTGTATCTGCTTGTCAAATATCATCCCGAATAGGATTGGGATGACTATAACATATAAATTACTGATTGTCTACCTAGCGATGGTGTCGACGGCGCAGATCGGCGACCTTCAGACGTACCGCATGGCGGTCGATCAGCTGGTTGGCCTTTTCGATCTCGACTTGGTCCTTAGCGGTGTCGCGTATCTTCATAGCACGCTCCAGAGCGGCTTTGCTTTCAGCCTCGATGATATCATCACCGCTGTCAGCCTCGTCGACAAGCACCTTGAGTCCTTGCGGGTCGATCTCGATCACGCCGCCGCTGATAGCAAAATATTCCAGCTTGCTGTCGGGGTCGCCCTTGGCATGACGGACGGCGATCGCACCCGGCACGGCGATCCCAACGACCGGCTCATGACCGGGAAAGATGGCGATCTCACCGGCAGCCGTCGGCAAAATCACTTCGTAAACGTCTTGATCGACCTTGGTACCAAGCAGGGTAACTAACTGAAACTTCATTAGGGATATTATAGCAGATTTACCTGCGAAACGTACGAAAATGCCCACTGATAAGTTGCGTAAAAATATAATATATGCTATAAGTAAAAAAGTTAACGTCTGCACCGGGCAGACGCGTTCTTTACAAGGAGTGTTCAATGCTTTTTCGAGAAAGCTCTTCCTCTACCGCGCTCTATGTCTTTGACGAGAGCGCCGTATCCAAACGTGCCATGCGCGCTCTTTGCGTATCTCCGACGCGAAGAGCAGCCAACGTCTGGACTTATAATCGAGCAGCCCACCGCGAGTTCAAATTCCAGGGAGTGGCGGATGAGCTGGCGAAACATCGTTCAATAGCCATACGAATCTACCTACCGAGCATGGTCTTCCACTCCCTCACAAGCAGCTCACAGGCGTTCGATGCGCTACTGAAATCCTCGATAGGGAGCCAGCTACGCGCTGTCATTGCCGACGAGGAGAGCTACTGGGACAGCGACCTGCCGATGGACGCGAAAGTGTACATGGAGTACATCACCACCAATTCGGAGGACCGACTATTCCCGAAGCTCAAGCCGCATATCGACACCTATCTCAAGGCAACTCAAGAGCTTGATGAGCTGTACGACAGGTACCATTCTACCGCGTCACTCGATGCGGTGAAGGGGATTACCGGCCAGATTGACAGACTCGCCGATGAGTATTCGCGCCGACTACAAGAAATCGCGGGCGGCCACGAGGAGGGAATTCGGTTTTTAGCTGAACAGGCTCAAGAAGCAGCCAACATTCACATCGACCAATACCTTGCACGAGTAGCTATACCCGGTTACCAAAGTACTGGTCTGCCGCCATCCTGACAACTGAAAACAAAACGCCATCAGTTGTCAGGATGGCGTTTTTCATTTTCGTAGATTTTTATGCCGCGTTGTTTTCGAGTTGCTCTATGCGCGTGTTGTGGTCTTCAAGTTTCGCAGTATGTTTCGCCAGGTCCTCGCCGACGGCATTTAATATCTCATCGAGTTTTTCGTCCTGCTCGGTAAAACGCCGATCCATCTCTGTTGAAAGATGACTTATCTCCGCCGACATATATTGTTTCATGTCGTCGAACAAATCACGCATATCGTCACGGGTCACGCCAGTCATAAGCCTATTATACACCTCCGGAAATGAACCGCGTTTCGACCAGAGATGCAGTACGAGGCGGTAGCGAAGCGCGCAACGAGCTGTATTGAAAGATACAGCGAGTGAGCACTGGAGCTACCAACGAAGTAATGCGCTCTGGCGAAAGGCGAACTCTAGTCTTTCTTCTCAGAAAGTGGACCTGGCGCCATGTAGAACCAGCTTTCCGGCTTGTCATCGTACTTGCCAGCGAGGATATCGGCAGCATCCTTGATGGTGTCGTCCAGTTTGGCGTAAACACCCTTGTTACCGGTAAACTGCTCGGCAACGTGGAACGGCTGGGCGAAGAAACGCTGCAAACGGCGAGCGCGGTTGACGGTCTGCTTCTGCTCGTCAGACAATTCTTCCATACCGAGGATAGCGATGATGTCCTGGAGGTCCTTGTATTCCTGCAGGGTACGCTGGACTTCACGCGCGACACGGTAGTGCTCTTCGCCGACGACTTCAGGGTCGAGCGAGTTGGACGTCGAGTCGAGGACGTCGACCGCCGGGTAGATACCGATCTCGGTCAGAGCACGGTTCATGACGATGGTCGCGTCCAAGTGGGCGAACGTCGTCGCCGGAGCCGGGTCAGTCAGGTCGTCGGCCGGCACATAGACGGCTTGGACAGAGGTGATAGAACCCTTCTTGGTCGAAGTAATACGCTCCTGGAGCATACCCATTTCCTGTTGCAAGTTCGGCTGATAACCGACGGCGGACGGCAAGCGGCCAAGCAGCGCAGATACCTCGGCGCCAGCCTGAGTGTAACGGAAAATGTTGTCGATAAAGAGTAGCACATCCTGGCCTTCGTCACGGAAGGCTTCGGCCATAGCAAGGCCACTCAGGGCGACACGCAGACGGGCTCCCGGCGGTTCGTTCATCTGGCCAAAGACCAGTGCGGTCTGCGGCAGCACGCCGGCTTCTTCCATCTCGTAGTACAGGTCGTTACCTTCACGGGTACGCTCACCGACACCGGCAAAGACGGAGTTGCCCTTGTGGAACTTGGCGATGTTGAAGATCAGCTCCTGGATCAAGACGGTCTTGCCCACGCCAGCACCGGCGAAGAGGCCGGCCTTACCACCCTTGGTCAGCGGCGCGACGAGGTCGATGACTTTGATACCGGTCTCCAAGATCTCAGCTTTGTTTGATTGCTCGGTAAGGGCAGGTGGTTGGCGGTGAATCGGAGCGGTCTTGGCATTTTTCGGAAAGGGCTTCTCGTCGATGGGTTCACCGACGACATTGAACATACGGCCCTGGGTCACATCACCGACAGGCACGCTGATCGGTGCGCCGGTGCTCTCGACTGCTTGGCCGCGCTTCAGACCATCGGTGCTGGATAAGGCGATCGAACGGACAGTGTGTTCGTCGAGGTGCTGTGCGACCTCAAGCGTGATCGTCTTGCCATCAAGCTCAACGTGCAAGGCATGGTAAATCGCCGGCAGTTCCGCATCTTCGGGGAATTCGACATCGATCACCACGCCGACGATCGCGACGATCTTGCCGTCTTTCAGTTTGGTTTTTTCTGCTGTTTTGACCATCATTGTTCTCCTTCTCTATAAAAATAATCGGGCAGGGGTTTGGGTAACTGATACACCGGTTCGATCCTACTGAGCGCAATGGTGCGCTGTCCGACCATCATCGCGGTGACAAATGCTCGGTTCGCGATAATTTCACGGCTGACCTCGTTGTCGTCAAGCGGTTGGCTGGTCACGGGCATGTCACCGTTCATCTCGTAGCCTCTCATTTCATCGCCTCCACACCGCCGCTGATTTCGGCCAGCTCTTGGGTGATAGCGCTCTGGCGGGCCTTGTTCATCTCGAGCGTCAGATCGTCGATCAGGTCGTTGGCGTTGTCGGTGGCGTTTTTCATGGCCAGCATACGCATGATGTACTCGGCTGCGCGAGCCGTCAGCAGAGCATGATACACCTGTGCCTCGACGAGGCGGTAAGTGACAGCCTCTAGTACTTCCTCGGCACTCGGCTCGAACTCGGCCGTACGGATCGTCTGGCTGACTTCTGTCTTTTCGAAACCGGCCGGTAGGATCCGCTGGATGGTCGCTTGCTGCTGGACGGTGCTGATAAACTCGGTAAAAACGACGTCAACGGCATCGACTTCGCCGGCCTTGAACGCCTCGATAGCAGTATCGACGACAGCACGCAGCTGATTGCCAGCCGGATCGTCCGGTAGGTCCTGGTAGGCGGCAAGCACGCTGACGTCCTTGAGCCGAGACGCAAAACGGCTGGCACGGCGGCCGATGGTAATCGTCTGGTTCTTCACACTCTCGGCGTCGTCGTCGAGCAGCTGGCGCGCGTAGAGTTTGAGCACGTTGGCGTCGTAAGCCCCAGCCAGGCCCTTGTCGGTAGCGATGACGATAAGCAGGCGCGATTTGATCTTCTCGGCTTTGCGAAACAGCGGATGACGGTCGGTCTCGCCCTGGCTGGCCAAGTAGGTAAGCAGCTCATTGGCAAGCTGTGTGTACGGCGCCGAAGCTTTCTCGACCTCCTGAGCCTTACGCATCTTGCTGGCAGCGACCAGCTGCATGGCTTTGGTAATCTGCTTGGTCGATTTCACCGAGCGGATACGGGTCTTGAGCGCGCGGGTACTAGGCATCATGCCTCCTGTCTGCAAGATCAATCACTTCCGCCTCGGTTGCCGGTGCTTTTCGCTCGGCAGCTATCAACGCATCGATCGCTTGCAGTGTCTCAAGTGAAAGCAGGCCTAACTTTGCTCTAATATTACCCCTCAATTGAGCCATCTCGACAGTTTTCTGCATATCACGGACCTTACGCGCCTCAGCAAAAGAGTTCACGACCTTCCAACCATGATCTGACGGATTCTCAGCCATTACTCGTCATCCTTTGCGTCCACGTCGTCGCTCGGTTCGACCTCGGCGGGTGGCGTATCTGCGACTCTCTCGCTGTACCACACATGAAGATACTCATCCTGGTCGTCGTCGTCGAAACGGACGGGTGCGCCCCAATCATGGTTAATGTGTTCGCCGGGGGTCATTTGATTAGCCCTCGAAGCCTTTCGCGACAGCTTTGGCAACCTTGTCGAGTATCTTGGCAACAGGCGCGTCGTCGGTGATCTTTTCGTCACCCTTGTTGAGCTCCTGCATATCCTTCTTGTGGTCGGTCCAGAGGCGGGTCAGCAGAGCGGTCTTGGCTTCACCGATCTTGGCGATAGCGACCTTGTCGAACGCGCCGCTATTGACGGCATAGATGCTGGCAACCTGCTCCCAGACGCCCATCGGGGTGTACTGGTGCTGCTTGAGCAGCTCGGTCAGGCGCTGACCGCGCTCGATCTGGCTCTTGGTCGCCTCATCCAGGTCAGAACCGAACTGGGCAAATGACGCCAGCTCACGGAATTGGCTGAGGCCGAGCTTCAGGTGGGCGCCGACGGATTTGACGGCCTTGGTCTGAGCATCACCACCGACACGGCTCACCGACAAACCTGCCGAGATAGCCGGGCGGATACCTTGGTTGAAGAGGTCGGTTTCCATGAATATCTGGCCGTCGGTGATGGAGATGACGTTGGTCGGGATGTAGGCGGAAATGTCGCCGGCCTGCGTCTCAATGATCGGTAGGGCAGTCAGGCTGCCGGCGCCGAGCTTGTCGGACAGCTTGGCTGAACGCTCAAGGAGACGTGAGTGCAGATAGAAGACATCGCCAGGGAAAGCTTCGCGTCCCGGCGGGCGGCGGAGCAGCAACGACATCTGGCGGTAAGCGACGGCATGCTTGGTCAGGTCATCGTAGATGATCAGCGCGTGCTTTTTGTTGTCGCGGAAATATTCACCCATGGCGGTGGCGGCATATGGTGCCAGGTAGAGTAAGGATGCCGGATCGGACGGGCCGGTCGCGACGATAATCGTCTGGTCCATGACGCCTTCTTCCTTGAGGCGCTCAACCAAGCGGGCGATCTTGGAAAGTTTCTGGCCGATAGCGACGTAGATATTGACGACACCGGTCTTTTGGCGGCCTTGGTTGATCATGGTATCGATCGCGATAGCGGTCTTGCCGGTCTGGCGGTCGCCGATGATCAGCTCACGCTGGCCACGGCCGATCGGGAACATGGCATCGATAGCCATAATACCCGTCATCATAGGCTCGTGGACGTGTTTACGGCCGAGGACGCCGATAGCTTCGCGCTCGACCAAACCACGCTGTTTGGTCTTGATAGCCGGACCACCATCGAGCGGCTGGCCAAGCGGATCGACCACGCGGCCGAGCAGTTCTTCACCGACAGGCACGTCAAGCACCGTACCTTTGAGCTTGACCTTGTCACCGGCCGACACGGTCTCGTCGCTGCCGAGCAACACGGCACCGATCTCGTCTTCGTTGAGGTTCAGGGCGAAGGCTTCGACAACGCCGTCTTTGGTCTCGATCAGCAGCACTTCGCTATAGCCGGCCGAGCGCAGGCCGTATACCCAGGCTACGCCGTCACCGACGCGGGTAACAATACCGACGCTTTCGAGGTCGCCCGAGACTTCGAGCTCGTTGATCGCGGCGCGGAGTTCTTTACTGAGATCTGTGACTGATAATTCTGCCATATTATTTCCTTATACTTTGCTTGCTGTTAATTGGTCGAGTCGGTGACGGAGCGTGCCATCCAGCCTCTGGTCAGGTGTCTCTATACGGACGCCGCCGAGCAGACCAGGGTCGACTTCGGACCGCAGATGGACTTCTTTGGCACCGGTCGCATGCTTGAGATATGCCGTGACAGCCGCTTTGGTGTCGGCGGCGAGGTCGTGGCTACTGGCGACATCGGCGAGGAGTACGCCGCGGTCGGCGAGCGCCGCCTCTATATCGCGGACAACCAGTGACATCTCGCGTGTGCGTTTGCTCTCGACGAGATATGCCGCCACCTGCTTGCTGACATCATGCCCGGCCAGCAGCTGCTCGGCGAAATAAGCCGCGATTTTGCGACGAGGCAGTTTGGCCTGTGCCACTTACGCTTCCTCCTTGACTGCTGCCGCGATGATCTTTTTGTCGACCGCGTCGGAAACCGTCTTGCCGACGATCTTTTCGGTAGCGAGCGCTACCAGGTCGATCGTGTCGTTATGCAGGGCCCTCCTGGCGGCAATAACATCTTTTTCGAGCTGCTCATGGGCATCCTTGACGATCTTTTCGGCGCGGGTCTTGGCCTTTGCCTCAGAGTCGGCAACCATCGCGTTCGCCTCGTCCTTGGCAGTCGCGACGATGTCCTTGGCTTCAGCGCGAGCCTCTTTGAGCAGCTTGGCAACTTCTTCCTGGGCTTCAGCGGCCTTCTTCTCAGCTTCCTCGGCTGCTTTAGCGCCGGCTTCGATGGCCTCTTGGCGCTGATCGACGGTTTTCAGCAGGATTGGGAAGACCCATTTGCCCATGACGAACACCAAGATCAGAAAAGCCAGCCCCTGGAAGAGCAGCATCTGGCCGTCAATACCCAGGGAGGTAAAGATATCTCCCAGGCTGCCCGCCGCGAAAAGTGGTAATGCTGTCGTCATGAAAACTCCCGACTCCCGACCTACGCAACCGCTTTGGCGATAAAGGCAACGACGATACCGATGATGGCCAGCGAGTCACAAAAGACGATCGCGGTAATCATCAGCGTACGGATCGGACCGAGCTGTTCAGGGTTGCGGCCAAAGGCGTTGAGCGCGCCGCCGCCGATGACGCCGATACCTGCAGCTGCACCGAGTGCCGGCAGGGCATATGACAATACGAAAGCTAGTTCGTTCATTTTAATTTTTCTCCTTTAATTTATTACTCATATTATACCATCACTCCGTCTGTATATCCGTGTGCTTACCGGTTTCAGCAGGGAAATGATCGGAGTCGGTCAATGCCGGGCCATGATCGCCGTGTTTCTCGACGGCCAGAGCGGTGAAAATAACGGCCAGGATGAAAAAGACATACGCTTGGATGAAGCCGATGAACAACTCGAACAGCATGAAGAACGGCAGCGCGACGATCGCGGCATAGCTGGTCAGCACGCCGACGATGATCAGCAGGATTTCACCGGCGAAACAGTTGCCGAACATTCGGACGCTGAGTGCCATGTAGCGCGAAAACTCACCGATAAGTTCCAGCGCGCCCTCGAACGAGCCGATCGGATCCTTGATAGGGTTGCGCAGGTAACGACCAAGGTTGCCGATAGGACCGTGCGACCGGATAGCGTAATACTGCACCATGATGAACACGATGATCGCCACGGCAAACGTGAAGTTCAGGTCGGCGGCCAGTGAACGCAGCACCGGCGTGTGATTATAAGTAACAGACTCCAGCCCCGGCAGGACACTCATCGAGTAGGCAAACAGCATGAAGAAAAAGATGGTCAGCGCCATAGGTGTGATCTTGCGCGCCAGTTTCTTGTCGGGAATCGCGCTGTCGATCTGGCCCAGCATACCCTCGAACGCCCACTGGGCCAGTCCGACGAAGCGGTTGTAGCGGCCGCGCTTGATCATCGAGACGACATATAATGACACGCCTAGCAGGACTATCAGGCTGACAAAACCGGTCAGTTCGGAATTGGTAACCGGAAAACTGCCGATCTTGAACAGCGTCTGGGCACCGACATGGATATCGATTTCTGAGCTTGCAAACTGACTAAACATTTTCATTCGCTTTCTTATATTGTTGCCGGACGAGCAGAGCGGTGATGATAATACCGAGCGTCAGGCCGCCGACACCGTACCACGGTTCCGTATGGAACTGGCCATCGAGCCACAGGCCCGCCCAGGTTCCCCCGAGTGTCGGCACGAACATGCGCCATGTGGTATCCGCCGCGATGGCAAACAAAATTAAAGCCGCCGATTGTTCGTTCTTCTCCGACGGTTCAGATTTGTCGTCGCTGTTTTTTTCTGCGGCGGCGGTCATTGCATCTCTCACTGTAACAGATGGGGGAGCAGCTGGCAAGAGCCAGATCTCCCTTTCGCGCGCGATTGACAAAGAGAGGATTTCTATGTATAAAAATATTCAGTTCTTTGATATTCGCGTGAGGATGGCGCCGTTTTTCTCACTATATGAGAGATGCGGCGCCGTTCTCATGGCGGGCCACCGTGGCAAGCCAGCGGCTAAGGAGAAAGGGTCAGGTCATCATGACAAGACCTCAGATTGTAAAACCCAACCGGATCGCCGACACACCCTGGGGTGTCATGTCTCAGTTCGTCTCGTATCTGAGTCAATACCTCACTCAGGAAGACATCCGCGATCTGGTAGATGCACCTTTGTTCATCGCTAGGATGTGTGACGCAGCCAGAGGCGCCCTAAAGCCGACCTACTACGAAGTCGGCGACGAATACGTCCAGATCGGTAGTACGACACACGCCCGAGTTAGCAATGTACGCCACGCCGGCAAATACAGCTCCCACGGGCGAGCCCTCTGCCGGTATACCTTACATGTGAGGACAAGGCAGTTCGATTTCATCATACCCCTCGACGCCAGCGACAACCGGTGGCAGCATATCCAGGGCGAGGCGGTGTGGATCAAACTCGCCGACGACGGCAAGGGCATCTTGGTCCGCGAGCAACAGCTCTGAGAACTACCCGTTCCCTTCGAGATAGAAATATCCCGTAGGGGGCGGGATATTTATTTTGTATAGTAATGATATATGCCACGCCGTCATAAACCCGCCAAACACACGCCGTTTCACTTTGCTAGTAGCGAGCAAAACAAGACGCGCTATCCGACCAAACAGGCCGCCGAGAAGGCGGCCGAGCTCAGTATGCTGCAAAAACCGGATTTGGAGCTGCGAGTTTACCAGGGTATCGACGGCGGCTGGTATCTGACTCGACAAACGATTGACGGATAACGGTCATGCTCGTACAATGCACGCATGGCGCGGCGCACTGATTCGTTCATCCGCTATCACGTCGGTTTGCGCGACGCTTTAGCCGAGCGCCCACAGGGCAGTTTGCCGCAACCGGCTGAGGTCAAAACTCTCAAGAGACGCGTAGCCGGTATGCGATATTCTTTCAATACAGACGACAGGACCGCTGTCAAACGTATCAACCGTATCTTTTCCCACAGCGACGCGGAAGCCGCCAACAACGGTCTCTCCGGGAAGTTATACCGCCCTGATGAAACCTACGGCCGGAACATAACGGAATGGATCCAAAAAGGTAACGATGCTGATATAGCCATGTTCTGTGCGTAGAACTTAGCGCGGACGCAAGCCTTGCAAAGCAGGCTGCATCAGGATTGGTTGCAACTCGCAGACGGTATCATGGCAAGGATAGAACGCCTGACGGATATCAATCTCTTTCCGCCCCACGCACCGGCAGTCATGGACACTGCACTGAGCAAGAACGGATTTCTTGTCATGGACTCATTTCAGAGTGGCGGGATGAATGCTGCAGGATATTATCTCGAGTACAATCGAACCATCACACTAGCAAACCTCTACAGCGACAGGACCGGAATGACCGGCCTCTCGCCGGAGTTGTCACGCACAGCATTTCATGAATACATGCACGCCGCAGGATATAACGGAGGCTTTTCCAGCACATCGACGTCGATACCACACATACTGCGACCAATCGAAGAGGCTTTCGTCGAGCACACGACCGTTGTGGCACACTCTGGTGCGTCACCGTCCTACGAGATAATCGACCCCAACCGACGGCCGAACGATAGGCAAGAATACAGCACCTACCGGCTCGAGAGGACACTCCTTGAC
>Ga0164242_10009812_pt1 | contig 10295 bp, 9 predicted proteins | sample OricomgcompostMG_FD_108783 | JGI IMG/M metagenome (GOLD analysis project Ga0164242, IMG submission 108783) | Miracle-Growth compost microbial communities from Emeryville, California, USA - Original compost - Miracle growth compost (MG) ... | reverse complement strand
GGGTCGTCGGGACGGGCAACCCCGAGCACGCGCGAGGCCCACGGCAGGGTCGGTCCGGTCACCAGCGTGTAGACCACGACCATCACGAAGACCAGGTCGAAGAGCCGTTGGGCGTCGTGGACTCCCTCGGCGAGGGGGATGGTCGTGAGAACGACGGGGACGGCGCCGCGCAGGCCCGCCCACGACAAGAAGGCGACCTCGCGCCAGGAGAGCCGGGAGACGACCGTGCTGAGGATCACCGAGAGCGGCCTGGCCACCAGCGTGAGGATGAGCCCGCCGACCAGCGCGAGCCCAACCGTGGAGAGGGTGATCCGACCCGGCGAGAGCAGCAGCCCCAACATCACGAAGAGACCGATCTGTGCCAGCCAGGCGACCCCTTCGGCGAAGGATCGGGTGGCTCCGCGATGGGGCAGCTCGGAGTTCCCGAGGACCAGGGCGGCGACGTACACCGCCGCGAAGCCGGAGCCGTGCAGCGCTGCGGCGGTGCCGTAGGCCAAGAACGCGAGGGTCAGCACGGCGAGCGGGTAGAGACCCGAGGCCGGCAGCGCCGCCCGGCGCATGAGCCAGGCCCCGCCGAAGCCGGCGATGAGCCCGCAGGCGATGCCGAGCGCGAGCTCGCCGACGACGATCCCCGCGACCGTCCACGCCGCGTGCTGGTGGATCGCGCCCTCGGCGATGAGGGTGACGATCACGACCGTCGGAGCGTCGTTGAGACCCGACTCCGCCTCGAGAGCGCCGGTCAGCCGCGGTGGCAGCGGGACGACGCGGAGCACCGAGAACACCGCGGCCGCGTCGGTCGGCGACGTGACCGCACCCAGGAGGACCGCGAGCTCCCAGCCCAGGCCGAGCACGAAGTGGGCACCGACCGCGACGACCAGGATCGAGACGGCGACGCCGAGGGTGGCGAGGGCGAAGCCGAGCGGCATCGAGGGCCGTGCCTCGCGCCAGTTCGTCGTGATACCGCCCTCGGCGAGGATGACCGCGAGCGCGGCGAAGCCCAGCGCATGGGCGACCTCGGCGTCGTCGAAGCGGATCCCGACACCGGCGTCACCCAGGGCGACGCCCATGAGGAGGTAGATCAGCAGCGACGGCAGTCCGGCCTTGGACGAGATCCGCACCGCAAGGATGGCGAGCAGCGTCACCGCGGCGCCCACCAGCACGAAGGTGTCGAGCTGGTGGACGTCGAAGCTCATGTCACCTCATCGGTCGGGGTGGCGGGCTCGAAGTCTAGCGGCGCGGCGTAGGTTGCAGACATGGATCAGGTGGACCTCAGCCCTCGCCTCGCCCAGCGGTTCCAGGTGGCGCAGCGGGCCGACGTACCGCCCTTCCACGTCATGGACATGATCGCGCGAGCGGCCGAGCGGCAGCGGACCCACGGTGACGCGATCTCGCTCATGATGGGTCAGCCCTCCACTGGCGCACCCCGCGCGGTGACCGAGGAGGCCGTCCGCCTGCTCCAAAGCGGCGCGCCCTTGGGCTACACCCAGGCGACCGGCATCCTCGAGCTGCGACGCGCCATCGCCGGCCACCACCGGGCCTGGCACGGGATCGACGTCGATCCCGAGGAGGTGGTCGTGACCACCGGAGCGAGCGGTGGTTTCCTGGCGACGTTCCTCGCGGCGTTCGACGCCGGCGACAAGGTGGCGATGGCGCGGCCGACGTACGCCTGCTACCGCAACGTGCTGGTCGCGCTCGGCTGCGAGGTGGTCGAGATCCCGACCGGACCGGCGACCCGGTTCCAGCCGACCGTCGAGCAGGTCGCCGCCCTCCACGAGCAGGTCGGTCTGAAGGGTCTCGTCCTCGCAAGCCCCGCCAACCCGACCGGCACCATGCTGCTCCCGGCCGAGCTCGCTGCCCTCGCCGCCTACTGCGAGCAGGCCGGCATCTGGCTGGTCTCCGACGAGATCTACCACGGCATCACCTACGACACCCCTGCGTCCGAGGATCCCGTGGGCGCCCGGTCGCTGCGCGGCCGGAGCGCGTGGGAGACCAGCCGCGAGGCCGTCGTGTTCGGCAGCTTCAGCAAGTACTTCTCGATGACCGGCTGGCGGATCGGCTGGATGCTGGTCCCGGAGCGACTGCGTCGGGCCGTCGACGTCCTCGTCGGCAACTTCACCATCTGTCCCCCGGTGCTCGCCCAGTACGCCGCCGTGCAGGCCTTCACACCGCAGGCGTACGCCGAGCTCGACGGCCACGTGGCGCGCTACGCAGCCAACCGTCGACTCCTCCTCGACGGCCTGCGCGACCTGGGGGTCACCGAGCTGGCGCCGGCCGACGGCGCGTTCTACGTCTACGCCGACGTCAGCCGCTGGACCGACGACACGATGGCGTGGTCCCACCGTCTCCTCGACGCCACCGGCGTGGCGGTGGCCCCCGGCATCGACTTCGACACCGCCGACGGCCACCGCTACGTCCGGCTCTCCTTCGCCGGCTCCGGCGACGACATCGCCCTCGCCCTGGACCGACTGTCGGGCTTCCTCACGTCCTGAGCGGGGCTGCCCGCAGATCCGCGACGAGGACGGTGTGGTTGTCGGGAGCGCCGGCGTCCTCGACCGCGTCGGCCACCGCGTCCGCAACCCTCTGCGGCGTGTCGGCGGCCGTGAGCAGCGCGTCCAGTACCTCGCTGTCGAGGACCGCATGCACGCCGTCGGTGGTCAGCACGAGCCGGTCGCCGGGTGCGACCTCGACCGTCGTCTCGTCGGCGGCATCGGCGCCGGTGAGCGCGCGGTTGAGGAGACTGCGGCGTGGGTGTGAACGCGCCTCCTCCTCGGTCAGCTCCCCCGACTCCAGCAGCGCCGCCACCATGGTGTGGTCCCGGGTCAGCCGGTCCACCCGGCCGTCCCGGACGAGGTGCACCCGCGCGTCACCGACGTGGGTGAGCCGGGCCGTGGCGCCGTCGATGCGTACGGCGGTCAGCGTCGTCCCCGCCTCGCCGTCGGCGGGGACCATGGCGGCGGCCGCCGCCAAGCCTTCGGATGCGAACGCCTCCGCGACGCGGCCGGCAAGGTCGTCGTCGCCGCCGAACCCGTCGGCGACGACGAAGAGATCGGCGCCGGCCAGGACGGCGTCCTGCTGACTGCAGCGGGCACCCTGTCGATGGCTGAGGCCGACCTCGGCGGCCAGGGTGTCGGTGGTCGTGGTCATGCTGTTCTCCTCTGCGAGCCGCGCGAGCAGGCCGCGGACGACCCGCCCACGCGACGCGGTATCGGCCTCGACCTGCCGCCAGTAGGTCAACAGTTCCTCCGCTGCGCGCGCCGGCGGCAGGCCGATGACGGTCTGGATCCGCGCGAGTGGCATGCCGACGAGCCGCAGCAGTGCGACGAGGCGGGCGGTCTCGAGTTGCCCCGGCGCGTAGCGGCGGTAGCCGGTGACGGCGTCCACCTCCGCGGGCGGGAGCAGTCCGAGGTCGTCATAGAGCCGCAGGGCCTTGGGCGTCAGTCCGCAGGCGCGGGCAAAGTCACCGATGCCCATCAGCCGGCCGGTTTCGTCGGTCATGGGTCCACGCTCGGGTCTGTCCTGGGGTGAAGGTCAAGGGCGTGGCAGCCGGCGGTCGGCGTACGCCACACGGGGCCGGCCGTCGTTGGGGGTGGGCCGGACACCTTCGTCGCGAAGCCCGGCACGCTCGGCCACCCGCCGTGAGGGGATGTTGTGGTCATCGATCCAGGCGATCACCGGACTCGTGGGATCCACCTCGTGGGCGGCCTGGAGCGCCGCAGCCACCAGCTCGGTCGCGTACCCGAACCCCTGCGCGGCCGGCGCGAGCCGATAGTTGAGGTTCCAGCTGGTCATCTCGTGCCGTTGTACGCCGCCCGACCCGATCACGGCGCCGGTCTCCTGGAGTCGCACCGTCCAGTAGCTGAGTCCCGCGCTCCAGCGCTCGGCCGCCATCAGCGCATACCTCCGGGTCTGCGCCAGATCGACGTGGCGACCCTGCGGGTCGTACCACCAGGTCCGTTCGTCGCCGAAGATCGCAAACAGCTCCTCCGCGTCCACCGGCTCCATCGCACGCAGGTCGAGCCGCTCGGTGAGGACGTGACGTGAGGACGACCGGATGCGCACCCGGGCAGACTACTGGGGATGCGTCGACCGGCATCGCGGGTGAGGAAGCACCCCGCCGGTCGGCGGCACAGGGATCAGACCAGATCCTGCACGAAGTCCGAGAGCTGGGTGAGGTTGCGACACTCCACCATCGGCACGACCGCGCCGTAGCGTGAGGCCTCGGAGTCGCCGGTGTCCCACTGGCGACGCACCTCGGGATTGAGCCAGTACGCGTGCCGCGCGGCGGCGACCATGCTGCGCAGGGCGCCGAGCTCGGGATCGGCGTAGTTGGTGCGGGCGTCGCCGAGGATCAGCAGCGACGAGCGCGGCGTCAGCGCGTCGGCGTACTCCTCGGTGAAGGTGCGGAACGCCCGACCGTAGTTGGTCCGGCCGAAGATCGCCGCATGCTCCGAGGCGCGCACCAGACGCTCCATCGTCTCGGCCAAGTCGCCACCGGGCCGGAAGTACGGCGTGACCTCGTGCACCGTGTCGACGAAGGTGAACGCCCGGACCTTGCCGAAGACCTCCTGGAGCGCGAAGACCAGCAGCAGCGTGAACGAGGCGAAGTTGGCGACCGACCCCGACACGTCGCAGAGCACGACCAGCTCGGTGCGGTGGAGCCGCCGCGGCTTGTGGTGGGTGTCGAGGGGGACGCCTCCGGACCCGATGGACGATCGGATGGTGCGGCGCATGTCGAGCGGTCCACGCCGGCGGGTGTGTTGCTCACGGGCGAGCCGGGTCGCGAGCCGCCGCGCCAGCGGATAGATCTCGCGACGCAGCCGGTCGACGTCGGCGCGACGCATGTGCAGGAAGTCGAGCCGATCAAGGGTGGGAGCGACGTGGATGTCGGCGATGTGACGCGGTCCGCGCTCCTCGGCGATCCGTCGGCGGGCGTCAGCCTCGACCATCTCCCCGAACCCACCGACCCGGCGGTGCGCGGTCCGCTCTGCTTCCTCCTCGGTCCAGCCGGCCGCACGCAGACCGTCGACCAGGTTGGCGATCACCTCATCGGAGGAGATCCGCCGCATGGCGGTGTACGACGACCACGAGCTCAGCCCGGGGCCACGACCCGGCATCGCCCCGAACCGCGCCATCGCCTCCGCCGCCAGTGCACGCAGCCGCTCGGCGTCGTCGGCCTCCAGCGCCTCCTCCAGCTCGGCGCGGAACGACTCGAGCGCCTCGGGACCGTCCTTCACGCGGCTCGGGGCACCCTCGGCCGGTTCAGCGTCCGCGTCCTCGGCCGCGGACCCCTCGCCGACCATGCGCGGGAAGTACAGCTCGAACAGCGCGTCGAAGGTGGGACGCAGCGACTGCTTCTTGACCAGCGCCGCGGCGTACGCGTCGCGGACCGTCTCGCGGGAGGACCAGCCGATCGCCGAGACGGCCGACACCGCGTCGAGGTCCTCGGCGAGCGACACCGGCAGCCCGGCGCCCCTCAGGGCGTCGAGGAAGGCGAGGTGGCGGTCGAGGAGACTCATGCGCGAAGCCGCAGCTCCTTGATCGCGCGCTCCTGGTCGGAGACGTGCTTGAGGACCACCCCGAGGGTCTCGGCCACAGCGGCGTCGGTGAGGTCGTCGATCTCGAGCGCGATGAGGGTCCGCGCCCAGTCGACCGACTCCGCGATCGACGGCGCCTTCTTCAGCTCCAGCTCACGCAGCCGGGCGACGACGGCGACCAGCTGGGCGGCCACCTTCTGGTCCAGCTCCGGCACCTGCGAGATCACGATCGACCGCTCCCGCTCGACGCTCGGATAATCGAGGTGGAGGTAGAGGCAGCGCCGCTTGACCGCCTCCGACAGCTCCCGGGCGGCATTCGAGGTGAGCACCACGAACGGCCGGCGTACGGCGGCGACGGTGCCCAGCTCGGGGATCGTCACCTGGAAGTCGCTGAGCACCTCGAGGAGAAGGCCCTCGACCTCGACGTCGGTCTTGTCGACCTCATCGACCAGCAGGACCGTGGGCTCCTCCCGCCGGATCGCCGAGAGCAGCGGCCGGGTGAGCAGGAATTCCTCGCCGAAGATGTCGTCGTGGGTCTCCTCCCAGGATTGGTCCGCGGTGGCCTGGATGCGGAGCAGCTGCTTCTTGTAGTTCCACTCATACAGCGCACGCGCCTCGTCGAGGCCCTCGTAGCACTGCAGTCGCACCATGTCCGCGCCGGTCGCGCGGGAGACCGCCTTGGCGAGCTCGGTCTTGCCGACGCCGGCCGGTCCCTCGATGAGCAGGGGCTTCTCCAGCGCTCCGGCGAGGTAGGCCGTGGTCGCGGCCGCGGGGTCGGCGAGGTAGCCCACCTCGGCGAGGCGCCGGGCGGCATCGGAGGGCGAGGAGAACCAGGAGGTCATGGGCAGAGGCTAGGCCACCGCACCGACGCGGGTGCACGCCGAGGTCTCGGCCGCTCCGACCCGTCACCGCCGGGGCGCGGGATCGTTATCCCGGCTGTGCGACCACCCCGACGACCACCGACCTGGGTGGCGGTCTGCCTCACCGCGGCCAAAGCGGCGGCGATGACCGCTCTGGTCGCCGTCCCCGTCGTCGGCGCGGTCGCCGCCCCGCAGTCACACGGCTCCCTCGCCGACCGCTTCCAGTCCCGGCTCCAGCAGCAGCTTCTGGCCCATCACTGCACCCCGGACACCACCCCGGACACCACCACGGTCTCCGCCGTGCTGCGGCGGCACGCTCCCTCGGCGCTCATCCTCTCGCCGTCCGGCGAGCCGCGCCTGGTCCCCTTGGCCCGCGGCCGCGCCGTCGGCGCGGGCCGCGCGCCGGGCGTTCTCCTTGCGGTCTGCGCCGACCCGGTCCGCTGACCGGCCCGAGGAATCCCGGATGAGCGTCGTCGGTCGCAGGCCGCTCAGCGACTTCGAGGTGCCGCTCTCAGCGCCGGCTCAGCGCCGACTCAGCGTGAAATGGCACTCTTGGCCCGTGACCAGCGACTCGCCGCAGCCCCGCGTCCTCGTCGTCGACGACGACAAGGCGGTGCGCGAGTCGTTGCGTCGCTCGCTGGAGTTCAACGGGTACGACGTCGCCCTCGCCGCCGATGGCGCTGAAGCCCTCGCCGGCATCGCCGGTCACGCACCCGACGTGGTCGTCATGGACATCATGATGCCCAGGCTCGACGGCCTGGAGACGACCAAGGCGCTGCGTGCGGCCGGCAACGACGTCCCGATCATCGTGCTCACCGCGCGTGACTCGGTCGGCGACCGGGTCGAAGGCCTCGACGCGGGCGCCGACGACTACCTCACCAAGCCGTTCGCCCTCCAGGAGCTGCTCGCCCGGCTGCGGGCTCTGCTGCGTCGTGCCGTACCTCCCGAGGGCGCCGACGACGAGGTTCTCACCTTCTCGGACCTGGCGATGAACGTCGCGACCCGCGAAGTCACCCGGGGCGACCGGCGGATCGACCTGACCCGCACCGAGTTCACCCTGCTGGAGATGTTCCTGCGACGCCCGCGGCGGGTCCTCGAACGCGCCTTCATCCTCGAGGAGGTCTGGGGCTACGACTTCCCGACCACCGCCAACTCCCTCGAGGTCTACGTCGGTTACCTGCGCCGCAAGACCGAGGCGGCCGGTGAGCCACGTCTGATCCACACCGTCCGTGGCATCGGCTACGTCCTGAAGGACTCATGACGCTCCATCCCGCAGGTTGGCACTATCGGCGCTCCCTGGCCAGCCGGGTCACCCTCCTCACCACGATGGCGGTCGGACTCACCGTCGCCGGCATCGCCCTGGGGGTCTACGTCGTGGTCCGGATGCAGCTCCAGGCGAACATGGACGCCTCGCTGCTCGCCCGCGCGCACAGCGCCGCGAGCGACGCCAACAGCATCGTCTTCGACTACCAGACCTCTCAGCGGGTCCCGAGCTGGGCGCTCAACGCCGGCGGCGTCCAGATCGGCGAGGTGTACGGCGAGGAGAAGTGGTGGATGGCGAACCAGGACACCACCAAGTTTCCCCGTCCCGGCGCTCCGGAGATCGCGGTCGCCGAGGGCCGGGCCCCTCGGTCGATCCGTACCGTCTCGACCCGCTACGCGACGTTCCGCGTGGTCGCCGTCCCGATCCCGGGAGAGAACAACGCGCTCGTGCTCGCCCAGTCGCTGGAGCCGCAGGAGGAGATGTACAAGCGGCTGGGCCTGGTCATGCTGTTCTTCGGCGCCGCCGGCGTGATCATCGCGGGCCTCGCCGGCTGGGGGGTGGCCAACGGCAGTCTGCGGCCGGTACGCCGGCTCACCACCGCCGTCCAGGAGCGGGCCCGCACCGAGGACCTCACACCCCTGCCGGCAGAGGGCGACGACGAGATCGCCAGTCTGGCCACCTCCTTCAACCTGATGCTCGGTGCGCTCGCCGCCTCGCGAGACCGGCAGCGACAGCTGGTCGCGGACGCGTCCCACGAGCTCCGTACGCCGCTGACGTCGCTGCGGACCAACATCGAGCTGCTCACCGACGCCGGCGACTCGCTCGACCGGACCCAGCGGCAGGAGCTGCTCGGCGACGTACGTGCCCAGATCGACGAGCTGACCACGCTCATCGGCGACCTCGTCGAACTGGCCCGTGACGAGCCGCCGGCACCGGCCGTGGAGGCGGTGGACCTCGCCGACATCGTCGACCAGGCGCTCGCCCGGGTCAGGTTGCGGGCACCGGCGCTGACCTGGTGCGTCGAGACCGAGCCCTGGTGGGTCCTCGGCGAGGCGAACGGGCTCGAGCGCGCGGTCACCAATCTGCTGGACAACGCCGCGAAGTGGAGTCCGGAGGGCGGGACGGTCCACGTCTGCCTCGACCACGGCACGCTCAACGTCGACGACGAGGGGCCCGGCATCGACGAGGCCGATCTGCCCCACGTGTTCGACCGGTTCTACCGGTCGGCGGAGTCGCGCGGGATGCCCGGCTCCGGCCTCGGTCTGGCGATCGTGCGCCAGGTCGCCGAGCGCAACGGCGGCTCGGTCGAGGCCGGGCGCTCGCCGTACGGTGGAGCCCGGCTGGCCCTGCACCTGCCGGGCTCGGTCCACCCCATGCCGTCGACGACACCACCAGGAGTCCACGTCCCGTGACGCCTCGCCGCGCCCTTCTGCTGCTGGCCCCGATCGCCCTGCTCACCCTCCTCGCCGGCTGCGGCGGAACGTCCTCGACCGACCCGTCCGCGTCCTCGGCATCACCCTCGGCGTCGTCGTCCTCGCAGTGGCCGACGATCAATCCCTGCGACGGGCTGAGGCCGGCGCCGGTGGCGCGGGCGCTTGGCTGGCCGCTGAAGGTCGACGAGGGGACGGCCAGCAACGCCCGTTGTGCGCTGCTCCCGGTGAAGAAGGGCGGCCCGACCTACGAACTCAACTACCTGTGGTTCCCCGGCGGCCTGGACGCCGCCTGGAACACCATCTCGGCGCCGAAGGGCGCGGTGACCAGGCCCAAGGTGCCCGGCGCGGACGCAGCTCGGCTGGTCGTGTACGCCGCCAAGAAGGCCTACTACGTCTCCGGCTTCGTGCAGAACGGCGCCCTCATCCAGTCGTTCAACGGCATCGCCCTAGCGCCCTACGACGCCGACCGGATGCGCCGATCGGCACTCGTCCTCCTCGCCCAGCTCTCCGCGAACGCGCCCAGGTCGCAGCCGACGCCCGGCGCGTCCGCGACTCCGTCGAGCTAGCGCCGCGTGGTGGTGCTGGTCTCACGCCAGGACCGCTCGAACGGCAGCCGCCAGGCGTGCGGCGCGATGAGCTGGTGGATGGCGTTGGGGCCCCACGAGCCGGGGGCGTAGAGCCGGACCGGAGGCGGCGCGTCCAGCAGTGGTTGGGAGATCTCCCACAGCGTCTCGATGCCCTCCGCGGTGGTGAACAGGGTGTGGTCACCGCGCATGGCGTCGTGGATCAGCCGCTCATAGGCCTCCAGGACGCCGCTGGCCGAGCTGGTGTCCTGGGTCGCGAACTGCATCGACAGCTTCTCCAGCTTCATCCCCGGACCGGGGCGCTTGCCGTAGAAGGAGAGCGACAGCTTCGACTGGTCGGCCAGGTCGAAGGTGAGGTGGTCGGGGCCCTGCGTGCCGGCGTTGGAGCCGGCGGGGAACATCGTCAGCGGGGGCTCCTTGAACGCGATCGAGATGATCCGCGCCCCTTCGGCCATCTTCTTGCCCGTCCGCAGGAAGAACGGCACGCCCGCCCAGCGCCAGTTGTCGATGATGACCTTGAGCGCCACGAACGTCTCGGTGTCGGAGTCGTCGGCGACCTCCTCCTTGCCGCGGTAGCCCATGTATTGACCACGCACGACGTTCTTCGGATCCAGCGGCCG
>Ga0164242_10009811_pt1 | contig 10295 bp, 10 predicted proteins | sample OricomgcompostMG_FD_108783 | JGI IMG/M metagenome (GOLD analysis project Ga0164242, IMG submission 108783) | Miracle-Growth compost microbial communities from Emeryville, California, USA - Original compost - Miracle growth compost (MG) ... | reverse complement strand
TCCATCGGGCAGCGCACGCCGGCCGGGATGAACACGAAGCTGCCGTCGGAGAACACCGCCGAGTTCAGCGCGGCGAAGAAGTTGTCGCCCGGCGGCACCACGCTGCCGAGGTACTTCTTCACCAGCTCGGGGTACTCGCGGATCGCCTCGCTCATCGAGCAGAACAGCACGCCGGCGTCGGCCAGCTGCTTGCGGAAAGTGGTGCCCACCGAAACCGAGTCGAACACCGCGTCCACCGCCACCCCGGCCAGCGCCGCGCGCTCGTGCAGCGGCACGCCCAGCTTTTCGTAGGTTTCCAGTAGCGCCGGGTCGACCTCGTCCAGCGACTTGGGGCCGGCCTTGGGCGCGGAGTAGTAGCTGATCGCCTGGTAGTCGATCGGGTCCAGCTTCAGCTTGGCCCAGTCCGGCTGCGGCATGGTCAGCCAGTGGCGGAACGCCTGGAGGCGCCACTCGGTCATCCACTCCGGCTCGCGCTTGATCGCGGAAAGCTGGCGGATGGTGTCCTCGTCCAGGCCCGGCGGCAGGCTGGTGCTCTCGATCTCGGTGACGAAGCCGGCCGCGTAGCCGCGGCCCAGCGCCTCGGCGACCTCGGCGTTGTCGCGCAGCACGGTGGCGGTATTGTCGCTGCGATCAGGGGTCATGCGGTGGTCCTGCCTTTCAGGGTGCTGATGTCCACGGTCACTTCCGCGCGGGGCGCCGGCGGCCGCGCGATGTCGGCCAGGCTGACCGCGCGCAGGGCGCCGTCGAGCAGGTGGCTGATGCGCTGCCAGCTGCCACGCACGCCGCAGCCCGCCGCGCGTTCGCACTGGCCCTCGGCGACGCCGCACTCGGTCATGCCGATCGGGCCTTCCATCGCCTCCACGATCTCGGCCAGGCTGATCTCGCCGGCCGGGCGCGCCAGCCGGTAGCCGCCGTTGACGCCGCGGAACGAATCGACCAGGCCGGCGTGGCCCAGCGACTTCAGCAGCTTGCTCACGGTGGGCAGTTCCAGCCGGGTCTCGTCGGCGATCTGCGCGGTGCTGAGCACGTCGCCGGGGTGGCCGGCGATGCAGGACATCACCACCGTGGCGTAATCCGTGAGTCGGCTGACGCGGAGCATGGGGGAACGTGGGGCCTCTTGAATCCAGACCAAAATGGTACTGTTTAGCCGCGAAGCCGTCAAATGGCCCCGTGCCCCGTTTGCACTGAACTTGCACTGAAAACGGGCAAGCTTTGCACCCGGATCGACAGCAGCCGTCCCGCGCGCCATCGCACCTTCGTCCGCCATGCCTTGCGCCACGCCATTTCCGCCGCCCCGCCATGGCTGGCATGCAATCTGCTGTGATGCAACAAGACAGGCGATGGGGAGCAAGCCATGAAGTGGATTACCGCAGTCATCAAGCCGTTCACCCTGGACGACGTGCGCGAGGCCCTGGCCGAGGCCGGCGTGCAAGGCATGACGGTCACCGAGGTCAAGGGCTTCGGCCGCCAGCACGGCCATACCGAGCTGTACCGCGGCGCCGAGTACGTGGTGGATTTCCTGCCCAAGCTGAAGATCGAGGTGGCCGCCGCCGACGACCAGGCCGAACGGGTGATCGAGGCGATCAGCAGCGCCGCGCGCACCGGCAAGGTGGGCGACGGCAAGATCTTCGTCAGCGATCTGGAACAGGTGATCCGCATCCGCACGCAGGAGGTCGACGCCGATGCGTTGTGAGAAGCGGGGATTCGGGATTCGGGATTGGGGATTCGGCAAAGCTCGCATGCCGCTGCGCATCGCCCTGCTCGTCGGCCTGCTCGGGCTTGCCGCATCGGCCCAGGCGCAAAGCGCGCCGGCGGTCGACAGCGGCGACACCGCCTGGATGCTGACGTCCAGCATGCTGGTGCTGCTGATGACGATCCCCGGGCTGGCGCTGTTCTACGGCGGCATGGTGCGGGCCAAGAACCTGCTGTCGATCCTGATGCAGTGCTTCGCGATCACCGCGCTGGTAACCGTGCTGTGGATGCTGTACGGCTATTCGCTGGCCTTCAGCAGCGAAGGCATGCACGCCGGCACGGTCAACCTGCACTCGATCGTGGGCGGGCTGGACCGTGCCCTGCTGGCCGGGCTGACTCCCGCCTCGCAGTACCAGACAGTGCCGGAAAGCGTGTTCGTGATGTTCCAGCTCACCTTCGCGATCATCACCCCGGCGCTGATCATCGGCGCCTTCGCCGAGCGCATGAAGTTCAGCGCGCTGCTGTGGTTCAGCGGGCTGTGGCTGACCATCGTCTACCTGCCGATGGCGCACATGGTGTGGGGCGGCCCCGGCTCGCTGCTGGGCGACCTGGGTGTGCTGGACTTCGCCGGCGGCACCGTGGTGCACATCAATGCCGGCATCGCCGGCCTGGTGGCCTGCCTGGTCATCGGCAAGCGCCGCGGCTATCCGCATACGCCGATGCCGCCGCACAACCTGGGCTATACCGTGGTCGGCGCCAGCCTGCTGTGGCTGGGCTGGTTCGGCTTCAACGCCGGCTCGGCGGCGGCCGCCAACGGCAGCGCGGGCATGGCCATGCTGGTCACCCAGATCGCCACCGCCGCCGCCGCGATCGGCTGGATGGCGGTGGAGTGGATCGCGCACAAGCGCGCCAGCGTGCTGGGCATCGTCTCCGGCGCGGTGGCCGGGCTGGTCGCGGTGACCCCGGCCGCCGGCACCTGCGGCCCCGGCGGCGCGCTGGTGCTGGGCCTGATCGCCGGTGCGGTGTGCTTCTTCAGCGCCACCAAGCTCAAGCGCAAGCTGGGCTATGACGACGCGCTGGACGTGTTCGGCGTACACGCCATCGCCGGCATCGTCGGCGCCCTGCTCACCGGTCCGCTGGCCTCGCCCAAACTGGGCGGCTTCGGCACGGTCGAGTCGCTGGGCGGCCAGTTGTGGATCCAGGCCAAGGGCGTGGCCTTTACCATCGTGTGGAGCGCGGTGCTGAGCTGGATCATCCTCAAGCTGGTCGACCTGGCGATCGGCCTGCGCGTGGACCCGGAGCAGGAACAGATCGGCCTGGACCTGTCCGAGCACGAGGAAAAGGCCTACAACCTGTCGTAGCCACCGGTCCCGCGGCGTCCTGATCGTCAGGCGGCGGTCAGGATGCCGCCTGCAGCTTTGCCACGGCCATGTCGCGCCGCGGCGGCGCGCCGAACGTGCGCGCGTATTCGCGGCTGAACTGCGAGGCGCTTTCGTAACCCACCCGGTAGGCCGCGCCTGCCGCGTTGGCCTCGCCCGCCAGCATCAGCCGCCGCGCTTCGAGCAGGCGCAGCTGCTTCTGGTATTGCAGCGGCGTCATCGAGGTCAGCGTCTTGAAGTGCTGGTGGAACGAGGACGGGCTCATGTTCGCCGCGGCGGCCAGTTGCTCGACGCGCACCGGCCGCGCAATGTCCTCGCGCAGCAGGTGGATCGCCTCGGCGATGCGCTGGGTCGGCTCGCTGGGCAGGGCGATCCTGCAGACTTCGCCGGCATGCGGCCCGGCGAGCAGCCAGTAGCAGATCTCGCGCATGATCCCCGGCCCGATCACCCCGATCGCCCGCGGCGTGTCCAGCAGGCGCAGCAGGCGCACCACGCAGTCGGCCAGCGGCTCGCCGAGATCGCCGACGAACACGCCGGGCGTCCCCGGCGGCGCCGGCCTGGGCGGCGGGTCGAGCTGCGCCAGCACCTCGCGCAGGATCCGCACGTCCAGGTCCAGGCTGAGGCCGAGGAACGGCCGTTCCGTGCTGGCCTGGAGCACCTTGCTCAGCACCGGCAATTCCAGCCCCACCACCAGCGCCTGGCCTTGGCGATAGTCGAACGCCGCCTCGCCCAGCATCACCCGCTTGGCGCCCTGTGCCACCACGCACAGCGCCGGGCGGTAGATCCGTGGGGCCGGCAGGGTCGGGCCGCTGGCGCGCATCATGTACAGGCCGTCGACGGCGGTGGCATAGGCGCCGTCGACGCCGCCGTGCGCGTCCATGTAGCGGTTCAAGGCAAGTTTCAGTGCATGCGACATGAGCAGGATTCCGCAGGACGGCCCGGCCGGCCGCGGCCTGCATTGTGCACCCGAAGCGCGGCCGCACTGGCGCAGGCTGGAGGATCGGGCAAGAAATTCGTGGGTTCCGGCATTCAGGCGCGGGCCGTGCCGAGCCTAGAGTGTGTCTCGTCCACCCAGGAGCATCCCATGACGCAGCCCGCCCACGACACTCCCTCCCACGTCGCGCTGATCACCGGCGCCAGCCGCGGCCTCGGCCGCAACACCGCCATCGCGCTGGCCCGGCGCGGCGTGGACTCGATCCTGACCTACCACGCCAACCGCGCCGAGGCCGATGCCGCGGTGGCCGAGATCCGGGCACTGGGCCGCAAGGCCGTCGCCTTCCAGCTGGATACCGGCGACACCGGCGCCTTCGACGGCTTCGCCGCGCAGGTGCGCGGCGCGCTGGACGAACACTGGGGCCGCGACCGCTTCGACCATTTGGTCAACAACGCCGGCACCAGCCACCACGCGTCCTTCGCGGAAACGAAGGAGGCCGAGCTCGACGCGCTGTACAACGTGCACTTCAAGGGCGTGTACTTCCTCACCCAGGCCCTGCTGCCGCTGATCCGCGACGGCGGGCGCATCGTCAACATCTCCAGCGGCCTGGCCCGCTTCTCGCTGCCCGGCTCCTCGGCCTATGCGGCGATGAAGGGCGCGGTCGAGGTACTCACCCGCTACCTGGCCAGGGAGCTGGGCCCGCGCGGCATCGCGGTGAACACGGTGGCGCCCGGCGCGATCGAGACCGACTTCAGCGGCGGCGTCGTGCGCGACAACCCCGAGGTCAACCGCATGGTTGCCTCGAACACCGCGCTGGGCCGCGCCGGCGTGCCCGACGACATCGGCCCGATGATCGCCCTGCTGCTGGACGACGCCAACCGCTGGATCACCGGCCAGCGCATCGAGGTGTCCGGCGGCATGTTCCTCTGAACTTGCGGCCGCGACCGGCGACGTGCCGGCGCGGCGCAGTGACGGGCCGTGGCGACGCGGCCTGGATCTTCGGTCGCGCGGCCGCGCAACGCGGCCGCGCGATGCCGTACCATCTCGCGCATGACCGCCTCCAACGAACGCGCCGCCGCCCGTCTGGCCTGGGCCCGCGCCACGCTCGCCGCGCCCGCGCTCACGCTGGCGCCCGCCTCCAGCGATGCCAGCTTCCGCAGCTACTGGCGCGCCGCGCACCGGGGCCGCAGCTACGTGGTGATGGATTCGCCGCCCGAGCGCGAAGACCCGCGCCCCTGGCTGGCCATCGGCGAACGCCTGGCGGCGGCCGGCATCCACGTGCCGCGCGTCTATGCGCACGACCTGGCGCAGGGCTTCCTGTTGATCGAGGACCTGGGCACCCGGCTGTACCAGCACGAACTGGACGAGGCCCATGCCGACGCGCTCTACGGCGACGCCATGGATGCGCTGCTGTGCATGCAGGCGCGGCTGGACTGGGCCGACCTGCCGCCGTTCGACCGCCGCGTGATCATGCAGGGCCTGGAGGTGATGCCGGAATGGTTCCTCGGCCGCCACCTCGGCCACGCCCCGGACGCCGGCGAGCGGCGCACGCTGGAGGTGGCGTTCGAGCGGATCGCGGCGACCATGCTGGAGCAGCCGCACCGCTTCGTGCATCGCGACTTCCACAGCCGCAACCTGCTGGTGACGGACCGCGACAGCCCCGGCGTGATCGACTTCCAGGGCGCGCTCGCCGGACCGCTCACCTACGACCTCGCCTCGCTGCTGCGCGACGCCTACGTGGCCTGGCCGCGCCGGCGCGTCGAGGCCTGGGCGGAGTCGTACCGGCTGCGCCTGCGCGATGCCGGCCTGGTCGATGCCGGGGTCGACCGCGAGCGCTTCCTGCGCTGGTTCGACCTCACCGGCCTGCAGCGCCACACCCGCGTGCTCGGCCAGTTCTACCGGCTGTGGTACCGCGACGGCAAGCGCGGCTACCTGGCCGACGTGCCGCGCATCTACCGCTACGTGGTCTCGGTGGCGGCGGGCTATCCCGAACTGGCCGGCTTCGCCGCGCTGCTCGAACGCCACGCGCACGGCCTCGACCTGACCGCGGTGGCCGAGGCATGAGGCACGCGCTGATCTTCGCCGCCGGCCTGGGCGAGCGCATGCGCCCGCTGACCGGGCGTACGCCCAAGCCGCTGCTCGTCGCGGGCGGCAAGCCGCTGATCGCGTGGCACCTGGAAAAACTCGCCGCGGCCGGGATCAACTACGTGGTGATCAATACCTCGCACCTAGCGGAACAATTCCCCGAGGTGCTGGGCGACGGTTCGCGCTGGGGCCTGCGCATCCGCTACGCCTACGAGGGCCCAGTCCCGCTGGAAACCGGCGGCGGCATGCTCAATGCGCTGCCGCTGCTCGGTGCCGAGCCGTTCCTGGCGATCAACGGCGACGTATGGAGCGATGCCGACTTCGCCGCGCTGCCCGCCGAACCGGCGGGCCTGGCTCACCTGCTGCTGGTGGACAATCCCGCGCACCATCCGCAGGGCGATTTCATGCTCGACGACGAAGGCCGCCTGCACGACGAGGGCGAACCGCGGCTCACCTTCGCCGGTATCGGCGTGTACCGGCGCGAACTGCTCGACGGCTGGCGCACGGTCGTCGGCAACGCCCCCGGCGCCGGCGACCGGCCGCCGCGCTTCAAGATCGCCCCGCTGCTGCGCGCCGCCATGCGCGAGGGCCGGGTCGGCGGCACGCATCACCGCGGCAGCTGGACCGACGTGGGCACGCCCGAACGGCTGGCCGGGCTGTCCGCGCGGCTGGACGGAACGCCGCCGGCGCGCTGACCGCCGCCTGTTCTCGTCAGCACCCATCCGACCCGGCGGCATCCGTATCGCACCACGCGTTTGCGCTATGCACCGAGGCTCGCCGCTCGATACCGCCAGCGATCCTCGCGGGGCGCCGGCACCATGCCCGCCCCGGATAATCGAGCCCGGCGGCTACCGCCGGTTTTCCTGAGCGCCTCATAGGGACGCCCCCTGTTCTGTTCAAAGTCTCGAGCGTAGCTCGCGGAGACTTTGAACAACACGCTAAGCCTTCACCGCGCCCAGCATCAGCAGCTTGAACAGCGCCGCCACCGCGCCCGCGGCCAGCACGCCGCCCAGCCACAGCAGCACGAACCAGCCGGCCCGGCGCAGCGCGCCGCCGCGCATCAGTGGTAGCCCTCGTCGCCGTGGCGCACCTTGCCGCGGAACACCCAGTAGGAAAGCCCGCTGTAGGCAACGATGATCGGCAGGATGATCACCGCCCCGACCAGGGTGAACAGCTGGCTCGAGTGGGGCGAAGAGGCCTGCCAGATGTCCAGCGAGGGCGGCAGGATGTGCGGGAAGATGCTGATCAAGAGGCCACTGTAGCCCAGGAACATCAGCGCCAGGGTCAGCGCGAAGGGGCGCCGCTCCAGGCCGTGCCGCACCGCGTGCAGGATGCCCGCCACGCAGGCCAGCACCAGCACCGGCACCGGCGCGAAATAGAGGAAATTGGCGCGGCTGAACCAGCGCTGGGCCACCGCCGGCTGGCCCAGCACGGTCCACAGGCTGACCACGCCGATCACCGCCAGCAGCGCCAGCGCCAGCGGCTTCATCAGGGCGAACATGCGCCGCTGCAGGTCGCCCTCGGTCTTGATCAGCAGCCAGCCGCAGCCCAGCGCCGCGTAGGTCACCAAGAGGCCCAGCCCGCAGAACAGGCTGAACGGCGAGAACCAATCGAAGGCGCCACCGGCGAAGCGGCCGTCGCGCACCGCGATGCCCTGCAGCAGCGTGCCCAGCACCAGCCCCTGGCAGAAGGTGGCCAGGGCCGAGCCGGCGATGAAGGCCAGGTCCCACAGATGGCGGGTACGCCGCGCCTTGGCGCGGATCTCGAAGGCTACGCCGCGGAAGATCAGCCCGCATACCATCGCCACCACCGGCAGGTAGGCCGCCGGCAGCAGCACCGAATAGGCCACCGGGAAGGCCGCGTACAGGCCCGCGCCGCCCAGCACCATCCAGGTCTCGTTGCCGTCCCATACCGGGGCGACGGTGTTGATCATCACCTCGCGGTCGCGGTCCTCGTGGAAGAACGGGAAGATCAGGCCTATCCCCAAGTCGCCGTCCAGCATCACGTAGAGGAACACGCCCAGGCCGATGATCGCGGCCCATACCATGGGAAGGTCGATGTGCATGGCTGCTCTCCTCAGTCGTCGATGGCGTCGGCGGGGCGCGCCAGCGGGCGGTGCTCCAGCCCCGGATGCTCGCGTCCCTGCCCGCCGATGCCGTCGGCCGGGTACGGCCCCTTGGCCATCAGCCTGAGCATGTAGTAGATGCCGGTGCCGAACACCAGGAAGTACACGATCACGAAGATCAGCAGCGAGCTGCCCACCTGGCGCGCGTCCAGCGGCGCCACCGCATCGGCGGTGCGCAGCACGCCGTAGACCACCCAGGGCTGGCGTCCCACCTCGGTGGTGACCCAGCCGGCCAGCAGCGCCAGCAGCCCCGAGGGGCCCATGCACAGCACGAAGCGCTGGAACCAGCGCGCCTCGTACAACCGCTGCCCGCGCCGCAGCAGCAGGCCCAGCACGGCCAGCAGCAGCATCAGCATGCCCAGCCCGGCCATCAGCCGGAACGACCAGAACACGATGGGCGAGTACGGCCGGTCCTGCGGCGGGAACGACTTGAGGCCGCGGATCTCGCCGTCCCAGCTGTGGGTGAGGATCAGGCTGCCCAGGTGCGGTACCGACACCGCGTAGCGGGTGCGTTCGGCCCGCATGTCCGGCCAGCCGACCAGGTTGAGCGCGGTGCCGCCGTGCTCGGTCTCCCACAAGCCCTCGATGGCGGCGATCTTGGCCGGCTGGTATTTGCGGGTGTTGAGGCCGTGCGCGTCGCCCACCAGGATCTGCACCGGGGTCAGCAGGGTCAGCATCCACAGCGCCATCGAGAAGGACTTCTTCACCGCCGCGTCGCGCCGTCCCCGCAACAGGTGCCAGGCCGCGCACGCGGCCACGATGAAGGCCGCCACGATGAAGGCGGCGATGGTCATGTGCGCCAGCCGGTACGGGAAGGACGGGTTGAACACCACCGCCCACCAGTCCGTGGGCACCACCCGGCCGTTCTCGATGGCATAGCCCCGCGGCGTCTGCATCCAGCTGTTCGAGGCGAGTATCCAGAAAGCGGAGATCAGCGTGCCGATCGCCACCACCAGGGTGGCGCCGAAATGTGCCTTCGGCCCCACCCGGTTCCAGCCGAACAGCATGATGCCGAGAAAACCCGCCTCGAGGAAAAAGGCCGTCATCACCTCGTAGGTGAGCAGCGGCCCGGTGACCGAGCCGGCGAAGTTGGTGAAGCCGCTCCAGTTGGTGCCGAACTCGTAGCTCATCACCACGCCCGACACCACGCCCATGCCGAAGCCCACCGCGAAGATCTTCGACCAGAAGAAGAACAGGTCGCGGTAGACCTCCTTGCCGGTCTTCAGCCACAGCCCTTCCAGCACCGCCAGAAAACTGGCCAGGCCGATGCTGATCGCCGGGAAGACGATGTGGAAAGACACAGTGAAGGCGAACTGCAGTCGCGCCAGGTGGAAGGCATCGAGGGCTGGCATGGATGGCCTCGCTCCGCTCGCTTTGATGGGGACGGACGCATCTTATGCCTGTCCGCGTAAATTGGCCGGATATGCGACATCCTGACCCGGCGCGGCCAGGGCGTGTCATCCATTGCCGACCAGGCCGCGCCGCGGCGACATCCATGGCGCCATCGCCACAGGCGGGATTGTCGCCACCGGCCGCGGTCCTGGAAGCCGCGGCAAGACGGGCGTCGCCGCCCGGAAAAACAGACGGGCCGCGAAAGCGGCCCGTCTGTTCCGGGTATGCCGTACGACCGGACGTCCGTCAGGGCCGCCGGGCCAGTTCCGGGTTTTCCTTGGTCACCGGCATCAGGTCCTTCTTCGATACGCCCAGCCACAGCAGGATCGGGCTGGCCACGAAGATGGAGGACAACGTGCCCACCACGATGCCGATCAGCATGGTCACCGCGAAGCCGTGCACGCTGGGGCCGCCGAAGAAGAACAGCGCGGCCATCGCGATGCCGGTGAACAGCGAGGTGATGATGGTGCGCGACAGCGTGCTGTTGATCGAGCGGTTGAGGATTTCCTCCGGCTCGGCCTTGCGCGCCGAGCGGAACAGCTCGCGGATGCGGTCGAACACCACCACCTTGTCGTTGATCGAGTAGCCGATCACCGCCAGCACCGAGGCCAGCACGGTGAGATCGAACTCGCGCTGGAACAGCGCGATCACGCCCAGCGTCACCAGCACGTCGTGCACCTCGGTGACC
>Ga0164242_10009810_pt1 | contig 10295 bp, 12 predicted proteins | sample OricomgcompostMG_FD_108783 | JGI IMG/M metagenome (GOLD analysis project Ga0164242, IMG submission 108783) | Miracle-Growth compost microbial communities from Emeryville, California, USA - Original compost - Miracle growth compost (MG) ... | reverse complement strand
GTGTCGAGATTGCGAACCTGCTTGTGCGGCGCGCACTTGACCGCGTCGAACCCCTGCTCGACGGCCTGCCGACCGCCGTCGGCCAGTTCGTCCGGGCTGGCCCCGCCGATCCACCGGTACACGCGCACGGTGTCGCGGACCGGGCCGCCGAGCAACTCGTGCACCGGTACCCCGTGATGCTTGCCGGCGATGTCCCACAACGCCTGGTCGATGCCGGCGAGCGCGGACGAGAGCACCGGCCCGCCACGGTAGAAGTTGCCCTTGGCCAGCACCTGCCAATGCGCCTCGATACGCAGCGGGTCGGCACCGATCAGGTAAGGCGCCATCTCTTCGACACAGGCGGCGACCGTCGCCGCCTTGCCCTCGACGATCGGCTCGCCCCAGCCGACGATGCCGTCGTCGGTCTCGACGCGCAGGAACAGCCATCGGGGCGCAACCGGAAAGGTCTCCAGCCGGACGATCTTCATGCCGCCGAGTCTGCCGCCGGCCCGGTGCCTCGTCTCCCGGGTGCACCCGAGTGGCGCCGAACCGGCCACACCCGGCCAGCTCGCGCCACATGCGCCCTCGGGGGCCGCGAACCGAGCCCGGTCCGGTCAGACTCGACGCATGGCTTCGATCACCGACGCAGACCTCGAACACTGGCGCGAGCACGGCTACGTTGTCGTGCAGTTGCTGTCCGAGGACGAAATCGCCGCGGCGCTGGCGAACATCTACGAGTACATGCCGCCGTGGGAGGCATACGCCGCGCACCCACGCTGGTACGCCGAGTCGGTCGCAGCGACGTCCGGCCGGCTGCGTACGCACGCGACGTTCCCGTTCGTCGGCGACGCCTTGAACGACATCACGCTGCATCCGGAGCTGGTGGCGTTCGCCGAGCGGGTGATCGGCACCGACCGGCTGGTGCTCAGCCATGCCCAGCTGGGTGGCAAGTACGCCGGCACCCGTGACTTCGAGCAGTCGCTGCACTCCGATTTCGGCAACAACACGCTGGTCTACCCGCCGCCGGACGAGGCGATCATCGACCTGCCGGCGATCATCTACTACACCGACGTGACCATTGGCTTGAGCCCGACCTACGTGGTGCCGGCCGAGCACACCCGCGGCGAGGTGCTGGGCCGCGGCTTCCGCCCGCGCGCGCAATATCCGGGGTTGTACGAGCACGAATTCCCGGTGCTGGTGCCGGCCGGGTCGGTGTTGATCTACTCGATGAACACGTTCCACCGCGGGTCGGCGCTGACCGCCAGCGAGGGCGTCCGGTTCGCCGAGAACATCGGTTTCTGCCGCGCCGATGCGCCCTGGTGCGGGCAGGAAACACATCAGCACGAGGGCGGCCGACCGGAGATGGATCACTTCCTGGAGCGGGCCACGCCACGGCAGCGCGAGCTGGCCGGCTTCCCGCGGGTGGGCGACCCGTACTGGACGGAGACCACGCTGACCGGCGTCGCGGCCCGCTATCCCGGTATGGACATGACGCCGTACCGCAGGGCATCTGAGCTTGGTCGATCCTGACCTGACCGACGTGGCGAGCACCTGCCGTCGCTGGCGCTTGTTGGTAGGCGGCTGTTGCGCCCCGCCTCAGCATTCGGCTACCAACTCCGAGCGCCCGAGCCCGTTACCGAGTAGCCGGCTGTGGTGGCTGCTCGGCTGCGACGGCTGGCCGGCGGCGGCGACCGAGGACGAACAGCGAGTGGGCGGCCATGCCCATGTACATGAGGAAAGCCAGCTCGTTGAGGATGCCGCCCCACTGCCAGGCGAGCGTGTTGTCCACGGCGTCGCCGCCGATGAGGCGGAGCAGCAGCGACAGATGCAGCAGCGCCAGCGGGACGTAGAACCAGCGGTGGTAGGTCAGCGGACGGCCGAGCACAGCAGGCACGATCACCGGCGCGTGCGCGAAGATCATCGAGATGACGAAGCCGAGGAAGATCGCGTGCAGCATCGCGTCGTAGGACGCCTGATGTGAGGTGGCTTCGGTCATGCGGCCGAAGACCAACCAGAGCACGCCCCCGGTTGCCAGCCAGGCGTAGCCGGTCAGCAACGCGGCTGCCATGAACCGGGTCAGCCCGCTACCCCGGATGGTGCGTCGGGCAATATCGAACCGGGCGAGCCAGGCGGCCAGCCCGATCAGCCCCACACCCGCGATCCGCACCCCGGACACCTCGGTGAACGAGGACACGATCAGGCCGAGGACGAACACGCTCGCGGTCGCGACGAACAGGCCACGCGCACCCGCGGCCGTGCCGGTGAGGCGGGACAGCTCCAACCGCTCACCGGTAATGGTCAGCACCAGGAAGCCGGCCATCCAGGGCAGGAATTGGTAGACCTCCCAGCCGGCCAACCACAGGCAGCCGGCCACCACCCAGCACACCGCTCCGCTGGCGAGCACCACGTTGTGCATCGAGGCCTGGATGCGGTGCACGGCGACGAACACCGCCAGCAGGACGAGACCGCCCACGGTGACGAGCAGCGCGGGCACGCCGTCGCCGACTCCGACGAGGACGGCCAAGCCGCCGAGACCGGCCGCGACCGGGCCGAGGTCAGCCCACCGCGCTCCCAGCGCGACCGCGCGTTCGAGGGAGATCAGCGTGCCGAGGAAGCCGAGGATCATCATCGGCCCGTGGCCCTCGTGCAGGCTGGTGCCCCCGCGTGGCAGCGGCAGGCCCAGATGCACCAGCCCCGACCACAGCGCGGCGAGCAGAATGACGATGGCGCCGAGCATGATCGGCACCACCCAGCCGCGACGCCGACCGCGCGGTGCAGACAACCCGATCGGCGCAGAGCTCATACCGGCCATCCGAGTTCTTGCTTGGCCCGCACACTCATCATCTCCGTGGTCCAGGCCGGCTCCCAGATGATGCGCAGGTCGACGCTGGAAATGCCAGGGGCACCCCACAGCACACGATGGATGTTGTCCTCCATGTAGGCGCTGAGCGGACAGCCCGGAGTGGTCAACGACATCTGGATCACGGCGGTCCCGTCGCTGACACGGATGCTGTACACCAGACCGAGGTCAACGATGTTCACCCCGACTTCGGGGTCTATCACCTGGCGCAGCAGCTCGGCGATCGTGGCCGGGTCGGTCCTGCCAGCCAGCCAATCGGCCACCGAGCCGGATTGGCCGGCCTGGGCCGGTGCTTGTGTGCCGGCTTGCGTCGGAGCGGATTTGGGGGCACGCGTCCACAGAGCCATGGTCAGTTCTTCCCGTTCGGATCGCCGGCTTCGGGCAGGCGGGCCAGATAGTGCATGGTGCCGTTGATGCGCTCCGCGATGGCCGGCTGTTGATGCCGGACCCCCGACCAGGCACTGGCCGCCAGCCGGTTGGCGGCGTCGGGCTGGCCGGCCTCCCCCAGCTTGCGCAAGGCCCGGACGAGCGTGCGCAGCAACACATCCGACACGTCGCCGGCGGCCTCGACCGGGCGCGTCGGCTCGTGCTCGAGCTGTGTCACGGCCGCCACCCTTCCGGAACTCTCGGCTCCGTCTCGACCACGAAAATCCCGCCTCATTTACGCAAGCACGATATCACCTAAATAATTCGACAGGCAACACGGCGCAGCCTACTGAGAGGACGAATCGTCAACACAGGCAGGGCTTCTGGCCACATGTCCGGGGAAAATGTCCGCGACGAGGATGTCGGCGTTCGCCCGGTCGTCTCACGCCGCGGGGATCAGCTCGATCACGACCGCCCGTGCACTCGCCAGCAGCGCGTCCAGGCTGGCGCGCTTGGGCTGTCCGACCGGATGCATCGCCGGTTCGAGCAGCGCGGCCAGCGGCGCCAACCGCGGGTCGGCAAGTACCTCGCGCACGGCCTGCCGGTCACCACCGGCCACCACCCGGGCCAGCGTGTCGACATGGGGTAGCAGCACGGCCGCCGCAGCATCGGCAGCGGCCGCGAACGAGGCGGCGGCCTGGTTGCCACGACGGCGTGCGTAGCGCTGCTGGGACCAGCCGCCGGCAGCCGTCCGTCCCTGTACGTAGCGAGACCCGGTGCGATGAGCGACCACGGCGCGGCCGTGGGCTACGCCCACGCTGTACCCGCCGCGTCGGGCCACGACGAGTCCGAGCCGCTCGTCAGCGCGCCGGGCGGTGGCCGCGGCTATCCGGTCGTCGATGCTGCCGGATGCGCCGGTTCTCAGCAGAAGGCGCACGCCCGCGCCGTCGGCTGCCCGCAGCCCGAGCACACCGACAGCATCGACGGCGAGTGGCTCGAGCTGCAGGTCCCCGTGCTCGCGTGCGAAACGTTCTACCCAGCCGGCTAGCCGTTCGGGCGCAACCGTGACCCGCTGGCTGGCTGGCGCGTTCACCGGCGCCGAAGCGCCCGCTCAGGTCGGCTCACACGCGGAAGCCGAGTGCGCGCAGCTGCTCCCGGCCGTCGTCGGTGATCTTCTCCGGCCCCCACGGCGGGATCCACACCCAGTTGATGGTGTGGCCATTCGCCAGCCCTTCGAGTGCGGCGGCGGTCTGGTCCTCGAGCATGTCGGTGAGCGGGCAGGCGGCCGAGGTCAGGGTCATGTCGATGGTGACCGCCTTGTCCTCGTCCGCGGTGACGCCGTAGACGAGTCCGAGGTCCACCACGTTGATGCCGAGTTCGGGGTCGATGACGTCCTTCATCGCCTCGATGACGTCTTCGACGAAAGCGTCCGAACCGTCAGTTGCCGCCTCGACAGCGGCATCGGCTGTGCCCGAGACGGTCGCCGGGTCCGGCGCCGGCTTGGTCAGGTCCTGTTCTGCCGTCATCGTTCCTCTCCTCGCTGTTCCTTCTACGGCGATGCGTCTGCGTCGCCGTCGTCATGGCTGGCCGTGATCGGTCCGCGTCAGCGCGTCTGCGGTCGCTGCTCGCCAGGCCGACCAGCCGAGCAGCGCGCACTTGACCCGGGCGGGGAATTTCGCCACCCCGGCGAACGCGATGCCGTCGGCCAGCACGTCCTCGTCGGGTTCCACCTTGCCCTGTCCGTGCATCATCGCGCGGAACTCCTCGTAGGTGCGCAGCGCATCGGTCACCGAACGGCCGATCACCAGGTCGGTCATCACCGACGTGGCGGCCTGCGAGATCGAGCAGCCCAGCGCGTGGTAGGACACGTCCTCGATCACCTCGGCACCGGCCGTGCCGCCGAGCCGCACGCGAAGCTCGATCTCGTCCCCGCACGTCGGATTCACCTGGTGCACCTGGCTGTGGAAGGGCGCCCGCAGCCCGTCGTGGTGCGGTGCGCGGTAGTGGTCGAGGATGATCTCCTGGTACATCGCCTCGACTTCGGCTGCGGTCATCGACGCCGTCTCCCCCGGAACAGCCGGACGACGGCGATGACAGCGGTGAACAGGCGCAGGAGAAAGCTCATCGGGCAAAGAACCTCTCGGTCGCGAGCAACCCGTCCACCAGCGCGTCCACTTCCGACGTGGTCGTGTACAGGTAGAAGGACGCCCGGGTGGTGGACTGGATGCCGAACCGTTCGTGGACCGGTCGGGCGCAGTGGTGCCCGGCCCGAACCGCGATACCCCGCCCGTCGAGCATCTGCGCCACGTCGTGCGGGTGTACGTCGGCCAGGCTGAACGACACCGCGCCGCCACGGTCGATGTTGTCGGTGGGGCCGAGCACCGTCAGCCCCGGCACCTCGGCCAGGGCCGTCAGGGCGTAGCCGGTGATCTGGCGCTCGTGTTCGGCCACCGCGGTCATCCCGACCTGCTGCAGGTAGCCGATCGCCGCGGCCAGCCCGACCGCCTGCGCGATCGGTGGTGTGCCGGCCTCGAACCGGTGCGGCGGCGGCGCGAACGTGGAACCGCTCATGCGCACGATTTCGATCATCTCGCCGCCGCCGAGGAACGGCGGCAGCGCGGCCAGCAGGTCGAAGCGCCCCCACAGCACGCCCACGCCGGTCGGGCCGAGCAGCTTGTGGCCGGTGAACGCGAGCAGGTCGGCGCCCAGGCTGGCGACGTCGACCGGCATTTGCGGAACCGCCTGGGAGGCATCCACCACCACCGTCGCGCCGGCGCCGCGCGAGCCGACCGCGTGCGCCCAGGCGGCGATGTCGGCAACCGGGTTGACAGTGCCCAGGCTGTTGGACACGTGCGCCAGCGACACCACACGGGTGTGCTCGTTCACCAGCCCGTCTCGGCGTGCCGCCGCCAGGTCGAGGCGGCCGTCGTCGGTGAGACCGAACCAACGCAGCCTCGCGCCGGTACGTTCGCAGGCCAGCTGCCAGGGCACCAGGTTCGAATGGTGCTCCATCTCGGTGACCACGATCTCGTCGCCGGGGCCGAGCCCGGTCGTGAGCGTGTACGCGGCGAGGTTCAACGCCTCGGAGGCGTTCTTGGTGAACACGACCTCGTCGGCGCGTGCGGCCCCGATGAAGCCGGCCACGGTCGCGCGTGCGTCCTCGTATGCGGCGGTCGCCTCGGCACCGACGGTGTGCATCGCCCGGGCGACGTTGGCGTTGTGCTCTCGGTAGTGCCGGGCAATCGCGTCGATCACCACCTGCGGCTTCTGCGAGGTGTTCGCCGAGTCCAGGTACACCAGGGGCACGTCGCCGGGCAGCCGCCGCGACAGCAGCGGAAAGTCCGCGCGCAGCCGCGCGACATCCAGTGGCTCGGCCGATCCTGTCCGCGGCCGGCTCGGCGACGTAGTGGTCACGATGCCGCGGTGGCCTTCACGAACCGGTCGTACCCGTGCGCTTCGAGCTCGTCCGCCAGTTCCGCGCCGCCCTCTTCGGCGACTCGGCCGGCAACGAATACGTGCACGAAGTCGGGCTTGATGTAACGCAGGACGCGCGTGTAGTGGGTGATGAGGACCACGCCGCGCTCGCCGCGCGCGATGAACCGGTTGATGCCTTCGGCCACCACCTTCAACGCGTCGATGTCGAGGCCGGAGTCGGTCTCGTCGAGAATGGCGACCTTCGGGTCGAGCAGGTCCAGCTGCGCGATCTCGTGGCGCTTCTTCTCCCCACCGGAAAAGCCCTCGTTCACGTTGCGCTGGGCGAATGCGGCGTCCATGCCCAGGCTTGCGAGCGCGCCGTTGACGTCTTTCGTCCACGTGCGCAGTTTCGGCGCCTCACCGGTGATGGCGGTCTTGGCCGAGCGCAGGAAGTTGGCGATCGACACTCCGGGCACCTCGACCGGGTACTGCATTGCCAGGAAGAGGCCGGCCCGGGCACGTGCGTCGACGCTCATCGACAGCAGATCCTCGCCGTCAAGGGTGACGGTACCCGAGGTGACGTGGTACTTCGGGTGCCCGGCGACCGCGTAGGCCAGGGTGGTCTTGCCCGAGCCGTTCGGGCCCATGATCGCGTGCGTCTCGCCGGAGCCGATCGTCAGATCGACGCCGCGCAGGATCTCTTTGGGCCCGGCGTCGGTGTCGATACTGACGTGCAGGTCGCGAATATCCAATGTGGCCATCGGCCGTGGTACTCCTCTGTCTGTTCGGGTGGACCGGGGCGGTCGTCAGACCCCGTTTGCGGATTCGTCGACGTCGACGAGAACGTCGTCGCCTTCGACCCGGCAGTGATAGGTGGGTACCGGCTCGGTGGCCGGCAGGTTGGTCGGTGCGCCGGTACGCAGGTCGAACATCGACCCGTGCATCCAGCACTCGATCTGGCAGTTCGGCACGTCGACGTCGCCCTCCGACAGCGCCACCGACGCATGCGAGCACTCGTCGTCGATGGCGAAGAACTCCTCACCGGCGCGCACGATCGCCACGTCGACACCGTCGACGTCGACCGAGATCACCTTGCCGTCGGAAACGTCGCCGACGCCACAGGCTCGGGTGAACGCCATCGCTCACACCCCCGCCCCGACCGCCGCCAGCTCGTCCTCCAGGGCAGCCAGCAGCCGCTTCTCGATGCCGGGAACACCGACCCGGTGGATGATGTCGGCGAAGAAGCCGTGCACGACCAGCCGGCGGGCCTCCTCCTCGGGAATGCCGCGACTGCGCAGATAGAACAGCTGCTCCTCGTCGAACCGTCCGGTGGTCGAGGCATGTCCGGCACCGATGATCTCGCCGGTCTCGATCTCCAGGTTCGGCACCGAGTCGGCGCGCGCGCCATCGGTGAGCACCAGGTTGCGGTTGCTCTCGTAGGTGTCGATTCCCTCGGCGACCATGCGGATCAGGACATCACCGATCCACACCGTGTGCGCGCCGTCGCCCTGCAGCGCGCCCTTGTAGTCGACGTGGCTGCGGGTGTGCGGCTCGTTGTGGTCGATGAACAACCGCTGTTCGAGGTGCTGCCCGGCGTCGGCGAAGTACAGGCCGAACATCTCGACGCTGCCGCCCGGTCCGTCGTAGGTGACCGAGGCGTTCATCCGCACCAGGTCGCCGCCGAACGTGACCGCGACGTGCTTGAGCGATGCGTCACGACCGATGCGGGCGTGCTGGTGGGTCACGTGTACCGCATCGTCAGCCCAGTCGAACACCGACACCAGCGACAGTTGAGCACCGTCGGCGAGGACGACTTCGACGTTGTCGGCCCGGACCGCGGTGCCCTCGTAGACGAGGACGACCGTGGCCGTGCTGTTGGGCTCGGCCGACACGACGATGTGGCCGGCAGCCGGTTCGGTGGACGAGCCGGTGAGATTGATCACCGTCGGCTCCGGTGCCGCGGCACCGGCCGGCACGGTCACGAGCAGGGTGCCGGTGGCGGCCTGCCATGCCCGTGCGCTGACCCGGTCGGTGGGCAGGTAGCCGGACAGCCCTTTCGCCGGGTGGTCGGCGCCCACGGTCTCGACCCGCACCGGCGCCGACGCCGCCACGTCCACGCTGATGTCGGGCCCGGTCAGCGGCACGTCCACGTGCAGGCCGTGCAGCCGCTTCAGCGGGGTGAAGCGCCATACCTCTTCGAGTCCGGACGGGACCGGGTGGTCGGTCGGCGCGGTCGAGCCGGCCGGGTGCAGATGCGACTGCACCTCGGTCAGCACGGGACGGCCGTCCGGCCGGCGCGGCGTCTCGGCCAGGGCGGCCGCGACGTTGTTGGCCGGCCGGGGGTCGGTCGTGTTGCTCGCTGCCGACATCAGCCGACGGCTCCTTCCATCTGCATCTCGATCAGGCGGTTGAGCTCGAGGGCGTACTCCATCGGCAGTTCGCGCGCGATCGGCTCGACGAACCCGCGCACGATCATCGCCATCGCCTCGTCCTCCTCCAAGCCGCGGCTCATCAAGTAGAAGAGCTGGTCGTCGCTGAGTTTCGACACTGTCGCCTCGTGTCCGAGCACGACGTCGTCTTCGCGCACGTCCACGTACGGGTAGGTGTCCGACCGGCTGATCTGATCGACCAGCAGGGCGTCGCATTTGACCGTGCTCTTCGAGTGCGTGGCGCCGTCTTGGACCTGCAGCAGACCACGGTAGGACGTTCGGCCGCCGCCGCGCGCTACCGACTTGGAGATGATCGAACTCGACGTGTTCGGCGCGCAGTGCACCATCTTGGCCCCGGCGTCTTGGTGCTGCCCCTCGCCGGCGAAGGCGACCGACAGCGTTTCGCCGCGGGCATGCTCACCCATCAAATACACCGCCGGATACTTCATCGTCACCTTCGAGCCGATGTTGCCGTCGACCCATTCCATGGTGGCGCCCTCGTCGCAGGTGGCGCGCTTGGTGACCAGGTTGTACACGTTGTTCGACCAGTTCTGGATGGTCGTGTACCGGCAGCGGCCACCCTTCTTCACGATGATCTCCACCACCGCGGAATGCAGCGAGTCGCTGGAGTAGATCGGCGCCGTGCAACCTTCCACGTAATGCACGTAGGCGTCCTCGTCCACGATGATCAGGGTCCGTTCGAACTGGCCCATGTTCTCGGTGTTGATGCGGAAGTAGGCCTGCAGCGGGATCTCCACGTGCACGCCCTTGGGCACGTACACGAACGAGCCACCCGACCACACCGAGGTGTTCAGCGACGCGAACTTGTTGTCGCCGACCGGGATGACCGTGCCGAAGTACTCCTTGAACAGATCCTCGTGCTCGCGCAGGCCGGTATCGGTGTCGACGAACACGACCCCCTGGGTCTCGAGGTCTTCGCGGATCTTGTGGTAGACGACCTCGGACTCGTACTGGGCCGCCACGCCGGCGATGAGCTGTTCCTTCTCCGCCTCCGGAATGCCCAGCCGGTCGTAGGTCGTCTTGATCTCCTCGGGCAGCTCGTCCCAGCTGGTGGCCTGCTTCTCGGTGGACCGGACGAAGTATTTGATGTTGTCGAAGTCGATGCCGGTCAGGTCGGCGCCCCACCACGGCAGTGGCTTGCGGTGGAACATCTTCAGACCCTTCAGGCGCCGATCCAGCATCCATTCGGGCTCGCTCTTCTTCGCCGAGATGTCGCGCACGACAGC
>Ga0164242_10009809_pt1 | contig 10296 bp, 7 predicted proteins | sample OricomgcompostMG_FD_108783 | JGI IMG/M metagenome (GOLD analysis project Ga0164242, IMG submission 108783) | Miracle-Growth compost microbial communities from Emeryville, California, USA - Original compost - Miracle growth compost (MG) ... | reverse complement strand
GTCATGACCGTGAAGCGGCGTCTTCCGGTGCGAGCGTTTTCAGCAGCGCCTCCCATGCGGCGATCGCATGCTGCCGGGAGAACTGCTGCTCAAGCATTGCGCGCGCCCGCGCGCCCATCGTCGCGCAAAGGGCAGGATCGTCGGCGAGTTTGGTGAGCGTGCGGGCAAAGCCGTCCGCATCGCCGGGTTCCACCACGACACCACAGTCATGCCGGCGAACGAGTTCCGCTATCTCGCCTTGACCGCCGGTCAGCGCAATCAGTGGCCGGCCGGCGGCGGCGATGCCGTAGAACTTGCTCGGGAAGATCAGACCTTCGAGCGGCGGGTGCATCGAGATCCAGTGCACGTCCGGGACGCCGAGCGAAAGCCGCAATTGCTGCCGGTCCTGATACGGCAGCAACCGAAACGAATCCGTAAGCTTGCGCTCGTCGACCGCGCCGGCGAGGCGGTCGAATTGTCGGCCGCCGCCGATCACCACGAAGGCAAAGCGGGGATCGGATCGCAGCCGGTCTGCGGCGGCGAGCAGCGTTTCGAATTCGTGCGCGCGGCCAAGATTGCCCGAATAGCCGACGACGAACTTGTCCTGCAGCTTCCATTCCCTTCGAAGAGCGTTGTCCTTGCGCGGCACAGGCATGATCGCGCGATCGTCGATCCAGTTAGGGATGATTCTGATCCGGTCTGCAGATACGCCGATTGCAGCCAATCGCGCCGCCATGGACGTGCCGAGGACGACATTGACCTTCGCCGTCCGCAGCGACCAGTTTCGCGGCGGAATGAGCGCGCGGGCCGCCGGACGGGTCAGCGGCACTTTCAGCTCCATGGCGACTTCGGGGTAGATGTCCTGCAGCCAATTCACGAGATGCGCCGAACGATGCCTTGCGACGCCCGCTGCGACGACCGAGATCAGCGGCGGATCGGTTTTGGCGATGACGATGTCGTCGCGTCCGGCCGCCTCGCGCAAGCGCGGCACGACTGAGGCATAGAAGGACAGATAATCGACGGCGCGGCCCGAAAGGCCGGCCCGCCCATAGCGTGTCGTCAGCACGCGGTGGACCCGCACGCCATTGACGATTTCTTCGGCTGGAAGCGAGGCGGCGGGTTGGTCGTAGATCTGCTGGCTGGTGACGACGTGCACGTCGTGGCCATTGCCTGACAGGGCGAAGGCGAGGTCGCTCAGGATCTGGCTGGTGGCAGAATGGTCCGGGTAGAAGAAGCGGTTGACGAAGATGAGACGGGCCATCGTTCGAAAGGGGTCACGTCTCGCCGAGGGGATCGCGATGGCCTGCGAGATCGAGCTGGCCACGGCCTGAGGGCGCGGCCTTGCTGCGCGTGTGCTGGTCGCCGCCGAGCACGATGCCGATCGTTTTGCCGAGGATCTTAAGATCGATCCACGGCGAAGCGTATTGCACGTACCATTCGTCGAGCACGTTCTTTTCTTCGGGTGTGAGCGACGTCCCGCCATGCACCTGCGCCCAGCCGGTCATGCCGGGCCGCACCGACAGCCGTACCGCCGGGTGGAGCGGCTGGTCGCGCGGCAACAGCGGACGCGGACCGATCAGCGACATGTCGCCGACCAGGACGTTGAGGAGCTGGGGCAACTCGTCCAGCCGCACCATCCGCAGCATGCGTCCGATGGCGCTCAGCCGCGCCTCTTCTGGCAGCGGCCGGCCCTTCCAGTCGAAGGACGGCTGCAGCGTGCGGAACTTGTGCAGTTGGAAGCTCTGGCCGTTGCGGCCGATGCGCTCCTGCCAGAATAGCACCGGCAGGCCGACGTCGAAGAGCACGACGGCGGCTACCAGAAGCATGACCGGCAGCAGCGCAATCGTCAGCACCAGCGCAAAAACGAGGTCGAGCGCACGCTTGATCCGGTGATAGCGCGGCGCCGAGTACGTCGCCGACGCGCCCAAAGGAAGCGTAGCCGGCAGGGTGGCGCTGGGCGTATCCGCCGCTGCCTGGGCATCGAGGCCGAGCAGATGCGGGATGTAGTCGAGTCGCATCTCCAGCGCATTGCAGACGGCGGTGATTTGTCCGATCGATTCGGCGGCAAGGACGTCCGGATCGCCGCCGACGAGGACACGATCCGTCGAGACGCCGTGCTCTTTGAACTCCTCGACGATCGGCGACAGGTGGTTGATCGGCCCCAGAACGCGGATGCCCGCCAGAGAGCGACCGATCATGTCCGGCCGGTCGTCGAGCAGGCCGATGACCCGGTATTGGCTCGGTGCGTACGCGCGCAGGAAGCCGATGTAGAGCGACGACAGTTTGTTCGCGCCGATGACGATGACGTGTTGCGGCTGGGCCGGCGCGCTGTCGGCGGCGCCTGTCTCGGCGCCGGAGCGCAGCATGCGGACGAATGATCGACCGACCACGAGGGCGGCGGCGAGCAGAAGCGCATGGATGACCGGGGTCGTGCGCGGGATGTTCTCGAGGCGCGTGGCCGAGAACAGGATGAGACAAGTCGCCAATTCGGCCATGGCGACGGCCTTGGCGAGTTCGATCGCATCGCCGACCGAAAACAGATGCGCCACGCTGTCGCGAACCCGAAAGGCGACAAGGGCGAGCAAGGTGAGGCCGGTTGTCAGCCCGCAATAGATGGCGGCCGTCGGCCAGTCGGCGGTCGAAAGCGAGGGTGCCCCGCGAACGGCCAGGGCCAGCAGGGGCGTGACGGTCGCGCAGACCGAATCGTAGACCGAAATGCGAAGTGCAAATGAGCTGCGCGATACGGGGGATCGAGTGGCCATTCGGGTCCGTCCTCGTCTTTACGCCTTGCCGCCGCTGTGATCCCTTCCGACAGAAGAAGCACTAATATTACAAAATTGGCGAGCGCTCCATTTTCCGTAGAAAAAAACTGCAAGTCGTGTATCAATTTTTTCGTCAGTATGCTTGGCGGAAATATCAATTGATAAACGGCCGTTATGGGGGCGGAACTAAACGCGCCGTGGCTGGCAGCAAAACGGTGTAAAAGCATGACGTTCAGCAAGAGTATGCTACTGATCGGGTTGATTTCTGCCGTCGTCGGCCTCGGTGCCTGCAGTACGCAGGGCGATCTGGGGCAGGCGTCGCAGGCTGATATCCAGGCGACGGCTTCCGCAGCGACAGCTATGCCGCGCTTCGCCGGTGGCGAAAAGATACATATAACAGTTTTTAATGAGCCGACCCTTAGCGGCGATTATGATGTCGATCCAAACGGTGTGGTTTCGTTGCCGTTGGCTGGCACTGTGAGGGCCGTAGGGCTGACGCAGTCGCAATTCGAGCAGGAATTGGCAAAAAAATTCCGCAGTGAGTACCTGCGCGATCCAAAAGTGACGGTCACGATTTTACAATATCGGCCGGTCTATCTCGTCGGCGAAGTCGAAAAGCAGGGCGAATATCCCTATAAGCCGGGCCTCAATGTGCTGACGGCGCTGGCCATGGCCGGCGGTGGAACGTACCGCGCGAACCGAAATTACGTGTTGATTCAGCACATTGGGGACAAGGGCATGAAGGAATATCCGCAGACGTCTGCCACCCTTATTCTGCCGGGAGATTTGATAAGAGTGCCGGAGAGATATTTCTGATCGTTATGAGTCTTGATAAACACTGATAATGACCTGTCTGATTATTACGTTGTAAAATTGCGACTGGAATTAAAAATGATGACGCAGATCTAAAAGAGATGCGGAATCCGCACGCTGATATCGATGAAATATAAAATATGCGGTTGAAAATGATTCCGGAATCAACCAAGCTCGAGACTGGGAATTTTGCTGGTTCACTGTCGTCTGGGCCTCCGATTGCCGGCAACTGGGGCATGTGTGATGAATTATTGCAAGACGCGCATTCTCTACGCGTCACTCGCAACGCTTTTAATTGGCGTCGTGACAGTTCCAGTCAGGGCGGCCGATATGCCGGTCAAGACCGCTGGCGAAAGTGCGCCGCAAGGGCCGCAGCCAATGGCGATCGGCGGTTGGCTTTTCTCGCCGACGTTGTTCGCGGGCGCCGTTTACAACAGCAACGTCAACCAAACCGAGGCCGGAAAAATCTCGAGTTGGGGCGAGCGTGTCGTGCCGGGCTTTACGGCTAACGTGGATAACGGGATTTATCAGACCAACATCTACGGCATCGCCGATCTTCAGAATTACAGCGCATCCGGCGTGAACCATCAGACGACGGTCGACGCCAAAGCCGGTATCACGCAGCTCTACATGCCGCTCCCCGACCTGACGGTGCGCGGCAATTTCGATTTCACCCGCCAGGCAGACGTCTTCGGTAGTTCTGCCTTCACGAACGCAAACACGACCTTGTCGCCGACCTCAGCTGCGCCGGTCGCGCCGGTAACGGTTTCGCCGCAGGTCAATCCTGACCGGTACAACCAGTATTCGGGCGCCGTCGGCGTCGACAAGCGCTTCGGCCGGGCCTTTGCTGGCCTGTCCGGAAGCGTCATCGCAACGAAATTCGACAGCGATCCTGGGTTCGCGACCAGCCGGGACGGCACGGTTTACACCGTGGCCTCGCGCTTCGGGTTTGACCTCACCCCCCAGATCTACGCCTATGTCGATCCGCAGGTGGACTGGCAGCGATACACCGATTCAGCGCGCAATTCGAACGGCTACCGCGTCACCGGCGGCATCGGCACCAGCGCGCCCGGCCTCTGGCAGGGTGAGGTCTACGGCGGCTACCAGGCCGAAAAGAACGACATTGTAGGCACCTACGACAGCGGCGTCTTCGGCATCCGTGTCGGCTATTCGCCGACGCGGATGTGGGACCTGAAAGCGTCTCTCGACGAAACTCTGGGGGCCTCGAGCATTGCAACCGGCGGTGCCACCGGCCTCGCTACCCGGGTGACGACGGCGCTCCTGACCGTCGGCTACAACGGCTTGCCTCGCGGCTGGGGCGCCAACGGACGCTTCGGCTATGTCAGGACCAGTTTCGTCAACGTTAGCCGCACCGATAACGGCTGGCTTGCCGGCGCCAACGTCACCTACGAGGTGTGGCGCAATCTCGGCCTGACGCTCGATTACCAATACAAGTCGGTGGACTCCGACGTCGTTGGTCAGAGCTTCGACCAGCACCTGGTCAGCCTTGGTGCCTCTTACAAGTATTGAGGATCATGTCCGACCGCGGCGCCGGGAGCCTAGGAGAAGACGATGCGTAAGATGATCTTTGGATTCATCGCGATCCTGTGTGTCGCCATTGTCTCCCCGAGGGCTGACGCCGGGCAATATGCAGGCACAGGCAATTACGTGGGCTCGCCGTCGCCGCAGGTCACAGCAGCGTTCGCCGCATTTCCCAACGGCGGACAGGGCCTGACCGACGCTGTGCGCGAGCTGCTATTGGCGAATCCGGACCTCGCCGACGATGTGGCCTTTGTCGCGAGCCGTGGCAATCCTGCGCAGCAGTTGGCTGCCGCCAGCGGAATGGCGGAGGCGGTCACAACGTTCATGGCGCGCGGCAATTCGTCGGCAGGCGGGGAGATCGTGCGCGCGGCGACCCTCAGCGGAAATGCCACGCTTGCGCTCGTCGTTTCGAATGCTCTTGCATCTAACAATGGCGGATCCAATCTCTATTCGGGTCAGACCAACAGTAATCCGGTGACGACTTCATGCACGACGGTAAGCCCCACCACGCCCGGTGGGCCTTGCTGACGGCTATTTTCTGAATCGGCGCTGGCGCAGGACGACCGGTGGCCGACGCGAATGCATGCGGCTGAGCATGAGGTGCGGCGCACTTGCGGCGCGCGACAAGACTTATGCATTCGTTAAAAATCGAAAATTGATAATCACTTGATAGACGAGTGCGGCATTTTGCAGCCAATGACAATAAAAACAAGAATGCGGTCACGAAGAACGCAAGTTTATGCTTGCGTCCATGACGTCGACGAAAAATAATTGAAAAAAGCGAGTGCGCGAGTTGGCAGTGTGCGTCGGCGTGATTTGAGTCACCCGTCGTGCGGTAGCCGTTGAGACATGCACGGAAGCAGCGCCGAATCCACGACTGCCGATCGATTTGGCGAGACGCGTGACTTTATGCGTGCCGAAAATTGAAATGGACGTTGTGACCTCCAGTCATCTCGCGAGAAACGGTAGCTCAACCGTGCGGGGCTCTGTCGCCTCGCATCACATATGGGAGACCGCTCTCTTTTGGGGCCTTTGTGTTGGGCTGTCGTGGGCGCCGTTCTGGCTGGGCGGCACCGGTCTCCTGCCGTGGGGGATCAACGCGATCCTTTTTCCGGGATTGCTGCTTGTCTATGAGATGTCGCTGGTTTGGCGGGGCCAGACCGAGCCGGTCGCCGTCAAGTGGCTCGCCGTTCCTGTCACCGCGATGGCCGCGGTTCTTTTCTGGATTTGGCTGCAGACAGCGACGTGGGTGCCTGGCTCGCTGCAAAACCCCATTTGGCAAATGGCTGCGGAAGTCATCCACGTTCCCGTCCATGGCCGCATCTCAGTGAACCCCGATGCGACGATGCTGGCACTGTTGCGTCTGCTGACGGCAGGCTCTGTCTTCTGGCTGTCCCTGCAACTGTGCCGAGATGCGCGGCGCGCGATTCAGCTCTTGAAGGTCATCGCGTTTGTGGTCGTCGGCTACACGGTTTGGGCGTTTCTGTCTGCCATGGTCCTTCCAGATCGGACGCTTTGGTTCCCAAATCCGGGCGCGAGCGCCGCCCTCTCTTCCACGTTCTATAACCGCAATTCGTACGCGACCTATAGCGGTATCGGCCTCATTTTAATGATCGCAGTGTGTCTCCAGCACTATCGCGAGGAAGCCGCGAGAGCCGGCGTACCATTCCGTCACCGCCTCGCGTCGATCCTGGAAACGACCGGGCGTTCCGGTGCCGTTATGATCGGTTCGATCGTCATCCTGGCCGTGGGCCTGCTCGGAACAGGCTCGCGCGGCGGCTTCATCTCGACTGCGTTTGGTCTTTTCGTGTTTGCCGCTCTCTCCGCGCGCTCCAAGCAGCAGCGCGGGGAACAACGCCTGACTATCGCAGCGGTGGCTCTGTTGCTTGTTGCTCTCTTTACCGCATTCGGTAACGAAGTGCTCGGCAACCTCGAAATCAATGGTGTTCAAGACCAGTCGAGGCTCGACGTGTGGAAGGCCGCGATCAACTCGATTGTTACCGCGCCGTCGCTCGGCTTCGGGTACGGAACGTTCGAAGACATTTTTCCGATGTTCCGCACGCACCTGGTTGCGCCGCTGACGAACCATTGGGCAATGGCGCACGATGCGTATCTCGAGGTTCTCCAGGGGTTGGGGGTCGTGTTCGGCGCGCTGCTGATCGGAGCGGCGGCATGGGTAAGCTGGCTTTGCCTCAAAGGTGCCACCACGCGCGAGACGAATTTGACCGTTCCGCGTGCCGCCTTCAGCGTCTCGATGCTGGTGGGGCTGCACTCACTGGTCGATTTCAGCATGCAGATCCAGGGGATCACCATCACGGTCATGGCCATTCTCGGGGCCGGTACGGCACAGGCGTTTAGCTCTCGTGTGCGCACAAGCGAGTGATCGAATAACCGCTGCATTTTAAACGATAGGGCGTCGAGACATGCTGAACCGGCTTTCGCCGAACACCCGGGTGGACATCGAGCCGCCAGAGCGCGGCTTTGACCTCGCCTCTGTCATCGGGTTTTTCTGGAGGCAGTGGAAGTTTATCGCTGCGATCATGGCCGTCGCGACAATCGCCGGAACATTGCAGTTGATTCGATCGACGCCGATTTATGTCGCCAGCGCGCAGGTCCTGCTGGATCCGCTCAGGGCGAAGGGAATCGGTGACGACACGTTGTTTACGCAACCGATCATGAACCCCATCATTTCATCGGAAAGCGAAGCCGCCGTCATCCGCTCGACGGCGCTGCTCCATCGCGTCGTCGAGCGCGAAAATCTCGTGCGGCCTGGCGACCTGGAGGCCGGAGCGAATGAGACCACCACGTCCAAGCCAGCCCCCGTAGCGCCGGGGAAGCAGGAGAACTCCTTCATCGGTAAGCTCCGATCAATGTTTCCGGGCCGGCCGCGCGACGGCGAGCCGTACGCGTCGGTATATCCGGCGAGTGTGATCGCCGCGATTGCCAAACTGCGCGGCGCCACCGAAGTGACCCGCGTCCCGCAGACCTTCGTCGTGAACATTTCATTCAGTTCGCCAGATCCTGTGCGGGCGGCACGGATGGCCAACGCAATTGCCGACGCTTACATTCTCGACAAGCTTGACACTCGGTTCGAGGCCGCGCAGCGCGCTACGGCGTGGCTGAACGATCGACTTGAGCAGCTGCGCAAGCAGGTCCGCGACTCCGAAGCGGCGGTAACCAAATTTCGAGCGGACCACAGCCTACTGGCCGGAAATGCCTCTGCCACTCTAAACCAGCAGCAACTGGCTGACTTGAACGGCAAGCTCGTGGCTGCAAGGACAGAACTCGCGGAAAAAAAGGCCAGGCTCGACTTGCTTGAGCAGGTGCAAGGTAAAGGCGGAAACCTGCAAAGCCTTCTGCCCGATTTGGTGAAAGACAATCAGACCATCGGAATCCTACGCGCCCAACTGGCTGCCAACGCGCAGAAAGAGGCCGATCTATTGGCTCGCTACGGCGATCGGCACCCGCTCGTTATTAACGCCCGCGCGGAACGGCGCGACCTCGAGCGGCGCATTGCCGCAGAGATCCAGAAGCTGTCCGGCAACGTCAAGAATGAGTATGAAATCGCGAAGGCGCGCGTGGCCTCGCTCGAAGAGTCGCTGCGCGAGGTGACGGGTCAGGGTAACCTCGATAGCGGCACAGTAGTGACGTTACGAGATCTCGAGCGCACTGCGGCCGTAAACAAGGCGCTGTTTGACGAGTTCCTGAAGAAATCGAAATCGACGCAAGAACAGTCGACCTTTGAGCCGCGCGACGCTCGTGTGATCACGCCGGCGCTACCCCCCAGCGCTCCGACCTACCCGAGTAAACCCAAAACGATGTTGCTGTTCATGACGATTGGCCTTTTCCTGGGCACCGCCGGCGCCTTGGCGAAGGAATCATTGAATTCCGGCTTCACGACGCCCCAGCAGATCGAGGATGCGGTTGGGCTGCCGCTGCTGAGTTCGGTGAGCCGGACCGACCCGGCCGAAGTGAATGTTCAGGGCAAATCTATCTCGTTGCCGGAGTATATCGCCGTCAAACCCCTGTCTCGCTACAGCGAGGCCATACGCACGCTCCGTAGCGGAATACAGATGACGGACGTCGACAATCCGCCCAAGGTGGTGCAGGTGACATCGACGGTGCCGAACGAAGGCAAGACGACGATTGCGATGGCACTCGCGGCGTCGGCGGCCGGATCTGGCCTCCGCGTCCTCGTCATCGACGGAGACTTGCGACGTCCTTCAGCCAGTAAAATCCTCGGCGACGGCGACGGGGAGCATTCACCCGGGCTCGTCGACCTTCTGGTTGGAAGTGCGTCCCTTGAGCAGGTCGTACGCTACAACGAAACCGTGAAGCTGTGGTTCATCAAGGCGGGCAGCAAGACCCAAAATCCACCAGACCTTCTGAATTCCGATCGAATGAAGGCCATCGTCGGTCACTTCAAGAATTCATTCGACTTCGTCGTAATCGATACGCCTCCCGTAGGGCCTGTCATTGACCCGGTCATCGTATCGCAGCTCGTCGACAAGGTGGTATTCGTCGTCAGGTGGGCAGCGACGGGCCGTGAGTTGGTCGAGCGGGTTTTGGATAACCCGTCATTCCGCAAAAACATCGCGGGCATTGTCTTCAATCACGTGATCGATCACGAAGCGAGGAAGTACGGCAAATATGCCTACTCCTATTACTATGGGGCGCGGCAATACAAGAGCTACTACACGAGCTGACGTCGGTGCCCGGATCACTGCGCCATATGACGGCCTACGCGACTGCGGCTATAGCGCTGTTCGCCGTGGTCGAAGGCTTCAGGATCGCATCGTTCGCGATTGCGGCGGGGACCGTCGGTCCCGCGGATGCGTTCACGCGCCTCGCTGCGTGGGACGAAACAATGGGCGTGATGGCTGCGGCGCGTCGTCCCGGTCCGCTGCGCCTCGATGCCAAGGAACCGGGCCAGCTCGAGCGCCACGAGAGGCGTCTGGAAGACTATCTCGCGGTCAGACCAATGGCGTCTTCGGTCTGGCTGGAATTGGCAGAATTGCGCTACACCATGGCACAGCCGAAGAAGAAAATAATAGACGCGTTGTCGCTGTCGCAATTGACCGGGCCGCTCGAGGGCGTGCTGATGTTTCGGCGCGCCACGCTCGCTCTGCTGATTTGGAGCGATCTGCCAAGCGATATGCGGGATCGCAGTGCTCGCGACGTGGCTTTAGCGGAGAATACT
>Ga0164242_10009808_pt1 | contig 10296 bp, 9 predicted proteins | sample OricomgcompostMG_FD_108783 | JGI IMG/M metagenome (GOLD analysis project Ga0164242, IMG submission 108783) | Miracle-Growth compost microbial communities from Emeryville, California, USA - Original compost - Miracle growth compost (MG) ... | reverse complement strand
CGCAGCGCACCGAACTTCACGCTCAGCATCGGCTTTTGGCTGCGACCCTGGAGCGCCCGGCGAATCAGGAGCTCGTTCTGGCCCTGCCCGTAGAAGTCGCCGGTGTCGAGCAGGTTGATGCCACGCTCGAGCGCCGCGTGAATGGTGGCGATGCTCTCCGCCTCGTCGGCCGGTCCGTACATCCCCGACATGCCCATGCAGCCCAGCGCGATGGGGAATGTGGTCGGACCGGTCTTGCCGAGCGTGCGCGTCGCAGTCGTGGACATGGGATCTCCTTGGGGCGACGGAAGCTACGGGGTCGGTGCGCACGGCTCAACGCGCAAATGGATCGAACGTTGGGGCCAGACCGCAGAACCTGCTGCGCCTAATTCGCCTCGCTCACGCTCGGCGTCAGGCCGTTCGTGTCCAAACCTCGAGCGAGGCGCCCAATCGAGCAGGTCGTCGGCTTCTTGGGGAGGGGCCGGCTGTTGTCGAGCTCTTGCTGTCTTCATCTCCAAGGCCGAAATGCCACCGCTCGACCGGCCAGGGGGAGCCCTCCACGAGACCGCATTACATTTTGGTTAAGCAAAAGCGTTACCCATCCGGGGTGTCGATTTGAGCCCTTATACGGGTGGCTAGGGCCAGTTTGCGGCCGTATGAAAATCGGGCGATTTTTATTAACCGTTTTGTTTCGTGGTCCCGCGGAGGAGGTCCCGACGGGTCGGTTGCTGCGCCTTCGCGGCAGGGCGAACGGATGGGCGAGAAGGCCGGCCGCTCCCCAGGATGCAAGGCTTGTGGCTCGATCTCGATCCCGAAGTCGGCCCCGGGCGCGATCATGTGGAGATCCACGGCTGGCGCCAGCCGGACGCAATCCGCACCTGGCGTCTGCCCTGTGAGAATGCTCGAGATGGGTGCGGCGCGATCGCGTTAGCCTCCAGCCCATGTTCAGAACCAGCCCGCTCCTGGTCGTGCTCTTCGCGAGCACTGCACTCGCGCAGAGTTCCCAGCTCGCGCAGCCCGATGCGGGCGCCCAGCCCTCGCGAGAAGGTCCGACGCGCATCGACGACGCGGCCGCCGCGGAGAAGCTCCTCGGCGATCACGTCTTCAATCTGCAGTGGATCGATCACCCGCCCGGCGTGGCGCACATCACCAAGAAGGGCGACGGTGAGCTCTTCATCGATGCCGGGCAGAGAAACAAGAAGGGCGAGTACGCCAGCGTGGCCGGCAAGATCCTGCGCGTCACCGCGAAGAGCTTCGAGCTCGACGGCACCATCGTGACCCGCGCGGACGCAATCAACGGCGGCAAGGCCTGCGAGCGCAACGGCCGCTTCACCTTCCGCGTCACCGGCAAGCGCAAGTACTGGCGCCTCCAGCAGATGAACGACTGCGAGGGCAACCACGTGGTGGACTACGTCGACGTGTTCTTCGCCCGGCCCGAGGCGAAGTAGTCGGCTCATCGCGGCGCAATTCCGACGCGACATGCGCCATCCGAAGCTAGGCTCCGCTTCCGGAGAGGCGAGGATCTTCCAGGCTCGCCCATTCACCTTGGCAAGACATCGCTCGCTCGTTCTCGTTGCACTCGCCGCGACCGCGCTTTCATTTGCGCCCACTGCGCGGGCACAGGAGGCACTCTCGATTCGTCCGACGGTCTTCATCGGGGGCGACGACGTCGATCGCGGCGCGTTCACCACCGCGGCCCACCTCGGCGTGACCGGACGCACACCCGAATTGCTCCCCGGCCTGACCCTCGAGGCCGAGCTCTCACTGCTCCTGCTGCCCTCGACCGCTCCGCATGACGCCAGCCTCACCCTCGCCGACAACTCGAGCTACCTGCGACTCCACTGGAAGCCTGCGTCGTGGAGCGCGCGTGAAGGGCTGAGCTTCACCGTCCTGCCGCTTCACGCCGACCGGCTCTACCTCGGCTACGAGTTCCCGCTCGCCGACACGCTCGAGGTCTTTGGCAACAGCCCGGTGACTGGCGCGGAGCTGCGGTTGGTGCGCGACCGCTGGTACGCGTTCGCTTCGGTGAAGAGCGAGATGGTCGAGAACAGGCAGGACCACGAGACCCACCGCGCGTACACCGCGTTCGCCGGCGGCGGCGGCGACCTCTTCTCGGCGCTGCGCATCGAGGTCGAGGGCACGCACGCCGACTACAGCGTGAACCCGGAGCCGCAGGTGCTTGGTCAATCCGTGGGTGCATGGGGCGCGGCGGCGCGGGTGACCTACCACCATGGTTCGCCGATCGGGCCGATGACCGACTACCAGCAGTACCGGCGGGATCCGGCGGTCTGGGAGAACCTGCTCCGGCCCGAGGTCTACGACGACGGCCTCTCGGCCTCGATCGCGGGCGAGGTGCTCGTGCTCGACCAATATGGCCTGGCCTCGCCCGACGGCTCTGGCGCAACCAGGTCACTTCCCGCACTCGGGTATGCGTTCGATGGGCGCATCAAGTGGAAGCGAACCCGGTTCTACCTACGCGCTCAGGCCCGCTCGATCTCGCTCATCCAATCGGACGCGCCCGGCTTCCCGCCGTTCTACGCCTTCTCCGACGACGAGCATCCCAGTGCGGAATACGGCCTGCTCCTCGCGGCCGACCACGCCTTCGAGACGACCCACCTCACGCCCGGCCTGCAAGCAGGAGTGCGTCGGCCGGCCTTCGTGAGCCCACCCGCTTCAACCTTCGGCCTCGGCGCCAACCGCACCGTGGTGGTCACCGAATCGAACCGCTTCGAGATCCGGGCGGACGGACAGGCAGCGGTCCCGGTGTACTTCGCCAAGCTCACCCTGCGCTGGGACCTGGCCCGGTTCTCCGCCATTGGCGAGGCCTTCTATGACCATGACTCGAACCGGACCACGTTCGCCTACGACGTCGTCGGCGCAAGCAAACCGATGTGGGACGACCCTTCCACGTTTGGTTTCGACGTCCTGGTCCAGGCCCGGTTCTGAGCGCGGGCGTTCTTCGTCCCGGTAAGCGCAACGGCGTGGTGGACGACGTCGACGTGTTCTTCGCTCGGCCTGAAGCGGCGTCGTCGGTCGGGCGCGGCGCAATTGCGACGCGACTTGGGCCATCCGAAGCTAGGGTCCGCTTCCGGAGAGGCGAGGATCTTCCAGGCTCGCCCAAATCACCTTGGCTCGATGCACCGGCTTGTTCTTCATCGCCCTCGCAGCAAGCGCCTCGGCGGTCCATGTTCCCGCCGCGCGAGCAGACGGGTGGCTCTCGGTGCGGCCCACGATCCTGGTCGCGGACGAGAGTGGAGATGACGGCGCGTTCACCGCCGCGGGACACCTCGGGATCAGCGGACGCACACCCGAATTGCTTCCCGGCCTGACCGTCGAGGCTGAGCTCTCGGTGCTGCTCGTCTTCTCGAGCCGCGTGCACGATCCGGCGTTCGCGGTCGCCGACAACTCGAGCTACCTGCGCCTCCACTGGAAGCCGGCCGCGTGGAGCGATGACGAGGGCTTGAGCCTCACCGTCCTGCCGCTCCATGCCGAGAGGCTGTATCTCGGCTACGAGTTCCCGCTCACAGACGACCTCGACGCCATCGGCCAAAGCCCGGTCACCGGCGCGGAGCTGCGACTCGCCCGCGAGCGCTGGTACGTCTTCGCCTCGTTCAAGACCGAGAACGCGGAAAACTTCCAGGTCCACGAGGAGGAGCGCCAGGTCACGTTCTTCGGGGGCGCTGGCGTCGACCTATTCTCCGCGCTTCGCATCGAGGCCGAAGGCGCGCGCGCCGAGGAGGGCTTCAACCCCGAGGAGCAGGTCCTCGGGCTGCCGATCGCCGAGTGGGGCGTCGCGGCGCGAGTCATGTTCCACCGCGGGCTGAGCATCGGACCGCAGACCGACTACGCCCGCTACCAGCGCGATCCGGCGGTCTGGGAGAAGCTGCTCCAACCCGAGCTTTACGACGACGCCCTCTCTGCGTCGGTTGCGGCCGAGCTGCTCTATGTGAAGCAGGGCGGCCTCGCCTCGACCGAGAACTTCGGATGGGCCGTGACCCAATCGGCGCCGGGGTATGCGCTCGACGCTCGCCTCAAGTGGCGCCGCACCCGCTTCTATCTTCGCGCCCAGGTCCGTTCGCTCGCGCTCATCCAGGCCGATGCGCTGGGCTTCCCCGCCGACGAGGCCTTTTCGAGCAGCGACGAGCTCGGCGATGAGCTTTCGGCCACGGTTGCTGCCGACCACGCCTTCGAGCTCACCCACCTCACGCCAGGCATCGAAGCGGGGCTGACCCGGCCGGCCTCGTTCACCCCGCCGCCGCGGTTCGGCGGCAACAACCCGTCCAACGAATTCTCGGGAACGCGCGCGGTGGTGTTCACCGACACCAACCAATTCGAGGCCCTGCCGGTCGACGCGGAGCCTGGCCTCATCGCCTTCGCCAAGCTCAGCCTGCGCTGGGACCTCGCGCGCTTCTCCGCGCTCGCCGAGGCGTCCTACCGGCACGACGCCAACCAAACTGCCTTCGTGAGCAACCAGCTCGGGGTCGGTGAGCCGGCGTTCGCCAACAGCTCCAGCTTCACCTTCGACGTCCTGGTCCAGGCACGGTTCTGATCCCCTGGCATTCCGCGGCCACTGCCCACACCCTTCCCGCAACCGGCAGGTGAGGCGCGCATGGCTTTCCAACCGAAGAAGATCCTGGTGGCCACCGACTTCAGCGCGACCGCCAGGGCCGCGGCCGACGCCGCGGTCGACCTGGCGCGCGCCTTCGGCGGCGAGCTCACCCTGGTGCACGTGGTGCCGCTCTCGACCTACGTGGACTTCGCCGGGGTGAACGGCGGCTTCACCTTCGACTCCGCCCAGTTCCAGCAGGCGGTGCGGCGCAGCTCCGACCAATCCCTCCAGGAAGAGCTCGCCCGGATCCGCGCCGCGGGCGTGGCGGCGGAGTCGGTGACGCTCGATGGCCCGGCCGCGCCGGAGATCTGCGACCTCGCCAAGCGCAGCGGCGCGGAGCTCATCGTCATCGGCAGCCACGGCCAGACCGGCCTCGCGCGGATCCTGCTCGGCTCGGTCGCGGAGAACGTGGTCCGCCACGCCGTCGTGCCGGTGCTCACCGTCCGCGCGACCTGATTTCGCCCGCATGCCGCGCTGCGCGATGGCCCAGGGCCCGCGCCGTTGCCTGCGCGGGTGCGAACTGTTACCACCCACCCGCTTTCCAGCGAGGAGCGCCATGAACATCGAGATCCTGCGGACCGACAAGCCCAGCGCCCTTCCTGAAGGCGAGCTGGGCTTCGGGCACCACTTCACCGACCACATGGCCCTCTGCGAGTACGACAACGGCCGCTGGCTGCGTCCGCGGATCGTGCCGCGCGCGCCGCTCGCGCTCGACCCCGCGGCCTCGGGCCTGCAGTACGGCCAGTCGATCTTCGAGGGGCTCAAGGTGTTTCGCGGGCCTTCGGGCAAGCCGCACATCTTCCGGCCGGCCGACCACGGCAAGCGCTTCAACGCCAGCGCGGTCCGACTCTGCATGCCCGAGCTCGACGCGGAGCTCTGGCTGGAGCTGGCCAAGGCGCTCGCTCGCGTGGACGAGCGCTTCATCCCCACCCAGCCGAACACCGCGCTCTACCTGCGTCCGACGATGATCGGCACCGAGGGTTTCCTCGGCGTGCGGCCCGCGCGCAAGTGCCTCTTCTACATCGTGGGCTCACCGGTGGGCGGCTACTGGGGCCAGGGCGGCCCGCGCGCGGTGCGGCTCTGGGTGGAGGAGCACTACGTGCGCGCGGTGCGCGGCGGCACCGGCTTCGCCAAGACCGGCGGCAACTACGCGGCCAGCCTCAAGGCCGCCGAGGAGGCCAAGAAGCGCGGGCTCGACCAGGTGCTCTGGCTGGATGGCGTCAACCGCACCCACGTCGAGGAGATCGGCACCATGAACCTTTTCGTGCGCACGAAAGAGGGGCTGCTCACCCCGCCGCTCGGCGACACCATCCTCGGCGGCATCACCCGCGACACCGTGCTCACCCTCGCCCGCGAGATGGGCATCGCGGCGCAGGAGCGGCCGATCGCGCTCGCCGAGCTGAAGCAGTGGAGCGAACGCGGCGAGCTGCTCGAGATGTTCGGCGCGGGCACCGCGGCGGTGATCACGCCCATCGCCGAGCTCGTCTCGGAGCACGGCAGCATCCAGGTCGGCTCGGGCAAAGCAGGCGAGCTGGGCACGCGGCTGCTCCAGGAGATCGGCGCGGTGCAGCGCGGCGAGTCGCCGGATCCGCACGGCTGGCGCATCGCCGTCTGATCGCAGGGTAGGTGCGGCTTCCCAGCCGCGACCGGGGTTTGCACCTCTGAGGTGTGGAGCTCCACCTCGATCCGCACGCCGATGTCGAAACCCTGCTCGGCCGCGAGTGGCTGGAGAGCAACGGCCGCGACGGCTTCGCCTCGGGAACGCTCGCCCTCTGGCCGACGCGGCGCTTCCACGGGCTCCTGCTGGTCGCGCGCGAGGAGCTCGCCCAGCGCCGATTGCTGGTGAGCCACGCGAGCGAGCGCATCGAGCTCGACGGCTCGGAGCGCGCGCTCGATCTCGGCGATCCGCAGCTCGAGGCGGCGCCCGCCCGGCTGCTCGGCTTCACGAACTGGCCCTGGCCGACGTGGACCTACGCAGTCGGGGCGCATCGACTTCGCCGCGAGCTGCTCTGCCCCGACGGCCGCAACGCGGCGCTGCTCCGCTATCGGTTGCTCGATGGTGCCGGGCCCGCGCGGCTGCGGCTTCGGCTCCAGCTCACCGGTCGCGACCCGTCAAAGACCCGGCATCACTCCGACGGCGTTCGGCTCCGGGTCGGCCGCAGCGAAGGCTGGGTTTCGCTCCAGCCGTGGGACGAGGCCAGCCGTCTCTTCGTGCGCGGCCGGTTCGCCTTCTCCGAGGAGCCCAGGTGGCGTGAGGGCATCCGCTATCCCGTCGACGCCGAGCGCGGCGAGCCGTGCGAGGAGGACTGGTTCTCGCCCGGCGAGCTGGTGGCCGAGTTCGATGCCCAGGGCCACTGCGAGCTGGTCCTCAGCGGCGACGACGAGCCGCTCGATGTGGCGGCCGCGGTCGAGCAGGCGCGGGCGCGGCGCGAGGCGTGGGTGGCGCCGGTGGCCGAGTTGACCTTGGGCGATCCGCTGGCGCTCGAGCTGGCGCGGGGCGCGCGGGCGTTCGTCTCCGATGCGCCCGAGGGCGCGACGCTGCTCGCCGGCTATCCCTGGTTCCAGGCCTGGGGCCGCGACACCTTCACCGCGCTGCCCGGGCTCTGTCTGGTCACCCGCCAGCTCGCGACCGCGCGGCGGATCCTCGGCGCCTACGCGGGGCTGCTCTCGCGCGGGATGATCCCGAATCGCCTTCCCGGCCCCGGCGAGTCACCGAGGTACGAGGCGGTCGACACCAGCCTCTGGTTCGTGCGCAGCGTGGGCAGCTACGCCCAGTACGCCGGGGTCGACGCCTTCGTCGCCGAGGTGGGCTGGCCGGCGGTGCGCGCGATCGTCGAGGGCTATCGGCGGGGGACGCGCTTCGGCATTGGCGTCGACGAGGACGGCCTGGTCTCCGCCGGCGCACCGGGCAAGAAGCTCACCTGGATGGACGCCGAGTACCAGGGCGAGATCTTCACGCCCCGCCGCGGCAAGCCGGTGGAGGTGCAGGCGCTCTGGGCGATGGCGCTGCGCACCGCCGCGGAGCTCGCCGACGCGCTCGGCGCGAGGACCTATGGACAGAGCTGTCGGACGCTGCGTGCGCAAGCCATCGCGAGCTTTCGCGACCGCTTCTGGGACCCGCGTCGGGGATTTCTCTTCGACGTGCTCGACGGCCAAGACGGCGACGATGGCTCGCTCCGGCCCAACCAGCTCTTCGCGCTGACGTTCGGAGATCCGCTCACCACGCGGGCGCAGGCCAAGCGGATCCTCGAGGTCGTCGAGGCGGCGCTGCTCACGCCGGTCGGTCTGCGCAGCCTCGAGCCGGCCGACCCGCGGTACCACGGCCGCTATGCCGGTCCGCGCGCCCGGCGGGATCCGGCCTACCACCAGGGCACGGTCTGGCCCTTCCTGCTCGCGCCGTTCGTGCGCGCGTACCTGCACGTCCACGGGCATGGGCCGGCCGAGCGCGCCCGGGCACGCGCATTCCTGGAGCCGCTCCGCTTGCATCTCGCGCGCGGCTGCATCGGTCAGCTCGGCGAGATCTTCGACGGCGACCCGCCGCACGCGCAGCGCGGGTGCTTCGCGCAGGCCTGGTCGACCGGAGAGCTCTTGATGGCGCTGGTCGAGGACATCCTGCAGCTCCGGCCGCACCGCGGGCCTGCGCCGGAGCTTCGCCCGTGAGGCTTCTGTGTTCGAAGCAGACGCGGTAGTTCGCACGCATGGCTGCCGCGCTGCTCACCTCGAACGCCGCCGGACTCGAGCTCGCCCATCCGCTGCGCGAGCTCGAGGCGCAGGGCTACGCGCGGCTCGGCCGGATCCTCACCGGCGAGGCCACCGTGAAGCTCCGCGCCGCCGCCGAGGATCTCTTGCTCGGGCGCTGCCGCTATCCAGAGATGTTCTTCCAGCTCGACGCGCCCACCGGCCGCTATGGCGATGTGGTCTTCGACACCGGATACGTCGGCCCGCGCCTCGACTACCGCAAGGTGGAGAAGCTCGAGCTCGAGCCGCGCTTCCGGGCGCTCATCGAGAACCCGCTGTTCGCGCGCATCGCCCACGCGCGTATCGGCCCGGAGGTCTCCATCTACCGGGCGGTGCTCTGGGTGAAATCGGCCGGAGGCGGGACCGAGCTGCCTTGGCATCAGGATGGCGGCCGCTTCTGGGGACTCGACCGCGATCCCACCACTCAGGTCTGGGTCGCACTCGATGACGCGCCGGTCGAAGCGGGTTGCGTGGAGGTCTTGCCCGGCTCCCACCGCCGCGGACTGGAGACGCCGTTCGGCGGACAGCTCTCCGCCGCCGCGCTCGACCGCGAGCAGGCCAACGCGCGTGCGCTGCCACTGCCCTGCGAGGCCGGCGAGGCGCTGCTCCTTCACAACTTCACCTGGCACCGCTCGGGCCTGAACCGCTCGGGCGTGATTCGCCGCGCGGTCGGCATCTGCTTCATGGACGCGGCCACGCGCTGCACCCGGAAAAAGCGCGCGCCGAGGCAGTTCGTCCGCGTGTTCGAAGCGGCGGCGCGCCCCGGATGATTGCCGCCTCCGGAGCGCATCGCCCGCCAGGTCAGGCGCCGCTTCAGTAGCCCGAGCCGGTGTTTCCCGCGCCGCTCTGGCCGCCTGGGCTCGGCGATTGGGTGTTGGTTCCCGCGCCGGTCTGGTTCTGACCGTTCACCCCTGCGCCGGACTGGTCGCCGGGCTGGTTGAGCGTGCCGGACTGCCCGGCGCTGCCGTTGATCCCGGTGCCGCTCACGCCCGAGCCGACGTTGCAGTCGGTGCCCAGCGCGCCGCTCTGATCACTGGTGCCGGCGCCCAGGGTCCCTTGCTGGCTGCCGGTCTGACCGGAGACGCACCCCTGCTGCGAGCCCGAGTAGCCGGTCCCCATTCCGCTCGGGTTCTGGTTCGGGTTCACCGTGCCGCCCTGGTTCATCGTGCCGGTCCCGTTGAGATCGCCGGTCCCGCTGATGTCGCCGGTGCCTCCGGCGCCAGACTGGGAGCCGCTCATCCCGGTGCCGGTCTGACTGCCGGCCGATCCTCCGGCCGCGCCGCCTGCTGCGCCGCCGCCCGCCTGGGCGAACGCCGTGCCGCCCAGCGCAAACGCCGCTGCCAACGCAACAACGAGCTTCTTGTTCATGGTCCACCTCGCGTGATGTCGACGGAGCTTCCGTCGCGCGAGGCGAAGCTATGCAGCGCGGTTCGAATAAAGACGGCCGCCGGTGCGGGCAAGGCGCGCACAGCAGGGCGCCCGGGCGGCGACCCGCCGAATCAGCCCTCGTGGCCGCGGCGATCGTGCGCGAAGGCCGCGAGATCCACCGGCCGCACCTGATCGAAGTGCACGCAGGCCAGACACGACCAATCCGTCCAGCCGCGCTTGACCACCAGGTCCAGACAGCTCCCGTAATGGGCGCAGGTGAGGTTGCGGTAGGTGTGGGCGCAGGGCTCAGCGTGCCGGGTGCGCGACTCGACGGGATGGGGGGCGGGCGTCACGCGCGCATCTTTAGCAAAGCCGATCCTACTTTTCAATAGTCTCTTCCAAAGTTCCCTCGGGACAGGCCGCCCGGTCGACATTGCAGGAATGGAATCTTTGCAATTATGAAATATGCGCCGCCAAGCTGCCGGTTCCGCTCAGCTTCGACCGGGCGCGTCCAGCGCCAGCGAGCTGCCGGTGCGCCGCGCGCGCATCGCCACCGCCACCTCGCGAAGCGTCTCGGCGGGAACGAGCCGGGCGATCTCGGG
>Ga0164242_10009807_pt1 | contig 10296 bp, 7 predicted proteins | sample OricomgcompostMG_FD_108783 | JGI IMG/M metagenome (GOLD analysis project Ga0164242, IMG submission 108783) | Miracle-Growth compost microbial communities from Emeryville, California, USA - Original compost - Miracle growth compost (MG) ... | reverse complement strand
TCACTTCTGAGAGTGTATCAGAAGGACATCCGGATAAAGTGGCGGATCAGATTTCTGATGCCCTAATTGATAATTTACTGGCTTTTGACCCTAATAGTAAAGTTGCCTGCGAAACTTTAGTCACTACCGGCCAGGTTGTACTGGCTGGCGAGGTGAAATCCAAAGCCTATTTGGATGTTCAGGAAATCGCCCGCGGGGTAATCCGTAAGATTGGTTACACCAAGAGTGATTATATGTTTGAGGCAAATAGTTGTGGTGTGCTCTCCGCCATCCATGAACAATCCGCAGATATCAACCAGGGAGTAGACAGAAAGAAAAAAGAAGAGCAAGGTGCCGGAGATCAGGGAATGATGTTTGGATATGCCACCAATGAAACCGAAAATTTCATGCCATTGGCACTGGACCTGGCACATACTTTACTGATTGAACTGGCTGCCCTGCGCCGGGAAAATAAGGCCATTAAATATCTTCGTCCTGATGCGAAAAGCCAGGTGACATTAGAATATGATGATAACAACAAGCCCGTCAGGATTGACGCTATTGTTATTTCCACGCAGCACGATGATTTTGACACCGAAGCCAAAATGCTGGCCAGGATCGAAAATGATATCAAAAATATCCTCATACCGAGAGTCATAAAAAAGTATCCCGCTTACAAACACTTTTTCAGCGGCAAAATCAAATACCATGTAAATCCGACCGGCAAATTTGTTATCGGTGGCCCGCATGGTGATACAGGCCTTACCGGACGTAAAATCATCGTAGATACCTATGGCGGTAAAGGGGCACATGGCGGCGGCGCTTTTAGCGGGAAAGATCCCAGTAAGGTGGACCGTTCTGCAGCCTATGCGACACGCCATATTGCCAAAAATCTTGTCGCAGCCGGCGTGGCTGATGAAGTATTGGTACAGGTATCATATGCAATCGGTGTTGCAGCACCCATGGGAATTTACGTCAATACAAACGGCACAGCCAATGTAGAGCTGACCGATGGCGAGATTTCCAAAATCGTGGCCGGTATTTTTGATATGCGGCCCTACTTTATTGAGACCAGACTTAAACTCAGAAACCCGATTTATAGCGAGACAGCGGCCTATGGACATATGGGCAGGAAAAACGAGGTTGTCAGCAAAGAGTTTACCGCTCCGGATGGAAAGGTCATCAAAAAGAAGGTAGAGTTGTTTACCTGGGAGAAGCTGGATTACGTCAATAAAATAAAAAAAGCATTTAAAATAAAATAAGTTGCCGGCGGATACATCAACTGCCAGGCAACATAAACCGGTGCTTTTCAGAACTTTTCTGAAAGCACCGGTTTTTTTGTATTTTCGCAGGGCAGGATGCAACGCCAATTATCTCAGTGATAAAAAGGGTATCCGTCAAAACCAATATGATGCACGTCTATCGTGATATACAAAACCTACCTCTTCTCAAAAATGCCGTCATCACGATTGGTACCTTCGATGGCGTGCACCTTGGCCATCAGAAAATCATTGATCAATTAAAAAAGGAAGCGGCCCGGATCAGCGGCGAGACCGTTATTGTAACATTTTATCCGCATCCCAGAAAGATTGTCCATAAGGAACAGGAGCCCTTGCAGTTATTGACCACACTTTCAGAAAAGCTGCACTTACTTGAGTCCTGTGGGATTGACCATGTCGTCGTCGTTCCTTTCAATAAGCAGTTTGCAGAGCAAACGGCAGCCGCCTATGTGGAAGACTTTCTGATCGCTAAACTGCATCCAAAAGTCGTCATTATCGGCTATGATCATAAGTTTGGCAAAGACAGGGCTGGTAATTACACGACACTCGAACATTACGGTAAGCTGCATGGCTTCTCTGTCATTGAGATACCCGAAAGGGTCTTAAATGAAGTCACGATCAGCTCTACCGCCATCCGGGCCGCTGTGAAGGCAGGTGATGTAAAAAAAGCGCTAAGCTTACTTGGTCATCCGTATACTGTGTCGGGGCATGTGGAGAAAGGCAATCAGCTGGGCCGAACCATCGGTTACCCGACAGCCAATATCCATGTTCCTGAATCAGACAAGCTTTTACCTGCCTTTGGCATTTATGCCGTTCAGGTACAAACTGAAAATGGCCGGCTGCTGGAGGGGATGATGAGTATTGGCGTCCGGCCCACCATTGGGGCCAGCCCTATGACCATTGAGGTCAACATTTTTGATTTTAATGAGGACTTATATGGCCAGCATCTCACACTTTTCTTTATTGAAAGGTTGCGCGATGAACTAAAATTTGACGGATTGGAACAGCTGAAAGCGGCCCTGGCGCAGGATGCTGTTGATACCAAGGCAGCCCTTGTCCGTTACAAAAACGGCTGACCAGATATTGGTCCGTTAAGTTATTTACATCCTTACTTACAACTCCCTCAAAGCTCCTCATTATGTTTATTCATTATAAAAATCAGTTTCCTGAACTGTCGGCACTCTGGGATAGCTATGAGCGCTATCAGGAAACGATAGAGGTGCCCGCAAAGTATATCCTGCTTAGAGAAGGAGAGACTGCCAAATACTATTATTATATCCGACAAGGCGCTGTACGGGCTTACCTGCGTACCAATATGGGGGAAGAGAAAACGGTGCAGTTTTTTTTTGAAACAGACGGTTTGAGTTCCTTTGAAAGCTTTATGCGGGCAGTTCCCAGTGATTTTTATGTAGAAACGCTGGAACCTACCGTGCTTACAAGATTGCCTAAAGAAAAAGTCCTGGAACTTTTTGAACAATTAAAAACGTCGCCGACTTTCATGGACACGGTCATTTATATTTTCAGTGACCGGCAAATACACTATATGCATGAATTCGTCTCTTTTTTAAGAGACAGTCCTACCCAGCGGTTTGAAAACCTGATCCAGCAAAGACCCCATATCCTTCAGCGGGTGCCACAGCATTATATTGCCTCTTATCTTGGCATCAGCAGTGTCCATTTAAGCCGCATCAAAGCCCGGCTGGCGGGCAAGCGCTAAGTAAAATCGCCGCTGATGCCTATGCAGGGCCGCCAGGCCGGCCATTAATCACCGGAAGAGCCATTTTATAGAATTCCTAACCCAGCCGGAATCGGGAGTAAAGGAGATTTGATAACAAATGTTATCGACTGCCTGTAAGCAGCCAGGTACCTTTGTTTTTCAAACTTAAATAATCAAACAATGAAAGCAGTCGTAATGTACCCGGGCGCACCAGCCCCCGTGATCAGTGAAAGAACCACACCGACAGCAAAAGATGCGCAGGAAGGGCAAATTTTAATCAAGGTCCAGGCAGCGGCCATCAAAAACCTGGATATCAGTAAAGCAATGGGAAAGCATTATTCCAGCCATATGGGGCCGGAAGGGCAAGTCATCGGCACAGATGGGGTAGGTTTAACACCTGACGGAAGCAAGGTTTATGGCTTTAGTAAACAAGGCATGCTAGCTGAATATGCTTTGATTGATAAATCCTTAAGTGTGCCCGTACCGGAAGGGTTGGATCTGTCCATGGCGGCGGCCATCCCAAATGCTGTTATGGGCTCAGCGATGGCCTTATTATTCAGGGCAGGGTTAAAACCCGGAGAGACCGTATTAATTAACGGTGCAACCGGCGTTACCGGCAAAGTGGCCATTCAGGTTGCCCGGTATTACGGTGCAGGTAAAATAATAGTAACCGGCAGAAATCCGGACAGCTGGCCGGAGCTCCAGGCACTGGGTGCAGATCAGTGGCTGACGCTCACTTCAGAAATCGGAGCGCTCACAGAGGCGATCCGCCACCAACAAGCGAATATACCCATAGATATTATATTGGATTATTTATGGGGCCCTACAGCAATAGATATATTGAACGGCCTTAATGGGGATGGGGAACTAAGCCATCCGGTGCGTTTTGTTTCAATTGGTGGTATGACAGGCGATACCATTACCTTGTCTTCCAGTATCCTTCGCAGTACGCCCCTGATTCTGACAGGCTCTGGCCTGGGCAGCTGGTCTAAACGGGACATCGGTCAACTGTTGCAGGAAATCCTGCCTACATTTTTCCAGTTAGCCGCAGCTGGCAAACTGACGCTAGCTACAAAGGAATATTCCTTGGAAGCTATTGATGAAATGTGGAATGCTAAACTGCCCAGCGGCACGCGCGCTGTTGTCCGGCTGAGTTAAATTCAAAAGAATGGATATTTAAAGCGGTAGACATAAATTTATTTTATGGCGCCTAAGGGCCCTCCCTTTGCATTGTAATCAATCAGTTACGATGCACAGGGAAGCCCTTTTTTAATTAAAACGGTTTAAAAAAGTTCCGGAATAAAAGTTTTTTCTAAAATAAATTTGGGTAGTTAAATGGCTACGCTTATATTTGTAGTCAAATAGCTACGGATTTAAAAATAAAACAAGTCAACCATGAAATTAAGACGTGATGTTTTCCAGGCACTGGCGGATCCTACAAGGAGAGCCATCTTATTGATGGTTGCGACGCAATCCATGACCGCTGGTGCCATTGCTGCCGGTTTTGAGGCAGCAAGGCCAACCATATCCAAACATCTGGCAATCCTGCAGGAGTGTGCACTTTTATCCAGCACGAAGGATGGCCGCGAAATTTTTTATTATGTAAATGCAGCAAAAATGAAGGAAGTGGATGATTTTTTAACGCCTTTCCGCAAGATGTGGGAAGCGCGATTTGACCAGTTGGAGAAGGTAATGAAAAATTACCAGGAAAAAGAAGCCAGAAAAGAGGATGAGAAACAAGCCGGCAATAAGGATGCTTAGACTCCAGACAGAAGCAGCCAACCTATATTCTGTCAATAATTATTTAACCCATAAAATGTATAAAATGGAACTTAAAACGAAAGTTAATGCAAAAGAAGCAGAGCAGCAACTGCTTGTCACCAGGCAATTTAATTTACCGGTGGAAATGCTCTTTAAAGCCTTTTCCATGCCGGAACTGCTGGGGCAGTGGATGGGCACCCAGGTTCTTGTGCTGGAAAACCACCCCTTAGGTAAATACCAGTTTGAGACAAGGAACGCTGAAGGTGAAATTGTATTTCAGGCCATGGGCACGATTCATGGGGTGACGCCAAATAAACAGATCATCCGCACCTTTGAGATGCTCAATACCCCTTTCGCGCCACAGCTGGAATTTCTTGATTTTATCCCCATCAATGAATACGAGAGCGAACTCAGAATGCAAATGATTTACCGTACCAGAGAACTCAGGGACCAGATGCTGAAAATGCCCTTCGCCAGTGGTATTAGTAAAGCCCATGACAGGCTGGAAGCGCTGATGCAAAAAGAACTTAATTAAAAATCCCTCAAATCTGCCATTGTCCAATTAATCAAAATTTAAATTATGGAAAAGCTAAAAAAAATCATTTATTGGGTGGCCACCATTTGGTTGGCCCTCGGCCTCTTTTCTACCGGCCTTGTTCAACTATTACATACCTCCGACGGCGTTGGTGGCGGTGATATGATGACTGCACTTGGTTATCCCTTGTACCTGATGAGTTTACTGGGCGTTTTGAAAATAATCGCCACGGTTGTTTTGTTGGTACCAGGCCTTCGGATGGCCAAACAGTGGGCTTATGCAGGCATTTTCTTTTTAATCGTCGGTGCGATCTATTCGCATCTGGCCACCGAACCAAGCCTGATTAAAATTTTACCTGCTTTATTGTTAGCCGTATTGATGATTTTATCCTTAGTGTATCTGCCGGTGAACAGAAAACTTCAATTATCTTTAAACTAAAATTTTCACCTGATGAACCCGGATGTTGCCTTGTATTTTGAAAAAGAATCTCCGTGGCAAAAGCATGTAGCCATTTTACGAGAAATCGTCTTATCCACCGGTCTTGAAGAAACGCTCAAATGGAGAACGCCCTGTTACACGCAAAAAGGCCGCAATATCGTACTGATTCACGATTTTAAACATTATTGTGCATTGCTTTTCTTTAAAGGTGCCCTGCTTTCAAACAAAGAAGGATTGCTGATACAACAATCTGACCAGGTCCAGGCTGCCAGGCAGTTGCGGTTTACGGATGTGAAAACCATCAAATCGCAGCGATCAATTATTAAAGCTTTAATCTATGAGGCAATAGCAGTGGAAGAAGCAGGAATAACCGTTCCCAGAAAAAAAACGCAGGATTATCCGGTACCGGACAGTCTAAAAAGCGTATTTAAGAAGGAGCCCAAGCTGCACCAGGCCTTTAAGGCATTAACGCCTGGACGTCAAAGGGGCTATCTGCTTTATTTTAGTGCACCAAAGCAGGAAAAGACAGTTATAAGCCGCATTGAACAATATAAGTCACATATACTGGCCGGCAAAGGCTTAAAAGACCTATAATGATTTAACAGGACCGCATTTGCGTTTGATCATGTCCGACTATCCAGTCGTTCAAATTGATGAGTGCATTCATCAAAATTATTGATACCCAGCTCAAAAATGACTTGTTCGTTTATTTGGCTGGGTATCGTTATGATTAGCTGTCAAAGAGGTTTCATTCTTTTATCCGGCTTGTGCATAAGCATTTATGAAAAGAAGCCTTCAATGAAAATTTCAATAAAGCATCCGGCCATAATTCAAGGAAAAACCTAGTCATCAATTTAAAGGAATATAAGTTTTCCCATTCATTAGTAGGGAAGGTTATCGCAATAACCGGTATTGAGAGCGTCAAGTTGTGGATCACCGCGGCCCTACAAAAACCAGAAAAGCCTTATTTTTGACAAAGATTAACCGAGGAGAGGTTTGCTTAGGATAGTTTTGTGCCGCCCGGCTTAATCCGAGATGGATTTTCTTTTTAAAACGAAAAGGTATTTATACAACCGGCCTTAAAGCAATATACTACATAAAAGTTATATGAACACTTATATAATGTTCGCAGTGTTATAGTTCCCAATGAGCAAAATCACATTTATTGATACCGAAATTGCCCCACAGGGAGAAATAGTCCTCGATATCGGCGCGGTAAAAGAGGGCGGCGGTCAATATCACCACCCGTCTATAAAGGGATTTATACAGTTTATAACCGGCAGCGATTATATATGCGGACATAATATCCTGCAACATGATCTCCGGTACTTAAGTTCGGCCATGTCAGAAGCTGAGATTAATGAAGCCGGTATAATAGACACGCTTTTACTTTCCCCTTTGCTTTTTCCTAAAAATCCTTACCATGCGTTGGTGAAAGATGATAAGTTGCAGACAGAGGAGTTGAATAATCCTCTAAATGATGCTAAAAAGGCCAGGGACTTGTTTTACGATGAGGTGAATGCTTTTAAGAGACTTCTTGCTGACCTGCAGCAGATTTATATTGGATTGCTCGGTAATACCAGGGAATTTGCCGGCTTTTTCCGGTTCCTGAGCTATTTGCCAGAACAGGCCGTGGATCCCGCATTGCTCACAAGACTTATCGGAGAGGTATTTAAAGGTAAGGTCTGCCATAATGCAGATCTTGAGCAAATGATCCAGTCCTATCCGGTCTCGCTGGCCTATTGCCTGGCACTTATTCACGTGCAGGACCGGTATTCTATAACGCCTCCCTGGGTACTGAAAAACTATCCGGAGGTCAAAAGAATCCTGCATTTATTGCGAAGCAAACCATGTGTAGCGGGCTGTGCCTATTGCGATGCGGCCTGGGATATACACAAGGGGTTAAAACGCTTATTTGGCTTTGAGTCCTTCAGAAGTTATAATGGCAAGCCGCTGCAACAACTGGCCGTCCAGGCAGCCGTGGACAATAAATCCCTGTTGGCGGTTTTTCCAACAGGTGGCGGTAAATCCATTACTTTTCAGTTGCCGGCCCTGATGGGCGCAGACGCTGTCAAAGGATTGACTGTTGTGATTTCGCCCTTACAATCGCTCATGAAAGATCAGGTGGATAACCTGGAACAGTATAATATCACCGAAGGGGTGATGATCAATGGCTTGCTGGATCCTATAGCGAGGGCCGAGTCACTGAGGAGAATAGAGGACGGTTCCGCATCTATTTTGTATATATCTCCCGAGTCGCTCAGGTCCAGGACGATGGAGCGTTTGCTGCTGCATCGGAAAATCATTCGTTTTGTGATAGATGAGGCGCACTGTTTTTCTGCCTGGGGACAGGATTTCAGGATCGATTATACTTATATAGGTCCCTTTATTAAACAACTTAGGCTAAAAAAGGAACTTGAAGCCCCGATCCCGGTTTCCTGTTTTTCTGCCACTGCCAAAAGAAATGTAATAGACGATATCAGGGATTACTTTAGGGAGCACCTGGGTATAGAAATGGAGGTTTTTACAGCCAGTGCGTCAAGGCGGAATCTTCGTTATGAGGTGATCCCAGTAGAAACAGATACGCAACGTTACCAGAAACTCAGGGATCTGGTGATGGAGGCAAAATGTCCCACGATTGTTTATGTATCCAGGACACGCAAAGCAAATGATCTGGCTGCCATGCTTTTGGAAGACGGCATTAACGCAAGGGCTTACCATGGCAAAATGCAGGTACAGGAAAAGACGGAAAATCAAAATGCATTTTTAGAAGGGGCTGTCGATGTGATGGTGGCGACTTCTGCCTTTGGTATGGGCGTCGATAAAAAAGACGTGGGAATGGTGATCCACTATGAGATTTCGGATTCACTTGAAAATTATGTGCAGGAAGCCGGTAGGGCCGGACGGGATGAAGGGTTAAATGCCAATTGTTATGTGCTGTATAATGAGGAAGACCTGAGCCAGCATTTACTGTTGCTGAACCAGACAAAACTAACCATTAAGGAGATCCAGCAAGTCTGGAAGGCCATTAAGGAGCTGACCCGTTTTAGGTCCACTGTATCCAATTCTGCACTTGAAATAGCGAGAAAAGCCGGCTGGGAGGAAAATGTCAGAGATATTGAGACCAGAGTACGAACTGCTATTGCCAGCCTGGAAAATGCGGGATTTCTAACCCGGGGACAAAACATGCCAAGGATTTTTGCCAGCAGTATACAACTGAAGACCGCACAGCAGGCGATTGACATTATTGAAAAGTCTTCAAGGTTTGATCCGGAACAAAAAGAGGATGCCATAAGAATTATCAAAAAACTGTTTTCCTCCAGGAGCAGACAACAGATGGAGGAGGACAGCGCAGAATCCCGGATAGATTATATAAGTGATCATTTAGGTATTGCCAAAGAAGCGGTCATTCGTATTGTTCATTTACTTAGAGAAGAAAAAATACTGGCCGACAGCCGGGATTTAACCGCATTTATTAAAAGTAAAGATCGGCAAAACCGTTCGTTGGAAATACTGGAGACATATGGTAAAATAGAACAGTTTCTGCTTTCCACATTATCCACTCTTGAAAAGGTGGAGACCTTTCATATTAAACAATTAAATGGAGCGGCTGAACAATTTGGCTGTTCGCAGGTCAGTCCGGCCAGGATAAGAACTTTACTTAATTTTTGGGCCGTCCGGCATTGGATCAAAAGAAAATCTGTCGGTGGCAGCTCATATAACTTATCCATATTATTATTGCAGCCACGCGAAGTTCTGCGGGAAAAAATGGAAAAGCGCCATGAACTGGCAGGGTTTATTTCCCGGTTTTTATATAATCGGCTGAAAGCCGTGCCAGCGGCCGCGAGCGCTTCCAATACCGAAGTGCTGGTGGAATTTTCAGTTCATGAATTAAAATCAGCTTATGAAGCGGAGGTGCACCTGTTTGAACGAACCGTTTCTGTCACAGATATAGAGGATGCGCTGTTTTATCTGTCCAAAATTGAAGCTATCAAGATCGATGGTGGTTTTATGGTGACTTATAACGGCCTTACCATTGAAAGGCTGGAAAAGGATAATAAAAAACGCTTTACCAGCCAGGATTATCAAAGCCTGCATCAGTTTTATGAAAACAGGGTGCAGCAAATTCATATTATCGGTGAATACGCTGCTAAAATGGTGGAGGACTATAAGGGAGCTTTACTGTTTACGGAAGACTATTTTCAACTGAATTATGACGCGTTTTTAAGAAAATACTTCCCCGGAAGCAAGGCGGGGGAACTAAACCGTAAAATTACCGGAGCGAAATTCAAGCAGTTATTCGGGGAACTGTCTCCTTCGCAGCTTGCTATCATAAAGGATCATAAAACCAAGTATATTGTCGTGGCGGCCGGTCCGGGCAGTGGCAAAACCCGCATTTTGGTGCATAAACTGGCCGCCTTGCTCCTTATGGAAGATGTAAAGCATGAGCAGTTATTAATGCTTACTTTTTCCAGGGCCGCTGCCACGGAACTCAAAAAAAGGCTGGTCAGCCTGGTAGGCAGCGCTGCTGCATATATCGACATTAAAACCTTCCACGCATATGCCTTTGATTTGCTTGGGAAAAT
>Ga0164242_10009806_pt1 | contig 10296 bp, 10 predicted proteins | sample OricomgcompostMG_FD_108783 | JGI IMG/M metagenome (GOLD analysis project Ga0164242, IMG submission 108783) | Miracle-Growth compost microbial communities from Emeryville, California, USA - Original compost - Miracle growth compost (MG) ... | reverse complement strand
GCGACCGCGTTCTCCATGAATCCGATCTGGTACTTCGTCTGCCGGGTGATCACCGGGTCCGGCATCGGCGGTGAGTACGCCGCGATCAACTCGGCCATCGACGAGATGATCCCGGCCAAGTACCGCGGCCGGGTCGACGTCGCGATCAACGGATCGTTCTGGCTGGGTGCCGCGGCCGGTTCGCTGCTCACCGTGCTGCTGCTCAATCCGAAACTGATCCCCGCCTGGGCGGGATGGCGGCTGGCGTTCGCGCTGGGAGCCGTTCTGGCGCTGGGCATCCTGCTGGTCCGGCGCAACGTGCCGGAGAGCCCGCGATGGCTGTTCATCCACGGGCGCGAGAACGACGCCGAGGACATCGTCACCGATATCGAGAACCGGGTCACCGACGAGACCGGCACCGACCTGCCCGAGGTGGACGAGACCATCACCGTCCGGCAGCGACGCACCATCCCGCTGAGCCTGATCGCCCGCAGCGTCTTCACCCTGTATCCCAAGCGGACCGTGCTGTGCTTCTCGCTGTTCGTCGGTCAGGCCTTCCTGTACAACGCGTTCTTCTTCACCTACGGCGACACCCTGGGCACCTTCTTCCATGTGAAGACCACCGGCTGGTATCTGGCGGTGTTCGCCGCCAGCAACTTCCTGGGCGCGCTGCTGCTCGGGCCGCTGTTCGACCGGATCGGCCGAGTCGTCATGATCTCGGCCACCTACATCCTGTCCGGGCTGCTGCTGGCCGGAACGGGGCTGCTGCTGGGCAGCGCGACCGCGATCACGTTGACCCTGATGGGCGCGATCGTGTTTTTCTTCGCCTCCGCGGGTGCCAGCTCCGCCTACCTGACGGCCAGCGAGGTCTTCCCGATGGAGACGCGGGCGCTGTGCATCGCGTTCTTCTACGCGATCGGGACCGCGGCCGGCGGCATCTCGGGCCCGCTGCTGTTCGGCGACCTGATCGGACAGGCGAAGGATGCCGGTAGCGTCACCGGAATCGCGCTCGGCTACTTCATCGGGGCGGCTCTCATGGTGTGCGGTGGGCTGGCGGAGGCGTTCCTCGGCGTGCGCGCGGAGGGCCATTCGCTGGAGAACATCGCCAAGCCGCTGACCGCCGAGGATGCCGACGACTGCGGGGGCGGATCGTCGGACGCCGAGGAGCACACCCCCGACCCGGTGCCGACCTGATCGGGGCAGCGGCCACCGGACTGCCAGATCCCGATCGATCATGAGGAGTCGTCGTCACCATGCCCATGCCACCGCCTCGCCCGTCCACCGAATACTGGCGCACCGAGCACCTTTCCAGGCTGGCCGCGCAGATCGTGCGGGCGCTGCGCGGGCGCGGGCCGATGACATCGCCGGAACTGCAGGCTGCCGTCGGCGCCGAGTTCTGGGTGCCGGGGGAGTACGACAAGGCGCTGGCCCTGGCGCGCGGCGACGGGATGATCGTCCGCGGGCCGCAGGACCGTTACACCGCAGCGTGATCCACGCCGATCCTGCTGGCCACGATTCGGTGCTGGCCACCGGGCGGCCGCTCGCGGCCTGCCTGGCGGCAACCGCGTCAGGCGTCGGCCTGACTCGCCGCACTATCCGACGGCGGGCTTGTCCGGGGCCCCGGCTCGCTCTTCCTGATCCTTATCCGCCGCGAAGAACGACAGGGCGCCGTTGGCCTCCAGGACCGCCAGCCGGACGGAGGACAGCCGCTCGAATCCCTGCTGCCGGGCCGCGGCCATCAAGTCGTCCAGGCTGAGCCGCTCGCGCCGCATGGTGGACTGGACGGGCTCGCCCTGCTCCAGCACGATCACCGGCACGCCATGGGTGATCGACCGCACCAGGGGCCATCGGGCGTTTGCCCAACTCAGGGCGATGGTCAGCACCGCGAACACCGAGACGGCCAGCACGCCGGCGGTGACGGAGTAGTCCTGCTGCGTGACGGCCTGCTGCACCAGGTCGCCCATGGTGATGAACAGCACCAGCTGGAAGGTGCTGAGCTCCCCGATCGTGGAACGCCCCACCACGCGGGTGATGATCCACAGGAAGAAGAAGACGACGACGGCTCGAAAGACGATCTCCACGATGCGCTCCCTGGCTTCAGAAGGCTGCCGTCACGGCACGAGGGTGGTAGTGATGGGGACCGAGACCCGTGGCACGCCAGCGATGATCACGCCGATCGTGGCGCGGTGGCCGAGCTGCGCGGCGGGTTGTATGTAGGCGTCGTAATCGACCACGATGGTGTTGCCGTGCGGGGGCGCGGCGAAGGTGAGGTAGACGGTGTCCGCGTCCGTCGTCGCGTCGGACGGCTCGGGGAAGAAGCCCTGGGTCTCGAACATGCGGAAGTAGTCGGCCGGAATCGCCAGGACCACGTCGTCGGTAATGGGTGCGGGTGCGGTCACCCGCACGGTGAAGGGCACGTCCAGGCCCGCGCGGGCCACCCGAGCGTAGGTGACTTCCAGCGTGTAACCGCCTTCGGTGGCGGTGACGGTGTCGCTGTGCACTCCCAGCCATCCGGTTCCGGCAGCGACGAGGGCCAGGCACATCAACCCGACCATGAGGCGGCGGCCCCACAGACCGTGGCGGGATCGATCGTTCGGGCCGCGCAACTGCTCCAGGGTGGAGTCAAGATCGGGATCGGCCGGCATGATCGACAAGTACCCGCTTCTGGCGGCGGGAAACCTGGGGGCCCCTCGCTCTCTACGCGCTGCAACCAGGTCAGCCAGTCCACCACCGCCACGTCCGGAACGTCGCCGAGGACGTGGAACTCACCGGCGCGGCACCCAGGACATGGTTCTTCGCCGGGGCCCGGCGCCGGGCCGGACCCGGTCAGGGCGCAGACATGGCGTCCCGGGCGCGGTCCATCATGGCGGCGAACGGGCCGCCGATCAGGTTCGCCGCGCGTCCCCGCACGTTCGGATGCGGCCGCGTCGGCGCCATCTTCTCCACGCTGGCGACGACTTTCGCCAGCTTGCGCAACTGCTCCGCGTCGAGAACCTCGTCCAACTTGTCGAACTCCTCGTGTTCCTCGTGCTCGGCGTGCTCGATCACGTCGCTCTGCAGCGCGCTCAGCTTGGAGGTGAACTCGGGCGAGTCGACGTCCAGGTCCTCCAGTTCGGCGAGTGCTTCCTTGGCCTCCTGCTCCTCCGCGAGGCGGGCGTCCACGATGGATTCGCCGCCGGGCACCTCGTCCTTGGCCTTGGGGTGCACCACCTGTTCCTCGGCCGTCTCGTGCACGGCCAACAGCCGGCGCAATTCGAAGAAGTTCTTCTCTCGCTCCTCGCCGCTGGCCTGAAGCGTTGCCGCGAACAGCGACTTGATCTGCTGGTGCTGCTGCTTGAGCAGCGAGACCACGTCCTGGGACGAGTTGAGCGGGGATGGCGTCATGGTTCCTCCAAGTGACTGTCCGGCGGATCGCCGCGATGACCGCAACGGCGTGGTCTCTTCGTGCTTCCCAGCTCGAGCGGCCGGCAATCGCGGAATCGTGACCGCTGTCCGGGCGCGCCGGGAGACCGGCCATGGCGACTTTCGGCCGGATTCGGGTATGTCTGGGGAGTGCAGGATTCACATGAACTAGCCGAACGGGTCGCCGACCTCGCGGGTCGGCGGGGCGTGACGGTCGCGGTGGCCGAATCGCTGACGGGCGGATTGCTCTCGAGCCGACTGGCCGCGGCGTCCGCTGCCTCCGAGTGGTTCTGCGGAGCTGTGGTCGCCTACTCGCGACGGGTCAAGCACGAGGTGCTGGGCGTGCCGGCCGGTCCGGTGGTGAGCCGAGCGGCGGCGATGGCGATGGCCCGGGGCGCCGCCACGTTGCTGGGGGCCGATCTGTCGGTGGCGTTGACCGGAGCCGGTGGCCCCGAGCCGCAGGATGGCCAGCCCCCCGGGACGGTATGGCTTGCGGTGGCACATGATTCGCAGGTCGATGTGGTGCCGCATCGCTTCGACGAGCCTGACCCGGCCGCCGTCTGCGATCGGGCCTGTCGCGAGGCGCTGCTGGCACTGCTACGTGCGCTGAAGTGATCTCGTGGCACACCCCGCGGGCCCGGGCCGGCCGTCCGTGCGGGCGCGCTGGCCGCCCCCCGACGACGCGTTGGGAAGCAGCCTCGTCGGGGTATAGAGGCCACAGGGCAGAGCCCCGTTCCTAGGACGGGCTCGGTCCAGGCTCTGCCCGTTCAGACCGAGAGCGGGTGGGGCCGCAGATCGGGGAGGTGCACGTTGCGAGCGGCCGGTGGGAGGCGGTCATGTCGATCGAAAAGACTCCTGAACATGTGCGATATGCCCGCGGCAGCGCTGGGCAGGACCCGCACGCCGGACTCGCGCGACAACTCGTCGAGTTGGCCCGCGAGATGCAGGCGGATCAGACGATGCCCGCCCTGGTGCAGCGCATCGTCGAGGCCGCCGTCCGTGAGATCGAGCCCGCGCGCTATGCCGGTATCACCCTGGCGAGAAAGAGTGCGGCACACAGCGAGGCGGCCACCGACGACGTCGTCACCCGCCTGGACGAAGCTCAGCGCAAGCTCGGCCAGGGCCCCTGCTTGAGTGCACTGCGCGAGGAGGCCACTGTCCGGTCCGACGACCTCCCCCGCGAGGAGCGATGGCCCGATTTCGTCGCTGCGGCGCTGGCCGAGGGCGTGCGGTCCATGCTGTCGGTACAGCTGTTCGTCGAGGACGACAACATCGGCGCCCTCAACCTGTATGCCACCGAGCCCCAGGTGTTCGACGACGACAGCGAAAGCGCAGCCATGCTGCTGGCCGCGCACGCCGCCATCGCGATCAAGGGGAGCGCCGATGAGTCGAACCTTCGAGCTGCCCTGGAAACCCGAGACCTGATCGGCCAGGCGAAGGGCATTCTCATGGAGCGGTACAAGCTGAGCCCCCTTCAGGCGTTTCACATGTTGGTGACCGCCTCTCAGCGCACCAACCGCAAGCTTCGTGAGGTCGCCGACGAGCTCGCCACCACGGGCGAGGTGAGGACGGGCAACCCCGCGGAGGAAGGGTCGCCTCCAGCATGAGAAGTGGCCGCGGCGCCGGCCCTGGCCGATCTTGCTGACGCTGTCTGGACGTTCGATGTGTTGCCCGGAGCACACAATCGCTGACAACGCCGTGACCTGCGGGAATGTGGGCGCCCCCGGCAGGATTCGAACCTGCGCACCCGCCTCCGGAGGGCGGTGCTCTATCCCCTGAGCTACGGGGGCTCAGGCGCTCTACTGTAGCGCACCGCGACCGCCCGGCATGCCACCGGCGGGCGGAAGGCCGTCGAGTCCGCTCGGCGTCAAGTCTCACCATACAAGACAGCTTCTCATCATTCGGGTACCTGGCGTTAAGGTATAGCCACCGAGCGAGGCAGGGGCCGCCGTCGGCTCCGTCACCGCCACCCGCCTCGCCGGGTAGCCACCGAGCGAGGGAGGGACCGCACCGCCATGAGCGCACCGCGCTACACGCACGGCCACCACGAGACCGTGCTGCGCTCGCACACCTGGCGCACCGCGGAGAATTCGGCCGCCTACCTGTTGCCGCACCTGCGGCCGGGAATGAGCCTGCTGGACATCGGATGTGGCCCGGGCACCATCACGATCGACCTGGGCCGGCGGGTCGCCCCCGGCCGAGTGACCGGCATCGACGCGTCGGGGGCCGTGCTGGACCGCGCCCGCACCGAAGCCGTCAGCGCGGGCGTCGAGGTGACCTTCGCCGTGGGCGACGTGTACACGTTGGACCTGCCGGACCACACCTTCGACGTGGTGCACGCCCACCAGGTGCTACAGCACCTGCCGGATCCGGTGGCCGCGCTGCGCGAGATGCGCCGGCTGTGCAGGCCCGGCGGTATGGTCGCCGCCCGGGACGCCGACTACCACGGCATGTTCTGGTACCCCCGGCTCCCGGAACTGGACGACTGGATGGCTCTGTACCAGCAGGTAGCCCGCGGCAACTCCGCCGAACCCGACGCCGCCCGGCACCTGCTGGCCTGGGCGCACGCCGCCGGATTCGACGACGTCGCCGTCACGTCCTCGGTCTGGTATTACGCGAGTCCCGCCGACCGGCAGTGGTGGGGCGGCATGTGGGCCGACCGCATCGCCCAATCGGACCTGGCCGAGCAGGCCGTCGAGCGGGGCCTGGCCACCCGCGACGAACTGCGGGTCATCTCGCGCGCCTGGCGACGCTGGGCCGACGACCCGGACGGCTACTTCGCCATCGTCAACGGCGAGATCCTCTGCCGCGCCTAGAATCCCGACTCGACCAGCGAGTCACTCCGGCAGGTCGACCACGAACCGCACCCGCCGGTTCCGGCGGCCCTTGTTCTCCACCTTGACGATCCGAAACGGTGACGAGATGCCGGTGTTGGCCAGGTGCGTGCCGCCGCACGCCTGACGGTCGATGCCGGCGATGTCGATCACCCGCAACCGCCCGTCCGGGGTCGGCGGCGGAGCGACCGACAGGCTGCGGATCAGTCCGGGTGTGGTCTCCGCCTCCGCGGCCGGCACGTAGTCCTGCTGCACCGTCACCGACTGCCGGATGATGTCGTTGACCGCCGGCTCCAACGCCCGCAAAGTGTCGTTGTCCACATCCGGCAGGTCGAAGTCCATCCGGCCGGTCCCGTCGCCGTTGATCTGAGCGCCGGTGACGAGCGCTCCGGCGAACGCGTTGAACACCAAGGCGTTCAGCACGTGGGAGTCGGTGTGCAGCTGGGCCACCCGCTGCCGGTGCGCCTCGTCGATGCGCAGCCGCACCGTGCCGGACAGCTCCGCTGCGGGGTCGGAGAGCAGGTGCCACCAGTCGTCACCGTCCCGCTCGATCCCCGTCACCGCCAGCACGCCTCCGGCGTGCTCCAGCGTGCCGACGTCACAGACCTGACCGCCGCCGCCGGGGTGGAACGCCGAGCGGGACAGCAGCACCGCCCCGGGACGGGCGTCGATCACCTCGGCATCGTGCTCGTACAGGTCGGGCTCGCTGTGGCACAGGTACACGCTCATGCCTACCGATTCTGCCCGGCCGGGACCCGCGCCGCGCAGCCGCACCGCGCCGCAGGGCCGCGCCGCGGGGCCGCCGCTCAGCCGCCGGGCAGCACCGGCACGTCGTAGTCCAGCGGTTCTGCCCCGCGCCGCGCCAGCATCGCGGTCATGTCGGTCACCTCGGCGCTCTGCGTGGTGAGCATCTGCGCCGCGAAGTTGCGCACCACCTGGTTCGCGGAGTGCGCCGCGGCGTACTGCATCATCGGCGTGCCGCCCTGGTGGTGCCGGATCATCAGTTGCAGGAAGTAGATGTCGGAGTCGGTGCCGCGCAACGACTCCAGCCGGGAGATCTCCTGGTCGTCGGCCATCCCCGGCATCAGCCCGGAGGTCGCGAGCGGGGCGCCGGAGCCGCCGCCGTGCTGATGCCCGCCGACGGTCATCCAGGCCATGTGCGGCCCGGTGCCGATCTCCGGCAGGCCCCACAGGGCCAGCCAGCCCTCCATCTGACCGAGCTGCGCCGTCTGGGTGTGGGCCATGTCGTAGGCGTAGCGCTGGATCTCCATGTCCTCGGAGTGCATCTCGGCCAGGTGGGCCATCAGCACACCCTGCCGGTGGTGCACGATCATGTCCTGCGCGAACCCGGCGTCCACCGATCCGGCCCCGGGAACGACCTGCCCGGAGCGGTTGGACGCCACCAGGAATCCGGCAGTGCCGCCGATCACCAGCAGCACCACCGCCGCCAGTGCGGCCAGCGCCACCACCCAGGACCGGGTCCAGTGCGACGGGGACCCGGGTTCGGTGGTCACCGCTGTCAGCCCCCCGCGGCGGCCGAACCGCTGGCCGACGCGGCGGGCATCTCGGAGGTGTCCGCCGCCAGGTCACCGCCATCCAGCGGAATCGCGTCCGCCCCGCGCGGGCTGGCGTCGAACCGCAGCTCGTCCGGGATGTCGGTGGTCGGGAAGCTCGGCTGGTCGCAGGTGGCGCCGGTCTCCGGATAGACGTACGGGTTACGGCGTAGCGCGGTGATGAACTGCTGCACCCGCTCGTCGGAGGCGCTGTCCACCTGCAGCTGATGCCCCCATGCCTGCAGGGAGATCGGATGCTTGGTCAGCGTCGGATAGGGACTCATCACCATGAACTGCTCGCCCTGCACCAGACCCGTGAGGACGTCCAGGTCGCCCGGAGCGATCGTGTCGGGGTTGTAGGCGATCCAGACCGCGCCGTGCTCCAGGGTGTGCACCATGTTCTCGTCCCGCATGGCCACCGGGTAGACCACCCCGTTGCACGCCGCCCAGTAGCCGTCGTGCGGGCCGCCGACCGGCGGGTAGCGGTCGTAGTCGACGCGGTCGGTGGCCTGCACGTGCAGGGCCTGCTTGTACTTGTCCATGTCGTGGTAGACGCCGGTGATGTCCACCGAGGGATCCTGGTTGGACGCCGACGGCGAGTACGACGTGGTGCTGAGCACCACCACGCCGATGGTGACGCCGAGCGCCAGCACCACGGCCACGGCGCCGATGGTGAGCCACGGCACGCCGCGTTGGCGGGCGATGATCGGCTTGGACCGGCCCTTCTTCGACTTCTTTCCGCTGGCCATCACGCTGCGCCGACTCCATTTCCGAGGGGGGCCGCGGGTCGCGGCGGGCCACGCTGGGCCGACGGCCAGTCTACGGGTATGCGGGGTGTCAACCGGTTCGTCGCGTCTTCCTAGAATGGTTCGGTGAATCCCGCCCAGTTGGCCGATGCGGTCCGCGCCGCCCTGTCCGCCGCCGTCGCCGACGGCGACCTCGCCGTGTCCGTGCCGGACGAGGTCACCATCGACCGGCCGCGCTCGCGCGAGCACGGCGACTACGCCACCCCGGTGGCGCTGCAACTGGCCAAGCAGGCCGGGATGCTGCCGCGCGCCGTGGCGGAGAAGCTCGCCACCCGACTGGCCGGCGCCGAGGGCATCGCAGCCGTCGACGTAGCGGGCCCGGGGTTCCTCAACATCACCGTCGACACCGCGGCGGCCGGTGCGCTGGTCGGAGACATCGTCACCGCCGGAACGGCGTACGGCACGGCGACCACCATGGCCGGCCGGCGGGTCAACCTGGAGTTCGTCTCGGCCAACCCGACCGGACCCATCCATATCGGCGGCGCCCGTTGGGCAGCCGTCGGCGACGCCCTCGGCCGGATGCTGCAAGCGCAGGGCGCCGCCGTCACCCGCGAGTACTACTTCAACGACGCAGGCGCGCAGATCGACCGGTTCGCCCGCTCGCTGCTGGCCGCCGCCCGTGGCCAGGACGCCCCCGAGGACGGCTACGGCGGCGCCTACATCGGCGAGATCGCCGCGCAGATCCTCGCGCAGCGCCCGGACGCCGCCGACCTGCCCGACGCCGAGGCCACCGAGGTGTTCCGTGCCGTCGGCGTGCAGCTGATGTTCGACGAGATCAAGGCCACGCTGCACACCTTCCGCACCGACTTCGACGTCTACTTCCACGAGGACTCGCTGCACAGCTCGGGCAAGGTCGCCGAGGCGGTGCAGCGGCTCAAGGACTCCGGGCACCTGTACGCCGCCGACGGCGCCTGGTGGCTGCGCTCCACCGAATATGGCGACGACAAGGACCGGGTCGTCATCAAGTCCGACGGCAACCCGGCCTACATCGCCGGCGACCTGGCCTACTTCCTGGACAAGCGCTCCCGCGGCTTCGACCTGTGCATCTACATGCTGGGCGCGGACCACCACGGCTATATCGCCCGGCTCAAGGCCGCCGCTGCCGCGTTCGGCGACGACCCCGACGTGGTCGAGGTGCTGATCGGCCAGATGGTCAACCTGGTCGCCGGCGGCGAACCGGTCCGGATGAGCAAACGGGCCGGCACCGTGGTGACCCTGGACGACCTGATCGACGCCCTCGGCGTGGACGCGGCCCGGTACGCGCTGATCCGTTACTCGGTGGACACCACGCTGGACCTGGACGTAGAGCTGTGGACCCGGCAGACCAACGACAACCCGGTCTTCTACGTGCAGTACGCCCACGCCCGCCTGGCATCGCTGGACCGGCACGCCGCCGACCTGGGCATCGACTGTGGCTTCGATGCCGGCACCGGCTACGATCCGGCGCTGCTGGACACCCCGCAGGAGGGCGAGCTGATCGCGCTGCTGGCCGCCTACCCCGGGGTGGTGACCACCGCCGCCGAATTGCGTGAGCCGCATCGGGTGGCCCGGTACCTGGAGGACCTCGCGGCCGGCTACCACAAGTTCTACGACGCGGTACGGGTGCTGCCGCTCGGCGACGAACCCGCCGGGCCGGCCACCATCTCCCGGCTCTGGCTGTGCCGCGCCACCCGCCAGGTGCTGGCCAACGGCCTGGGCCTGCTGGGCGTCACCGCCCCGGAG
>Ga0164242_10009805_pt1 | contig 10296 bp, 21 predicted proteins | sample OricomgcompostMG_FD_108783 | JGI IMG/M metagenome (GOLD analysis project Ga0164242, IMG submission 108783) | Miracle-Growth compost microbial communities from Emeryville, California, USA - Original compost - Miracle growth compost (MG) ... | reverse complement strand
GGAAATAATATGCTTTTGCTTTTAACGGTCACTTTGCTACAATGATGTCAGCAATGGCAAAAACAAATAAAAGCACTACACGAAAAAAGCTAGCGTCAAAGAAATCATCGAGGCGAACACTCCCACGGATTGGCCGCGAGATATTGTTTGAGAGTGATAGCACATATCTGTTAAAGCTTGTGGTGGTAGTGATCCTCGGCACTCTGTGGCTAAAGTTCAGCACGCCGCTCGTCTGGCTCGGGATTCCGCTCAATGCTCTGCCGCTCGGTTTGCTGGCGGGAATCATTGCAATTAAACTCTTTGAGAAACACCAATCCGATCGTAAGATCTGGTATGCAGTTTTGGTGGTGATCGGTATCGTCAGTTACTTTGTGCCGGCTGGCATAGTCGTCTAGTAGAGGCCGCCGCTGACGTGCCAATAAGCTTCGAGAGAAAGTGCGCCGCTCGCGATGAATGCTTTTGCGTTCGCTCGGCCGATATAGCGGTAATGCCAGCATTCTGGATCATAACCAGTCTGACGTGAGTTTGCAGAGGTATAGCGTTGAATCCACCCATAGGTTGACGCATGTTTCGCAAGCCATTTTTGCTGCTTGGTACCACAGAAGTGATCGAGACTGGCTCCATGAGGGACGCTAAAATCAACTGCTAGGCCCGTTTGATGCTCGCTGTAGCCTGGCCGGGCGCTGACTCTGTCGGCACCTGCCTTGCCGTCGATGTGAACCCAGTAGTTATAGGTACTTGCCTGGACAGAGTATGAGCGGTAGCTACTTGAGGTAGAGAGAGGCACTCCGGCTTGTTTTGCCGCTTTGCATAAAGCTTGAAAGTCGCTGACAGCTACTGTATTGATAGTCGCCGTGCCACTCCATCCGCAACTAACCGTTGCAACTCTCGGTCGATAGTCTCGGGGCTGGATGGGGTGCTTCTTATTGACGATTACCTCGATCGACGCTGAGTCTCTATGGGTGTCAGTGGCTGCAGCATGAGCCGCCGATGTATCTTGCGGTACTTGCTTAGAGTTCTTCTTTGCCTCGGCTTTCTCGGTTGTTCCGGTGGCGAGCTGGGTCTTTTCGGTCTTAATAGTGGCGATTTCCTTGTCCATGTTTTGAGAATTCTGGGCGGACTTTTGACGGTTGGCGTCGATCTTTCGCTGGACACTGTAGCCCAAGTAGCCGACAGAAACAGCCGAAGCCAAGATAGCGACAAGGATGACGCTGATAGCTAGTCGGTGACTACGAAAAAAATTCTTCATATCTCTTACGATTATAACAAATTCGCTCCCTAGAGTCTGAGATTGACATTTACAGAAGCACAAGCAATAATGATAGCAATGAGAGGGAAATCGGGTTTTACAATAGTTGAATTGCTCATTGTGATCGTGGTTATCGCGATACTGGCAGCCATCACTGTCGTTGCCTACAACGGTATACAGACGAGAGCCGAAAACACCAAGACGATTACCGCGGTAGCCTCGTATGTGAAGGCTTTGAAAGTCTATTATGCAGATAAGGGCAATTATCCTCAATTGTCCTACCCATTTATCTGTCTTGGCAGCAGTTCTGCGAGTTGCGGCAGCAATCCATCCACTAGTTGTTTCGGATCAGGCTGGCTGCAGAACGATGCGGGCGGCTATCCGGCAATATATACAGCCTTTTCAGATGCGCTCAAGATGGAAATAGGTAATATGCCGGAGCCCAGCACGCAATCTATTAGTTGTTCTGGCTCGGCAACAGTAAAAGGTGGCATTTATTACTACCTTGGATCATATATCGAACTTATCTATTATCTCAAAGGAAACTCGGTGGATTGCGGCTCGCCGGGTGGCCTGTCACAGGTATCTGGATACCCCCTCAGGTCAGGAGACGCGACAGTGTGCGTTGTCCTGCTATCTTAAGGGCTTATAGATCCGTTATGTCTTGAAAAATTTGAGTGGATTTTTGACGGTTGGCGTCAATCTTTCACTAGACACTGTAGCCTCAGTAGCCGACAGAGACAGCCGAAGCCAATCGGTGACTACGAAAAAATTCTTCATACCTCTTACGGTTGTGCCAAATTTAAAGCCCGCATCTCCAGCGGGAACTCGGATCCGATGTCCGAGTTCCCGCGAGTTGCGGGCTGATGGGAAGCTTTACTGGGTCATTCGACGACAAGAAACATACTTCTCGTATTCGCTTTTTATGGCGACCGGCTCATTCCCGACAAAAAGAGCTTCCCACTCTATACCGGCACCTGGATGTTTCGTCAAGTCGTCAGAGACGATGATAGGCGCATCAATCTGGATCATATGCGTACCGCGATGGTTCGACAGAATCACCCAGAGGTCGCCTCGCTCTGGATAGATTATGTGGATACTCACGCTCTCACGTTCAACAGTCAAAGGCGCCCAATGCTCTTTAGCTTCCAATCGGGTCATGTACATGGCGAACTCCTCTCGCGAGCCGACTGTGATAGGGTTTTTCATCACTTGCCAATGTCAGAAATTATTGCAAAGTTAACGTGACTTGTCAACGTCTTTCTAGAGATAAAACCCTTGACTTTTGGTCAACATTCGTGCTACTATTGTCTTTGTAACTTTATTACGTAATAACAACTTGTCCCCGTGTGAATGAGCAAGTCCCTAAAGGATACTACTCGCCACCGGAGATTTTAAATGGGAGAAAAGGGCATGAAAGCACTTCTCGGTACCAAAATTGGTATGACCCAAATCCTGGCTGAAGATGGACGCGCAACCCCTGTGACGTTGATTCAAGCCGGCCCTGTGACTGTGACTCAGGTAAAGACTGTCGAAGCCGACGGTTACAACGCAGTCCAAGTGGCATATGGTGAGGGTAAGAACCTGAGCAAGGCCGTGGCTGGACACGTAAAGTCCAGCAAAACCTCTCCGAAGTATATTCGGGAGTTTCGCGTCGATGAAATCGGCGAGCTAAAAGTCGGTGATCAAATCGACGTAAGTGCATTCGCACTCGGTGACCTCGTGAAAGCGACCGGCACCAGCAAGGGTAAAGGTTTCGCAGGAACTGTGAAACGCCACAACTTTAACACCTCAAAGAAGACTCACGGTGGTAACGGTAACGTCCGCCGCGTCGGTTCGATCGGATCGATGTACCCGCAAAAGGTTTTCAAGGGTAAGAAAATGCCAGGCCGTATGGGTCACGAGCAAGTAACGGTGAAAAACCTGGAAGTAGCGTATCTTGACGCTGCCAACAACTTGATCGGCCTCAAAGGTGCTGTGCCAGGACCTCGCAAGGGTCTTGTAATCGTTAACGGAGGTAATGCGTAATGGCTGAAACTACTGCAAAAACCACATTGCCGAAGAACGTATTTAACGTTGAGGTAGAGAATCACGAGCTTCTGAAAGTTGCTTACGACGCTTACCTCGCAAACAACCGTCAAGCTTCAGCGACGACGAAGACTCGTGGTGAAGTATCTGGTGGTGGTAAAAAGCCATGGCGCCAAAAAGGTACTGGCCGTGCCCGTTTCGGTTCGACCCGTAACCCTATCTGGCGAACTGGTGGTGTTGTCTTCGGCCCAAGCGGCAACGAAAACTACACCAAGAGGCTTTCGACCACTTCAAAGCGCGTAGCGCTGCGCCAGGCTCTGAGCCTCGCAAACAAAGCCAAGAAGATCGTCGTCAAAGACGTAAAATCAACTGGCAAGACTGCAGAAATCGCGAAATTCCTCGCAGATAACAAGCTCGACCGCCGTGTACTGATCGTTGTCGATGACAAGACGCCGGAGCTGATCCGCGCGACTGCAAACCTGCAGGATGTCATCTTGAGCCGCAGTACATTCCTAAATGTCTACAATATCCTGAATGCCGACCACATCGTGATTGCGCCGACGGCTATTAAGACGATCGAGACTTGGTTGACAAAGGAGGCTAAATAATGAGTATCCTAGTAACTCCACGTGCAACCGAAAAGGCCTACGGCCTAACCGGTCAAAATACATACGTATTTGACGTACCGCTCACGGCAAACAAAGACCAGATCGCTGCAGCAGTTGCTGAACAGTACAGTGTCGAAGTAAAGAGCATCAAGACGCTGGTTCAAGCTGGAAAATCTGTTCGTTATAGCCGAGGCAAGAATCGCTACCCAGGCACAACTACCCGCAAGGATCGCAAGAAAGCTTACGTGACACTAGCCGAAGGCAGCAAGATTCAAGTATTTGAAGAACCCGCAAAAGAGGAGAAGAAATAATGCCGATTAAAGCATACAACCCAACTACTCCTGCTCGTCGCGGTATGACAAGCCAGGATCTGAGCGACATTACGACTCGTAAGCCGCTCAAAAGCCTCGTAAAGAGCAAAAAGCAGAACGCAGGGCGAAACAACAGCGGTCGCATCACAGTTCGTCACCGCGGTGGTGGTGTCAAGCGCCACTATCGTCTGATGAATCACAACCTTGCAGCCGGCCTTGAGCTAACTGTCGAGGAAATCGAATACGATCCAAACCGCTCGGCACGTATCGCCCGCGTAAAAGACCAGCACGGTCTGTATCACTACATCTTGGCTGATACCTCGATGACCAAGGGCAAAAAGATCGCTAGCGGTGAAAATGCACCAATCGAAGCATCAAACCGCATGCCGATCAGTAAAATCCCTGTCGGTACGCAGATCTACGCTATTGAGCTGACGCCTGGCAAGGGTGCACAGATGGTACGCAGCGCTGGTACAAAAGCACAGCTGATGGCCAAAGAAGGCGACTATGCGACGATCAAGCTGCCAAGTGGCGAAACTCGCAAAGTTCGTGTCGAAGCGACTGCCGCTATCGGTGTCGTCGGTAACGTCCAGCACCAGAACGTCAAGATTGGTTCTGCCGGTCGTAACCGCCGCAAGGGTATCCGCCCTGGTGTCCGTGGTGTCGTCATGAACGCCGCAGATCACCCGCATGGTGGTGGTGACGGTGGTCGTCACGGTACCGGTAAAGCGCCACGTACTCCATGGGGTCAGCTGACGCTTGGATACCGCACACGCCGCCGCAAGCAGTCTAATAAATTAATTGTCCGTACGCGCCATGAAGCGAAGAGGAAGAGGTAATATATGAGTCGATCACTCAAAAAAGGCCCATTTGTCGACGCGAAGCTAGCGAAAAAGGTAGCGGCGCTATCGGCCGATGACCGTACAGTTGTTAAAACATGGGCTCGTGCCAGCACCATCACCCCAGACATGGTAGGAAAGAACTTCGCTGTTCACAACGGTAAAGTCCACGTACCAGTATTTGTATCGGAAAACATGGTTGGCCACAAGCTCGGTGAGTTTAGTCCAACCCGTAAATTCCGTAAGCACGGAGGGAAGCAGAAGTAATGGCTACTGAACTAACCGTCCGCGCCTACATCAAAGGCATCGAGATTGCCCCGCGCAAAGTTAGCGTTGTGGCAAGCCTCGTACGCAACCGCTCAGTCGCTGATGCACTCGTGATCCTAGAGCACGTGCCACGCAAGAGCGCGCTTCCTATCAAGAAAGCAATTCAATCTGCTGCTGCAAACGCAACCAATAACCACGGCCTAGATGGCAAAAGTCTGACGATCTCAACCTTGAGCGTCACGGCTGGCAAGCGCCTCAAGCGCTTCAAGCCGCACATGCGTGGTATGGCTCGTCCATTCCAAAAGAAATCGAGCAATATCCTGGTAGTGGTCAGCGGCGCTGAGAAACCAAAGAAGAAGCCGGCGGCTGCAAAGACTGCAGCCAAGCCAGCGGCAAAGAAAGTAGAGGAGAAGTAATATGGGACAAAAGGTAAACCCAATTAGCTTCCGCCTGCAAGTTCACAAGAACTGGGATTCACGCTGGTTCGCTGGTAAAAAAGATTTTGCCAAGTGGCTGGCGGAAGATATCAAGATTCGCGAACTCATTGAAAAACGTTTCGCGTCTCGCCCAACTATCAACCGTATTGAGATCGAGCGCAGCGCGAACCTCATTACTATCACAATTCACACCGCAAAAGCTGGTGTCGTGATCGGTAAAGGTGGTGCAGGTGTCACTGAGCTGAAGAATCAGATCGAAAAGCTCGCGAGCCTGCCAGTCCGTATCAATATCGAGGAAGTAAAGCGCCCAGAACTGGCGGCAAAGCTTGTTGCTGAGAATATCGCCCGCCAACTCGAACGCCGTATCAACTTCCGCCGCGCTATCAAGATGGCCGCGCAGAATACGATGAATTCTGGTGCCAAAGGTATCCGTATCCAAGTATCAGGCCGACTCAATAACGCCGAGATGGCTCGTCGTGAGAAGGTCATCGAAGGTTCAGTACCACTTCACACGCTTCGCCAAGACATCGACTTCCACGTCGCACGTGCAAACGCGCCTGGTGTCGGTATTATCGGTGTAAAAGTCTGGATCAACAAAGGTGAAAGGAGCGACGTCTAAATGTTACTCCCAAAGAAAACCAAGTACCGCAAGGTACGCATCGGTAAGAACGAAGGTAACGCGACTCGCGGCAACTACGTTGCATTTGGTGACTACGGTCTCCAAGCTCAGAGCAACGAGCGTATTACTTCTCGCCAAATCGAAGCCGCACGTCAGGCGATGACCCGCTACATCAAGCGTGGTGGTAAGATCTGGATCCGTATCTTTCCTCACACTCCTGTGACTCGCAAGCCACAGGATGTCAAGATGGGTAGCGGTAAAGGTAACCCTGAATTCTTCGTCGCTAAGGTGAAAGCCGGTACAGTGATGTTTGAGATGAAGGGTGTCGAAGAAGAAGTCGCCCGTGAAGCAATGCGTCTCGCTGGCCACAAATTGCCAGTAAAGACCAAATTTGTAAAGCGAGAGGAGGCATAATCATGGCTGAAGCTAAGAAAACTGCTAAAAAAGTCGAGAAATCACTCCAAGAGCAACTCGCTGAAGCACGACAAACACTCCTTGATGCAAAGAAATCACTCCGTGCAGGCGAACTCGTCAACCCGCGTGTGGTTACCGCTGCACGCAAAGAGGTTGCTCGTATGTTAACTAAAATTAATGCTGGAAAGGAAAATGCGTAATGGCAAAGACATTGACTGGTATCGTTACTTCTGACCAGCGTGACAAGACAATCACGGTGACCGTAACGAGCCGCGAAACACACCCAATTTACAAGAAGCAGTACACCGTTTCACGTAAATACCAAGCTCATGATGAAAAGAATGAAGCTGGCCTCGGTGACAAAGTAACGATCTCCGAAGTACGTCCAATTTCAAAGACAAAATCTTTCACCCTGCAGTCTATCGACGAGAAATCTCGCGGTTCTGTAGAGCTGAAGGAAGGTGTCACGGAAGTGGTCGCCGAAGAAAGGGCGGAGGATAAATAATGATCCAACAAGAATCACGCCTCAAAGTAACTGACAACAGTGGTGCAAAGGAAGTCCTCTGTATCCGTGTACTCGGTGGTACCCGCCGCAAGTACGCAAATGTCGGTGACGTTATTGTCGTGACCGTCAAGGATGCAATTCCAAGCGGTAACGTCAAGAAAAAGACCGTCCAAAAAGCTGTTGTCGTCCGCACGAAAAACCGCATCAATCGAAAAGATGGCTCAACTATCGCGTTCGATGACAATGCATGCGTTATCATCAACGATGACAAAACACCAAAGGCGACTCGTGTCTTCGGCCCAGTTCCACGTGAACTCCGCGATATGGGTTATGCCAAGATTATCAGCCTAGCACCGGAGGTACTCTAATATGCCACGTATCCGTAAAGACGACGTCGTAAAGATTATCGCAGGCGCTAAAAAAGGCACGACTGGTAAAGTTCTCGCTGTTGACTCTCGAAAAGGTACTGTCCTGATCGAAGGCGTCGGCGTCGGACACCGCCACATTCGTCCTAGCCAATTCAACCCGCAGGGCGGCAAGAAAGATATTCATGTTCCTATGGACATCTCGAAAGTCGCGCTGGTCGTCGATGAAAAATCCGGCAAGACGAGCCGTGTCGGCCTCGTAAAGAGTGCAGATGGCGGTAAAACACGCGTCGCTAAAAGTCTAAAGAATAAGGAGATCAAGTAATGGCTAATGCTAGTTCTAAAGTAGCTACTACACCGGCTCCTCGCTTGAAAGCCTTGTACGATAAAGAGTACAAAAAGGAACTTCAGGCCGAACTGAAACTCGACAATGTCATGCAAGTACCTAGCCTAGAGAAGATTGTCGTCAGTGTAGGAACCGGTAAAGCAAAAGATAACAAGCAGCACCAGCAAGCGGTGCAAAATACGCTTGCAAAGGTAACCGGCCAAGCGCCTATCGAACGCCTGGCTCGTAAATCGATCGCTGGCTTCAAGATCCGTGCCAACATGGGCGCGCCAATCGGCCACATGGTGACGCTTCGCGGCACTCGTATGTACGAGTTCCTCGACCGTCTCGTCAATGTCGCGCTGCCACGCGTTCGTGACTTTCACGGTGTCAAGGGTAAAGCCTTCGACAAGAGTGGCAACTACAGCCTTGGTATCGTTGAGCAATCAATCTTTCCAGAGCTTACATTCGAAGAAACTCAGATGATTCATGGTATGCAAGTCACATTTGTGATCAAAAACGAAGACAAAGCGCATAGTCGCGCTCTACTTGAGAAGTTTGGCATTCCATTTGAGAAAACAGGAGGACAGAAGTAATGGCGAAGAAATCTATGATCGCACGCGACGAAAAGCGCAAGAAGATGATCCAGAAGTATGCCGAAAAGCGCGCCGAACTCAAAGAGCTTGGCGACCAAGAAGGCTTGCAGAAGCTCCCACGCAACTCGAGCCCGACTCGCTGGAAGAACCGTGACGTCCTGAGCGGCCGTCCACACGGATACATGCGAAAGTTTGGCCTCAACCGCATCAACTTCCGCGAAAAAGCATCAAAGGGAGAAATCCCTGGCATCACAAAGAGTAGCTGGTAAAGGAAAGGAGTAAGAAATATGAGTTTACAATCTACAGACCCAATCGCTGATCTCCTGACCCGGATCCGCAACGCTGCTATGGTAAACAAGACGGAAGTCCGCGTACCAACCAGCAAGATAAAGAAAGTTGTCGCCGAACAACTCAAAAAGAACGGCTACCTCGCCGACGTCAAGCTCGAAGACGGCAAACCACGAGGCACACTCGTCATCACCATCAACGAAGCAGGCAAGAACGCAACTTTTACAGAACTAACTCGTATGAGTAAGCCAGGACGTCGTATGTACGTTTCGGCCGACGACATCCCACGAGTCAAAAGTGGACGAGGCCTCGTACTAGTATCAACAAGTAAAGGTGTCATCACTGGTGCAGAAGCTGTCAAGCAGCGACTTGGTGGTGAAGTACTACTAAAGGTTTACTAATATGGAACTTGATGACTTACGCATAGGTGTAAACTTCGAGGATGCCGAAAGGCAAAACTTGGAAGAGCTAGCAGAAAAAGTGCAGAATGCTTTAATTGAATTAACTGGTCCCTACGATACGGAAACAGTAGCTCAACTGCTAGAAGCCTATGCAAATAAAGTCAGACAAGGCGAAATTTAAGAAAGGATAAGATATGAGTCGAATTGGAAAACTACCAATTGAAATCCCATCGGGCGTGACAATCACAGTCGATTCAGATGTTATCACCGTGAAGGGCGCTAAAGGCGAACTCACTGTGCCTCATCTGAGCGACGTTACAGTTGCCCTCGAGGATGGGAAAGCAATTGTCACCCGCAAGGATGACGAACGAATCGCCAAGGCACAGCACGGCCTGCAACGAGCACTATTAAACAACGCCGTCGAAGGTGTCACAAAAGGCTTCGAGAAGAAACTTGAAGTCAACGGTGTCGGTTTCCGCGTCGCGATGAGCGGCCAGGATCTCGAGATGCAGCTCGGTTTTTCTCACCCAGTGAAATATAAGACACCAGAGGGTGTCCAGATCGCTACAAACAAGATGGAAATCACTGTCAGCGGCATCGACAAGCAAAAAGTCGGCCAGGCAGCAGCTGAGATCCGTGCACTGAAGAAGCCTGAGCCATACAAGGGTAAGGGTATCAAGTACGCCGACGAGCAAATTTTGCGCAAGGCAGGAAAGGCAGGTAAATAATCATGAGTAATCTCGCGAAAAAACTATTGAACCGCGGCCTGCGCAAGGCACGTGTCCGCTCAAAGGTGCAGGGTACCGCCGAGCGGCCTCGCCTGACAGTCACTATCAGCAATATGCACGTATCCGCACAGCTGATCGATGACGAAAAGGGCAACACGATCGCTGCAGCCACGACTATCGGTACAAAAGCAACCGGTACTATGACTGAAAAAGCAGCCAAGATCGGTGCTGATATCGCAAAGAGAGCTATAAAAGCTAAAATTAAATCTGTTGTCTTCGACCGCAATGGCCGCCAGTACGCTGGACGCCTCAAAGC
>Ga0164242_10009804_pt1 | contig 10298 bp, 7 predicted proteins | sample OricomgcompostMG_FD_108783 | JGI IMG/M metagenome (GOLD analysis project Ga0164242, IMG submission 108783) | Miracle-Growth compost microbial communities from Emeryville, California, USA - Original compost - Miracle growth compost (MG) ... | reverse complement strand
GGGATAGAGCAAAGTTTTCCTAACCGAGAGGTCGGGGGTTCGGGTCCTTCCGGGGCCACCCCTCCCCCAAGTGTCAAGCATGGATTGTAATCCTGCCCATAAGCTGGCAACTTCTCGCCCAAAGCTGGTAATTTGACCGCTGTGGGGGCAGTGGTTTCCGCTACAAGCGCCCCAATCTCCGCATCTGCGCACGCTCTGCATCATTCGGTATGAAGAAGGCCGCAGCGTAGTTCGCCTCTCGAATCCGGGGACACAATACCTAATTGAACTGCTCCGCTGCCGGGCGTAGGTTTGCGGGATGGCGCGTCTTGCTCGTCTCGTGATCCCCGGGGTGCCGCACCACGTCACCCAGCGCGGCAATCGCCGTCAGCCGGTATTCTTCGGCGACGCGGATTATGTCGCCTATCGCGCGCTGGTCGCGGAGGCGTGCGCGGCCAATCGGGTGGCCTGCCTGGCCTGGTGCCTGATGCCCAACCATGTCCACCTGATCCTGACACCGCGCGATGCGGACGGGTTGCGCGCCGCGCTCGCCGAAGCGCACCGGCGCTACTCGCGCCGGATCAATGCCGAGCATGGCTGGACCGGGTATCTGTGGCAGGGACGCTTTGCCAGCTATCCGATGGACGAGGCGCATCTGATGACCGCGATCCGCTACGTCGAGCTGAACCCGGTCGAGGCGAAGCTGGTCGCGCGCGCGGAGGATTGGCGCTGGTCCTCGGCGGGTGCGCACGTCTCGGGAAAGGCGGATGGGCTGACCGATCTCGCGGCATTGGCGGGCATGTTCCGCAACTGGCGCGCGATGTTGCGGCACGGGCTGGAGGCGGGCGATCTTTCGCCTGAGCAGGATGCGGCGATCGAGGCGCATATGCGAACCGGCCGGCCGCTCGGCGATGCCGCGTTCGTGGCGCGTCTCGAGAGCGAGACGGGGCGGACGCTTGCCCGGCAAAAGCCGGGGCCGAAGCCCGGGGGGAATTAGGTATTGTGTCCCCGGAACCTCCGGAACCTCGTGCCCCCACCCCAACCCTTCCCCTGAAGGAGAGGGGCTTATGGGGCTTAATTCCCGCAATTCCGGGACACGAGACCTCAATTCCGGGGACACGAGACCTCAATTCCGGGGACACGAGACCTGATTGAACGTCTCCGCGACTGCGGCGGCGGAAAGTTGTTTTCGAACAAGAATTTACAATCTTAACCATCAATTCAGGTCGGCGGATGCGACGGGGGCTGCTAGTTACGCGGGCGATCCGTTGCGATTCGTCGCATGTGGGCGACTGCGCTGCGGGTCATGTGGGTGTTGGGGATTATTATGTATTTCAGTGTGGGGCGTCGGTCGCTCGCGGCGATCGGCGGTGTTCTTCTTATTGCGGGCGCGCCGGCCGCGCATGCGACCAGCTTCAAGATCACATCGACCAAAATCGATCCCGCCGTGGGCGGGCTTTCGGGCACGATCAAGGACGTCACCGGGAGCGGCCGTCACCAGCACACGTTCACGCAGACGGTGTCGATCGGCCGGCTGCAGCTCAAGGGGACGAGCGATGGCCAGTCGGTGATCATCGACAGCTATTGCGCCGACATCTTCTCGGACCTGGGGTCGGGGATCTTCACGTCGGAATCGCTCGACGCGCTCGATCTGTCGGCCACTAAGCTGACCCAGCTCACCACCTTCCTCGAAAATGCGGATGCGCTCGTCTCGACGACCAAGAGCAGCAAATATAGCGCGGCGGCGCAATTGGGGGTGTGGGAAATCCTGAACGAGGATAGCGGGCAATATGGCCTCCTGGGCGGCTCCTTCTCCGTTTCGGGAACCCAGCTCACCCATGCCGGCTACCATCAGGACAGCGTGGTCGCGGTGGCCAATAGCTGGCTCAACAATGTCACCAACAATGTCTGGAAGCCGATTCCGGGCGCGCAATTGGGCCTGATCGACGGGTCGCACAATCAGGCGCAGATCTTCGTCACCCACCATGCGTCGGCACCGCCGACATCCGCGGTGCCCGAGCCGGCGAGCTGGACGACGATGATCGGCGGCTTCGGGCTGATCGGCGCGATGCTGCGCCGGCAGGGCAGGCGCCGGAAGGGCGGACTCGCGCGGTCCTGACGCCGGCGGGATCGTCCCGCATTCGATCGGCGCGTCGCTCGGAGCCGTATCCGGCTTGAGCTTCCCTCCTTATCGTGCGTAGAAAAGCCGCGCAGCGCCGACCAGCCGCGCGCGTCTCAACGAGAGGGGATGAAGACCGTGACAAGCCGCTTCTGCCTGGCGATTTCTGTTAGCGCTACCATCACTCTGGCGGCGCAAGCCCAGGCGCAGGCGCCGCTGTCTCCCGCGCCGGTGCAGGCCTTCCCCGGCGACGGGACGGGGGCGTACAAGACGCACCGATATCGCGACCTGTTCGCCGAGCAGCTCGGGCACAGCCATGCCGAGGCCGCGGCGAAGATCGAGACGGCGTTCCGCCAGCTGTTCCACGGCGACGGGCAGGAGCAGCGGCTCTATTTCGAGACGGGCGCCAATGCGAACGGGCCGCTCGCCTACATCACCGACTGGGCGAACAACGATGCGCGTAGCGAGGGCATGAGCTACGGCATGATGATCGCGGTCCAGCTCGGCCACAAGCGCGAGTTCGACGCGCTGTGGAACTGGTCCAAGACCTACATGCTGATCACCGACCCGAAGAATCCGTCGGTCGGCTATTTCGCCTGGTCGATGAACACCGACGGCACGCCGCGCTCGACCGGGGCGGCGCCCGACGGCGAGGAATATTATGCGATGGCGCTCTATTTCGCGGCGCATCGCTGGGGCAACGGCACGGGCATCTACGATTACCAGGCCGAGGCCGACAAGATCCTGCGCGGGATGCGGCATCATCCGGTCCTGACCGGCACGCCGCCGTTCCGCATCCATCCCAAGGACCCGCCGTTCGTCAATCCCGACAAGCCCTGGCCGAGCCCCAACAACCGCGCGGCGGAGGCCGAAGCGGTGAAGGAGGGCAAGCCCTGGCCGCCGCACTTCGTTTTTGACCGCACGCCGCGGCCGGAGACGGTCGGGCCGATGGTGGACGAGGCGAGCCATATGGTCCGCTTCGTGGCGGAACGGAACATCCCCGGGACCGACGCTTCCTACCACCTGCCGGCCTTCTATGAATTGTGGGCGCGCTGGGGGCCGGAGGAGGACCGTGCGTTCTGGGCGAAAGCCGCGGACGTGAGCCGCAACCTGTTCGCGCGCGTCACCGGGCCGCGGACGGGGCTCTCGCCCGATCGCAGCGATTTCGACCTGACCCCGATGAAGGGTTGGGACGGCAAGCCGGGATCGTTCGGCTATGACAGCTGGCGCACGGTCAGCAACTGGTCGGTCGATTATAATTGGTGGGGCAAGGATGCGCGCGAGCGCGTGCTGAGCGACCGCATCCAGGCCTTCCTGGCGGGGCAGGGGATCGACCGCTTCGCCGATCGCTACACGCTCGACGGCCAGCCCCTGTCGACGCGCCATTCGCCCGGAATGGTCGCCACCACGGCGGTGGGAAGCTTCGCCGCGACGCCGGGGTCCAACTCGAAGGCGTTCCTGCAGGCGCTGTGGGACATGCCGGTCCCGTCGGGCGAGCAGCGTTATTTCGACGGCATGCTCTACCTGATGAGCATGATGCATTGCGCGGGCGAGTTCCGGATCATCGAGCCGCAGCGCTGAGGAAGCAAGCCGAGGCGCGGGCTCAGCCCCAGGGGCCGGCGGGATCCCTGGGGCGGACCGCCTCGGCGCGGGCGCGGCGGACGTGGGACGAGAGGATGCCGACGATCGCGCCCTTGATGAAGGGCAGGCCGACCAGCGCGGCGGCGCCGACCGCGGGGACGGTGATGCCGAGCACGAGCGCCAGCGAGGCGTCCCAGACCGCCTCGAAGGCGAGCATCGGGGCGACCACGACATGGCCCACGATCAGCACGGTGAAATAGGCCGCGGCATCGTCGACGCGATGCCGGCCATTGTCCGCGCCGCAATGCGGGCAGACCGGATCGATCTTGAGATAGGATCGGTAGAGCGCGGCCTGTCCGCAGCTCGGACAGCGCAGCTTGAGCCCACGCTTGATCGCGCGCCAGGTGGGGCTGGCGGCGTCGTCGATCGGTTGATTGTCCATGGGCGCGCATATGGAAGGGGGCGCGGCGTTCCGCAATGGGAGGGGCGGACCGTATGGCGCAAACGCGACGGAACGATCGCGGGCGTCTTGGCGGGGGCGCGGCGTCTCAGAGACCTGTTCCACCATGGAAAGCGTTTCCGGGGCATCGAGCCCCGTCAGCGCTGCCCCACCCCTAACCCCTCCGCTGAAGGGGAGGGAATTTTAGGGAACAGGCGAATGTCGATCCCTCCTAGCCCCGCGCGGCGCGGAGGGCCTGGCCGAGGACGTCGCCGAGCGCCTCGATCGTGTAGGGCTTGACCAGGAGCGGGAAGCCTTCGGCCGCGGCGGAGGCGGCGGCTTCGCTGTAGCCGGTCATCAGTACCACCGGCAGGCCGGGCTCGCGGCGCACGATCTCGTGCGCGAGCTCGAGCCCGTTCATCTTGCCCGGCATGATCATGTCGGAGAGGACGAGATCGAACGGGCCGCTCTCCTCGAGCAGGCGCAGCGTCTCGGCCGCGGTCGCGCCGCGCTTCGACTTGTAGCCGAGCTCGCGCAGCATCTCACACACCAGTTCGGCGACATGCTCGTCATCCTCGGCGACGAGCATGGTCGCATCATGCTCGGCGCGCCGCACCCGGCCGGACTTGCCGCCTCGGGCGGGCAGGGACTGGCTGGAGCGGGGGAAGATCAGCACGACCGAGGTGCCGCGCGCGACAATGCTCTCGATCTTCACGTCGCCGCCCGACGAACGGACGAAACCGTAGACTTGGCTCAGGCCGAGGCCGGTGCCGGTGCCGACCCCCTTGGTGGTGAAGAAGGGCTCGAACACCTTTTCGAGCAGATCGGGCGCGATGCCCTGTCCCGTGTCGCGGATGCTGATGCGGACCATGTCGTGCGTGGTCTCGCCACCCGCGGGATAATTGTGCGCGGCGATCCGGATCCTGCCGCCTTCGGGCATGGCGTCGCGCGCGTTGATCGCGATGTTGAGGATCGCGACGTCGAACTGGGAGGGATCGACCTCGATCGGCCACAGCCCGTCGGCGAATTCGAACTCGACCTTGATGTCCTCGCGCAGCGAACGCTCGAGCAGATCCTTGAGATCGCCGAAGCGCTGGGTGATGTCGACCACCTCGGGCGTGAGCGGCGAGCGGCGGGCGAAGGTGAGCAATTGCTGGGTGAGCTTGGCGCCGCGCTCGATCGCCTGGCGGATGCCGTCCTTCAGCCGGTCGCGGCGGACCGGATCGGTGGTGCGCTCGAGCAATTCCATGCCGGAGGAGGCGACCATCAGCAGATTGTTGAAATCGTGCGCGACGCCGCCGGTGAGCTGGCCCATCGCCTCCATCTTCTGCGCCTGGCGGAGCGCCTCCTCGGCGACCTCGCGCCCGGCGATCTCGGCCTGGAGCCGGCGGTTCGCGGCGCTGACCGAGGCGTAGAAGGCGGCCAGCACCGCGACCAGCAGGCTCGCCATGACCACCACGATCGCGATGCCGAGATAGCGGCTCGCGCGGCGCGGCAGGCTCTCGGTCGCGGCGCCGACATAGATCGATCCGAGGCGGGTTCCGTTCTGCTCGACCGGGGTGGTGACGATCAGCTCGTCGCCATGCACGATCGGCGCCGTCACCCGGTTGCGCCGGGGCAGGGGCTCGCCCGCGCGCGCGAAGCCCGCGACCAGCGCGCCGTCCAGGCCGTAAGCGCCGACCGCGTCGAATTCGGGGCTGGCCCTCAGCGCATCGATATATTCGTGGATCGCGGTCTCGTCGTCGAAGGCGAGCGGCCCGGCGAGACTGGCGGCGAGCACGCGCGCCTGCACCTCCACCTCGCGGATCTTCTCGGCGCGCGACAGGTCTTCATTGTGATAAGCGAGGCCGAGGCTGGCGACGAGCAGCACGCAGGCGATGGCGATGCCGATCCAGGGCATCTCCGCGATCGCCGTCATCAGGCGGCGGAGGGGCGCGCGCAGGCTCATTTGTTCACGCTCACCGCCAGCCCGAGCAGTTTCGAGCTGATCGCGATGCCGCATTCCTGCGCCGCCGACTGGTTGATCGCGAAGCGGACGCGCCCCCGGACGGTCACGAACTGGATCATCCCGCCGATGCCGCCGCGGCTGCGGTCGGTCACGGTCAGGATCGGTTCGTGCGCGACCGCCTGCAGATCCTCTTCGGTATCCTCGCCGCCGACGAACAATATCTGGCAACCCATGCCGGGACGAACGGTCTCGACCCGGCGCACGACGATCGGATGGCTGCCGACGCGCTGGCCGCGCACCGCCTCGTTCAGCGCACCGCCGAACGGATCGGGGCCGGCGATGCAGATGACGAGCGGCGCGTTCGGCGTGCTGAAGGCCGAGGGCGGCCATTGGACGAAGGGCGCGAATTTGTAGAGGTAGCTCGCCTTGACCGCATATTCGAGCGGTATGCTCGCGGCCTGGGCGCGGACGCCCAGGCCCGCGAGCAAGGCGAGGCCCGCCGCGAGGCGCTTCACATGCGCCATTTCAGTCCGGCGAAGACGCTGCGGGGAACCTGGTTGGCGCTTTGCTCGGGCAGCTCCTGGTGCCAGGCATGGAGCAGGTTCAGGCCGCTGACCGACAGTTGCAGGCGATCGTTGAGGCGCCAGGCGATCCGGCCGCCGAGCTCGCTATAGGCTGGGACGTGCGGGTCGGGCAGGCGGCCGACATGGCGGAAATTGGCCTCGATCGTGAGCGCGCGCCCGACGTTGAAGGTGGAGCTCACGGTCTCCTGATGGCGCGGATCGTCGCCCGCCTGCGCGGTGCCGAGGATGCCGGTCGCGCCAGGCTTGAAACGCAAATCCTCGTGCAGCAGCGCGATTCCCGCGCCGAGCTTCCACCAATTGGTGAGCGAAAGGTCGCCCCACGCCTCCAGCCCGTAGCTGTGGCCCTTCATCGCGTTGGTCCAGGTGAGCTGGAGTAGGGAGGGGGTGAAGTCGATCGCCTTGAGATCGTCGTAGAGGTTGTAATAGGCCGAGGCGGAGAGCGACGCGCGCGATGAGAGCTGAACGCGGGTTCCGGCCTCGAATGCGGTGAGCTTCTCGGTGCGGAAGCTGTCGTTGCCAACCAGGAACGGCGTTCCGCCCGGCGCCTCCACCACGTCGCGATCGAACGGGGTGGGCGATCGCACCGCGCGCGACACCGCGCCCCAGAGCAGGACGGCGTCGCCCGGCTTCCAGCTCAGCCGCGCATCGGGAAGGATAGTCGCGCCGGCATAAGGATCCTTCTCGATCTTGAGGCCGAGCGTGAGCTTGGCGGTGCTCGTGAAGGACCAGCCATATTGGGCGAAGAGGTTGGCGAGCAGCAACGTCCGCTGCGCGGGATCGAAGAAGATGATCGGGGTGCCGTTGATGTCGTAGCGGCTGGCGCGGACACCGCCGCCCCACACGAAATCGTCGCGCCCGTTCGCGGCATTGTTGTGCTGGAAATAGAGGTCCCAGGTGTCGACCGAGAAAGAGCCGCCATTGTCGAGCGTGCGGCGGCCCTCGCCGTCATAATAGGTCTGGACCTCGAACGAGCCGCCGGTCGCCTCGTTATGCGTCCAGCGGGCGAGCAGGTTGCGGCTGTGGGTAAGCTCGTCGCCGGCGCCGAACTGGTCCGCGCGGCTGCGCATCAGGTCGCCCTGGATGCTGACTCCGTCCAAGTCCGAAGGCGTCCAGTCGAGGCGGAAGCCACCCTGGATGCGCCACCAGCCGTCGTGGGCGGGCGCGTCGGCGGGGATGGGGCTGCCGGCGGCCTGGTTCTTCGCGGTCCGGGTTTCGTCCTGATCGAGCGCGCGCAGGTAGAGGCGCCCGTTCAGATTGTCGGTCAGCCTGCCGCCGTAGCGCAACCCGCCGGTCCGTTGGCGCGATCCGCCGTCGACGGTGGCGAGCAGCCCCTGGGTCTGGCCCGAACGGCGCGTGGTGATGTTGATCACGCCGTTCATGGCGTTCGCGCCCCAGAGCGTCGCGCCCGGCCCGCTGATCACCTCGATCCGCTCGATATCGTCGGGGAGCACGTCCTGCATGTCCCAGTACACGCCCGAATAAAGCGGGGTGTAGACGCTGCGGCCGTCGATCAGGACGAGCAGCTTGTTGGTGAAATTCTGGTCGCTCTGGTTGCCGCTGAGGCCGCGCGCGGTGATCGTGTAATGGCTGGCGTTCATCTGCGCGACGGTGAGGTTGGGCGCGAGACGCAGCATTTCGGGCAGCGTGGTCGCGCCCGAGCGTACGATATCGTCATGCGTGATCACGAACACCGCGGCCGCCGCATCGGCGAGCGCCTCGTTTGTCTTGCTGACCGAGGAGACGTTGACGTTGGCCAGCTCGTCGAGGCTGAGATCGCGCAGGTCCTCGATCGATTGCGCGTGCAGCGACCCCGCCCCCAGGCACGCCAGGCCCGCCGCGGCGATGCTTCCGAAACGCCGCGTGCGACGCAACCCCGTCATTCCCACCCTGCTCTTCCTCGCCTGATTGCCAGGTCTGTTACGGATTCGAAACGCCGCCGGCGGCCATTGGCTCCCAAAGAAATTTACAAATCAAGGCTTAAGGAAAGTCTTTCCGCCTTTCTCTGCCTTGACCTCGCCGCTCTTGCCCGTGCCGACATCCTTGCGCGGCTTGCCCTTGGCGGTGCGCTGCGCGGCGGCATGCGCGCCCGCCAGTACCGGGCCGCAGGCCGCGCTCTTGGCATCGCCTGGGTCGACGAAGGCGATCAGCGCCGCGATCGGGCTCGCGACCACGCCGAGCGCCACGCCCGCGCCGGCGCGGGTGAGCAATTGCGGGGTGATGATCTGGATCTCGGGCTTGGCGAAATGGCCCTCGATCCCGACCGGCGACTGGCCCGAGAAGAGGCTGAATTTCTTGGCATCGGCCCGGAAGGCCATACTCAGGCTCTCGTCCTTGAAGCTGAAGCCGCCCTTGGCGGTCATCACGTTCTTGTCGGTGTCGATCAGGATCGGGTCGGCGGCGGCGATGCCATCGCGCACGGTGAAGGCGATCAGGCCGCAATTCACGTCGACCGGCTTCTTGAGCTCGTGCTGCAACAGCTTCTGCAGAAAGACGCCGAGATCGAATTCCGAAAGCTGGATATACTTCGTCCAGAAGGTGCCCTTCGGCAGGATGATCGCGATCCGCCCGGTCGAGCTGGCGAGGCTCTTGCGGATCGAATCGCCGGTGCCGTGCAGCTTGGCGCGCGCGGTGAGCACGCCGGTCGTGCCCGCGTCCGCCACGCCCGATTTGTAGAAGAGCTTGCCGATCGGGGTTGGCGAGAGGCGGATGTCATAATCGGTCGCGACCAGAGGCTTGCGCGCGTCGATCACGATGTCGGACGCGAGATGACCGCCGGCCATGTCGAAATTGAGCGGGCTCAATTTGAGCAGGCTGTGATCGAGGTCGAGCCCCAGCACGATGTTCGAGACGGGAACGAACGGCTCCTTGATCGTGGCAACGCGATAATTGACCTTCGCGTCGAAGCCCTTGATCGCGTCGATGCGGAGCGGCGCGTCGGGCAGGATGCGCGGCACGGCGTCCCTGGCGTGCTGCGTGGTCGCGGCGGTGGTCGCGCCCTTGGTGGCGAGCGTGGTGGGCTCGTAGCCGATGAAGGGCCCGATATCGATGATGTCGACATGGCGCGAGCTCAGGTCGGCCTTGAGGAACAGCCGCTGCTTGGGATCGGCGGGGATGGTGACGGTGAGCGCGCCGGCAAGGTCGCTATTGCCATAGGTGCCGGCGAGGCGGGTGAAGCGGTAGTCCTCGCCTTTCTTCATCATGTGCGCGCGCAGGCGGTAGGCGCGGGTTTCGGGCACCGCGACCCCGATCAGGTCGAACAGGTTGCGAAGGTTCTGGCCCCGCACTGCCACCGCGAGGTCCGCACCTTCGATCACGGTCGCGCCCGGGAGCGTGCCCGCAACGTCGATCTGGGTGCGCGCGCCGTTCACGTGGAGCTGGAACTGGTTCTCTCCGCCCGCGAGCAGCTGGTTAGGCGAGGTCTGCGCGCCGTGAAGCGTGAAGGCATTGCCGCGGATCGTGCCGCCGCCGGAGAAGGTGATGTTGTTGGCGAACTGGTTGTTCTGCGCGTTGATCGGCTCGAAATGGACGTTGGCGACGAGCTGCATCCGGTCGTCGCGATAATGGACGTCGGTGCCCGCGATCTGCGCGCGCTGGATCAGCGGGAGTTGGAGCGGCTTGCCGGTGGTCTTGGGGCCTCCGAAGGTCCAG
>Ga0164242_10009803_pt1 | contig 10299 bp, 14 predicted proteins | sample OricomgcompostMG_FD_108783 | JGI IMG/M metagenome (GOLD analysis project Ga0164242, IMG submission 108783) | Miracle-Growth compost microbial communities from Emeryville, California, USA - Original compost - Miracle growth compost (MG) ... | reverse complement strand
GGCCAGCGTTGCGCAGCGCGTACGCCACGATCTCGTCACCGAGCGCGATGCCCTCGGGGCTGCCGGCGTTGGGGATCATGATGTCGATCGCCAGGCCCGACGGGTGCCAGCGCTGCCCGTCCGGACGCACCCCGATCATGTCGTGCACCTGCGGGAACGCCTCGCTGATGCTGCGCGAGACGAGGATCGTCTTGACCTGCATGCCGTGTTCGTTGGCGATGCCGGGCGGCAGCGCGTGCGGTACCGGCAAGCCCCAGGCGCCCACGGCAAAGGCGTCGGGCGGTGGCAGATCTTCGGGCGGGAGCGGAGGCCCCTCCTCGGGCGGGGGCGGTGGTGCGTCCTCGGGCGGAGGCGGAGGCCCATCTTCCGGCGGCGGGGGAGGCGCGTCCTCCGGCGGGGGAGGTGGCGCGTCTTCGGGTGGCGGTGGCGCTTCGGCGACGGCCGCGGGTTCGTCGGTGTTTCCCGGCTCGGCGCCGGCGTTGCCGGTCATGAACACGGCGGCCGGCAACACAGCCGTTGCCGCCAGAACCGAGGATTTCATGCGCAGATCAAGCAGTCCTTGCGTGAGCACGCCCGGCACCGTAACCAAAACGTGACATTCCCGCCAAACCGACGCGCCCTGATTGCGTTACAAAATCAGGCCGCGGTGACACGTTTTGACCACTGGACTCACCGCGCTCCAGGCGCTGTCAGCGGCGGCAAAAAGCACTCCTGACCTGGGCGATTGCATGGTTGGGCGGCTGTAGGTCAACTGCGCGGCTTGGTTCGCGCCCCAGAGCCCGCCGAGTGTGGCGCAGATCTCGTTCCAGGTTGGGGCGGCGAGAGGCCGCGAGCCCACAGTCACCGTGCGTGGACAAGTCAGATGCAGGAACGTCACCGGCCTAGGGTTTGGCCACGAAATAGAACGGGTCCCAGTAGCTCATTTCGGCAATGGCTATGACGCCCAGCACCCGAGTTCGGGCCGTCGCGGAGCACTGCTCGTTAACGGTCATGTCGAACCTGCCCCGCGAAAGAAAAAGGTCGGAGGGCGAAAACGCCCTCCGACCTATCGGGGTGGCTGACGGGACTCGAACCCGCGACACCCAGGATCACAAGCGGGTAGTCGAAACGCCATATATACGCTGCTAAAGCCATGATTCTTGGTAAGAATTTTTAACAACACAAGCGAACAAAAGCCCACGTGGATACACGCTTTATAACAACGTTGGGGCACGCTGGGGGCACGAGCGCCGTAGGATCGCGTCATGGCAACACGCAAGAAAGACGCTGCGCGGCGGTCCTGGGGCAAGATCCGCAAATTGCCCAGCGGCAATATCCAAGCCTCGTACGTTCACGACGACGGACGCCGATACTGTGCGCCGCGCACGTTCACGGCCGAGATGGACGCTCAATGGTGGCTTGCGGACGAACGCAGGTTGATCGAACGCGGGGAGTGGACGCCGCCGGCAAGCCGAGTGGCGGCCAAGGCGCGGGCCGGCGTGACGCTGCGCGAGTACGCCGAGGGGTGGCTTGCCCAGCGTGATCTGACACCCAAGACGCGGGCAATGTATACGGAGCTGTTTCGCGTGCGGATCTTCCCGTCGTTGGGCGATGAGCGGCTAACGGCGGTCACTCCCGCGATGGTGCGTACGTGGTGGGTCGGGCTCGGCAAGGCGACGCCGACCCGCAACCGGCACGCGTACCAACTTCTGCGGAGCGTGTTCAACACCGCTCGCGGGGATGGACTGGTATCCGAGAATCCGTGCCAGATCACAACGGCGGGTAGGTCGCCCAAGCCCCGCGAGGTCCAAGCCTTGACGCCGGCCGAACTAGTGAAGGTTGCGGAGTCGGTGCCGGAGACCTACCGCGCAGCGGTGCCGCTTGCGGCGTGGTGCGGGCTGCGGTTCGGCGAACTAATCGAGTTGCGGCGCAAGGATATTCGTGTCCACGATGGTCGGACGGTGCTTAGGATTCGCAGGGCGGCGACGACGGTAGGAACCAAGATTGTGGTAGGTGCGCCCAAGACGGACGCCGGTATCCGTGACGTGACAGTGCCGCCCCACGTGGCCGATCTACTGCGGGCACATATGAAGCGCTACACCAAGACGGGACCGGAGTCCTTTGTTTTCACAACGACACGAGGGCAACGGCTGTCCAAGACGGCGTTCACCAAGACGGTTAAAGCCGGGTTCGCCGAGGTGGGCAAGCCGGATCTGCGGGTACACGATTTGCGGCACACGGGGGCAACGCTGGCGGCGCAAGCCGGGGCAACGATCAAAGATCTGATGCTGCGGATCGGCCACACAACGCCCGCGATGGCTATGCGCTATCAGCACTCCAGCGCGGAGCGTGACGCCGCGATTGCCGACAAGCTCTCAGCGCTAGCGGGATTCGCGCAGGTCTAGCTAGGTGTACTTGCTGTGGTACGCCCAATCGGGTGTAAGCCAGTAGGCACCAACCGAGAGGAGCGGCCACCATGACCGTTAATGAACCCACCGCGAAACAACTTGCCGCCGTGCCCGTGCCGCCCGGCATGGCATACGTCGGGGCATGGGAGCGGAGGACGATGGGGGAGCTTGGCCGGTGGCTCTCAGTCGGGGAGTGGTCGGTCCCATTGGGCGGCTATGCAGAGAACCCGGTGGCCGGCAGTATCAGCGTGATCGCTTGGGCGTTTCAGTCTGCCGGCGGCGCAATCTGCTTCCCGTACATAGAAGCGGAGTCCAGTCCGGATCGGGCGATGGTTCCGGCGGAGGCGCGCGAATTGGCAGCGGTGCTCAATACGGCTTGCGACAAGCTGGAAAGCCTGTCAGACGCCGAGGGGATGCTAGAGCCATGAAAGACGCGGTTCAGATGATGTTCGCCGGCCTCGTGCTGCTGGTGATCGGCGTGGCGTGCGGGTGGGCCGGTTTGATCGTGGTGCCCGCCATCGTGGTCGCTGCCATCGCGGGGGAGCGGTACCGGGTCAACCGGGCGGAGATGCTGCGGCAGGAAGCTCAGAACGCGCAAGCCGACTACGTGGCGGCGCTAGCGGAGCTGGAGAATGCGCGCGCGGATCTGGTGGCGGCGCAGGAAGAACGGCGGCGTGTGCGGGATGCGCTGCGGGCCGGCGGGTGGCTTGTGGCGGACGTGCCATCGCTGAACTGACAGACGTCCGTAGACGGCCCCGAGAGCGATTCTCGGGGCCGTTTTCGTTCGGACAGGCGTCGATACCCGCGCGCGTGCTACTGAAGACTGTCGGCGTCCATGGGTACCGTCCCGATAGTGACCCCGTTCCGGGGCGCGACCGGGGAAGCCCGGTACCGGTAAAGGTTGGGAGAAAACGATGACGACAGGCAAGAAAGACGCGAGCAAGGCGGGCAAGCTGCTCAGCAACCCGAAGACGCCGAAGAACGTGAAGAGCGTTGCCGCTAGCGATCTGGCGCAGGCCAAGAAGAAGGGCAAGTAAGCCCGTGGCGACTGATGAGTTGCGCGGGGTCCGCGCGAGGGTAGAGAATGCCGGCGTATCCGGCTCGCCGGACGCATTCCTGGAAGCGCTTAAAGGCGGCGGTTTCGATAAGGCGGAATTCTACGCGGCCGACTCGATTAGATTCAGGCGGCAGTATCGCGCATTTTGGATCGACGGCGAATTGCTTCGCGGCAGATTTTACGCGCCGAATGGCGACGGGTCGTCAATCAAAGAGTATGAGCAGCCGCTTTCCGCGCTGCGTACAATCAATCAGGTGGACTCTCTTGACCATACAAGCGTGCCCGCTTGTCTCAGGCGGACATTCATTCTCCGGTTTGGGGACGGAGAATCAATTAACCTCGACGGCGGTAGGACGGACGCGTTGGGCGGCCCGGTGATCGAGTTTATCGACGCTCTACGGGGCATATAGACATTCGCGAGGCCGGCTACAAGGTGAACCGGCCCCGCGCAGTTGACCCTTACGCGATTGACGTGAGGGTGAAGCGGTCCAGCACGGCCCGGTCTAGAGCATTCAGGACGACACCCACGGCCCCGATATTTGCCCCCGTCGAATAGCCACCGAAGAACGTGTCTTGCATGTCGCCAACTTTGCGCGCGAGCTTCAAGGCGGGATTCTCTAGATACTGTTGTGCCAGGCGACAGGCGCAATCAATCAACGGTTGTGGCACCGTCTCAAAGCCGTGGTCGTAGGTGACGCGGAGACTGCCGGGAAGCGCCGGCCATCGCATCGATCCGCCGAGGATGCCGTAGATAAGTCCCGTCTCGCCAACGAACGCGTAGTTCGTCAGCGGTAGCCACTCCGCATAATTGAATGCCTCGACAAGTGACACGTTCACAACGGGGGCGTTCGGCAACAGTGCTCGCGCATGGGTGGCCGGATCGACGTAGGCAACGTCGCCGGTGACGACATCGAAACCGCCGGTCTCGGCGCGATTGCAGTAGGACTCTACGAAGCCCTGCGCCCACGTCAATGCGCGCGTAATGCTCGGATCGTCATAGGTGGCGGCAATGGGTACGAACGCCGCGCTTAGTTGCGTCGCGAAGCTCAACGAAACTCATTTCGGGTGGTCTGGGTGGCCGGGAGCGGAAACGTCGCTCTACGGGGCATATGGCCACCCGTGGGCCGGCTGGACTAGGGCCGGCGCCCACGGGCGCGCTGGATCTCACGCAATTGCGCGAATCGCCCGTCATGTAACGGGACGTTTGAGGGAAGCGGGCGGCCGGCGACAGTAGCGGAACGCCGGCCACCCACTCCGGGCACGGCCTACAGGAGAGGGGGCCGTGCCGGCCGCGCGCAACCCGGCGATTAGAGCGGGGCGCAGCGGCAAAAATTTGGGGAGCTGGGGGCGCGGTCGGGTAGAAGCATGCCCCCGGCTCTATCGCAACACTTCGCAGATGCGGGAAGGAATTAGCCGCAGGGTTGCGGGTGCCGGCCGCGCGACTATGGCGAATCGCCGCCGGCACTCCCTGCCGGAGTTGCAGAACGACAGGGAGCTAGTTTTGTGCGCTCCCGGTCTCGGAACGATGACGGGCGAACCGAGACCGGGAGCAAGATAAATCAGCCCGATACGCCGACGCTGGCGGACACCTTGCCGCCGGTAATAGCGGTAGTGATGCTTGCGCGCAGGTACTGGGCGTAGGCAGACGACACAACCTTTTGGGTAGTGCCGGCCGCAGTAGTGCTAATAGCGTCGCCCAGAGAGAACCAATTGGCCCCGTCCAAGCTTCCCTCCAGCTGAACCGCGCCGGCCGATACGCCAGTGCCGGCGGTTACCGAAATAACCGCGGCACTGCGGATGGCCAAACCGTCGAGCACAGTACCCGCACCAATCGCGCTGACATTATTCAGCGACACAATCGGGGCAAGCCCCAGGCTGTAGGGACTGATCCGGTTACCGGAACTGTCGGTATAGCCCATCAGGACACCGCCAGACCGGAAACGATATTGATCGCCGCCGGGTAGCGGACGCCGATAGCGACACGCTCCTCAACACGGAACGACACACTGTTATGCGTCCACTCCGTGTCACCGTATTGGTTGATGTCGAATACGGGTCCAGATCGACGCCATGCCAGCACTGCCTTAGTAGTGTCCAGCACAATCGCCTTACCGGCAGGAACCTTGGTATTCGCGACAACCCTAACGCCGAAAATGTTGTCGAGATCTCCGAGTGCGTTCGGATCGTTCGGGTTAAGAACGTACAAGCCCTGCGAAGACTTCACCAACTGGAGGTCCGCCCAGGTGGTCGGATTCAACAGAATCAGGTTCGCACGCGAGTAGGCACTCCCGACGCGCAGATCATTGACAGCCTTACGGAGGCAATCAATCGGGGTGTCGGACCCCTGCGCGCGCGTCAACGTGCCCGACTGATTCAACAGTCCAAGCATATTAGCGCCGGTACCGTCACCATTGATCACCTGATCGCTACGGGCATCCTTGAGTGCGGCGAACATCTCGCTTGGAACGATCTGCATGAAATACGGGAAATCGGCGAGAGCCTCGTCGGAGAACTCCTGCAACGCGGCGATCTTCGTAAACGAGGTGGTTACCGTGGTCCAGGTCATGCCCAAATCTGGCTTTTGGGCCAGCTCGGCGGTAGGCGCGGCCGGATTCGTATTCCCAGAGTGACGAAGATACTCGACTGAGTGCGCTTCCGGCGCCTTTTCCTGGAGGAAATGGGCGAAAATGTCGTCATCCTCGTACGGAAGCTCGGCGGTAAGCTGCGGCAGCAATGCCGGTGGCAAGTTACCCGACGTAAAGTCACCAGTCCCGAACGCATCTTTGGTGATCGCGTCAATGGTCTTGGCCTCGATGCGATAGCTAGGCAAGCGCTTCTGTACAGCCTCGTACAAGCCCCGGTAATCGGCTTCGCTGATATGCAGAGAGGCCGGCTTATTGGCGGTCTCAGTGCTGGAAACCTCAAAGCCCTTAGCGCCGCCCATGTCGGACAGCTTCATTGCCTTCTCGTAGGTGGCACGGTGTTCGTCAAGTTCGGCCTGTTCGGCGATAAGTGCATCACCACGGGCCTTGAGCGCGTCCAGGGTTGCCCTACTGGCGCTTTTGGTGGCGCGAACTAGATCCGCCTGGAGGATCTTCTTTTGGTTATTGAGTTGACGCTGTTTCGCGTCAATTTCAATCTTGTTCATTTACTACTTTCTGGTCAGATGGTTGCCGCGAAATGCGGCGGTTACCTAACCTCACGGGCAATCGAGCGGGTCCGAAATGGAGCGGCCCAACTGGCGGCGTGGTTGTTGGCCTCACGCTTGTGTAAGCGGCGGGTCCGAATGGAGCGGCGGGTTACGTAGTGTGTGGCCCTTTATCACGGGCAATGCCGTAAGTCTTTACTGTTCTAGATTGGCGATACATTTATCGGCGGATCTCAGGACGCCATGCATACCGAGCACTCCGGTTGCATATCTCAGCTCCGAGGTATCGCCACCGAATATGGCATGATCCATTGCTAAATGACCCACCCTGCGGCCGGCATCGGCAAGGGTGCCATTCTCGATGCTGATAGCATCCAAGAACGCACTCGCGGCAGTGAGTAGAGCGGAACGGTCCGCGCATTCCGGATCTTTCAGCGTGTCCCACACGAGCTGTACGAAGCTTTCTGCGATTGCCTTGCTCATGCCACCGCCCGACACAACGCCAGGCCGATCACCTCGGACGCGGCGACATCATCATGCGGGTTGTGTTCATGGTCGCCACCAAAATGCTCACGAGTTCTCGCGGCGGGCGCCAGCTCAGGCATTCCGCGCGCGGTCCCGTACTCTATCCAGCCGGCCTTAACGTCGTTGGAATAAACCCTTGCTCCGTGTCCTTTATCGTTCTTCCAATAGCGGATCTTGACTGAATCGCGATAATCGCCCGGGTGATCCCATTTCGACTCGTCGGTGCTGTACTTAGAATAAGGGTGGGCCGGCCGGGTCGAAACCGGACTGATTGATTTCCAGTACGCTTGGACCTGTTTTGCAATGGCCGCAATTCCGGTCTTCACCACCGGATGATTCAGGCATCCCTGAAGGATAATCTCGGCTGCAATGGGCACCTGCGAAACTGCGACATTGGTCCAAATTTGCAAAAAGCCGTCGTCATAGCGCAGATGCGACGGACCCACATAGGCGGGCATATTTCACTATTCCTTTACGAATTGTCGTGAGAAAACGTCACGGCGCTATGGCATTGACGACACAAGCCACGACATAAAGTCGGATCATTGGGATCGCCGCCACGATGAACAATGGCGCGGCGCGACTCCGGCCAATGGTCGGCAACCGTGCTCGGGCGCTCATTGCACCTGACACACTGCGGATCACGCGCCAGCACCGCATCACGGCACCGCGCCCATGCAGGACCGCCATAGCCGCGCTGGCGGGGCGTACCGCGCCGCGCCTCACTCTGCTGGTAATGCAGGCGACACCGGCCAGAACGAAACACCGGCTGTCCGCACCGGCTACAGCGACGAGGCGGTTTCTGCATGGCGTAGGCTCATTGGCATGGGAGAAGTGGGCGTGCCGGCGACCGTCACGGCTCTTTCAGCTAACAAAATGGAGCGAAATTCTCTCAGGAATGGTCAAAATCGGCTCTCGATTCGGTATTTGCTGGGATGCAGCCCCGCGCGCCGATCTGCATTTCCGCAGGTCAGAGGCACTTTTTGGGCGAGATGGTGGAGTGGCAAAGGGCGGCACATATTTCCAAAACGTGACGGGCCGCGCAGGCGCCTGGGAACGGTGCGTGACGGGCGAACGTCAGAGATCCGATCCTACCCCTTCCTACCTGCGATTATTGCTCGCGAGAGGGTTGTCTAGCTAACTCAGAATCACCTGAACGCCGTGCCGCCGCGTGTTTCTGAGAGAAATGGGCGACGCCGCCGTGTCAGCTAACTAGGCAGGCTATCTAAATGGTGGCTGCGCGTGGCTCTGTACGGGTACGCCGTGCCGAATACCGACGCCGGCCATTGCGGGTTAGTGTGTGCGGGGATGCCGCCGGCCACGTTGACGGATCTTGATCCACATCAGGTGGTTCATTGGAACACCTGCGATCACCGGGACTCTCCAGGCCACGCCCGCGCTTATTCGCCGTACGCCGTGCCTTCACGCCATTCTGGAAGATGGTACCGGGGAACGGGTAAACGTGGCTTAGCGTGGCGCTGAGACGGGCGGAACTGGCCTATTGGGTCGGCGGCGCGGTAACCGTTCGTCTTCACATTGCTCGTAGTCGCCAATATGGACAAGTTGCGTTTGTTCCGGTTGGCCTGTGGTGACGGTGACACGGATCCGTGTTCCCATCGCTTTCATGCGCGCTCAAACCGTGCTTTTGCGGGTGTCGTCGACGCATGCCGTTGTATCGCTGCAATGTGCTCAATGAATCCTGCTAACCGGTGAGACTCACTACGGTCTAACTCGATGACGGCGTTATGTGCATAGATGATGACTACGCCGCCATGGTCGCGGCATCGAAGGGCAATCGGTTCGCCGGCCGTGTCGCTGATCGTTAACTCTTGCGTCACTCGCCGGATAGCTCTATCGGTTCATCAGTGAACAGTTCGGGCGCGCGGGTGTAGATCGTGCGAAGAATGTCCTCGGCAATCCACTTCGCATGCTCGTATTCGATCGGTAGAACAAACGTCCCGCCGGCGTGCATGGTGATCTTCAATCCGATACGTGGTTGCTCCGGATCGATCGCCACATCGAAGCGCGACGCCGAGACGGTCTCGTACAGCCCGACGCCGTCATCGTTCATTACGGTTGCGGTATCCAAGGTGTTGTTGTTCTCACTCGTGTGTCAGTGTGCGGACGGAACGCCGCGAGGTAGGTGAAGGGAGAATGTCCCCGAAACGAAACATGCCCGCAGAGTGTGCGGGCGGACGAGGCGTAAAAAGCTCTCACCTTAATAGTACCATATGCCCTGTGACGGCGTCTTTTGACGGTTAATGACGTCCTATGGACAAGTCTACGCCCAGGTCGGACCGATTATTGATCCTAGCTAGGATACGAACTGATCGTTAATCCATGCCTCGACGTCCGTACGCCGATAAAAGACACGCCGGCCAAATGTGGCAGACCGCGGACCGTAGCCGGCGCGTCGCCAGCGTCGGAGAGTTTCCACCGAGGTTCGCATCAGCTTCGCGGCATCATCGAATTCAAGAAGATCAGACATCAATCCTCACTTTCCAGGCAATACAGGGGGTTTGTGGTGGCCGGTACGCGCCGCTCTGTCGGACGTCAAGGGGATGGTCGCGCCGCCCGCTGGCGCGTGCGCCTTGACCACGTAAGAAGATAGATCAAGAGAGCGTCTACAAATCCGCAGGTCAGAGACTTGAGCGTCACGCTTTAATCGTTACGCATGTCACGCTTTAATCGTTACATTTTGCCGATTTGTCACGGTTGAAGCGTGACGTTTGTCGTGGACTGGGCACCGCTCCCGTTCGTCCCCGAGCGGACCCTCGATGAACTTGGGGACGATCAGACACCGCGAGCAGGAACCCTCCGCAAGCCACCCGTGTCGCACCGCCACGCGGATAGCCTCGTGGACGCGCTGGCGCGGCACCGGCTCGACGCCGTTTGGCCCCGGTCGCCCAAGGGCGTACGCCAACACTCCCGGCTGAAACAGGGCGTGTCGATTGGCGCGATGGTTCCCGTAGGCGTAGCAAGCGAGGCGCAACCATCCCGGCAACTTGTAGTCGGCGGTGAGGTTCAACCATCCCGATTGCTTGTGCCGTGTCCACGGCTCGTAGGCGCTCAATTCTCGCCCCTTCGCGGGTTGACGTAGATCGCGATGGAGTGTTGACCGGTGGTCAGCTCCCCGTGCCAGCGTCCGCCGGCGTAGGGGCGCAGATGACCGCTGGCGGTTC
>Ga0164242_10009802_pt1 | contig 10299 bp, 9 predicted proteins | sample OricomgcompostMG_FD_108783 | JGI IMG/M metagenome (GOLD analysis project Ga0164242, IMG submission 108783) | Miracle-Growth compost microbial communities from Emeryville, California, USA - Original compost - Miracle growth compost (MG) ... | reverse complement strand
TTTGCCCGCGCCATCGGTACGAGAGTGTTGGACGCGTCCGCGACCCTGGGAGCATCGATCGCCAGCACGCTGACAGCCGGCTTGTGCCACAGCCGCTCGGCCAGCCCGCCCGTGCCCAGCAGCTCGACACCGTCGAGCACACCCGCCTCGGCCCGCAGTCGCGCCTGCGGGTAGTCCACCTCCGAGGGACCCGCCGTGGTCAGCCCGTCGACGGCCACGTCACCGTTTTCGTCGTGCAGGCTCGCGAGTAGCCGACTCAGTGCCGTGAGCGCGTCCGGAACCGGGCCGCCGAACATGCCCGAATGCACTGCGTGGTCGAGCGTTCGGACCTCGACCACGCAGTCGACCAGCCCGCGCAGCGTGGTGGTCAGGGCCGGTTGCCCGACCTCGAAGTTGGTGGAATCGGCCAGCACGATGACATCGGCGGCCAGCAGATCGCGATAGCGCGCCAAGAACGCCTCGAGCGTGGGCGAGCCGATCTCCTCCTCGCCCTCCACGAACAGCGTGACCCCGACCGGCGGAGTGCCGTCGAAGGCGCGGACGGCGGCCAGGTGCGCGGCGACACCCGCCTTGTCGTCCGCGGCGCCCCGCCCGAAGAGGCGGCCATTCCGCTCGGTGGGCTCGAACGGCGGGCTCTCCCAGTCGGATTCGGGCCCGGTTGGTTGCACGTCGTGATGGGCATAGAGCAACACGGTCGGTGCTCCGGGCGGCGCGGGGATCCGGGCGATGACCGCCGGCGCGCCGCAGTCTGGACCGTCGCCGGCCCGGACGATGCGTACGTCGCCGAAGCCGACCGCGCTGGCCATGTCCGCAACCGCCCGCGCGCTGCGCTCTACGTGCGGTGCTGATGCGGGGTCGGCGGACACGCTGCGGATGCGCACGAGCGACTCCAGGTCGTCTCGAGCCTGTGGGAGGACGCTGCGGACGGCAGCGGTCAGGTCGTCGGCGGCGGACTCGACGGGCACGAAGGCTCACTCGCTCTCGGGGTCAGCGTGGTCTGGGCCAGGGCGCTCGGGGGCAGCGGGTGCCGGAAGCGTCGGCAGTAGGGGCAGCAGCGGCGACAGGTCGCTGCGTTGGCCGGACGCGTGCAGCCGACCGGTGTCGAGCGCAGCGGGCCAGGTGGTCGCGCCGGTCGCGAGCGCGATCCACAGCTGCGGATCGGTCTCGACAACGGCGGGCGGCGTGCCGCGACCGTGACGTGGTCCGGCTATCACCTGCACGGCCGCGAACGGCGGTACCCGCACCTCGACCGCGCGTCCGGGGGCTTTGCTGGCCAGTACGGCGAGGCTGTGTTTGACCAGCAGCCGCAGATCCGCCCGCGCCGGCTGCTCGTCTGACGGCACCTGCGCGAGCCGTGCCAGCGCTGCGACGACGTCGGCCTCGTCGGCCAGTCCGCGAGTGGCGTCAGCAGTGGGCACGGCGCCAGGCTAGCGACCATCGTCGGACCAACCGCTGCCGGCAGGCGACCTCTAACGGTCACGGTCAAAGCCCGACCAGGGCGTGGTAGATCGTTACACTAGCCTGGCGTGAGCCAGCACGGCGACCGAGCCGACGAGCACACTTCGAACAGGAGCCGGAGCGCATGACTGAGGAAACGCCAGCCACCGTGCTGGTCGCCGGAGCCAGCAGCGGGATGGGCCGTGCGGTTGCCGAGTCCGCAGCCGCAGCAGGCGCGCGGGTGGTGTTGTTCGCGCGTCGGCGTGAGCTGATCGACGACCTGGCCCGCAAGATCGTCTCGGCCGGCGGTCGGGCGGAAGCGTTCGCCGGGGACGCCACGACGCCGGCCGACGTGGCCGGGGCGGTCGAGCTTGCCGCGGCGGGATCGCGGCTGCAGGCGTTGGTGAACTGCGTCGGGATGAACATTCCGAAGCGTTCGTTGACCCAGCTGACGACGCAGACGTGGACGCAGATGCTGGCCGGCAACCTGGATGCGGCGTACGTGCTCACTCAGGCCGTCCTCCCGGTCTTTCGCCGCCAGCACGACGGCCTGCTCGTGCACGTCTCCTCCCGGTCCGCGCTCGAGCCGGACGGGTCCGGGGGTTCCTATCAGGCCGCCAAGGCCGTAGTCGCGGCGTTGGCCCATGCGACGATGGTCGAAGAGCGCGACAACGGCGTGCGGGTCAGCGTGGTGTACCCCGGACTGACCAACACTCCGCTGGTCGAGCAGCGGCCGACCCCGCCCACCCCGGACGAGCTGGCACGCGCCGTGCAGCCGGAGGATGTCGCGCGGGTCGTACAGACGCTCCTCGACCTGCCGGACCGCGTCTACGTGCCGGACGTGTCGCTGTATCCGACGAGCTGACCCGACAGCGCCGTATCCCGGCACCCGAACCGACGATCGCGAGGCAACCATGCACACAGACCTGACCGGCCGTACGGCTCTGGTGACCGGCGGCGGCGTCGGCATCGGCCGCGGCATCGCGTTAGCGCTCTCCCAGGCCGGCGCCAGTGTCGCCGTCACACATCACACGCACGACGCGGCCAGCCTGGTCGAGCAGATCCGCGCCAACGGTGGGACCGCCTACGACTTCGCTTTGGATGCGACTGCCAGTGCAGATGTCGGCGCCGTGGTCGCCCGTGCAGCCGACAGCTTGGGCGGCCGGATCGACATCCTGGTCAACAACGCCGGCGGGCTCGTTGCCCGCGTGCCCCTGGCTGACATGCCGGACGAGCACTGGCACCAGGTGATCGACGTCAACCTCTCGTCCGCCTTCTACTGCATCCGCGCCGTGCTGCCGCACATGCCCGATGGCGGTCGCATCGTGAACATCTCGTCGCTGGCGGCGAAGTCCGGCGGCGGCGACGGGGCAGCCGCCTATGCCACGGCCAAGGCAGGCATGGACGGGCTGACTCGCGGGGCAGCAAGAGAGCTGGCGGCACGCTCGATCCTGGTGAACGGGATCGCCCCCGGCCTCATTCTGGACACGCCGTTCCATGCCACGTTCACCCCGGAGGCTGCCCAGCAGGCCACGATCGACTCACTCCCGGTTGGCCGTGCCGGCTACCCGGCCGACGTGGCCGGCGCTGTCGCCTACCTCGTCGGCGCGGGGTCTGGGTTCTGCACGGGAGTGACGCTCGATCTCAACGGCGGCGCCTATTTCGGCTGAGTCGCCGCAGCTCGCCGTCGGCGAGCGAGGACGGGCTCAGCCCAACCCACCAGCTGAGTCGCCGCAGCTCGCCGTCGGCGAACGAGGACGGGCTCACTACGCGGCGCTCACCCCTTCATCTGCGCATCGTAGGCACGCTGATAGTTCGCCAGGTACTGGCTCAGGCCGATCTTGTCGATCTTGTCCAGGTAGGTCTTCCACACCCCGTCATCGTTGATGTCCAGCTTGCCGGTCGCAAATTGTGCCATCGACAGCTCCACATGGTTCTTCAACGCCAGCGCGGTATCGGCATTGGTTGCGGCCGCCTCCTGATCGAAAATCAGCGGCGGTAGTTGGAACTTCTTCGGCTGCCGATAGGGCTCATACGCGTTGCGTGAGGCTTCGTACAGGTTTGCCTCATACGTCGGGTTCTTCGGATCGATCTCCTGTGAGAGCCGGAAGTCGTTGGAACGGTACATGACGCTGTACTGATTCCACGAGGTGCTCACCGGCGCCGGCCAGACGTCGTCGTTCCACGTCGCCTGCTTACCCATGATGGATTTGGCGCCCTTCTTCGACCACCACCAGTTGTCGCCCTTGGTGCCGGCGTAGGCACCCATGGTCGCGGTCAGGTCCATCTGGAAATCCGCCCATTGCACGAGCAGCTCCGGGTTCGCACAGTTCTTCGTCACCACCAGCCCGCTGTATTGGTAAGGCTGGTAATAGTCCCAGGTCGCATACCGAACACCTTTGGGACCTTTCAGCGGCGGAAGCGGCACATATCGGCGCCAGCGGGCATCGGGGGAATTGTTGCCCAGGTCCATCAGCTTCTCCGGGCCCGATGTACGGATGACGCCGAGCCGGTCGTGCCCCGGCGTCGACCCGAGCTTGACCAGGGCCTCCCGTGTCATGGTGAACAGCTGGGAGCTCATGGTTCCGTCGTCGTACAGCGACCGCAGATAACGCAGCCCCTCGCGCCACTGAGGCTTGTTCGCGACGAAGTCCACCTTCTCATCGTCGAGTCGTAGCCATGGCTCGCCCGGGTTGTACATGAACGGGCTCATGAAGTAGCGGTCGACCGGATCACCGTCGGTGATGGATGCCGCCAACGGCATGGTGTCGCCATGGCCGCTGGCGTCCTTGTCTTTCATCAGCTTCAACAGCGCACGAAAGTCATCGGTGGTCTCGGGCATTTTCGCGCCGAGCGTGTCGAGGAAGCTCTTGTTGATCCAGGTTCGGCTGGCACTGACCCGACAGTGGTAGCAGTCGTTCAGCCCAGGGATAGCGTATGTCTTGCCATCGGTTGATTTGGCCAAGACCTTCAGGTCCGGGTAGCCGTCGTAGGCTTCCCGGACGCGTGGAGCGTACCGACTGATCAAGTCATCGAGCGGGGCGAATATACCTTGCCGGCCGTAGAGGGAGATCTGGTCGCGACTGAAGGGCATGGACAAGAACGCGTCGGGTAGGTCACCGGAAGCGATCATCGCATTGACCTTGGTCATGTCACCGCCGCTGGTGGAGACAGTCTGGAATTTGACCTTGAGCCCGGTCTGTTCGGCCATCCACTTGGTGAACTTGTTCTTGTTCCAGTCGCCGACCACGGTAGTGTCTTCTGACGTCACCACCGTGAAGACACGATTCGAGGTGGTAAACGGCCGCAGCTTGCGAGCTTTCGGCCCGAGATAGCCTGCGGGATATTCGATTCCCGGAAGCTCGGGTCCGAGTGCGGCCGCCTGCTTCGCCTGCTTTGATGGTGCAGCCGCGGTCGTAGGTGTGGGTGCTGGGGTGGTCTTGGCGGCGGGCTTGTCGTCACTGCAGCTGGCCAGGCCGATGGTCAGCCCGGCCGTACCGATGGCCATGTTGAGGCCACGTCGAACGAATTCACGGCGCGGCAGTGCGGGCTTGGCCGAATGCTCGGCAGCATGGCCCTGTGTACCGGTCATGGCACTCTGGTCTCCTTTGCTCGAACCGGTTGGCCGGTTATCCAAGTTGCACGGAGTGGTGCAGGATTGTTTCGGCGATCGACATGGTCTTGAGCGCGTCGCCGAAGTGCGACGACGGCAATGACCGAGTGCGGACCGCGTCGATGAACTCGGCAGACTTGGCGCGAAAGCCGGCGAAGACGTGGAAGGCGTCGGAGCCGGCCACCTGCTGGGCGGTCACGGTGGTGCCGGTGGTGTCGCCGTCCGCATAGAGCTTGCCGGTGCCTTCGAGGTCGAGTTCGGCACACGCACCGCCCGCGTGCAGCTCGACGCTGAAGATCCGACGGCCACTGGTCCAGCTGTTGACCAGGAGGCCGGTGGCGCCGGTGTCGAACAGCAGGGTGGCCGCGAAGAAGTTGATGTCGGGGGTGCCGACTTTGCGGATCACGCTGTGGATGTCGACCAGCTCGCCGCCGCAGACCGACCGGATGGTGTCGATCGCATGCACCCCGTCGTCCATCATGTGGTCACGGGCGCCGAGCATGGGTTCGGGTGCGCACTTGTAGAACCGGCAGATCGCGTGGTTGACGGGCCCGCGGGAGGCCAGCTCGTCGCGGGCGTAGCGCAGTAGTGGCGAGCTGCGGCGTTGGAAGTCCACCTGGGTGACACAGTGATTCTCCTCGGCCAGGTGCGCCAGCATGCTGGCCTGGTGCAGGGTGAGCCCGAGCGGCTTCTCGACGAACAGATCGAGTCCGTTGGTCAGGCACCAGCACCAGATGCTGTACATGTACTCCGGTTGCCCGATGACGTAGACGGCGTCGGGGGTGACCGTGTCCACCATCTCCTGGTAGCGCGTGAACCGCCGCTCGATGCCGAACTTGTCGGCCGTCGCGCCCATCCGTTGCTCGTCGAGGTCGCAGATGCCGACGATCTCCACGCCATCCAGGTCGGCCAGAGACGGGTAGTGGACGCGATTGGCCATGCCGCCGGCGCCGACCACGGCCACCCGTACCGGGCTGAGTTCACTCATGCCTGTGCACCCTTCTCGTACAGCCCGCGCAGGTAGCGCAAGTCGTCGCGGACCTTCCGTTCCAGCTGTGTCTCATCGGTGTACTCGGCGGTGAGGCAGACCGGCCCTTGATAGCCGGACTGTCGGAGGTAGTCCGCAGCCGCCGGCCAGCTGGCCAGCCCGTCCGGGCCCGGAACGAACACGGTCTGCCATCGCGACCCACCCGTGTCAGCTGATTCAGCCGGCTGATAGCACGCGTTCTTGAAGTTGACCATGGCGGTCCGATCACCCAACAGGCTCAGCGCATTCGCCGGATGCTTTCGCGCCATCCCGTCGTGAGCGGCGTCCCAGATACCGACGATGTGCTTCGGGTCGTAGTCGCGCAGCAATGTGGCGAGTTCGGAGGAATCGGCGATGTAGCAGTCGATGTGGGGCTGCACCCCCACCTGTACCCCGTACTTCTCGCACAACGGCACGAGGTCGTCCAACTGTCGTCGGAGGATGGGTCCGGTCGCGACGTAGCCGGCCGGATCCACCGGCGCCATGATGCGGATCAGCGGAATGTCGCAGTCCGCGCAGGCACCGAACACCGCTTCGGTCGGCGCGCTGGCCACGCTGGCGATGCGCACATCGCGCTCGCCGAACGTTGCGACGAGGCCCGCCAGCGACCGTGACAACGCGTCGAGGTCGACCTGGTAGCCGGGCCGAAGGGGGAATTCGACCGCGTTGAATCCCATCCCGGCCACGAGGTCGGCAAGCTCGGGGCCGGACTGAGTTCGCCATGGTTTGGTGAACACGGCCCAGGTCGATATGACATCACTCATGGTGGTCCTTTCACGTCAGTGAGCAGGCGCTTCATGCGCCGGCCGGCGCGGGTACGGGGCGGACGTGGGGGCGGCAGTTGACTCGCGGCCGACCAGGGTCGGCGCCATCACCATCGAGCGCGACGACACCCGCCCATGCTCGGCGTCACGCAGTACCTGCACCGCGTGCGCGGCCATTGCCTGCATCGGTTGGCGAATCGTGGTCAGCGGTGGGTTGGACAGCGGCGCCAACACGATGTCGTCGAAGCCGACGACCGACACCGCGGGCGCATCCATCCCGACCTCCCGCAATGCGAGGCAGGCACCGAGGGCGTACATGTCGTTGATGGTGACCACGGCCGTGGGCGGGTCTCGCAGGTCGAGCAGCTCGAGCATCCCGCGATGACCCAGCTCACTCGGCGAGGCGTCGCCGAATCCGCCCGTGTCATCCACCCAGATCAGATCGTCCGATCGGGACAACCGGTATTCGGCGAGGGCGCTCTCATACCCGGCGAGCCGCCGACGTCGGCTGACGGTAGCGGTTGCGCCGGTGATGAAACCGATGCGCCGGTGCCCCAGCGACAGCAGGTGTTTGGTGGCCATCCGCCCACCGGCGAAATTGTCGACGCTGAGGTTGATCACGCGGTCTTCGTCGTCGCCTTGGACCTCGCGGTCGAACGCGAGCAGGGTCAGCCCGTCCCGCAGCGCGGAGTCCAGGTGGTGCAGCGACGGGAGCGAGCTGCCCAGCACGACGGCCCGCACGCCGCTTGCCCACAGCTCCTCCACGTACGCTCGCTCCCGGTCGAGATCGCGCTCGCTGTTGCACAGCAGCACCTGTTGGCCGTGGCGCATCGCTTCGGCTTCGAGCAGGTGCGCCCAGCTGCCCCAGAACGGGTTCGCCACCGACGGCACCACGAGTCCGATGGCGGTCGGCTGGCCGGTGCGCAGGCTGCGCGCGACCCGGCTGGGTCGGTAACCGAGCTCGGCCATGGCCTGCTCGATGCGGGCGCGGGTCTCGGCCGTCATCCGCTCGCCTCGACCGTTGAGTAGGTTGGACACGGTGCTCGGCGACACGTTCGCCGCGCGCGCGACGTCCTTGATGGTCACGACGAGACCTGGCGTTCGCGCAGCTCGTCCATCACCGTGCGCGACCGGGCGACGTAGGCACGCAACTCTTCCAGGCCGTAGTCGTGCGCCAATGCGCGCACGTCGACGCCCGGCCGTCGAGCACGCAGGACGATCCATTGCTCCGGGCGCTGGTGCCGTTCGATCTCGACCTCGTCGGGGTGGTCGGCGAGCAGTGCCGCCAGCGGCTCGGTGTTGTAGTTCTCGTGGTAGATCCCGCGGCCGAGGTCCACGTCGAACACGTAGGCGTGCTCGATCGGGCCGGGCCGATGCGCGAGCGCGGCACCGGTCGGGTCGTAGCCGCGCGAGTCACCGGCCTGCGTGCATGACAGCACGTGGTAGTGGTGGATGGTGGAGTACGCACCCAGGATCGCTCCGCCGGCGTACGCACTGGGCCAGACGACGAGGTCGGCGCCGGCGTCGGCAAGGTCCTGCCACACGTTGGGGAAGTTCACGTCGAAGCAGATGGCGGTACCGACGGTCCCGAAGTCGGTTTCCCATACACGGGTGTGTTCGCCCAACCGGACCGGTGGGGTCAGGTCCAGCTCCGGCCAGTAGGGGTACCGCTTGTCGTAGACGCCGATCGGCTCGCCCGACCGGTCGAGCATCACCGCCGACACATACCGCCCGTCCTCGGCCGCGCGATCGAATCCGGCGAGCAGGTAGCAGCTGCGCCGCGCCGCGAGCGCCGACAGCGCGGTCACCAGTGGCCCGGTCAGCGGCGCCGACGATGTCGGGTCGACGCCGGTGCACGACTCCGGCAGAACGAGCAGGTCGAGTCCCTCGACCTCCGCGGCGCGCGCGGCCTGCTGCACGAGCCCGTCCACGTCTGGGCTGGGTGCGACGTTGAGCGTGACCGCGCGTACGCGGCGGTGACGTGGGGCGCGGCGTGCGCGAGCCGGCGCCAGTGCTGCCTCGGTCATGATTCGCACCTCCCGATACGACGCGGCGGACAAGGACACGACGTCGCCGTTGTGTATCGTTGTAGTGCATCGTTTGACCTGCGTCAATGGTCGGCACCACACAAGCCATCCACCGTGGCCGACAGTGGCCTCGGGCCCGGCCAGACGGCACGGGCTCGGCCGCGGGGCCTGCGGCGGCGCCCCGGCAGTCGACGTCGCGCCCGAGGAGCGAGCGGACACAGTGGAACGGGCGAAGCAGGCCCATGCCCTACTGCGGCCAAACCGGCGAGTTCGCTCCGCCATCCCGCCTAAGATCGGCACGCGACGAGGAGGCTGTGTATGGCCACGCTGACAGACGAACAGGTCGAGCAGTTCCGCACCCAGGGATACGTACTGCCGGACGGGCCGCTGCTGTCGCCCGAGCGCTTCGATCGGCTCCGCGACATCTTCGAGGAGGACTTGGCCCGCTACGGCGAGGACGACCTCGACGTCATGCACGACCGGGACCCGCGGCTGCTGGACTTTCTCCTCGGCGACGAGGTGCTGGACCTCGTCGAGCCACTCATCGGCCCGGACATCGGCCTTTGGAGCAGCCACTTCATCTCCAAGCCACCCCGGACCGGACGGTCCACACCGTGGCACGAGGACGCGTCGTACTGGGACGGCCGGATGGACAACTGGGACCGCGTCTTGACGGTGTGGCTGGCCATCGACGCCGTCGACACGTCCAACGGCTGCATGCGGGTCATCCCCGGCTCGCACCTGCTGCCACCCGCGACGTATGAGAAGGTGCGCGATCCGTCGACCACCATCTTCGGGTCGAAGATCGTCGACGACGGGGTCGACGAGTCGCGGGCGGTCGACTTCGTGCTCGAGCCGAACCACTGCAGCATCCACGACGCGCGCATGGTGCACGGCGCCGAGGCCAACACGTCCGACCGGCGACGGGCCGGCTACACCATGCGGTACTTCCCCACCAGCAACCGGGTCATTCCCGAACGCAACATCGGCCATCCGCTGTGGCTGGCACGCGGCCGCGACCGGGCCGGAAACACGTACCGGTCCGCCTGAGGCCGGGCACGAAAGGAGCCGCACCGTGACGTCGTATCGGCTGACCGCCGAACAGCAGCAGTTCTTCCGGACCAACGGTTACCTGGTCGGCCTGCCGCCGATCTACACGCCGGCCGAGATGGCTGCGCACAACGGCGCGCTTGCCGAGCTGATGACACTGCTCGAGCCCGGCGAATCGGCCCGCGACATCCGGGAGTGGCACGAGACCAGCCGCTGGCTCTACGACATCTGTGTGGACCCGCGCATTCTCGACCTGGTCGAGGGGATTCTCGGGCCGGACTTTTTCATGTGTGGCAGCAACTTCTTCGTCAAGCAGCCGCACACGAGCGAAACCGTCGGCTGGCATCAGGACGCGTATTACTGGCCGCAGGCGCCGTTCAA
>Ga0164242_10009800_pt1 | contig 10301 bp, 5 predicted proteins | sample OricomgcompostMG_FD_108783 | JGI IMG/M metagenome (GOLD analysis project Ga0164242, IMG submission 108783) | Miracle-Growth compost microbial communities from Emeryville, California, USA - Original compost - Miracle growth compost (MG) ... | reverse complement strand
TCGCGAGATCAGGCCGATCTGGTCCGTATTCGGCCTGATCTCGCCAGATCAGGTGTTTTCGCGCAGCCGCGCCCGTCGGCGGCCCGAAATCAGGTGTTCTCGCGAGATCAGGTCAATTCGGGCCGCAAATGGCCTGATCTGGCGAGATCAGGTGTTTTCGCGCGTGCGTGGGTGACGTGCGTCGCCGGTCGCCGGTCTCGACTCAGGTGTTTTCGCGCGGCGGTGCGGAGGCCCCCATCGTCGACTCGCGCGCGTTGAGCGTCGGGAGCACGTACGTGCGCTGCGCGGGGCGCGCATCGCCTTCGCTGAGTCGCTGCACCATCGTCTCGACCACCAGGCGCCCGACGTGCTGTCGCGGCGGACGCAGTGCCGTGATCGGCGGCTCCGCGCTGGCAGCGACCTCATCGTCGTACGCGATGATCGCAAGGTCATCGGGGATCGACCAGCCGTGGTCCAACGCATGCTGCTGTAGGAGGACGGCCTGTGGGTCCGAGTGCACCAGCAGCGCCGTCGTGTCGGTCTCCCGGCAGTGCGCGAGGACATCGGCGATGTGGGAGTACCGGGCCGCGGCATCCATCTCGTCGAGGGTCGACTCGATGTCGAGGGTGCACTCCAGCCCGAGTTCGCCGAGTGCGCGATCCCACCCTCGCCGCAGCTGCCATGACGTGGGGGATCCCGCGGAGGTGAGGATGCCGACATGACGGTGTCCGAGACGGGCCAGATGGTCCGCAGCCAGAGAGCCGCCGAAGACATGGTCGGTGGTGACCCATTCCAGGCTCGTCAGGGCGAGTGCAGACGGCGCTCGTCGTTCGGCCAGCACGACAGGGATCGGCAAGGACTCGAGCCACTGCAGGAGCGCACGGCCATCGGCCCCCTGGGTCTCGGTGGCGGCGATGAGACCGTGCAGACTCCCCGATTCGACGAGCGCCGCGATCTGGCGACGCTGATCGTCGACCGCGTAGCTCGCTCCGCGGAGGATGAGCTGTACGCCTTTTTCCGTGGCGGTGGAGCGGGCGCCGATGACGATCTGCGGCCAGTAGTAGCTGAGCGAGGGGACGACCATGCCGACGCGGTACCGGACGGGCGCCGGGCCCTGGGCACCGAGCGGGACGGTCGTGTCGAGCCGGCTGCGCAGCATCGCGCCGCCGTGCACGCGGGTGAGGAGCCCACGGTCGGCGAGGTGCCCGATGTCGCGCCTGATCGTGAGCTCGGCGACGCCGAAGAGCCGGGCCAGCTCGGATACCCGAACAGAGCCCGTCCGGCGCAGTTCATCGAGGATGCGCTCGCGACGGGAGAGCCCGAACGTCGGGGGTTCCGGGGAATCGCTCATGGCCCCCAGGCTAGTAGCGGTATGTCGGAATCACATCGGGTGAGTTCGAGCTAGTTCGTATTTGATCGAGTCTGTTCGTTTCTCTCGCGGAGAAGCGCAAGACTCGCGAAGATCGGCGCAGGCACGTCACAGAGCCCGCCACGGAGGCGGGGAAGGAGAGCGCGGCACATGTCCGAGGCAAAGAAGCCCCGTTCCCACACCGGACCGAACAAGAGGAAAGCCTCGGCCGGTATGGCCGTCGGTGTCGCAGCGGCGACGGTCGTGAGCCTCATCGGTTTCACGCCGGTCGCGCAGGCGGCACCGACCGACACCGTCGTCGTCTCGGTCAACGGTGCGGACGTCGCCACGGCGGCACAGAACAGGAACGGTCTGACCTTCAAGGGGTTCGGCGTGCTGTCCGCCAACTCGACGAGCGCGCTGCTGATGGATTACAAGTCGCAGCATCCCGAGCAGTACTGGCAGCTCATTGAGACGCTGTTCGGCGGTGAGCACCCCATCATGAACACCGTCAAGATCGAGATGGGCAACGACCGGAACACGTCGACCGGCCCCAATGCCGCGACGATGCGCTCCCGCGACGAGTACCCGAACGTCGCGCGGGAGCCCGGGTTCCAGCTCGCCGCCGACGCGCAGAAGGTCGCGGTCGGTCCCATTCATCTGAGCCTGTTGCGCTGGAACCGACCCGCGTGGGTCACCAGCGACGCCGACCAGTACATCTGGTTCAAGAACACCGTGCTGGCCGCCTATCGCGAGTACGGGATCATGGTCGACTCGATCAACCCCGATGCCAACGAGACCGGCAACCCGAACGTGCAGCTGTTCAAGGACTTCTCCAGCTGGGTGCGCGGCGATGACAAGGGATATGAGGGCCCTGCGGCCGGAGATCCGAACAACGGTTTCGCCTCCGAAACGGAGGAGAAGCTCTTCCACGCCATTGAGACCGTCGCAGGCGACACCGTCGGCACCCCGCCGACGTCGTTCGGCGACCAGATGACGTCGGCCACCGATTCGTCGCTGCGCGACGCCGTCGACATCGTGGGCTTCCACTACTCGAGCGCCGATGACAGCCACGGCAACATGGTCAAGATCGCGGAGCAGCTGGACAAGGAAGTCTGGAACTCCGAGGGACAGTCGACCTTCTCCAATTCGGCCGACCGCCCCAACAATGACAACAGCGACGAGCAGGGCGGTACCGGAACAGGTTTCGGCGGGACCAACAGTGCGCTGGAGATGGGTAACTGGGTGACGACAGGCTTCGACGCCTCGCGTCGCACGCTGAGCATCTTCCAGCCCGCGATCGGGTCGTTCTACGACGGGTTCCAGTACTCCTCCAAAGAGCTCGTCAGCGCTCGCGACCCCTGGTCTGGCTGGGCATACTACGACGGCGGTCTCGACGTGCTCGCGCAATTCACGCAGTTCGCGAAGGTCGGCTGGGAGAACGCGGACAACACGGCAGGAATCTGGCGGGCGATACCCCAGGCCTCCGACAGCGAGCTCGGGCGCGGCAACCCGCCCAGTGGCGCGCGTGCCGGCGGTGCCTCGTACACGACGCTTGCTGCCCCCGATGCATCGGACTTCTCGACCGTGATCATCAACGACAGCAAGTACCCGCGCACGTACCGTATCCAGGCGAAGGATCTCGCTCTGGGCGACGACGCCACGATGGAGCTGTGGGAGACCCGCGCCGCCGACAAAGGTGAGGCATACGACGCCAACTACCTGTCGCCGATCGATGAGATCTCGCCGGCGGCCGACGGCTCGTACACCTTCACGGTCAAGCCCTGGTCCGCGCTGACGGCCACGACGCTCGACCATGCCGCGGCAGGAGCCGACGGCGTGCTGCATGCGCGCACGGGCTACGGCAACACGCTGCCGACGGCGAAGGAGTACACCGGCGGCGCCGACCGTGCCGTGCTCGACACCGACGCAAGCGGCAACGTGAACGGAGTGACCGACGACGGCTACCTCTACGCCGATGACTTCGACTACCGCGAAGAGAAGTCGATCACCACCTACGACCCGGCCACCGGCGCGCTCATCGACAGCGGGCAGTCGTACCTCGCCAGCCGCGGGGCCCAAGCGAAGCCTGCGGGCACCCCCGACGTGCAGGATGCCGACGCCGGTGCGACACCGCGGTACACGAACGACACGAACGGGGCGTTCGAGTCGGTGGCGACGGGGGATGCCGCACATGGTCGAGTGCTGCGCCAGCAGGTCGGCCCGGGGATGGCCGGCGGGGCGTGGAACGGCGGCGACCCCAAGACGACGATCGGCGATTCCCGCTGGGCGAACTACACCGTGTCCGCGGATGTGAGGTTCGAGCAGGACGGCGCGCAGTACGCCACGATCGGTGCGCGTGAGCAGGGGGGTACCGCCAACGGTCAGAACGTCTCCGCTGCCGAGCTGCGCATCGACCCGACCGGCGCCTGGAGCTTCCAACGGTTCGGCAGCACGCTCTCCAGCGGAAGCATCGCCGGCGATGCGAAGGTGGCTTTCAAGACCGGCGCGGGCGTCTGGAACACCGTCGCGGTGAAGGTAGCCGGCGCCCAGTACACGGCGTACGTGAACGGCGTGAAGATCGCGACCTACACCGACCCCGCGCCGCAGGCGACCGGGCGCATCCAGCTCGGATCGAGCTTCAGCTTCGTGGACTTCGACAATCTGCAGGTCAAGGCGGTGCCCGGCTACACGCCGTATGAGACGGACATCATCGACGGAATGCACCAGACCAGCTGGGCTGACACGTCCACGCCCGTGCTGCAGTTCAACGAGAAGTGGAGCCACGTCAACGGACAGGGCATGTATGAGTGGCAGCGGACGGCTTCGAAGAGCACCGGCAAGGGTGCGTCGCTGACCTACGCCTTCACCGGCACCGGACTCGACCTCTTAGGTGGTAACTCCGGCAAGACGACGCTCGATGTGACCGTCGACGGCGTGCAGATCGCGTCGGCGGCGCCCACGGTCAGCTCCGGCAGCGAGCGCACGACCTTCATGCTGCGCGGCTTGGAGAACGGCCCGCACACCGTGGTTCTGACGACGGCCAACGACGAATCGATCAACGTCGACGCCGTCGGAACGATCACCGCGACCGCGGATGCCGCGAAGGTCGATACGAGTGCACTCGAGAAGGCCGTCGACGACACCGCCGACCTCGACGAGAACGAGTACAACGCCGATACGTGGTCGCGCTTCGCGGCGGTGCGCGACCACGCACGCAGCGCCGTGGCCAACCCGGTCGCCTACGGTCTCGATGTCGAGGGCGCCGCCGCCATCGCCGCGCGTGTCGCGGCGATGGCCGATGCGCTGATCCCGAAGGACGTGAGCGCAGACGTCACCGATCTCGGTGTCGTCGGCCTTGCGGCATCCACCCGTGCCCTCCCGAAGAAGGTCACGTTCGACGGGACGGACTACCCGGTCAAGTGGGACGCATCGGCGGTCGACGCCGCGAAGGCGACGGCGCAGCTCGACACGTTCACCGCGACCGGACGCACCACCGCGAAGCTGCCCTCGGGCGTCTACCAGCGTTTCAGCGCGACCGTTCTGGTCGCACCGGCCGACCTGAGTTACTTCATCGACTCGGGCTCGTCCCGTGACGCCGCCGATTCGGCATACGGCGCCGTGAAGTCACTCTTCCCCGGTCTGCGCAACGACACGGGGGATCAGAAGTGGGACGGACAGACGACCGGATCGACCTGGGGCTACTCCACGTCAGCGTCGATCAGCGCGGCGGGTAGCTCGGCCGACTGGGGTTCGTCGTACGTCGGTGCCGACTACAACAAGCCGGTCACCTACCACCTGACACTGCCGGCGGGCACTTACAACGTGGTCGCGGTACAGGCGCCGCGCGCCGGGCTGACCACGAACGTGTACTCGGCCGTCGGCTTGGTCGGGAGTGATTCCACGAAGAAGACCGCGACGTCGAACGGCAGCGCCACGCCGGTCGCGCAGACCATCACCCTCGATGCTGCAGGGGTCGTCGATGTGGAGTTCGGCACGAACGGGACGAGCGGGTACAACGCGCGACTGGCGCTCGTCTACGTGCAGAAGCTGCCGCGCGACCTCGGGGTGCAGGGCACGCTCGGCCTCACCGAGGACCTGCCGGCCAGCGTGGACATCAAGGGCGTCGACACGCCCGTGGTGTGGGACGACGATTCGGCCGACCAGAAGCGCGCCGTCTACGACACGCTGACGATGAGGGGGACGATCCACGAAGGAGAGGACGTCGTCGTCGCACGGTACGAGGTGATCCCCACCGCTCTGGTCTACTACATCGACTCGGGCACCGGCGGCCAGGACTCACCGGAGTACGCAGCAGTGAGTGCGGACGTGCCGACGCTGCGCAACGACAAGGTCGATCAGGTGTCGAACTCCGCGGACCAATGGGGATATGTCGGTGACGGTATGCAGACCAAGGGGTCAACGGATCTCGGTGACAAGTACTCGACCGGGTACTACCAGGACACGACGAAGCTCATATACCGGCTGCCGCTGGATGCCGGCACGTACACGCTGACGGGCGGGTTCACCGAGTGGTGGAACGTCGATCGGCCGATGTATCAGACCGTCTCCGTCGATGGCACAGAACTGGCGAAGGGCACGGTGCCTCTGTCGGGGTCGAACACACCGATCACAGGCGACCTCACCTTCACCCTGGATGCCCCTGCCACCGTCGACTACGTCGTGACGAACGAGGGGGCGGGCACGGCCAAGCCGGTGATCTCGTGGCTTGCGGTCGCCGATGAGACGCTGCCGGGCACGCCCGGCAACGTGAAGGCCGTCGCGACCGCTGACACCGCGATAACGGTGACGTGGGATGCCGCGGCCCCGGCCGGTCCCGGATTCTCGGGGTACCGCATCTACGACGGCGATGACCTGGCGTGCACGACGGAAGACACGCGGTGCACGATCAGCGACCTCGAGCTCGGCTCGACGCACGCCTACCGCGTGGCGGGGATCAACGCGATCGGCGAGGGAGAACCGTCGGCTGCGACCGAACCCGTGGTGCTGCCCGAGGTGCCATCGGACGACGGTGCGACGACGGCACCCGGCCGCGGCATCCTGATGTCCAACGACGGATGGGACACCGGTCTGAAGGACGGCACGTTCCAGGTGACGATGAACCTGTGGTGGGGCGAGAACGGTTCACTGTTCAAGCTCTACCAGGATGGCAAGCTCGTGAAGAGGGTATGGCTCGACATGGCGACGCCGACGGCGCAGAAGGCGGTCGTCGACATCGCGGGCCTGAAGAACGGATCCTACGAGTTCACCGGCGCGCTGGTCAACTCGAAGGGGACGACGGAGACGGCGCCTCTGACGGTGAAGGTGACGGATGCGGCGCCGGGAACTCCGGTGCTGTCCGCGGACAACTGGGATCGCGACGGCGACTACACGGTAACCGCGAATATGTGGTGGGGCACCAACGCGACGTCGTACCGGTTCCTGGAGAACGGTATCGAGGTCGACTCCGGCGAGTTGACCGCGAAGACGCCGGCCGCGCAGAATGCCGTGCTGTCAGTGGCGGGCAAAGCCAAAGGTGCGTATGTCTACACCGTGGAGTTCATCAACGCCGCGGGCACGACGGTGAGCGCTCCGCTCACCATCAAAGTGACCACGGATACCGTCGTCGTGCCGAAGACGTTGAAGTGACATCGGGGGCGTCGCACCTCGTTGCGGCGCCCCACCGACACGGCCGTGACGGCGCGAGCCGCCCGAAAGACACCGCGTCGCGGCTCCAGCGCCGCGGTCACGCGCCGAGCGCGGCATCCACCACCTGACGAGCCTCGTCCTGCACGCGGCGCAGGTGCTCCTCGCCGAGCAGCGACTCCGCATAGAGCTTGTAGACGTCCTCGGTGCCCGAGGGGCGCGCGGCGAACCAGGCGTGCTCGGTCTGCACCTTCAGGCCGCCGATCGGCGCGCCGTTGCCCGGCGCGTGCGACAGCTTCGCGGTGATCTCCTCGTCCGCGAGGCTCGTGGCCGACACGTCTTCGGGGGCGAGCCCTGCGAGCGCCGCCTTCTGCTCCTTGGTCGCGGGGGCGTCGACGCGCTGGTAGGCAGACGCACCGAACTGGTCGGTCAGCTCGGCGTACCGCTGCGAGGGCGTCTTGCCCGTCACCGCGAGGATCTCCGACGCCAGCAGGCACAGCAGGATGCCGTCCTTGTCGGTCGTCCACACCGACCCGTCCTTGCGCAGGAACGAGGCGCCGGCCGATTCCTCGCCGCCGAACGCCACCGAGCCGTCGAGCAGGCCGGGAACGAACCACTTGAAGCCCACCGGAACCTCGAGCAGCCGGCGGTCGAGCGAGGCCGCCACCTTGTCGATGATCATCGACGAGACCAGGGTTTTGCCGACCGCGGCATCCTTCGGCCACTCCGGGCGATGCGCGAACAGGTAGTCGATGGCGACCGCGAGATAGTGGTTCGGGTTCATCAGGCCCGCGTCGGGGGTGACGATGCCGTGCCGGTCGGCGTCGGCGTCGTTGCCGGTGAGCAGGTCGTACTCGTGGCGCCGGGCGACGAGCGCCGCCATCGCCGAGGGCGACGACGGGTCCATGCGGATTTTCTCGTCCCAGTCGAGCGTCATGAACCGCCAGGTCGGGTCGACCTCGGGGTTCACGACCGTCAGATCGAGCTCGTACATCTCGGCGATGAGCGCCCAGTACTCGACCGAGGCGCCGCCGAGCGGGTCGGCGCCGATGCGGATGCCGGCCTTGCGGATGGCCTCGACGTCGATGATGGATGCCAGATCCGCCACATAGTGCTGGCGGAAGTCGTAGCGGCCCAGGGTATCGGTGTCGATGTCAGCGAGACGGGTGCGCTTGACCTCCTCGAGGCCGCCGGCGATCAGCGCGTTGGCGCGGTCGGCGATCCAGCTCGTCGCATCGGTGTCGGCAGGGCCGCCCGACGGCGGGTTGTACTTGAAGCCGCCGTCGGCCGGCGGGTTGTGGCTGGGCGTGACGACGATGCCGTCCGCGCGCGACGGGTCCGCGGCATCCAGCCCCCGGTTGAAAGTGAGGATCGCGTGGCTCAGCGCCGGCGTGGGCACCCATGCGTCGCGGGCGTCGATGTGCACGTCCACGCCGTTCGCCACCAGCACCTCGATCGCGGTGCGCTCGGCGGGGCGTGAGAGTCCGTGCGTGTCGCGGCCGAGGAACAGGGGCCCTGCGATGCCCTGACCGGTGCGGTAGTCGACGATCGCCTGGGTCGTGGCGAGGATGTGGTTCTCGTTGAAGCTGCGCTTCAGGCTCGACCCGCGATGCCCGCTCGTGCCGAACACGACGCGCTGCGCAGGCACGTTCGTGTCGGGCGTGAGGTCGTAGTACGCGTTGATCACTTCGTCGATGTCGATGAGGTCGGATTCGACGGCGGGGGTTCCGGCACGGCTCATTCCCCCAGTCTGCCCGTTTCGGGCCGGTCGCGACACTGTGAAGTCGGGATGTGGCCCCGACTAGGCTGAGACGGTGAGTGATCGTGCCGAAGAACCCGCCCGCACCTACAGCTATCTGGGTCCGGCGGGCACCTTCACCGAGGCGGCGCTCGCACAGGTGCCCGAGGCCCGCGGACAGAACTGGCGCTCGGTGCGCAACGTCGGCGAGGCCCTCGACGACGTCGTGAGCGGGCGGTCGGATGCCGCGATGATCGCCATCGAGAACTCGGTCGACGGCGGCGTGTCGACCACGCAAGACGCCCTGGCGACCATGCCGGGTCTGCGCATCGTGGGCGAGTACCTCGTGCCGGTGCAGTTCGTGCTGGTCGGCAGGCCCGGATCGACCCTCGCCGATGCGTCCGTGATCGCCGCGCACCCGGTCGCGTACGCGCAGTGCCTCGTCTGGCTCGGCGAGAACCTGCCCGAGCACGCGCACGTGCCCTCGTCGAGCAACGTGACCGCCGCGCTCGACATGCTCGAGGGCGTGGGCGGGGCCGATGCGGCGATAGCTCCCCCGGGAATCCTCGAACACCACGACCTCGAGCTGCTGGCCGAGAACATCGGCGACAACCCGAAGGCGGTGACCCGCTTCGTGCTGGTCTCGCGCACGGTCGCGCCGCCGTCGCCCACCGGCGCCGACAAGACCTCGCTGATCGTCGAGTTGCCCGACGATCATCCCGGGGCCCTGCTCGACATGCTCGAGCAGTTCGCCACCCGCGGCATCAACCTGTCGCTGCTGGCCTCACGTCCGATCGGCGATGAGCTGGGCCGCTACCGCTTCGTGGTGGATGCCGACGGCCACGTCTTCGACGAGAGGATGGCCGACGCCCTGCTCGGGCTGCGGCGGTTCAGTCCGAAGGTCGTGTTCCTGGGCTCGTACCCGCGCGCCGACCACGCCATCGTGCGCTACCCGAGCCGCTACTCCGACGACGTGTTCGTCGAGGCGCGCGACTGGCTGCGCGGGTTGATCTCAGGCGAGCCGGGGGAGTAGGCGGGAGGCGGGGCTGGCCCTCGGCCCCGGCCGGTGGCCCTCGGCCGAGCCGAGGAAGAATGCCGAGGCGAGGGCCTTTTCGGGCGATTCGCTCCTCGCTTGGGCAGATCTCCTCGGCCGAGCCGAGGAGCGGGTGGATGCCGCGGGCCGAGCATCCGTTTGAGGCGCCGCACTCGCAATCAGAGTTGTGCAGCGAGGAACTCGACCACCGCATCGCGCACGCCTTCGGACGAGTGGGCGACGCCCGGCACGACGGTAACAGTGACGGGCACTCCCGCTGCCTCCAGCGATGCCGCGAGCGCTCCCGCTCGCTCGACCCGCGAAGCCCCCGCGCGCGCCTCCCGCGGATCTGCTGCAGCGGCCGCCAGCAGTGCACTGCCATCGTCATCGGCGCCCACGACGATCTGCGCGGCAACGTGGCCGAGCGCATCGAAGTCGAGCTCTGATCCGAAGACCGATGCGACGTCGCCGACACCATGCGGCCAGGATTCGTCATCCAGCAGTGTCACGCGTCCGGGTGCTCCGACCGACGCGGCTCGCACACGAGAGGGGTGCAG
>Ga0164242_10009799_pt1 | contig 10301 bp, 9 predicted proteins | sample OricomgcompostMG_FD_108783 | JGI IMG/M metagenome (GOLD analysis project Ga0164242, IMG submission 108783) | Miracle-Growth compost microbial communities from Emeryville, California, USA - Original compost - Miracle growth compost (MG) ... | reverse complement strand
GTCGCGCCGCTATCCCGGCCAGTTCTATGCCTTGCCGCAGGCGCCGCAGCAGTTCAAGCAGCTCATCATGGTGGCGGGCTTCGACCGCTATTTCCAGATCGCGCCCTGTTTCCGCGACGAGGACGGCCGCGCCGACCGCTCGCCGGGCGAGTTCTATCAGCTCGATCTGGAGATGAGCTTCGTCACCCAGGACGACGTCTTCGCCGCCGTCGCCCCGGTGCTGGCCGGCGTGTTCGAGGAATTCGGCGGCGGCAAGAAAGTGACGGCGCCCGACGCTTTCCCCCGTATTCCCTATGCCGAGGCGATGCTGAAATACGGCACCGACAAGCCCGACCTGCGCAACCCGATCGAGATCGTCGATGTGTCGGCGGTGTTCGGCCGCGACGATGTCGAATTCAAGGCCTTCAAGAACAAGACCGTGCGCGCCATTCCGGCGCCGGGCGCGGGGCCGCAGCCGCGCAGCTTCTTCGACAAGCTCAACGAATGGGCACGCGGCGAAGGCGCGGCGGGCCTGGGCTATATCCAGTTCGAAGACGAGGGCGGCGTCATCGCCGGCAAGGGCCCCATCGCCAAGTTCATCACCGGCGCCGCGCTGGCCGAACTGGTCAAGATCGCGGGCGTCAAGGCGGGCGACGCCCTGTTCTTCAGCGCCGACGCCAAACCCGACCGCGCCGCCAACCTGGCCGGCATGGCGCGCACCCGCATCGGCCGCGAACTGAACCTGATCGCGCAGGACGAATACAAATTCTGCTGGATCGTCGATTTCCCCATGTATGAATGGAACGAGGAGGAGAAGAAGATCGACTTCTCGCACAATCCCTTCTCCATGCCGCAGTTCGACCGCGACGCCTTTCTGGCGCTGTCGCCGAACGACAAGGACACCATCCTGGGCCTCAAGGCCTACCAGTACGATATCGTCTGCAACGGCTATGAGCTGTCGAGCGGCGCCATCCGCAACCACGACCCCGAGGTGATGCTCAAGGCCTTCGAGATCGCCGGTTATGCCCGCGCGGAAACCGAGGAAAAATTCGCCGGCATGCTCAATGCCTTCCGCCACGGCGCGCCGCCGCATGGCGGCACCGCGCCGGGCATCGACCGCATCGTCATGCTGCTGGCGGGCGAGGAGAATCTGCGCGAGGTCACCATGTTCCCCATGACCCAGCAGGCGCAGGACCTGCTGATGAACGCGCCCAGCCCGGCGTCATCCAAGCAGCTCAAGGAACTGCATCTGAAGGTGGTCTACCCGGAGAAGTAACCTCCGGTTGTGTCAGCGGATGCCAAGTCCGCACGGGCCGGTGACAACATTCCCGCACCGGCTGTCCGCGAAATTTCTGTTTGGTAATATATAGTTAGCTGCGTCATCATTAAAAAATGCCGCATGGATAGATCGTCGCGCCTTCGGTAAAGCCTACGCTTTCGTAAGCTTACCGTCAGCCCGGCATGACGCCAGAAACCCTTCACAACCAAGGCTTGGCGCTGGCGCAGCAGAACCGGCTGGCCGAGGCGCTGACCTTCCTGGACCGGGCGGCGCAGATGAAACCGGACTACGGCGAGGCGCATCACAATCGCGGCGTCATCCTGCAGCATCTGGGCCGGACGCAAGAGGCGCTCGCCTGCTACGACCGCGCGCTGAAGAACCGGCCGAACGATCCCGGCACCCATTACAATCGCGGCAACGCGCTCTTGCAGTTGCGGCGCATCGAGGATGCCGCCGCCAGCTTCGCGCGGGCGTTGCAACTGGCGCCGAACAATGTCGAGGCGTTGATGAACCGGGGCTACGCCCTGATGCTGCTCGAGCGGCCGGCCGAGGCGCTGCCGCAGTATGAGAAGGTGCTGCAACTCAAGCCGGGCCATGGCGAGGCGCATGGCAACCGTGGCCGGGCCCTGGCGAAGCTGAACCGGCTGGATGCGGCGCTCGCCAGCTATGACACCGCCCTGCGCCTGAAGCCGGACGATGCCGCCATCCACAACGACCGCGGCCAGGTGCTGATGAGCCTCGATCGCCCCGGCGAGGCGATCGCGAGTTTCGAGCGCGCCCTGAAATGCAATCCCGGTTACGCGCACGCCTGGTTCAATCGCGGCCTGGCGCAGGTCAAACTGCGGCAGGTCGAGGATGCCATCGCCAGCTTCGAACGGGCGGCGCGGCTCCGGCCCGACAATCTCGCGGCACTGGCGCAGAAATCCTACCATCAGGCCAGGATCTGCGACTGGACGGCCAGGGCCCGTGACGCCGAACTGTTGCACCGCGGCGCGCGGATGGATGGCGCCGAGCCCTTCCTGGCGCTGGCCCTGGACGACGATCCCGCCGGCCAGTGCGAGCGCGCACGCAAATGGGCGGCGCAATATCGCGCCGCGCCGGTTCCCGTCGCCAAAGCTGCGCGGCCGCAAAAGCTGCGTGTGGGCTATTTTTCGGCCGATTTCCGCAACCATGCCATGATGCATCTGATGGCGGGCCTGTTCGAGCGCCATGACCGGAACCGCTTCGAGGTGCATCTGTTCGCGTTCGGCGAGGCGACGCAGGACGAGATGCGCCGGCGCGCCATGGCCGCCGCCGACCGGTTCCATGAGGTCGGCATGCTGGGCGATGGCGATATCGTGGCGCTGGCGCGGGCCGAGGGCATCGATATCGCGGTCGATCTGATGGGCTATACCAAGGGCTGCCGCACCGAAATCTTCGCCGGCCGCGCCGCGCCCATCCAGGTCAGCCATCTCGGCTATCCCGGCACCCTGGGCGCGCCCTTCATCGACTATGTCATGGCCGACAAAAGGGTGGTGCCGGACGCGGACCGGCGCTTCTATACCGAGACGGTGATCCATCTGCCGCACAGCTATTTTCCGACGGACGACCGCCGCGCCATCGCCGAACGTGTATTCACGCGCGCGGAAATGGGATTGCCCAAGCAGGGCTTCGTCTTTTGCTGCTTCAACAACAACTACAAGATTTCGCCGGCGGAGTTCGACATCTGGATGCGGCTACTGGGCCAGGTCGAAGGCAGCGTGTTGTGGCTGTTGAAAGACAACGACCTGGCTGCCGCCAACCTGGCCCGCGCGGCGCAGGCGCGGGGCATCGATCCCGGCCGCCTGGTCTTCGCCGGACGCATGCCGCATGCCGAGCATCTGGCGCGTCACCGCTGCGCCGATCTCTTTCTCGATACCTTCAATTACAATGCCCATACCACGGCGGTCGATGCGCTATGGACCGGCGTGCCCCTGGTCACGAGACCCGGCCGCAGCTTTGCCTCACGCGTCGCCGCCAGTCTGCTGCATGCCATCGAAATGCCGGAACTGGTCTGCGAGACGGCCGAAGCCTATGAGCATCTCGCCCTTGCGCTGGCCACCGATCCCGCCCGGCTTGCCGCCGCCAAGGCCAGGCTGGCCGCGAAGCGGCTGACGGCACCGCTTTTCGACACCGCACAATTCACCCGCGATGTCGAGCAGGCTTATGACGCGATGGCGGCCCGCCATTTCACGGGGTCGGCCGCTGCTTGAGGCGCTTATCTGACTTCGACCAGTTCGATGGCCTCATGGCTGGGGCCCTCGATCATGGCGGCGCGGGTGTCGCCCAGCCTGTGGGGCTGCTCCAGGAAGGTGACGTTTTCCGCTTTCAGCTTGGCGACCCAGGCATCGAGGTCGGTGACGGCCAGCCCGACATGGTCGATCAAATGCCCGCGCGTGGGCGCCAGCGGCTTCGTCCCCTGGTTGGGATACCAGTTCATCGCCACGCCGCTGAAGCTGACGCCGCCGGTGGGGCTGCGATAGGTGCCGTTGCGGGTCAGGGAAGGCCATGACGGTTCTTCCGCACGCTTCACCTTGCAATTCTGCGGGGTCGGCGGCGGCGCGTTGCCGCCACGTCCGCGCCGCGGCGTCGCTTCCAGGTGCATCTCGTACCAGAGCTGCGCGCAGACCGGATCGTCCTGCCACATATGGACATGATCGACCCGCTCCGGCCGGTTGCCGGTATATTCGATGATCGCGCCGTCTGGCCCGAGAATATAGCCATTGCCGCCCCGCCGGCTGGGCTGGAGATTCTGCGCCTTCGCTTCCGCCAGTTGTGCCCGGGTGCGGCCGGGAACGCCGGGCGGGTAGGGATATGTATCGCTGCTGATGCCGACGAAATCGCCCTGTTCGTCGGTATAGAAAGGCGCCAGGATGTTCTGGGCGCGAAAGCCCTCCATGCTCTTGCGCGAGTCCGCCACGTTCCAGCCGAAATGCCAGTAAGCGGTGGTGTTGGGATCGGCGTCCGGGGGCCGCGCCACCTTGTGGAAGACGATCAGGACATTGTCGGGCGACGCCAGCGCGGGCATGCCTTCCCAGGTCGTGCGCGCGGTCGATGGAAATTCCCGGGCATAGAAGGCGATGGCCGCGTCGGGATCGGTGCTGTTGAGTTGCAGGTGATGGAATTTTGGCGGCGGCAGTGGCGCCTGGGCGCCGGCCGGCGCGACAGGCAACGCGGCCAGAACGCAAACGCCCAGCCATCCGCGTTTCGCCATTCGCCTCATCCCGCGCGCATTGCGCCGCAAGGCTAGCAGGATTCCCGCGAGCGCTCCAACATGGGCGCATCGGACGCGGACGGCGCGTTTTCATGCATCCGGGCGCGGCTTGCCGCTTGCGCCGCCTGTGTTAGCCTTGCGGCCGCCGACAGGCCCGCCAAACCGACAGGGCCGGCAAGGGGGGACGCAATGCGCAAGGCCATGATTGCCGCCGCCTGCCTGATATTGCTGGGGCAGGCTTCTTCCTCGGCACAGCCCTCGCCAAGCCTGGTCCTGAACCGGAATATCGTCATCGTCGAGCGGCCCGACGCGCCCGGTCCGGTGAAACTGGCGGTCGAGGATCTGCGGAACGATTTCGAGAAAGTGCTGGGTGCCAAGCCTGGCGTCGTCACCCAGGCGAACCGCATCGCGGTGGAGATCGCCGGTCCTACCGGCGGGCCGGCCGAAAGCTTCGCCATCGCCGTGCGCGGCAACCATGTGGTGCTGTCGGGCGCCGACATGCGCGGGACGATGTATGCCATCTACCAGTTCAGCCAGGAATGGCTGGGCATCGATCCCATGTATTATTGGACCGACAAGCAGCCGGCGAAGCGCGCCGCCATCGTCCTTCCCGCCACGCTGAACCACGCCTATCCGGCGCCGCTGTTCAAGTATCGCGGCTTTTTCATCAATGACGAGGACCAGCTCACCGGCTGGGCCAATGGCGAGGCCAGCGGCGACCATTCCGGCATTTCCAAAGCCGTGATGGACAAGATTTTCGAGACCATCCTGCGCCTGAAAGGCAACATGGTGGTGCCTTCGACCTGGGCCTTTCCCACCGATCCGCAAATGAAATGGGTGGGGCTGCGCGGCCTGATCCTCAACCAGCATCACGCCATTCCCGTGGGGATGAATGTGGCGCGCTGGCCGGACGGCGTGCCTTACAATTACACCAAGAATCCGGAGATATTGGAGAAAGCCTGGACCGACGCGGTCCATTCCTATGACCCGCACCAGGAAATCCTCTGGTCGGTGGGGTTGCGCGGGCTTTCCGATGTTTCCTATGCCGCCATGGACCCCAGCGTGGTCGGTAACGACAAGGCGCAGGGCGCGCTGATCTCAAAGGCCATCGCCGCGCAGATGCGGATCGTGCGCGCCTGGCAGCCCGATGCCCGGTTCGTCACCGATCTGTGGCAGGAAGGGGCCCGGCTGATGGCGGCGGGCTATCTCAACATCCCGCCGGAAGTGGGCACGGTCTGGGCCGATACCGGCTATGGCATCGAGCAGGACAAGGGCGCCGTCGCCAAGGGGCAGGGCATGTACTACCACGATGCCATGCTCAACGGCCGCGCCAACCAATTGTCGGAAATGGTGCCGGTGGCGCGCATCCATGCCGAGATGGGCCGTTTCATCAAGGCCGGGGCCACCAACTACATCCTGCTCAACACCTCCGACCTGCGCGCCATGGCGATGACGGCGAAAGCCGTGATGGACACGGCCTGGGACGGCGTGCGCAGCGACGGCGACACCGGCTATTACAAGGAATGGGCGGCACGCGAATATGGGCCCAAGACCGCCGATGCGGTGGCGGCGCTGTATCGCGCCTATTTCGCCGCCATCCCCAAGCTGGCGAATGGCGACGATTATGGCGACCAGCTTTATCACACCGAGGCGCGGCAGATGCTGCTGGCGCTGATGGTGGACGCGCCCTATTTCGCGCTGCCGGGGCAGGCGCCGAAGTGGAGCGCGGTGCGAAACCTGGGCCTGCCCCGCCCAGATGGCCGGCCGGTTTTCGGCATGGGGCCGGCCTATGCCACCGACACCGCCACCCGCGAGTTGAAGGTCTGCGGCGAACAGGTGGCCAAATGGGATGCGGTGTGGAAGGCGGCGCTGGCGGCCGAGCCGCTGGTGGCGCCGGAGCGGCGCGCCTATTACACCTACGCCGTCAAGACCGGCATCGCCATGAACCGCAACGGCAACCATATGCTGTTCCTGCTCTCGCGCGCCGTGCTGGCCGCCAAGGCGGGCGACAAGACGCGCGCGAAAGCCGATGCCCAGGCGGCGCTGGCCGACATCGCCCAGATCAAGGCGCTGGAGAAACAGTCGGAATATGGCAAGTGGAAGAACTGGTATCGCGGCGAATGGCTGGTGGGGATCGACGAAACCCGCGCCATGATCGGCGACTTCATCGCCTGGCTGGACGATCCCCTGAAGACGCCGTATCCGGTGATCGGCAGCGGCTGGCTGGGCTACTACCACATCATGCACTATGAGGGCATGAAGGAGACGGACGTAAAGTAAGGCCTCAGCGCCGTTTCAGCACCGCCGCCAGCACCACGGCCTGGTTGATCTTGGGGTCCTTGGCGCCATAGAGCAGGGTGAGCTTGCCCTTGACGGCGCGCAGGTCCTGCAACGCGGGATTGCCTTTCAGTTCGGCGCGATAGCGTGTGCGGAATTCCGCGAAGCGCTCCGGCTTATGGCCGAACCATTTGCGCAAAGCGGGCGAGGGCGCGACCTCCTTGTTCCAGCCGTCCAGCGCCGCCTTGCGCTTGGACAGACCGCGCGGCCACAGCCGGTCGACCAGGATGCGGGTCCCGTCGGTTTCGGCGGGCTTGTCATAGACGCGCTTGATGACGACGCTGCGCATAGGGGGATAATGCCCCAGCGGGGCGCTCAGTTCAATTTTTCGCTCAGGCCCGCGATGCTGTCCTGGATCAGGCGGGAGGCCTTGGCGGCGTCCATGCGGGCGGCGATCAGCTTTTCGGCGCCGGCCACGGCGGCGTCGGCGGCCAGGCCGCGAATTTCATTCAGGGCGGCGGCCTCCGCCTGGGCGATCTTGTCCTGGGCGGCCCTGGCGCGGCGTTCGATCTGGGCCTTGAGGGCGGCGCGGGAATCGCCGGCGAAGCGGGCGGCTTCCGCTTCGGCCTCGCGCAGAATGGCGGCGGCTTCCGCTTCGGCGCCGGCGGCCTTCTTCTGGTATTCGGCCAGCAAGGCGGCGGCTTCGGCCGACAGGCGCCGGGCTTCCTCCAGCTCGGCGGCGATGGCGGCGGCGCGCTGGTCCAGCATCCTGGCGACCATGGCCGGCACGCCCTTCCACAGCAGCAGCGCCAGCACCAGGACGAAACCGACCAGGACCCAGAACTCGGGATTGTCGAGGTGGAACATTTCCATGGCTAGCCTCCCACGGCCCCGTTTCCGACAGCGGCGTCGGCTTCCTCCGCGCCCACCGTCTCGCCCGTCAGGCGGGCGACGATGGCGATGGCGGCGTCGCGGGCGCTGCCCGCGATATGCGCCTTGGCGGCGGCGCGGGTGGCGGCGATGCGGGCGTCGGCATCCGCCGTCGCCGCGGCCGCCAGGGCTTCGGCCTTGGCCTTTTCCGCGGCGATCTCGGCGTTGATTTTCTGGCGGGTCTCCTCCGCCAGTGCCTGCGACCGGGCCCGGGCCGCGGCCAGCGCACGGTCGTAATCCGCCGAGGCGGCATCGGCGTCGGCACGGGCCTGGCTCGCCGCCGCGATGGCGCTGTTGATGGCACCGCGCCGCAGCGAGATGGCGCTCTTGATGCGCGGCCCCGACACTTTCCACAGCACCAGGAACAGCAGAGCGAACGTCACCGCCAGCCAGAAGAACTGGCTGGGATAGGTGGTCTGGTCGAATGGCGGAAAAGCACTCCCCGCCTCATGGCGGGGGGCTTGCGTCATTGCGGTGGTGACGGGCTCGGCCATTGCCGCTTAGAACGCGAACAGGATCAGGAGGGCGATGACCAGGCCGAACAGGCCGGTGGCCTCGCAAAGGGCGAAGCCCAGCAGCAGGTTGGTGGTCTGGCTGGCGGCGGCGCCCGGATTGCGCAGCGCGCCGGCGAGATAGCTGCCGAAGACATTGCCGATGCCGATACCGGCGCCGACGAGGCCGACGCAGGCAATGCCGGCACCGATCAGTTTCGCGGCTGCAACTTCCATGGTTCAGTTCCTTCTTTGGTTCAGTGATGATCGTGGAGGTGGAGGGCTTCGTTGAGATAGATGCAGGTGAGGATGGCGAAGACATAGGCCTGCAGGAAAGCCACCAGCAGTTCCAGCAGCAGGATGGCGATGATCAGCAGCATCGGCCCCAGCGACAGCACCGAGAGGATGCCGCCCGCCGCGCCCAGCGCGACGACGAAGCCGCCGAACACCGCCAGCATGGTATGGCCCGCCAGCATGTTGGCGAACAGACGGACCGAGAGCGAAAGCGGCCGGGTGAAGAAGGAAATCACCTCGATCGGCACCAGCAGCAGCAGCAGGCCGAACGGGGCTTTGGGAACGAAAAGGCGCAGGAAGCCGAGGCCATGCTTGACGAAGCCGGTCACGATCACGGTGAGGATGACCAGAAGCGCCAGCGCCAGAGTGACGGCGATCTGGCTGGTGACGGTGAAGCTGCCGGGGATCATGCCGAAGAAGTTGCAGCACAGCACGAACATGAAGATCGTGAAGACGAAGGGGAAGAAGCGCAGCCCGTCCTCGCCCGTCGCCGAATGGATCATGTTGCCGACGAATTCATAGGACAGTTCGGCCATCGACTGGGCGCGGCTGGGCACCAGCGCACCCGGCTTCACCGCCAGCGTCAGGAACAGCGACGAGGCGATGACCACGATGATCATCAGCAGCGCCTGGTTGGTGAAATAGATCGGATGGCCGCCCAGCGCGAAAAGCGGCTCGGCGATGAGCGGCTTGACGGCGAACTGCTCCATCGGGTTCAGATTCACGAACCATTCTCCTCATCGGACCGCGCCTGTGCGGCGGCGATCTGCGCGTTGATCTCGCGGGCGGCGCGCACCACATTCAGGATGCCTGCGGCGGCGCCGAGCACGACAAATACAATCATGAAGACCGGGAAGGTCCGGAGGACGAACCGGCCCAGCAGCCAGTCGATTCCCCACCCCAGGCCGCCTCCCACGATCAGCGCCGCCACCAGTTCGGTGGCGAAGCGTCCCGCGATCCCCGCCTGGCTGGGCGGCGGCCTTTTGGGCGCCTGCCGTGCCTGAAGCTGGTCGAGCCGCTGCCCAAGGTCGCGCAACCGGCCGGGATCGGGAGCCATGAGAACCGCCTCGAACGCCGAAAAATCGCTGCAAAACTGGGCCTTCGCGGCTCGAAGGCGGGCGGACCTTATGTGCGGTGCGGGAGGGTGTCAAGAAAGACAGATTGCTTGCAAAGCTTTGAATATGAACAAAAAAGACGGACGCTGCCATTTCGCCGCGCCCGTCTTTCCTGTTCCGATGCGAATCTGCCCGCTCGCAAGGCTCGCGGCGTTCGCGGGTCCGCTGGACCTGCTCACGCGCTATCGCGCGCCGCCGCTCACTCAGCCGCGATTTTCTCGGCATCGGCCAGGCTGACCGAAACCAGTTGGGAGACGCCGCGCTCGGCCATGGTGACGCCGAACAGCCGGTCCATCCGGCTCATGGTCAGGGCGTGGTGGGTGATGACCAGGAAGCGGGTGCCCGAGGTTTCCACCATCTGCGACAGCATCTTGCAGAAGCGCTCGACATTGGCGTCGTCCAGCGGCGCGTCCACTTCGTCCAGCACGCAGACCGGGGCCGGGTTCACCAGGAAGACGGCGAAGATCAGCGACATGGCGGTCAGCGCCTGCTCGCCGCCCGAGAGCAGCGCCAGCGATTGCAGCCGCTTGCCCGGCGGACGGGCGAAGATTTCCAGCCCCGCTTCCAGCGGATCTTCCGATTCCGTGAAGGTGAGCTTGGCTTCGCCGCCCTCGAACAGCCTGGTGAAAAGGCTCTGGAAGTTGGCGTTGACCTTCTCGAAGGATTCCAGAAGCCGCTCGCGCCCTTCCTTGTTGAGGCTGGCG
>Ga0164242_10009798_pt1 | contig 10302 bp, 8 predicted proteins | sample OricomgcompostMG_FD_108783 | JGI IMG/M metagenome (GOLD analysis project Ga0164242, IMG submission 108783) | Miracle-Growth compost microbial communities from Emeryville, California, USA - Original compost - Miracle growth compost (MG) ... | reverse complement strand
GCTCTTCGCCTTGGTGACGCGCGCCTTGTCGCCCATCGGCAGCACGTTGAACGCGACGATCGCCGCGAGCAGGCCGATGATGACGATCACCACCATCAGCTCGACGAGGGTGAAGCCGTCTTCGTCGCTTTGGCGGAACCGTCTTGCGTCATCCCCGCGAAAGCGGGGGGCCATCTCGTAAAGGACGGTCTTGGCGCCGCAGTCCGGGGACGGGTCCCCGCTTTCGCGGGGATGGCGGCTGGAGAAATGCTTCATGTAAACCTCATTGTCCGGCCAGCGTCTCGAGCTGGAGGATGGGGAGCAGGATCGATAGCACGATCGTCGCGACGACACCGCCCATCACGACGATGATCAGCGGCTCGAGCAGCGACAGCGCGGTGGCGGTGAAGCGGTCGAACTCGCGCTCCAGATAGTCTGCAGCGCGTTCGAGCATCTCGTCGAGCCGGCCCGACGCCTCGCCCGATGCGGCGAGATAGACCAGCAGCGGCGGGAACACCTCGCTGCGCCGCATCGCTGCCGACAGGCTGCCGCCGCCGCGGATCGATTCGACGATCTCGTCGGTGGCGAGCTTGAGCCGCGTGTTCTTGATCGTGCCGACGGTGAGCGCCAGCCCTTCGAGCAGCGGCAGCCGGCTCGCCACCATCGTCGAGAGCGTGCGTGCCATACGCGCGGCGTGGAGATCGCGCAGCAGCCGACCGAGCAGCGGCAGCCGCAGCAGCCAGCTATCGAACGCCAGCCTGATGCGCTGCTCCCGAAGCGCGCGCCAGGCGAGGCCCGCGATCGCCGCGACGATCAGGATCAGCAGCCACCAGTAATGCGCGAGGAAGTAGGAGATGCCCATCACGACGCGGGTGAGCAGCGGCAACGTCTGCCCGACGGTATCGAATTGCTGCACCACCTGCGGCACGACGAAGATCATCAGCGCGGCAACGACGCCCATCGCCACCAGCGCGAGCACCGCGGGATAGGCCATCGTCGTTTGCAGTTTGCCCCTGATCTCCGCCTGGCGTTCGAGCAGCGCCGACAGCCGATCGAGGATCGTCGGCAACGTCCCCGAGCTTTCGCCCGCCGAGACCATCGCGCGATAGAGCGGCGGGAAGCTCCGCGCCTCGCGTCCCATCGCCTCCGACAGCCGCCGCCCCTCGACAACGCCGGCGTGGACGGTCGAGACGATCGCGCGCACCTGCTCCTGCTCGGTCTGCCGCGTGATCGTGCGCAGCGATTCCTCGAGCGGGCTGACGCGGTTGAGCGTAGCGAGCTGCCGCGTGAACAGCGTGAGTTGCTTGCCCGTCATCCGCCGCCGCGTCAGGCTGGGCAGCGACAGCAGCGCCTTGCCCCTGGGCGGCGGCCCGGCGCCCGGCTCGACACGCACGACATAGAGCCGCCGCGCATCGAGCTTGGCGCGCGCCTCGTCGAGCGAGGTGGCGGCGATATGACCCTGCCGCTCGTTGCCGCGGGTATCGATCGCGAGGAAGTCGAAGTCAGCCACGGGCCTTCCCCACAACCGTTCGTTTCGAGCGAAGTCGAGAAGCCCCGCCGAGCGGAGCCGAGGCATTCTCGCTCCGCTCGAAAATGTGTCTCGACTGCGCCCGACACGAACGGAAGGAGGCGATGCTAGACATCGACCTCGGCCATGTCGCTGCGCGAGACGCGCACCGCTTCCTCGGGCGTGGTCAGGCCGTCGCGGACCAGTTGCCGCGCTGCAATCGCCAGGCTGTCGGCATGGGCGAAGGCGTGGCGGGCGATCACGTCCTCGTCGGCGCCGTCGTTGATCAGGCGGCGGATCGTCTCGTCGATGCGGATCGCCTCGAACACGCCGATCCGGCCCCTGAAGCCGGTGCCGTTGCATTGCGGGCAGCCGAGCGGCTCGTAGACGATCGTCCCCGGCGCGATGCCGAGCAGCGCCGCCACCGAGGTTGATGCTGGCTCGGCCCGCCGGCACTCGGGGCAGAGCCGCCGCACCAGCCGCTGCGCGATCACTGCGCGCAGCGTCGAGGCGAGCAGGAACGGCTCGACCTTCATGTCGCGCATCCGGGTGATCGCGCCGATCGCATCGTTGGTATGGACGGTCGACAGCACCAGATGGCCGGTCAGCGAGGCCTGCACCGCGATCTCGGCGGTCTCGCGGTCGCGAATCTCGCCGACCATCACCACGTCGGGGTCCTGGCGCAGGATCGCGCGCAAGCCCGCCGCGAAGGTCAGCCCCACCTTGGGATTGACCTGCGTTTGCCCGACGCCCTCGACCGCGTACTCCACCGGGTCTTCGACCGTCAGGATATTGCGGCTGCCGTCGTTCAAGAGGCGCAGCGCCGCGTAAAGCGTCGTCGTCTTGCCTGAGCCGGTCGGGCCGGTGACGAGGACGATGCCGTTGGGCTCGGCGATCGCGCTGCGGACGACGCGGTCGGCCCTGGGCGGCATCCCTAGCTCGGCAAGCTCGATCCCAGCATTCTCCTTGTCGAGGATACGCAACACGACTCGCTCGCCCGCGCGGCTCGGCAGCGTCGAGACGCGCACGTCGAGCAGCTTGCCGCCCAGCGTCAGGCCGATGCGGCCGTCCTGCGGCACGCGCCGCTCGGCGATGTCGAGCCGCGCCATCACCTTGATCCGGCTGACCACCACCGGCGCGACATGCGGCGGCATCCGCAAGGTCTCACGCAGCACGCCGTCGATCCGCATCCGGATGACGAGGCCAGTCTCGTAGGGCTCGATATGGATATCAGAGACGCCATTACGCGCCGCATCGGCGATGATGCCGTTGATGAGACGGATCGCCGGCGCGTCGTCGGCGGAGTCCAGCAGGTCCTCGGCGGTCGGCAGGTCGGTCGCCAGGAGATCGAGGTCACCGTCGAGGCCGAGATTGCCTGCCGCCATCGCCGCCGCCTGGCCGTCCATCGCGTAGCGGTCGGAGAGCAGCTTGTCGAACGCCTCGGGCGTCACGAACGCCACGTCGAACGGCCGCCCGACATGGCGCCGCACCTCCAGCAGCACCTTGGGATCGCCGCCTTCGCGCATCGCCACCGTCAGGTGCTCGCCTTCGCCGTCGAGCACCACGCCGAAGCGGCGCGCGAAGGGATAGGGCAGCGGCAGCGGCGGCTCGGGCACGGCCGGCGACTCGGGCAGGCCGACGGGCACTTCCCCCGCCTCCGCCAGATCGGCACGCCGAATTTTCACCGATCAACTCCCTTGGTCGGCTTGATCACCTCGGTCGAGCTCTTGACCGTCGGCACCATGATCTGGGGATCGTTGATGTTGCCGGGCTCGGGTGCCGGCGGCAGAGGCGGCGACGCGCCCATATAATCGCGGACGAGCTGGTCGATCGTCGGCTCCTCATCGGGGTTCATCCCGCCCTGCTGCGCGCGCAGATAGCCGTAGCGCCGCTCGGCGACGATCCGCGCATCGTCGGCGGTCTTGAGGATCGTCGGCCGGATGAAGATCATCAGGTTGGTCTTCTCATGGCTGCGCGACTTGGATTTGAAAAGATTGCCCAGCACCGGGATGTCGCTGAGGAACGGGATTCGCTCGATCGTCCGCCGCTCGTTGTCGTCGAGCAGGCCGCCGATCACCGCGATCTGGCCGTCGTCGACCGTCAGCGTCGTCTGCACTTCGCGCTTGTTGAGGATCAGCTCGCTGTTGTCGCTCGATACCGGGCCGGCGATCGAGCTGACCTGCTGATGGAGGAACAGCTTGATCGTGCCGCTGGAATTGATCTGCGGCTTGACGTCGAGCTGGATGCCGACGTTCTCGCGCTGGATCGTCTGGAAGGCGTTGTTGAAATCGGCCGACAGCGCCTTGCCGGTGGTGATCGGAATTTCCTGGCCGACCAGGATGTGCGCCGGATTGTTATCCAGCGTAACCAGCGAGGGCGCCTGCAGCAGGTTGGATTGCGTGTCGCTTTTCACTGCGTTGATGATGCCGCCCAGGATGGTGTCGCCGATCTGGCCGCCGCCGCCGAACAGCCCGCCGGTGGTGCCGAGCAGCGAGCTGACCGCCGATTGCGCAAGCTGGTCGCTGACCGTCGTGTCCTGGCTGGTGACGATCTGGCCACCGTCGCCCACCGTCGTCGTCGTGCCGGCGAGCTTCTGCGCGCCGATCGCGCCGGCGATCGTCAGCAGGCTGGGCGCCGAGGTCGAATAGTTGCTCGCCGCGAAGGCGCCGCCGCTCAGGCTGCCGAGCAGGAACTGCACGCCCAGCTTCTTGGCCGCGGTATCGGAGACTTCGGCGACCACCGCCTCGACCAGCACCTGCTGGCGGCGCGTATCGAGCTGCCGGATCACGTCGGCAAGCTGGCGCTGCACCTCGGGCGGCGCGGCGATGACGATCGCATTGGCGCCGGCGAAGCGCGTGACGACCGCTGCGGTACGCCCGCCCTGGCCGACGATCGCCGGCTTGGCCGGGGCGTTGCCTTGCGTCTGGGCCGTGGCAGGCGTCGGGCTCGGGGTCGGCGCATTCTGCGTCGTGTTGGTCGTGGTGCCGTTGCCCGAGCTGTTTGCGTTCAGGAAATCGGACGAGCCGATCTGCTGATTGTCCTCGGTCGGCTCGGTCGGCTGCTCGCCGACGAGTTGCTGCAATACAGGCAGTAGCTGCGCCGCATCGGCGTTCTCGAGGAACACGACGCGGATTTGCGTGCCCTGCTCGGCCTTCTGGTCGAGCTGCTCGGCGACATCGGCGAGCCGCGCCACCGCAGAGGGATCACCGCGCAGAACAATTGAGTTGGCGCTGTCGACCGACACCACCGAGACATTGCTGCCGGCGTTGGCGCCGCCCTGCCCGCCGCTGCCGCCGGCGAGGCCCTGCAACGCTTGCGCAATCTCGTGCGCGCCGGCGTTCTTCAACGTGATCACCCGCATCGAGGCATTGTCGGCGTCGATCCGCGCCAGCACCTGGCGAATGCGGCGGACGTTATCGGCAAAGTCGACGATCACCAGCGCGTTGTCGGCATTGTTGGCGGTGACAGAACCTTGCGGGCTGACCAACGGTTTCACCGTGTCGAGCGCCGATGCGGCATCGATCCGCCGCAACCGCACGATATCGGTGATGAAGCTATCGCGCGATGCCGCGCGCGGGCCGACCGGGGTCGGCTGCGAAGCGGCGTTGTCGGTCGGCTGGATGCGGAAGGCACCGTTTGCGGTCGGCACCGCGACGAGGCCGTTGGCGCGCAGCGTCGACAGGAATATCTCGAAATATTGCGATTTCGACAGCGGATGATCGGTCACCACCGTCACCTTGCCGTTGACCCGGCTATCGATGATGAAAGTGCGCCCGGTCGCCTTGGCGGCGTCGGCGATGAACGCGCGAATATCGGCATCCCGCACGTTGAGAGAGAGCTGCGCGAAGGCCGGCGCGGCGAGCGCCAGCGCCAGCGCCGGAACCAGAGCAAATGTCTTCATGAACCCGTCACGTTGATGCCGATAGGAATGGTGGAGCCGCCGCGCTCGATGGTCAGCGACAGGATGCCGCCCTTCTTGAGCCTGGCGGCGGTATTGGCGATGTCCTCAGGCCCGGTGACCGGCTTGCCCATCACCTCGGTGACGACATCGCCCTGCTGCAGCCCAGCCTTTGCGAATACCGAGCCGTTGCCGTTGGGCCGCACCACCAGCCCGCTGACCTTGCCCTTGTCGATCCGCGGGATGAAGCCGATGCCGGCCCTGAGATCGGCGAAGCTCAGCCCGCGCGAATTGAGGTCGGCGAGCGTCAGGCGCGGCGCGCCGGTGGTCGCGGGTGCGCCCGGTGGCAGGGGCGGCTCGGCCGCGGCAACGGGCTTCGACTGGTCGATATAAAGATCCTCGATCGTTCCGCCGTGATCGATCGAGACATGGTCGAAGGCCACCGATTTCAGCGTCGCGCCGGGCATGATCTCGTCACCCACCGCATAACTGCTCTGCGTGCCGTCGGGCGTAGCGATGATCGCCGAGCCGCCGCCGGTCGCTTCGTCGACACGGATGCCGTAGAGCGTGAGCTGCAGCGACGTGACCGCCGCCGGCTTGCTCGATGCCTCCAGCCGGAAAAATGGATCGACGTTGCGCAGCACGTCGCCCGGCGTGCCGGCGATGCCAGGCTGCGCCGGCCGCCAGTCGCCGAGCGGGCCGACCGGCGTCACGATCACCCACACCAGCCGCGCACATTGCACCGCGAGGATCGCCAGCAACAGCAGTTCCCCGGCCGAATAGAGGTTGGTCCGCGGGAAACGGCGCAACAGGGTGCGCGCACGGGCGCTCAACTCCAGTCGCATCTATTGCCCATTCCCACTCGCCGCGCTGCTCCGCGGCCCCTGTTACAGCGACAGCACGATCGTGTGAAACTTTTTAGACGCCGGTCGGTAGTTCTGCCGGGTCTGGCGCGGCGGATCGGCTTTTGGCACGATGCGGCCATGGCCAGCACCTCACCCCAAGCGATCCCGAATCTGGGCTCGGGCCATCCTTCCGAGCCGGTGATCGAGCACATCCTGTCGCATCCTGGCGTGCAGAAGGTGCCGAGCGCCAAGCTGACGCTGTTCCTCAAACGCGATTTCCTCGATGCGGCGCTGTGCGCCGCGGTGATGGAGCGAATCGACGCCAACCGGCGTCCCTCGACAGTGTCCGACTATAATGGCGACGCCGCCTTTCGCACCAGCGAGACATGCGACCTTTCCGCCGCCGATCCGATCGTCGCCGCAGTCGAGCAACGGATCACCGCATTCACCGGCCTCGACCCAGCGCATGGCGAGCCGATCCAGGGCCAGCGCTACGCCGCCGGACAGGAATTCAAGGCGCATACGGATTACTTCGATCCGCAGGGCGAGGACTTCGCCCGCTATTGCTCGATCGCCGGCAACCGCACCTGGACGGTGATGATCTACCTGAACGAGCCCGAAGCCGGCGGGGCGACTCGCTTCAAGGCGGTCGACAAGATCGTCCAGCCGGAGACCGGCAAGCTGCTCGCCTGGAACAATCGCCGACCCGACGGCAGTCCCAACCCGGCGACCATCCACCACGGCATGAAGGTGCGCGCGGGGACGAAATATGTCATCACCAAATGGTTTCGCGAGCGGCCCTGGGGGTGAATTCGGACGACATGACGTTGTAACAGCGAGCGATCAGGTTCAGGCTCACCGACGATTCGACGACCGATGGAGCCGCCATGCCTGATTTCGTTCGCCGCGATATCCTGCAGATCGCCTCGGCGGCCTCGGCGTTATCGGCGCTGGGCCCGCTGACCGGCACCGCGCTCGCCCAGTCCCCCACAGGTTCATTGCGCGATATCGACCATTTCATCATCCTGATGAAGGAAAACCGATCGTTCGATCATTATTTCGGCACGCTCGCCGGGGTGCGCGGTTATGATGATCCGCGTGCGGTGCGGGCGGACGGCAGCTCGATCTTCCGCCAGCGCGACGTGGTCAATCCCGACGGTCACGTCCTGCCGTTCCGTCTCGACACGACAACAACGAGCGCGCAGCAACTCCACGATCTCAGCCACAGCTGGGAGGCGCAGCACATCGCCTGGAACCAGGGCGCGATGGACGATTGGGTCGCGGTTCACCGCGGCGCCGACGGCACCAAGGCGGGCGCGCTGACGATGGGCTATCATGCCCGCGCCGACATCCCCTTCTATTACGCGCTCGCCGATGCCTTCACGATCTGCGACGGTTATCATTGCTCGGTGATGGGGCCGACGCACCCCAACCGCTATTACCTGATGACCGCGACGATCGATCCGGAAGGCAAGCATGGCGGCCCGGCGATCGACAACAGCGGCAGGCATTATTCGTGGGAAACCTATCCCGAACGGCTCGACCGCGCCGGCATTTCATGGCGGATCTATCACGATGTCGATGATTACGGCTGCAACGTCTGCGCCTATTTCACCCAGTTCCAGAACGCGCCCAAGACCTCGTCGCTATGGGATAATGCGATGCGCAACCGCCCGCTCGATGAGCTGCTGAGCGACATCCGCACCGGCAACATCCCGCAGGTCACCTGGATCGTCCCGCCCTCGACGCTGAGCGAGCATCCCGATTACCTGCCCGCCGCCGGCGAGAACCATACGCATCAGGTGCTGAAGGCGCTGTGGTCCAATCCCGGGCTGTGGACGAAGACCGCGCTGATCCTCAACTACGACGAGAACGACGGCCAGTTCGATCACGTCGCACCGCCGACGCCGGAGTCAGGCGCCGCGAAGGAATACATCAATGGTGAGCCGATCGGCCTCGGCTTCCGGGTGCCATGCCTTGTCATCTCGCCGTTCAGCCGCGGCAATTATGTCTGCGGCACGACCTTCGACCATACCTCGACATTGAGGCTGCTCGAAGCACGATTCGGCGTCGAGGTGGCCAATCTCAGCGCATGGCGGCGCGCGACCTGCGGCGACCTGACCAGCGCCTTCGCGTTCGACCACGCGCCGCGCCACGACGTGCCCGAGCTACCTGAAACCGCCGAAGCGCTGCGTATCGCCAGAGAACGGCTTCCCAGCCTGCCACGGCCGCGGGTGCCCGCCGACCAGGCAATGCCCAAACAGGAAAGCGGCTCACGCCTGCGGTTGGCCTGAGCGGAACATTCCTCTCGTCCGAACGGGCGGCTTACCCTGGACTCTCGGTACCGGACGATGGTTGCCGGCTCGATCGGAGGAGCGAGGGCAACGCCACCAGCAGCAAGGGAATCGCCGCGAGTGAAAAGGTGGCGTCCCTGATCCAGACATAGGCTGCGACGCCGACGACGCCACCCGCAAGGAAGCAAATGACCGTGCCGATATGGAGGAAAAGCCTGGTTTCGAGCACCGGCCTCGGCACGGCGCTCGCCTTGCCGAGCAAGATGTTGATCAGATCCGCAAGCTCTATTCCGATATCGGTCGACATGCCGGAGACGTGGGTGGTTCGAATGCGGGCATCGGAAATGCGCGTGACGATCGCGTTCTGAAGCCCCATCAGGAAGCTCAGGCCCAGGATCAGCGTTGGAATGCCGGCAGCAACATCGAGGCTCATCCTGGCCGCGCCCAGCAACGCGAGCAGAATGGCCTCCACCACCACCACCCGCGCATAAATGCCGATGACACCGTGCCGGAGCCCGGCGCTGATCACCAGCGTCGAGACCATCGCGCCGCCGATGAAGGCGAGGACGATCACGAGATATCCCAACCCGTGCGCCCATTGTCCCAGCGCAAGCAGGTTCGACACCGACGAGACGTTGCCGGTCATGTTGGCGGAGAAAAAGCCGACGGCGTGAAAGGCCGCTGCGTTGATTGCGCCAGCAACCGACGCCAAGGTGAAAGCCAGGCGCCGGTCGAGTCTGCCGTCGCGCTCGTCCCCCTGCCGGATCAACATCGAGAGTCACCGCTCGCCGCCAACAACTGCATGGCCGCATAGGATTCCCCGGCGCGTTGGGAAAGGGTTTGCGTTGGGCCGCTCACCTGCGGCGGCCAAGTCTTTTTGCACATCCATAAACAACATCTGCCTGTCTGGTCGGTGACATATCGGCGATGATACCGGTTGCTAGGAGGCCAATATGTCGATCTTACTTGGACAAACCGCACCCGATTTCGAACAGGACAGCACCGAAGGGCCGATTCGGTTCCACGAATGGCTCGGCTCGTCCTGGGGGCTGCTGTTCAGCCATCCCAAGGATTTCACCCCGATCTGCACGACCGAGCTGGGCGAGGTCGCCCGCCTCCGTGCGGAATGGAACAAGCGAAACGTCAAGACGATCGGCCTCTCGGTCGATCCGCTCGATTCGCATTTCGGCTGGGCGAAGGATATCGAGGAGACGCAGGGCCAGAAGCTCGATTATCCGCTGCTTGCCGATTTCGACAAGAAGGTCGCCACGCTCTACGGCATGATCCACCCGGATTCGGACCCGACCTATACGGTTCGCGCGGTGTACGTCATCGATCCGGCCAAGAAGGTCCGGCTGATCCTCACCTATCCGCCGAGTTCGGGCCGCAACTTCGCCGAAATCCTGCGCGCGATCGACAGCCTGCAACTGACCGACGCACAGCCGGTGGCAACGCCGGCCAACTGGACGCCGGGCGATCGGGTGATCATCTCGCCGAAGCTGTCCGACGAGGAAGCCAAGCAGCGCTTCCCGCAGGGTTTCGAGACGCACAAGCCGTATCTGCGCTCGGTCAGCCTCGAAGGCTGATCCCGACGGGCCGGCATGATCGGCCCGATCATCAAGCAGGCAAAGAAAAACCCCGCCCTCTCGCTGAGACGGCGGGGTTTTCGATGGTGGGCGCGGCTGGGATTGAACCAGCGACCCCTGCGGTGTGAACACAGTGCTCTACCACTGAGCTACGCGCCCGAAAACGGCAGAGGCGCCGGTCGCCCGTCGCCTC
>Ga0164242_10009796_pt1 | contig 10304 bp, 9 predicted proteins | sample OricomgcompostMG_FD_108783 | JGI IMG/M metagenome (GOLD analysis project Ga0164242, IMG submission 108783) | Miracle-Growth compost microbial communities from Emeryville, California, USA - Original compost - Miracle growth compost (MG) ... | reverse complement strand
CCGTGCTTCGTCACGTTCCCGGCGTCTTCGTCACGGAAACGGCTTTAGAAAGGCTCTCCCGGCCGGACCTCCGACGGAAGTGTGGAGTTCGTGTAGGAACTGTGACTTCGTGCCGGACCTGTGACGGAAGCTCGGAGTTCGTGACGCACCCTCGGCGCCTCACCGCGATCCCTCGCACGTCCCGGGCGTCTCGTGGCGGCCACAGCCTGCCCGGGCCGCCACGAGACGCCCGGGACGCACCTCGGACGGGTGCCAGCGCCGCGAATCACGGCCGTGGGATCAACCGTCTAGAGGCTGACTAGCTGGGCGTCGCGGGCGGCGCCGAAGAGGAGGTCGAGGGGCTCGACGTCGGTCGGCGCGCGGACGTAGGTGACGCCGTGGTCGGCGCAGTGGTCGCGCAGGGCGGCGCTCGCGGTGGCGACGCGCTCTTCGTAGGTGGCGCGGACGCGCGGGGTGACCTCGACCACGATCGTCTCCCCCGTCTCGCGGTCCTCGAGCTCGAAGGAGCCCTCCAGGGCCGCCATCGCCGCCTCCGATTCGACCAGGTGGACGAGGGCGGTGCCGCGGGCCGAGCCGGAGAGCTCGGAGACCGCCTCGAGCAGCGCGTCGGAGCCGGCGAGGCCGTCGGTGAGGAGCACCGCGAGGTCGGCGGGCTCGGCGCCGCGGCGGTACTCGCGCAGGCTGGCGGCGAGGTCGGTGCGGGTGCCGCGGGGCAGCCCGGCGACCTCTTCGATCAGCTCGGTGACGAGGTGCGGCGCGGCGAGCCGGGCACCGGTGTAGGCCTGCCCGTCGGCGAGCATGTGGATCTCGACGATGTCGGAGCCGAGCAGGGCGACGGTGCCGAGCATCGCGCCGAGCTGCTGCGCGTAGCGGAAGCGTGAGGGCGTGCCGTCGTCCATCGAGCGGCTGCCGTCGAGCAGCAGCGCGAGGTCGACGTGGCCCTCGGCGGGCGCCGCTTTGACGACGATCTCACCCAGCCGCGCGTAGACGTTCCAGTCGATCGAGCGGAGGTCGTCGCCGGGGGTGTAGCGGCGGTAGTCGACGAATTCGAGGCCGCGGGTGCGCTGGGCGCCGGAGCGCGAGCCGCCGAAGCCGGAGACGACCGCGTCGATCGCGCTCAGCGAGAGCGTTTCCAACTGACGCAGCGCGACCGCGTCGATCAAGGATGCGTCGGGCGACGCGTCGGGCGAGCTCCCTGACGCGCGCGGCGCGGCCGGCTCCGGAGTCGCCGCTACGAGGCCTCCCGCGGCAGCGCCTCGATCGCCTCGTTGACGATTTCGTCGGCGGAGACAGCCTGGCGCTCGGCGTCGATCGTCAGCACCAGGCGGTGGCGCAGCGCGGGCAGGGCGATCTGCGCGATGTCGTCGATCGAGAGGTTGTGGCGGCCTTCGATCAGCGCCGCGACGCGGCCCGCGAGGGCGAGCGCCTGGACGCCGCGCGGGCTCGGGCCGATGCGGACGAAGCGCTTCACCCGGTCGGCCGCGGTCGGGCTCTCCGGGTGCAGGGAGACGACCAGCCGGCTGGCGTAGTCGATCACGTGGGCGGCGGCGGGGACGCTCCGCACCAGCGCGTTCATCCGCAGCACGGTGTCGGCGTCGGCGACCGGCGCCGCGGCCGCCCCGTCGGCCTCGAAGTTGGTCGTCGTCGTCATCTCGACCATCTGGTTCAGCTCGGCGACCGGCGGGAAGTCGAATTTCAGCTTCAGGAAGAAGCGGTCGAGCTCGGCCTCGGGCAGCGGGTACGTCCCGTACATCTCGACCGGGTTCTGGGTCGCGATGACGAAGAACGGCGCGGGCAGCGGCCGGGTCTGGTTGGCGACGGTGACGTTGTGCTCCTGCATCGCCTCGAGCAGGGCGCTCTGGGTGCGCGGCGCGGCGCGGTTGATCTCGTCGGCGATCACGACGTTGGCGAAGATCGGCCCGGGTTCGAAGCGCAGGCGCGTCTCCTCGGTCTCCGCCCCCTGGACGAGGACGGTGGTGCCGGTGATGTCGGCGGGCATCAGGTCGGGCGTGAACTGGATCCGTTTCGGCGCCAGTTCGAGCGCCCCGGAGAGGGCGCGGGCGAGGGTCGTCTTGCCGAGGCCGGGGACCCCCTCGAGCAGCGCGTGCCCGCCCGCGATCAGGCAGATCAGGGCGCCGCGGACGGCCTCGGTCTGGCCGACCACGATGCGGCCGACGGCAGTCTCGATCTCGGTGGCGACTCGCTGGAACTCCTCGGGCGAGAGCGGCTCGAGCTCCCCGGGAGAGGCGATCGCGGCGGTATCCGCAGTCATCAGTTGGTGACTTTAGTGAACTGGCTTCGGCTGATTGATCGCGATTACCCGGGGAGTCGGAAGACGAACAATCGGGCCGGGCGGTCCGGCGCCGTCCCCCGGGCTTCGACCAGCGCGCCGCCGGCGGCGATCGCGATGTACTGGACGCCGTTGATTTCATAGGAGATCGGGGCCGAGCCGACGCGCCGCTCGAGGTCGTGGCGCCAGACGATCTTGCCGGTCCGCTGGTCGAGCGCGTAGAGGAAGCCGTCGTCGTCGCCGAGCAGGACGAGGCCGCCGGCGGTGGCGAGGGTGCCGCCGTTGGAGGGGCGCGGCAGGCGCGTGTGCCAGCGGACCTTGCCGGTCGCCGGATCGAGCGCGGCGGCGACGCCGGTCGCTTCGCCGACCTGTTCCGCGGTCCCGGCGAGATCGTCCTCGCCCGGCGCGTGTTCGTCGATCTCCTTCTGGGTGGCGACCTTGTAGCGCATGCAGAAGTCGTTGCCGGCGAGGAAGAGCGATTCGCTTTGGGGGTTGAAGGAGGCGGGGCCGTACTCGATGCCGCCGTAGATGCCGGGGCAGACGACGGTGCCCTGGACGGTCGGCACGCGGTGCGGGCGCGAGTACCTGGTGATGTAGGGGGAGCGGGCGATCAGGTCGCCGGTGGCGGCGTCGAGGGTCGAGTAGTAGCCCGACTTGCTCGCCGCGCCGACCGCGCGGGTCGCGACCCCTTCGTGCTGGTTGATATCGAGGATCGTCGGCGCCTGCACGGTGTCGTAGTCCCAGGAGTCGTCACAGACCTCGGTGTGGGTCCATTCGATCTTCCCGGTCTTCGCGTCGAGGGCGACGGTGGCGTCGGCGAACGGGTTACAGCCGGGGCGCTGCTCGTTGGTGAAGCCGGGCGTCGGGTTGCCGGTGGAGACGTAGGCGATCGAGGTCTTCGGGTCGACGACCGGCGGCATCCAGACGTCGCCGCCGCCGTGGGTGCCCCGGGCCACGTTCCACTTTTTCCCTGGGGGCGGGACGACGAAGGTGCGCCAGAGCTGCTTGCCGGTCCTCGCGTCGTAGGCGGCGATGAAGCCGCGCAGGCCGGCGTCCCCCGCCGGGCCACCGACGATCAGCTCGCCGTTCCAGAAGGTGCCGGGCGAGTTCATCGTGTTGCCGAGCGAGGGGTCGACCACCTGCGTCCGCCAGACCTTCTTTCCCGTCTTCGCGTCGAGCGCGATCAGCTGGTCGTCGGCGGTGGTCAGGTAGATCCGCCCGTCGCCGTAGGTGACGCCGCGGCTGACCGGCTCCGAGGTCTCCAGCTGCGGGCCGGCAAGGAAGTCGATCTGCGGCGTGTAGGTCCAGCGGACCCTTCCGGTGGCGGCGTCGACGGCGTAGACCTGGTCGGTGCCGGTGTCGTAGTACATCGTCCGCCCGACGACGATCGGGAAGGTCTCCCAGGCGAACTGGCCGGCGCCCTCGGGCCGGCTCCAGGCGACCTTCAGCTTCGAGACGTTGCTCGCGTCGATCTGGTCGAGCGCGGCGAAGTGCGTGTTCTCCGGCGTGTTGCCCCAGTGCGGCCAGTCGACGTTCCCCGCCGACGGTCCCGATTCCCCGGTCGTGCCGCCGCCCCCGCCGCAGCCGGCGAGGAGGAGCGCGATCAGCCCGAGGGCGAGGAGAGGACGCAAGGCTCGACGGAGGATAGATGCGGGCTAGAGCACGCGGACCGGCTCGCCCGCGAGCCAGGCGAGCACGTCCTCGACCGCGTCCTCGAAGAAGACCACGTAGGTGTTCTCGGTGACGTAGCCGAGGTGCGGGGTGAGGACCACGTTCGGGGCGCCGCGCAACGGGTGCTCGGCGGGGAGCGGCTCGGTGTCGTAGACGTCGAGGCCGGCGCCGGCGATCGTCCCCGCCGCGAGCGCCTCGATCAAGGCGTCGGTGTCGACGATCGGCCCGCGCGAGGTGTTGACGAGGAAGGCGCTCCGCTTCATCAGCGCCAGCTCGCCGGCGCCGATCAGCCCGCGGCTGCGCTCGCTCAGCTTGTAGTGGACCGAGACGAAGTCGGAGCGCTCGAAGAGCTCGTCCTTGCCGACCGGCTCGACCCCCGCGGCGCGCGCCTCGTCGAGGTCGAGGTTGGTCGACCAGGCGATCACGTCCATCTCGAAGGCCTTGGCGATCGGGACCATCCGCCTGCCGAGGTTGCCGAGCCCGACCAGGCCGAGCGTGGCGCCACAGATGTCGGTGCCGATCGTCGTCTGCCAGCCGCCCTGGCGCATCCCCCCGTCCTCGACCGAGATCTTGCGCGCGAGGGCGAGGATCAGCCCCCAGGTGAGCTCTGCCGTGGCCGGGCCGTGGCCGCCGGTGCCGCAGACGACGACCCCGCCCCGCTTCGCCGCCTCGATGTCGATCGCGACGTTGCCCATGCCGGTGGTGATCAGCAGCTTCAGGTCCGGGAGGCGGTCGAGGGTCTCGGCGGGGAAGGGGGTTCGCTCGCGCATCGCGACGACGACCTCGGCACCGGCGAGGGCCTCGACCAGCTCGTCGGGATCGGCGATGTGCCCGCAGAGCGCGACCTTCTCCCACTCGTCGGGGACGCGGTCCCAGCCGCCGTAGTCGAGGGCGATCCCCTGGTAGTCGTCGAGCAGCACGATCCGCTTCATGTCAGGAGCGTTTCACACCGCTATGTTGGCCGCCGTGAACCTTCTGGTCTCGGCGATGACCGCGCTTGCCCTCCTGGGAGCCCACCCACATCCCCTCGCGGGCAAGGTCGTCGGCATCGACCCCGGCCACAACGGTGGCAACTTCTCCGACCCCAGCTTCATCGACGCACCGGTCTGGAACGGGCGCGAAGAGGAGGCCTGCGACACGACCGGGACCGAGACCGACGGCGGCTACACCGAGGCGCTCTTCAACTTCCGCGTCGCGAGCTACCTGCGGCGCGACCTCGAAGCGGAGGGGGCGAAGGTGGTGATGACGCGGCGGACGAACCACGGCATCGGCCCCTGCATCACCCGGCGGGCGAAGATCCTGAACAAGGCGCGCGCCGACGTGGCGATCGACATCCACGCCGACGGCGGCCCGGCGGAAGGGCGCGGCGTCGCCATCCTCACCCCGGTCGCCGACGGGCCCAACGACCACGTGATCGCCGCTTCCAAGCGCTTCGGCCGCATCCTGCTGAACCGCTACACGAAGGTGACCGGCATCCCGATCTCCAACTACGACGGCGGCGGCGGCTTCGCCCCGCGAGACAACCTCGCCGGGCTGAACCTGACGACGGTGCCGAAGGTGCTGATCGAGTGCGTCAACATGCGCAACGCCGTCGACGCGTCCCGCCTGGTCAAGCCCTCCTTCCAGCGCCTCGCCGCCAAGTCGATGGCCGAGGCGATCACCGCCTTTTTGCAGTCTCGCGACTGACCTTCCCTAAGCTGCTCAACTTCGCCTCTTACTTCCGGATCGGAGTCCCCATGTCCCAGACCAGTGCCTTCGGCGCCCCCGCCGCCGACCAGCCCCTCACCTCGCTCGCGATCGAGCGGCGCGAGCCGGGCCCCCGCGACGTCTCGATCGAGATCCTCTACTGCGGCGTCTGCCACTCCGACCTCCACACCGTGCGCGGCGAGTGGGGGCAGAAACAGTGGCCGATCGTCCCCGGGCACGAGATCGTCGGGCGGGTGAGCGCGGTCGGCGCCGAGGTCGAGGGCTTCGCGGTCGGCGACCTGGCCGGGGTCGGCTGCATGGTCGACTCGTGCCGCGAGTGCGCCTCGTGCAAGGAGGGCGTCGAGCAGTACTGCGAGGGGCCGGCGACCTTCACCTACGGCTCGGTCGAGAAAGAGACGGGGCGGATGACCGCGGGCGGCTACTCGAGCGCGGTCGTCGTCGACCAGGACTTCGTCCTGCGGATCTCCCCCGACGTCGACCTCGCCGCGACGGCGCCGCTGCTCTGCGCCGGCATCACCACCTACTCGCCGCTGCGCCACTGGAACGTCGGGCCGAGCTCCAAGGTGGGCGTGGTCGGCCTCGGCGGGCTCGGTCACATGGCGGTGAAGATCGCCGCCGCGATGGGCGCCGAGGTGACCCTCTTCACCACCTCCCCGGGCAAGGCCGACGACGCGCGGGCGCTGGGCGCGACCGAGATCGTCGTCTCCACCGACGCCGAGCAGATGGCGGGCGCGGCGGGCAGCCTCGACCTGATCATCGACACGGTCTCCGCCGAGCACGACCTCGACCCCTACATCGGGTCGCTGAAGCGCGACGGCTCGATCGTCCTCCTCGGCGTGCCGCCGACCCCCCATCCCTCGCCCTCGATCTTCCCCATCCTCAGCCAACGCCGCTCGATCAGCGGCTCCAACATCGGCGGCATCGCCGAGACCCAGGAGATGCTCGACTTCTGCGCCGAGCACGGCGTCACCTCCGACATCGAGATGATCCGCATGGAGGAGATCGACGCCGCCTACGAGCGGATGCTGGCCTCCGACGTCAAGTACCGCTTCGTCATCGACATGGCATCGATGCCGGCAGCGGCCGCCGCGTAGACGTAAGGTAGGGGCGTGCCGGAGGAGCACGCCGAGAAAGCCGTGCGGGCGCGGTCGTTCGGGGCCGCAGCGGACGCTTACGAGCGCGCCCGTCCGAGCTATCCCGACGAGGCGGTCGACTGGCTCCTCCCCGAAGGGGCCCACGAGGTCCTGGATCTCGGCGCGGGCACCGGCAAGCTGATCCGGGCCCAGGTGGAGCGGGGCCTCGACGTCACCGCCGTCGAGCCGATCGACGAGATGCGCGCCACGCTCGAAGCGACCCTGCCCGAGGTCCACGCGCTGAAAGGAACGGCCGAGGACATCCCCCTCGCCGACCGCTCGATGGACGCGATCACCGTCGCCCAGGCCTGGCACTGGGTGGACGTCGAGCTGGCCACCGCCGAAGCCGCCCGGGTGCTCAGGCCGGGCGGCACCCTGGGCCTGATCTGGAACCGCCGCGACGAGCGGGTCCCCTGGGTGAAGCGCCTGAGCCAGGTGATGGGCAGCGGCGACGCCGAGGTGATCGAGCTCGAGGGCATCGCCATCGCCCCACCCTTCGGCCCCACCGAATCGTTCGTCACCGACTGGGCGCGGCCGATGGACGTCGACCTGCTGGTGGAGATGGCGGCGTCGCGCAGCTACGTGATCACCGCCACGCCGCGGCGCCGCCGCGAGATCCTCGACGGGGTCCGCGAACTCGTCGCCGCGGAGCCCACCCTCGGCGACGAGTTCGACTTCCCCTACCGGACCTACTGCTTCAAAGCACGGTTGCCCTGACCGGGGGACGATCGGGACGGGACGATCGCGTCGTCCCCCTTACGCCACCCCGTTGAGGGCCTCGAACTGCTCGTCGGTCAGCTCCAGCTCCGCCGCGCCGAGGTTCTGCTCCAGGTGGGCGACCGAGGAGGTGCCGGGGATCGGCAGCATCACCGGGGACCGCTTGAGGAGCCAGGCGAGGGCGAGCTGGGAGGGGTGGGCGCCGGTGTCGGCGGCGATCTGGGACAGGGGGCCGTCCTCCTCGAGGAGTTTGCCGGTCGCCAGCGGGAACCAGGGGATGAAGCCGATGCCGTGCTTCTCGGCGTGGTCGAGCAGCGGCTCGGCGGAGCGGTTGGTCAGGTTGAAGAGGTTCTGGACCGACACGATCGTGGCCGTCTTCTGTGCCTCTTCGAGCTGAGGGACGTCGACCTCCGAGAGCCCGATGTGACGGATCTTCCCCTCCTGCTGCAGGTTGGCGAGTTCCCCGACCTGTTCCTCCAGCGGAACTTTGGCGTCGATCCGATGCAGCTGGAAGAGGTCGATCGTCTCCAGGCCCATGCGCCGCAGGCTCATCTCGCACTGCTGGCGCAGGTACTCGGGCCGGCCGACCGGGCGCCAGTCGCCGGGGCCCGAGCGGGTCAGGCCCGCCTTGGTCGCGATCACCAGGTCGTCCGGGTACGGGTGCAAGGCCTCGTAGATCAGGTCTTCGGCGACCTCCGGGCCGTAGGAGTCGGCGGTGTCGATGAAGTTGACGCCCGCCTCGACGGCGGCCTTGAGGACGGCGATCGCTTCGTCGCGGTCGTTGGGCTCACCCCAGACGCCGTCGCCGGTCAGCTGCATCGTGCCGTAGCCGAGTCGATTCACCTCGAGGTCGCCGCCCAGCTTGAAGGTGCCGGAGGCCCCCGCGATCAAAGTGCTCATGAAGTTGGGTCCTTTCTTGGGGGAAATATGTCTTCCTTATTACCGCTTGGGCGCTGTCGCCAACCCCCGATGTGAGGGGGGTACCCAAAGGGGGTAAGAATTGGGCGTGGATCTGCGACGTTTCGCGTGCCTTTCGTTGCTTCCCTTGGTGCTGGCCGTCGTCCACGTCACCGGGGAAGCAGAACCGACCGCGAAAGCCTCCGCCGGCGACGGCGCGACCCTCGCCGTCTGGCCCGAGTTCGGCCTCGACCCGCAGCGCGCCGACGCCACCGACGCCGCCACCGGGATCACCGCGGCCAACGTCGGCAAGCTGCGCGACCGACGCGTCACCCTCCCCGGCACGATCGACTCCTCGCCGATCTACCTCGCCGGCGCCCGGGTCCGCGGCGGCACCCACGACGTCGCCATCGTCACCTCCAGCTACGGCCGCACCTTCGCGCTCGACGCGAACACCGGCAAGACCCTCTGGACCTACACGCCGCCCGGCTACTCGAGCTGGGTCGGCACGCCGCAGCTGACCAACGCGAGCCCGCTGCTCGACCCCCGCCCGACCCACCGCTACGTCTACACCGCCTCCCCCGACGGCGTCGTCCACAAGCTGCTCCTCGCCAGCGGCAGGGAGGTCCGCTCCGGGCACTGGCCGGTCACCGTCACCAGGGACCCGACCAAGGAGAAGATGGGCTCGGCCCTGAACGTCGACGGCCCCTACGTGATCGCGACGACCAGCGGCTACAGCGGTGACGCGCCGATCTACCAAGGCCACGTCGCCCTGATCGACCGTGAAAGCGGCAAGATCGCCGCCGTCTTCAACTCGCTCTGCGCGAGCCGCCACACGATCATCGTCCCCGCGAGCTGCCCGCAGAGCGACTCGGCGATCCTCTCGCGCAGCGGCGCGGTGGTCGAGCCGGGCGGCCGCCGCCTCCTCGTCGACACCGGCAACGGCACCTGGGACGGCAAGGCCTACTTCGGCGACAGCGTGATCGAGCTGACCGTCCCCGGGCTTCACCGCCGCCAGTCCTTCACGCCGACGAATCAGGCGGCCCTGAACGCGGCGGACGGCGACCTCGGCTCCGGCGGGCCGGCCCTGCTCGGCGGCGACCGGGTGTTGATGGCGGGCAAGGACGGGGTGATGCGGGTGCTGAACCTCGCCCGCCTCGACGGCCACCCGCCGGGCGGCAAGGCGCGCCTCGGCGGCGAAGTGCAGACCCTCTCGACCCCCGGCGCCCCCACCCCGCTCTTCACCGCGCCCGCGGTCTGGAAGCACGGCAAGGCGACCACGGTCTTCGTCGCGGGCCTCTCCGGCACCGGCGCCTACGCGTTCCGCCGCGGCAAGCTCCACGTGCTGTGGGAAAACGACACCCCCGGCAGCAGCCCGATCGTCGCCGGCGGCCTCGTCTACGTCTACGAACCCGAAGCGGGCGGCATCGAGGTCTACAGGCCGGGCTCCGACAAGGCGATCACGAAGCTGCCCGGGAAGCCGGGCCACTGGAACAGCCCGATCGTCGTCGACGGACACGTGATCGAGCCCGAGGGCAGCGCCAACGACTACTCCGGCAGCGGCACGATCGACCTCTTCACCGCACCCTGAGGGGGGCGCGGGGGCGCGGAGCCGTGGTTCGCGGCGGTGGCGGCCGTCCGAGATCGGTCCCGGGCGTCTCGTGGCGGCCCGTGGCAGGCTGTGGCCGCCACGAGACGCCCGGGACGTGAGGGGTTCGCAGGGAAGAGGACAAGGGTCGGGCGGGAAGAGGACACAGGGTCGGCGGGAAGGGGGCACGGGTCCGGCGGGAAGCGGGCACAGGGTCGTGACGAAGTCACAGGTCCTGCACGAACTCCACACTTCCGCCCGAGGTCTCTCCCGGAAAGCCTTTCTGAAGGCCCTTTCCGTG
>Ga0164242_10009795_pt1 | contig 10304 bp, 9 predicted proteins | sample OricomgcompostMG_FD_108783 | JGI IMG/M metagenome (GOLD analysis project Ga0164242, IMG submission 108783) | Miracle-Growth compost microbial communities from Emeryville, California, USA - Original compost - Miracle growth compost (MG) ... | reverse complement strand
CGCGGACAGCGACAGCGCGTTCAGCTCCACCGTGCCCGCGGCGTAGGTGCGGCCGTCGGTATCGCGGATCGCCGCGCCCGCCACCCCGCCGGTGCGTCCCATCGCGCCGCGCGCCAGCACCAGCAGTTTGCCGTCCTCGGCGTTCAAATCGGCGGTGTTCACATCGGCGGTTTCACCCTCGGTCATCGCCATCTCCGTTCTCGTATCTCGACGTCTCTTCCCGCCCCTGACGGTCGCCGCGCACCGCATCCGCGAGCGCGCCCGACATTTCGTCCGGTTCCTCCGCGCGGCGCGCGACGACGGTGTGCACCCGCACCCGGCCGCGGGTATCGGCGCCGCCCTCCCCCTGCAGCAGCAGCCCGTGCACGACGACCTCCGATCCCGGCAGCGGCACCCGGCCCAGCGTGTGCGCCAGCAGGCCGCCGACGGTGTCGACGTCCTCCTCCTCGATCTCCAGGCCGAACAGCTCGCCCAGATCCTCGACCGGCAGCCGGGTGGAGACGCGGTAGACGCCCTCGCCCAACTCCTCCACCGGCGCGATCTCGTCGGTGTCGTATTCGTCGGCGATCTCACCGACGATCTCCTCGAGCACATCCTCGATGGTGACCAGCCCGGCGATTCCGCCGTATTCGTCGACCAGCAGCGCCATATGGTTACGGCGACGCTGCATCTCGTCGAGCAAGGCGTCGAGCGGTTTCGAATCGGGCACGAACACGGCCGGCCGCATCACCGCCCGCACCTGCACGCTGCGGCCCCGATCCGCATACGGCACAAGATCTTTCAGATAGACCACGCCGAGGATGTCGTCGACGTTCTCACCGATCACGGGAATGCGCGAGTGCCCGGACCGCACGGCCAGCGACATCGCCTGCGCCACCGCCTTGTCCGCCTCGATCCACACCATCTCGGTGCGCGGCACCATCACCGCGCGGGCCGCGGTGTCGCCGAGTTCGAACACCGACTGGATCATGCGGCGTTCCTCGGAGTCGACCACACCGCTCTGCTGCGCCATATCGACGATTTCACGCAGTTCCACTTCGGAAGCGAAGGGGCCGTTGCGAAATCCGCGACCGGGGGTGATGGCGTTACCGATCATGATCAGCAACCGGCTCACCGGTCCGAGCAGCGCCCCGATCGCCTGCAGCGGCAGCGCGGCCGCCAGCGAGATCGAATACGCGTGCTGGCGGCCCAGGGTGCGCGGGCCGACACCGATGACGACATAGTCGACCACGACCATGATCACCGCGGTCACGGCCAGCGCCCACCCCCAGCTGAGCACCTCGCTCAGCGCGGCGGCCAGCAGGACCGTCGCCGCGATCTCACAGGTCAGCCGCAGCAACACCATGAGGTTCACATAGCGCGGCCGGTCGATCGTGATCCGGGCCAGCCGGCGGGCGCCCGGACGGTCGGCGCGGACCAGATCGTCGACCCGCGCCGGCGAAACGGTCATCAACGCGGAATCGATCGCCGCGAAGACACCGCCGACCGGCACCAGCAGAATCGCCAGCAACAGTGGGATCAGCCAGTTCACGCTCTGCCCTCGGCCACATGAGCTCGGGTCTGCGTGGTGACACTGCGCTGCCGCCTCCGGCCCCGACCGCTCATGCTGTGTTCAACCGCCGCATGAGCTCGGGCCTCCGTGGTGACACTGCGCTGCCGCCTCCGGCCCCGACCGCTCATGCGGGGTCCAGGGGGTCGCCCGGGGCCGTGAAACCGGTCTTCCCCAGCAGGCGGCGGTCGCGTTCGGCCAGTTCGGCGCGGCGGGCGGCCTCGCGCAGGCTTTCGTACCATTCGGCGAGCAGGCGGTTCTGCAGGCCGAACATCACCTTCTCCTCTTCCGGCTCGGCGTGGTCGTAGCCGAGCAGATGCAGCACCCCGTGGACGGTGAGCAGCGCCAGTTCGTGGTCGAGGGAATGGCCGGCCTTACCGGCCTGGGCGGCGGCGAATTCCGGGCAGAGCACGATGTCGCCGAGCATCGAGGGGCCCGGTTCGGCGCCGTCGGGACGGCCACCGGGTTCGAGTTCGTCCATCGGGAACGACATCACGTCGGTGGGACCCGGCAGGTCCATCCACCGCATGTGCAGGTCGGCCATGGTGTCGAGATCGACGAGCACCATCGACAATTCGGCCGCCGGATGCACGTCCATCCGCTCGATCGCGAACCGCGCGACGCTGACCAGATCCGGTTCCGATACGTCGATGCCCGACTCGTTGGCGATCTCGATACTCACCCTGCCAGCCTAATGGGGGCCGCGCATGGCCTCACCACCACACCAGCGGCGAGCCGCTCGGGCGACTCAGCGGCGAGCCGCTCCGATGGCTCAGCGGCGAGCCGCCTTGTCCGCCGCGCGGCGCTGGGCGCGGTTGCCGCCCGGGTAGTGCCGCGCCACCTGCGGCCGGGCGTCGGACTCGTAGCGGTCGTAGGCGTCGACGATGTCCGAGACCAGCCGGTGGCGTACCACGTCGCTGGAGGTGAGCTCCGCGAAATGGATGTCGTCGATATCGGTGAGGATGTCGCTGACCACCCGCAGCCCGGATCGGGTGCCGCCCGGCAGGTCGACCTGGGTGACGTCGCCGGTGACGACGATCTTCGAGCCGAAGCCGAGCCGGGTCAGGAACATCTTCATCTGTTCCGGCGTGGTGTTCTGCGCCTCGTCCAGGATGATGAACGAGTCGTTGAGACTGCGTCCGCGCATATACGCCAGCGGCGCGACCTCGATCACTCCGGACGCCATCAGCTTCGGAATCGCCTCGGGGTCCATCATGTCGTGCAGGGCGTCGTAGAGCGGACGCAGATACGGGTCGATCTTCTCGTTCAGCGTGCCCGGCAGAAATCCCAGCCGCTCCCCTGCCTCCACCGCCGGACGGGTGAGGATGATGCGGGTGACCTGCTTGCTCTGCAGCGCCTGCACGGCCTTGGCGACCGCCAGATAGGTCTTCCCGGTACCGGCCGGGCCGATGCCGAAGACGATCGTGTGCTCGTCGATGGCGTCGACGTAGCGCTTCTGGTTCAACGTCTTCGGGCGGATGGTCTTGCCGCGCCGGGCGATGATGTCCAGACTCAGCACCTCGGCCGGGGAATCGGAGGATCCCTCGGTCAGCATGGACACCGTATGCCGGACCGCTTCCGGGGTGACGACGCGATTGTGCGCGGTCAACGCCACGAGCTGCTCGACCACCCGCTCGGCCAGCGCCACGTCGGCGGCCTTACCGGTGAGGGTGACCGAATTCCCGCGCACGTGGATGTCGGCGTCGAGCAGACCTTCGAGTTCACGCAGGTTCGCATCGGCGGAACCGAGGAATCCGAATACGGACTCCGGGGCCAGTTCGATGCTGGACCGCACCGTCCGGGCCGCTGGACCCGAACCGTTACCATTGCCGGGGGCACCGGCTCCGATGCCGGTCGTGGGTGTTGTCGGGTCGCCGATATCGCCTGATGTTCGCAAAAGGGGCTATGGCCTGCTTTCCGGTCTCGAACGGATCCTCTCCTTTCCTCAAAGTCTATCGCGCGGCACCGACACCGCCCACTTATTTGATCTCCAGCCCCAGCTCAGAGGCCGCTCACCCGGAAGATGAGCGGTCGTCACCGTTCGTTCACCGCCCGCTCCCGCGCGACCATTCGACGGCGAACTCGCGAAAGGTGCGCACCGCATCGCCCGGCACCGCGTCCGCCGACCAGATCAATCCGACCGCGCGGGCGGCACCCGGATCCGACAGCGGAACCAGCACCGGCCCGGGCTGCAGCCCCCGCACCGCGGGCTCCTCCAACGGCAGCAGCGCCACTCCGAGCCCCGCCGCCACGAGACCCGACACGGTCACCAGATCACTGGACTCCAGCGCGATCCGTGGCCGGAAATCCGCTGCGGCACAGAGCTCGTCGAGAATTCTGCGCATCCCGTAGCCGGTGGGCATGGCGATGAATTCGGCCTCCGCGGCCTCCGCCAGCCGAATCTGCCGCCGGCCCGCCAGCCGATGATCGACCGGAACTCCGAGGGCGAGGCGCTGCCGGAACAGCGTGCGCCAGCCCAGCCCGGGCAGCGCCGGTTCGGGCGAGGTCAGACCGAGATCGGCCGTACCGTCGAGCACCTCGGCGGCCACCACGTTGGCAGGTCCCTGATCGAGCCGGAACGTGATCCGCCCCGACACGCGCCGGAAGCCGGCGATCAGCTCCGGCACGACCCGCCCGCCGAAGGAATGGACGAACGCCAGCCGCACCGACCCCCGGGCCGGATTCGCCAGATCCGCGAGCGCCCGGCTCGCGGCGTCCAGTTCGGCCTGGGCGCGGCGGGCGTGTTCGTAGAAGATGCGCCCGGATTCGTTGAGCGTCAGCCGCTTACCGTGCCGATCGAACAACTGCGTGCCGAGTCGCTGTTCCAGCCGGGCGAGCATGCGCGACAGCGTGGGCTGGGCCAGATGCAGCCGATCGGCCGCCGCACCCACGCGTTCGAGTTCGGCGAGGGTCAGAAACCAGTGCAAATCGTCACTCGCCATCGGCAGGCTCCCCGCGCTCAGCTCAGCTAATGCCGCAATTGCATCAACTTACCGATCATTATGCATTTCCTTTTCCAGCCCTGTGGAGCCACGGTGGACGCATGACCAGGGCGACCGTGACCACCGCTCCCGTCCGGACGGCCGAGGACGCGCGGCACGAGCGGCGGATCACCCTCGCGCTGTTCGCGGCCGGACTCACCACCTTCGGGTCGATGTACAGCGCGCAGGCGCTGCTGCCGAGCCTGTCGACGGCCTTCGGCGCCACGCCCGCGCACGCCGCACTGGCGGTATCGCTGACGACGGGTCTGCTGGCGGTGGCGATCGTGCCGGTGAGCGTGCTGTCGGGGCGGTACGGCCGCACCCGGGTGATGATCGCGTCCGCGGTGGCGACCAGCGTCATCGGTCTGCTGTTGCCCTTCAGCCCGAATCTGGACCTGATGCTGGCGGGGCGGGCCGTGCAGGGCATCGCCGTGGCCGGCGTGCCCGCGGTCGCGATGGCGTATCTCGCCGAGGAGATCGGTTCGGCCGGATTGGGCACCGCGATGGGCATCTACGTCTCGGGCACCACCATCGGCGGCCTGGCCGGCCGGCTGATTCCCGCCTTCACCTTGGAGGTGGCGTCCTGGCGTTGGGGCGCAGCGATTTTCGCGGTGGGCGCCGCGCTGTGCACGGTGTGGTTCGTGCGGATGCTGCCACCCTCCCGATACTTCGTCGCGCGGCCCCTCGGCGTCGGCGCGCTGCTCGGCGACCTCGCCACGCATCTGCGCAACCGCGCGCTGCTGCCGCTGTTCGGGTTGGCCTTCCTGCTGATGGGCGGATTCGTCTCGGTCTACAACTTCCTCGGCTACCGGCTCATCCAGTCGCCGTTCGGTTTGTCCGCGGCCACCGCGGGTGCGGTCTTCCTGATGTATCTGTCGGGCACGGTCTCGTCCACCGCGGCGGGCCGGTTCGCCGATCGGCTCGGCCGTTTCCCGGTGGTGGCGATCTCTCTCGCGACGATGAGTATCGGCCTGCTGCTGACCATTCCGGATCATCTGGCGATCCTGTTGCCGGGTCTGCTGTTGTTCACCGCGGGCTTCTTCGGCGCGCACGCCGTGGCCAGCGCGTGGGTCGGCGCCACGGCGACAGGCAATCGGGCGGCCGCGTCCTCGCTGTACCTGTTCGCCTATTACGTCGGCAGTTCGATCGTCGGCGCGTTGGCCGGCCTGGCCTACAGCTGGCACGGGTGGGCCGGATTGGCGCTGTACGTGGGTGTGCTGATCGTCGTGGCGGCGGGTCTGGTGGCTTGCCTCGGATTGCGGTTGCGAGCCGAGAGCTTCCGGTCCCGGCCCACCGCCGGCCCGTCCGAGATCGGAACTTCTGGCCCCGCCTGACGACCGCGCCGCACCGTCGGGCGCGGATGCCGGCCGGATCCGGGACCTACCAGCGCGGAGTCAAAGCCCCCAGCGCACCGAGCGCGACCGCCGCGGCGGTGGAGGTACGCAACACCGTCGGCCCCAGGAGCGCGACGGTGGCGCCCGCCGCGGTGAGCGCACCCAATTCCGAGTCGTCCAGACCGCCTTCGGGGCCCACGATCAGCACGATCGGCGCGGTCTGCGGGAACGCCAGCTCGGCGAATCGCGCCGTCGCGGATTCGTGCAGGGCGATCGCTATGCCGTTGTCCGCGACGGTTTTCCGGACCAGCTCGGCCACATCCGCGGTGCGATGCAGATCGGCGACCTCGGGGATGTAGGCCCGCCGCGACTGCCGGGCCGCCGTCCGGGCCGCCGCACGCCACTTGTCGACGCCCTTGCGCGTCTTGGCTTCCCAGTTCGCGACACACCGGGCGGCCTGCCACGGGACGATCGCGTCGGCGCCCGCCTCGGTCATCAATTCGACCGCGAGTTCGGAACGATCCGATTTGGGCAGTGCCTGCACGACCGTCACCGCCGGCGACACGGGCGGGGCGACCAGGCGGTCGAGCACCTTCAGATCCAGGCGATCCCGCCCGGTGGCCACGACCTCGGATTCGGCGAGCAGTCCCGCACCGTCGGAGAGCGTGATCGGCTCGCCGACCCGGATGCGGCGCACGGTCGCGGCGTGCCGTCCCTCGGGACCGTCGAGCACCGCGACCGCGCCGACCGGCGGTATCTCGTCGAGATAGAAAACCGTTGCGGCCACGGCGTTTTCAGCGACCGCTGAAGGAGGCCCGCAACCGTGCGAACAATCCGCTGTTGTGTTCGGATTGGGCCGAGAGCACCTCGGTGTGTTCGCCGTTGCGCATCGCCTGGTACTTGCGCAGCAGGTCGAACTGCTTGTTGTCCAGTTTGGTCGGGATCACGATGTCCAGGTGCGCGACCAGATCACCGCGCGCACTGGAACGCAATTTGGGCATGCCGTGGGCGCGCAGCACCGACACCTCACCCGGCTGGGTGCCCGGCGGAATGGTCAGTTCGGTGGGCCCGTCCAGGATGGTGTCGATGACCACCGTGGTGCCGAGCGCGGCATCGACCATCGGTACCCGGATCGTGCAGTGCAGATCGTCGCCGTCGCGGACGAAGGTGTCGTGCGGCTGCTCCACGATCTCGACGTACAGATCACCGGCCGGTCCGCCGCCGGGGCCGATCTCGCCCTGCGCGGCCAGCCGCACCCGCATGCCGTTGGCCACACCCGCCGGAATCGGCGCGGCGATCTCGCGGCGGGCGCGCACCCGGCCGTCGCCACCGCATTTGCGGCAGGGGTCGGGGATGGTCTCGCCCGTACCGCGACAGGTCGGGCACGGCCGGGACGTCATCACCTGTCCCAGGAAGGACCGCTGCACGGTCTGCACCTCACCCGCGCCGCCACAGGTTTCACAGCGCACCGGCTTGGAATTGCCGTTGGTTCCCGAGCCCTGGCACAGATCACAGAGCACCGCGGTGTCGACGGTGAGGTGTTTGGTGACACCGACCGCGCATTCGGCCAGCGACAACCGGGTCCGCAGCAGCGAATCCGCGCCCGGCTGCACCCGGCCGCGCGGTTTGCGCGAACTGGTGGCGTTCATACCGCCGAAGAAGGCCTCGAACACATCGCCGAGACCACCGAAACCGGCGCCGGAGAAGCCGCCGCCCGCGCCCGCCGATTCCATCGGGTCGCCGCCCATATCGACGATGCGGCGCTTCTCGGAGTCGGTGAGAACCTCGTAAGCGGTGGATACCTCGCGGAACCGCTCCTGCGCGTCCGGATCCGGGTTGACGTCGGGGTGCAGTTCCCGGGCCAGCTTGCGGTAGGCGCGTTTGATCTCCTGGTCGGACGCGTTGCGCCCGACGCCGAGGATTCCGTAGTAGTCCCGTGCCACTTGAGTCTCTAGTCCTGTTCCGAATGGGTGTCGTCCAGCATCCCTGCTCACAGCCGATGCTGCCATGTTCACTGTGGCCGACCGGCGAACCAGGTTGCCGACCGGCGCGGATCCCGGTTACCGGGGCGGGCTCATCGTTCCGCGAGCACCTCACCGATATAACGGGCGACCGCGGCGACCGAGGCGATCGTGCCGGGGTAGTCCATCCGGGTCGGGCCGACCACTCCCATACCTCCCAGCACGGTACCCGGCATACCGTACCCGGTGGATACCACCGAGGTGCCGCGCATCTGCTCGACGCGGGTCTCCTCGCCGATCTGCACCGTTACCGTGCCGGGCTGCTGCGCGGCGGCCAGGAGTTTCAACACCACCACCTGCTCCTCGAGCGCCTCGAGCACGGCACGCAGCGAACCCGGGAACCCGAAATCGCCGGCATTGCGGGTGAGGTTGGCCGTGCCGCCCAGCACCAGCCGCTCCTCCGGATGCTCCACCAGGGTTTCGACCAGTACGGTCGACACCCGGACCAGAACATCGCGCAGGCGGGCGGGGGCGTTCTCCGGCAACGCCGCGACGGCGCTCGAGGCAGCGGACAGACGCTTACCGTCCATCGCTTTGCCGAGCATGCCGCGCAGTGCGGCGAGATCCTCCTCGTCGATCACCGCACCCAGATCGACGAGCCGCTGATCGACCCGCCCGGTATCGGTGATCACGACCAGCAGCAGCCGGGCCGGATTGAGGGCCACGACCTCCAGATGACGCACGGTCGACGCCGAGACCGTCGGGTACTGCACCATCGCGACCTGCCGGGTCAGCTGCGCCAGCAGCCGCACCCCGCGTCGCAGGACGTCGTCGAGATCGACGCCGCTTTCCAGGAATTCCATGATCGCGCGGCGCTCGGCATTGGACAGCGGCTTGACCTCGGCGATGTTGTCCACGAACTGGCGATAGCCCTTGTCGGTCGGGATGCGACCGGAGCTCGTGTGCGGCTGAGTGATGTATCCCTCGGCCTCGAGGACCGCCATGTCATTGCGCACGGTTGCGCTGGAGACGCCCAGATTGTGCTTGTCCACCAGCGTTTTCGACCCGATCGGCTCCTTGGTCGCGATGTAGTCCGCGACGATCGCGCGCAGGACCTCCAGCCGCCGCTCCTCGGTGCTCGACATCGGCCCCACCTCCTCGTTCGCCTTCGGGGTCCACGCGGCCGCACACGGGCAGCATCGACCACGCGGATTCCCGGTTGATCCGACACCAGTTTAGTTCCTGTGCTCACGAGTTCCCGCGTGTGAGGTCGCACAGTGATGCCGGGCCGGCGCCGGGGACCCGGTCGCGCAGCGGAACGGAGGTGGAGCCACGGAAGGCGCGGGCGAAGATGTCCGTCTTGCGCCCGCGGCGCGAACTCAGTCCGATTCGGCGACGAGTTTGCCTGCCGCCGCATCCAATCCGAGCATCGTCAGCAGCGACTGGCAGTCGTCGACTCCGGTCGAATGACTGGCCACCGCCCGCGCGGCGAGCGCGCCGCGCCGTGCGGCCTCGGCCTTCTCTGCGGCACGCGTTTCGGCGAACTCGCTCTGCTCGTGGACAAGTGTGATGTGGCGTGCCTGTGACATGGATCTCCTCAAGTTGCCTCGAACCCTACGCTGTCCGGACTCCCGCCCGGGCCGCAGCGCCGAATTCGGGGCGAAATAGACCGATTCACCGGGCCGCTACCGACCGACAGCCGGTCAGCCCAGCAGATCGCGGACTACTCCGTCGGCGAGCAGACGCCCACGGTCGGTCAACACCAACCGATCACGGTCGACAACGACCAGTCCGTCGGCGACCACACGCTCACATGCCGCGCGGCCGTCGGCATCCAATTCCTCGACCGGGAGTCCGGAGCGCAGGCGTACGCCGAGCATCACGCGCTCGGTGTACCGCTCCGCGTCGGTCAGCGCCTCCCAGCCCGCGGCGGGCAGTCCGGCGCGGGCCGCGACGCGCTCGGCGTAGCGGCCCGGATGCTTCACGTTCCACCAGCGCACGCCGCCGAGGTGGCTGTGCGCGCCGGGACCGGCGCCGAGCCAGTCGCCGCCGTCCCAGTAGCCGAGGTTGTGCCGGCAGCGCGCGGAAGACGTTGTGGCCCAGTTGGATACCTCGTACCAGCCGAATCCCGCGGCGGCAAGGCGGGCGTCGATGCGTTCGTAGCGGGCGGCGAGGGTGTCTTCGTCGGGGGCGGGGAGTTCGCCGCGGCGGACCTTGCGGGCCATGGCGGTGCCGTCCTCGACGATCAAGGAGTAGGCGGAGACGTGGTCGACGCCGGCGGAGAGGACCGCGTCGAGGCTGGCGTCGAGGTCGGCGTCGGATTCACCGGGCGTGCCGTAGATGAGGTCGAGGTTGACGTGGTCGAAACCGGCTGCCCGGGCCTCGCGGGCGGCCGCTACGGCACGTCCGGGAGTGTGGGTGCGGTCGAGAATGCGCAGGACGTGGCTCGCGGCCGACTGCATGCCGAGGGAGACGCGGG
>Ga0164242_10009794_pt1 | contig 10306 bp, 10 predicted proteins | sample OricomgcompostMG_FD_108783 | JGI IMG/M metagenome (GOLD analysis project Ga0164242, IMG submission 108783) | Miracle-Growth compost microbial communities from Emeryville, California, USA - Original compost - Miracle growth compost (MG) ... | reverse complement strand
GGCTGCGGCGGTTCGGGTGACTCCTCGGGCTCGGCGGTGCCGCCACCGAAGCCCGGTGTGGGGACGCCGCTGGACGCCGCGATGCCGAAGCGGATTCTCGATCTGCCCTTCACCGACTCCACCGGCAAGCGGGTCCGACTGTCCGACCTCGCCGGCAAGACGGTCGTCATCTCGGACACGATGACGTTGTGCCAGGAGGCCTGCCCGGTCGACACCGCGACCTTGGTCCAGACCGCGCGCCGGGTCGCAGCCGCGTCACGGACCGCCGCGCGCGATGTGGTCTTTCTCACGATCACGGTCGATCCCGAGCGTGACACACCGGCCCAGTTGGCGGCGTACCGCCGGCTGTACGTCGGCCGGTCGGGCCTGCCGCAGTGGCGCCTGCTGACCGGCCGGCCGGCCGACGTACACGCGCTGTGGGCCTATCTCGGCGTCTTCTGGAAGAAGACCCCCGAGGACGACGGCGTCGTGCGGAACTGGCGCACGGGCCGGCGGCTGACCTACGACGTCGCCCACTCCGATGAGGTGTTCTTCCTCGACCGGAAGCAGCGGGAGCGGTTCATCCTCGACGGCATCCCCTCGCTCGGCGGTGACGACAATGTCCCCCGCGAGATCCATGCCTTCGAGAGCGCCGAGGGGCACCGCAACGAGCACAAGTCCGGCGGCTGGACTTCCTCCGATGCCGTCTCGGTGCTGTCCTGGCTACTCGACCGGCGTCTCGCCTGAGGCCTGGTGGGGGGGCAGGCAAGCGCGGTCCGCGGTGCGACGTACGGCCGCGACGTAGGTCGGCCAGAGTGCCGGCGGCAGGTCGTGGCCCATGCCGTCGATGAGCAGCAGCTCCGACCCGGGGACGGCCATCGACGTGGCCCGCCCGCCGGAGACATGCACCATCTTGTCGGCGAGCCCGTGGATGACGGTCATCGGCGCGGTGACCCGGCGCAGATCGCGCGTGCGATCGGGCTGGGTGATCACCGCGAGCATCTGGCGAGCGACCGCCGCACCGGACACACCGCGTTCGTAGGTGTCCTCGGCCCGCCGGCGTACCTCCGCCTCGGTCGCCGGGAAGCCGGGGGAGCCGATCATTCGCCAGATCTTCACCGACCCCTCGACGTAGGCGTCCCTGCCCACCTTCCGGGCGAGCAGGGTCGGGATCAGCGAGGGATGCTGGAAGCCGACCGTCCGCTTGCCGGTCGTCGACATCATCGAGACCACCGAGCGGACCCGGTCGGGATGGTTGATCGCCATCGTCTGGACGATCATCCCTCCCATCGAGATGCCGAACAGGTGCGTCGAGTCCAGACCGAGGTGGTCGAGCAGCCCGACCACGTCGTCGGCCATGTCGGCAAGCGTGTACGGCGGGGTCACGCGCAGACCCACGAACGCCTTCGCCAGTTTCGGGAAGGTCACCCGGCTGCGCTCGGTGCGCTCGAGCTTGGTCGAGCGCCCGACGTCGCGGTTGTCGAACCGGACGACGTAGAACCCGGCGAGGGCGAGCTGCCGGCACAACTCCGGATCCCACCAGGTCATCGGGCCGCCGAGCCCCATCACCAGCAGGAGCGGCTCGTCGGAGGGATCGCCGTAGGTCTGGTAGCAGAGCTCGATCCCGCGGCCGACCGGGGCGAACTGCTCCGCGGACTCGGCCACCTCGGCGGGCTCGGGCTGCGCGGGCCGGATGGTCTGGCTCATGCGCCCTGGAAGTTGATCGAGGAATAGGCCTGCAGCTTGCTGAGCTGGTGCTCGCTGGTGATCCGCCGGATCGTGCCCGAGCGCGAGCGCATGACGAGGGAGTCGGTCACCACGGCGCCGCCCGCGCGGAACTGCACGCCGCGCATCAGGTCGCCGTCGGTGATGCCGGTCGCCACGAAGAAGCAGTCGTCGGCGGCGACGAGGTCCTCGGTGCGGAGCACGAAGTCGGGATCGAGGTTGTGGCCGGCATCGAGCGCCTTCTGCCGTTCCTCGTCGTCCTTGGGCCACAGTCTGCCCTGGATCGTGCCGCCGAGCGCCTTCATCGCGCAGGCGGCGACGATCCCCTCCGGGGTACCGCCGATGCCCAGGAGCAGATCGGCGCCGCTCCCTTCCCGGGCCGCCGAGATGGCGCCGGCGACGTCACCGTCGGTGATGAACCGGATCCGGGCACCGGTCGCCCGGATGTCCTCGACCAACTGGGCGTGACGGGGCCGGTCCAGCACGATCACGGTGATGTCGGAGGGCTGGGTGCCCTTGGCCTTCGCCACCGCCGCGATGTTCTCCGCGACCGGGTTGCGGATGTCGACGACGTCGGCGGCCTCGGGTCCGGTGACGAGCTTCTCCATGTAGAAGACCGCGCTGGGGTCATACATCGAGCCCCGGGGCGCGACCGCCATCACCGAGACCGCGTTGCTCATCCCCTTCGCGGTGAGCGTGGTGCCGTCGATCGGATCGACCGCCACGTCGCACTCGGGTCCGGTCCCGTCGCCGACCCGCTCGCCGTTGTAGAGCATCGGCGCGTTGTCCTTCTCGCCCTCGCCGATGACGACCGTGCCATCCATCGCCACCGTCGAGATCATCACCCGCATCGCGTTGACCGCGACCCCGTCGGCGCCGTTCTTGTCGCCACGACCCACCCACCGGGCCGCCGCCATGGCGGCCGCTTCGGTGACGCGCACCAGCTCCAGGGCGAGGTTGCGATCCGGTGCGGTCGGGGCCACGTCGAGGGGCTCGGGAAGGTGGTGGTCGCTCATAGGGCGAGCCTAGCGGTCCCGCGCCGGCGTCTCGTGTGGCACAGGTCGCTTGATCGTTCCGGAGTCGGCGGCCTCGGTGGTCGTGGTCGGATAGATCCGGACTTCGGTGGCCTTGACTGCGAAGGTGACCGGAACTCCGGGTGTGAGCGCGAGTTCGGTGACCGCTGCGGGAGTGACGTCGGCGGCGAGGCGTACGCCATCGGGGTGGTCCTCGCGGGCGCGTACCCGGATCCGGTCGCCGAGCGGCTCGAGGTCGGTGACGACGACCCGCACGTGGTTGCGCGGACTGCCGCCGGGGGGCTCGAGGAAGACGCTGACGGCCGAGGGGCGGAAGAGCGCGGCGGCGGCGTCGCCGGTCCGCAGGTCACCGTCGGCCGGCGGGTCGGTGAGTCCCGCGATCGTCAGCCCGGTGGGGGTCCTGAGTGCCTCGCCATCCCAGCTGCCCGGCACCAGGTCGAGGCCGGCGAGCCGGGCGGCGAACGCCGAGCGCGGTGCGGTGAGCACCTGCTGCGTCGGCCCCTGCTCGACGATCCGGCCGCGCTCGATGACCACGACCCGGTCGGCGAGGACCAGCGCGTCGAGCACGTCGTGGGTGACGATGAGCGCGGTGCGGTCGGCGAGCACCGTGCGCAGGGTCTGCCGCAGCGCCGGGGTGACGTCGACGTCGAGCGCGGCCATCGGCTCGTCGAGCAGCAGCAGCTCGGGTTCGGCGGCGAGGGCACGCGCGATGGCGACCCGCTGCGCCTGCCCCCCCGACAGCTGGGCCGGTCTCCGCCGGGCGAGGTCGGCGACGCCCACCGCTGCGAGGTGGCGGCGTGCCGTCTCGCGCGCCGGCCGCCGGCGTACGCCACGGGCGCGGGGCGCGAAGGCGACGTTCTCCAGTGCGGAGAGATGGGGGAAGAGCAGCGCTTCCTGGGCCAGCAACGCGACCCCTCGGGCATGCGGAGGTACGCCGTCGAGGGGCCGCCCACCGAGGACCACGCTGGCCCCGTCGACACGATCGGGTCGGAGCAGGCCGGCCAGGACGGCCAGCAGCGTGGACTTCCCTGCGCCGTTGGGTCCGAGGACCGCCACCGTCTCGCCGGCCGCGACGTCGAGCTCGAGGTCGACGTCGCGCTCCCGCACGAGGCAGCGGACATGGAGTGCGGTCATACCGCGCTCCGGCCCTGGCGGGCGAAGCCGATGACCAAGACGGCGACCACCACCAGCACGATCGCGAGGGCGACCGCGGCGTCAGGATCGGAGCTGGCGTTGGACAGATAGATCTGGATCGGCATCGTCCGGGTGGTGCCTTGGAGACTGCCCGCGAAGGTGATCGTCGCGCCGAACTCGCCCAGGCAGCGGGCGAACGCCAAGACCGCGCCGGAGAGCAGGCCCGGGAGCACCAGCGGCAGCGTGACCCGCCGGAAGACCGTGGTCGGGCGAGCGCCGAGGGTGGCCGCCACGACGTCGTACCGCCGTCCGGCGGTGCGGAGCGCACCCTCAAGGCTGATGACCAGGAACGGCAGCGCGACGAACGTCTGCGCCATGACCACGGCCGTCGTCGTGAACGAGACCGAGAGACCCAGGACGTCGAGGGTGTGCCCGAGCAGGCCACGCCTGCCGAAGGTGTAGAGCAGGGCCATGCCGCTCACCACCGGTGGCAGCACCAGGGGGAGGAGCACCAATGAGCGGACGATCGACTGCCCGCGGAACTGGGTCCGTGCCAGCACCACGGCCATCGGCACACCGAACAGCACGCACAGCACGACGGCGGCCAGGGCCGTCTTGAGGCTCAGCGTCAGCGCATCCAGGGACGCCTGCGAGGTGAGCAGACTCGGGAACCGCGTCCAGTCGACCCTGGTCACCATCGCGACCAGCGGCAGCAGGACGAAGACCGCACCGACCAGCGCCGGCAACCACAGCCACCGTGGGAGGCCGAGCGCCGGGCCGCCGGCGGCGGTGGCCGCGACGGGAGTCGTCAGCCGGTCACGGCTTGCGGAAGCCGGCATTCCGGAGCACCTTCTGGCCATCGGCGCTCAGCACGAAGTCGATGAACTGCTTGGCCAGCGCGGACTGCTTGGAATCGGCGATGGGTGCGATCGGATAGGTGTTGACCACCTCCGAGGACTGGGGGAACGGCACCCCCTTGACCTGGTCGCCCGCGGCCTTCACGTCGGTCACGTAGACCAGGCCGGCGTCGGCCTCTCCCGATTCGACCTTGCCGAGTACGTCGGTCACCGACTGCTCCTCGCTGACCGGCTTGATCTTCACGCCGGTCTTCTTCTCCATCTGCTGCGCCGCCGAGCCGCAGGGCACCTCCGGGGCACAGACGACCACCTTCGTGCCTGCCTTGCCGAGATCGGCGAAGCTGGAGATCTTCGCGGGGTTGTCGGGGGGAGTGGCGATCTCGAGGACGTTGCTCGCGAAGTTCTTCGGGTCGGTCGCGGTGCCGTCGCTGGTCAGCTTGTCCATGTTGGTCGTGTCGGCCGAGGCGAAGACGTCGGCCGGGGCACCGCTCTGAATCTCGGAGACGAGGTCGGAGGAGCCGCCGAAACTGAACTTCGTGTGGACACCGGGATGCTTGGCGTCGAACTCCTTGCCCAGCTTGGTGAAGGTGTCGGTGAGCGAGGCGGCGGCGAAGACCGTGAGGGTCTTGCTGCCCCCGCCGCTCCCGCTGCTGTCATCACTGCTGCCGCAGGCTGCGGTGAGCGGAAGGAGGGCGGCGGCCGCGACGACCGCGACCACGGACTTCTTGAGGGGGTTCTTCATGGACGCTCCACGACGACGTTGGTGGACTTGATGGATGCGACCGCCGTGACACCGGGCTCCAGGCCCAGGTCCTCGGCGGCCTCCGAGCTCATCAGCGAGACGATCCGGTAGGGGCCGCAGATCAGCTCGACCTGGGCCATCACGGTGTCCTTGGTGACCTTCGTGACCAGCCCGAGGAGGCGGTTGCGAGCGCTGACCGACCGAGCCCGCTGGGGGTCGGGTGCGTCGGCCAACTCGACGGCGAACTCCGCCAGCGCGGCGCCGGGGACGACGCTCCGGCCGCCTTCGGTGGTCGCCGGCAGCCGACCTGCGTCGACCCAGCGGCGAAGGGTGTCGTCACTGACGCCGAGCAGCTCAGCGGCTTCGCTGATGCGGTAGGTGCTCACAGGGGTGGATCATGCCGCATCTGCGGGTTGCTGTCGTCGAGGCTTCCGAATCTGCGTAAGGAAATTCTGAATTCACACGTGGATGCGGGTACGTCATGTCACCAGCGCAAGCGCCGCGGTGGCGGCGACCAGTGAGAGCGGCGTGAGCACCAGGGAGACCCGGTGGAAGCTGCCCTGCGTCGGCCGGACCTCCTGCCGCACCAGGGTCCGGCGCCACAGCAGGTTGGCCAGGCTGCCGGTCCAGGTCAGGCCGGCGCCGATGCCGAGTCCGAGCAGGGCGGCGAGCACGGCCGCCGAACCGTTCCCGGCGAGGACGGGGACGAGCAGCAGCGTCGCAGAGAGGTTGGTGAGCAACGCCGCCGCCAGGGTCGCGACCGCCGCCACCGCCAGGAGCGCGGCGAAGTCACCGCCGCCGGGAAGCACGGCCCGGGCCACGTCACCCAGGAAGCCCGCGCCCAGCGAGGCCACCACGACGCCGAGGGCCAGGACGAACAGCGCGAAGCTCGGGTGGGCCGCGCGGACGGCGTCGCCGAGGTCGACCAGGCGTCCGTGTCGCGCCCAGAGGAGGAGTACGACGGCGGCGACCGCCGCGGGCCAGAACGGCGCCACGCCGAGCGGGGAGAGCGCGGCGAACGCGGCCAGCATGAGCGCCACGGTGGTGACAGGGACCACGAGGGCACGTCCGTGCGGGGCGGAGGGCAGGTCACGGTCGGACGTGGATCGCGGAGCCTGCAGCTCGCCGCGGAAGAGGAGTCGCAGGCCGACGTACTCGACCAGGAGGGTGGCAGCGAGGGGCAGCGCCATCCGGCCGGCGAAACCTCCGAAGCCGAAGGGCAGGTACGGCATCGCCAGCAGGTTGGTGAGGTTGGAGACCGGTAGCAGCAGCGAGCCGGAGTTCGCCATTCGCAAGCAGGCATAACCCGCGGGGCGGGGAGAGAGCCCGAGACCGCCGGCCGCGGCCAGCACGACCGGAGTCAGCAACACCGCTGTGGCGTCCAGGCTGAGCAGGGTGGTCACGAGCAGGCCCACCACCAGGACGCCGAGCAGCAGTGCCTGGGGACGCGCTCGTCCGCGACGATCGAGGCTGCGCAGCGCCACCAGGCGCGCGGCGGCCGCGAAGACCCCGGCCCTTGCGCAGACCTCGGCCACCACCAAGATCGCGATCAGGAATCCGACGACGGGCAGCAACGGCCGGATCGCATCCCAGCCGGCCGCCGGGCCGAAGGGCCCGCAGAGCAGCACCGCCGCCGCGGCCAGGACACTGACTGCCGCCTCCGTACGGGCTCGGGGATGGCGGTGGGCGGTCACCAGCAGACCCGCGAGCGCCGCCACTCCGACGGCGTCCTGGACGGGGGCGGGCAGCGGCACGGGCCCCATTCTCCGGCACGTGGCCCGGGATGGGACGATGGAGGGCGTGAGTGAGCAGGGCAGCCGGCGATACCCGCGCACCTTCAGGGGGCTGATCGCCTCGATGATCGTGCTAGTGGTCGTGGTCGTACCGCTCGTGCTGCTCACGCACTGGTGGAGCGACGCCACGCGGGAGCAGGCCAACCAGGAGCTCGGGCTGAGCAACAGCGCCGACTGGCGGGGCACCGTGCGCACCGTCCAGAACGCCCAGGGTCAAGAAGGCGTCCATATCCACGTCGTCTATCCGCGGTCGCTGCCCTCGGGGTGGTACGCCAACAGCGAGCCGGGCTTCCAGCCTGGCAAGCACCCCACCTGGACGATGAACTTCGCGAAGGGCCAGAGCGGGTACGTCGGGCTCGAGCTGGGACCGGGCTCGGCGCGTTCGCTGGCGAAGAAGGAGATCGACGCCAACCCGAAGGCCGGTGGCCGGGTCAGGCTCGGTGGCGAGCTCGGTGGGTCCTGGACCAGCTGGAGCGACGCGGGCGGGGACCACGGCTACAGCCGGAGCTACCAGGGCTCGACCCTGCTGCTCTGGGGCCCCCGGGATGCCGACGTGCGCGAGTTCATCGCGCGTCTGACCGCCAAGCCGCTGCGCTGAGGCGGGTCACTCCTGCTCGCGCGCGTCTTCCTCGATCGCCGCATCGAGGCGCCGGCGGGCGCCGTCGAGCCACTCCTGACAGATCGTGGCCAGCTTCTCCCCGCGCTCCCACAGCGCGAGCGACTCCTCGAGGGTGGTCCCGCCGGCCTCGAGTCGGCGGACCACCTCCACGAGCTCCTCGCGCGCGGCCTCGTAGGACAGCTTCTCCTCACTCATCGATGAGTTCCTCGCTCTCGGTGATCGTGGCGTGGAGGCGGCCGTCGGCGACGCGGACCGTGATCGTGTGGTCCGCGCCCAGCCCGGCCACGCTGCTCACCACCCGGCCCTCGGCGTCTTGGACGACGGCGTACCCCCGCCGGAGAGTTTGCAACGGCGACAGAGCCCTGGCGCGGGCGCGATGGTGGCCGACGTCGTCGCCGGCGCGGTCGAGCTGGTGGGCGAGCGTACGACGCGCGCGGTCGCGCAGCGCGATGACCTGCTCGGCTCGGACGTCGAGCAGCGACCGTGGGTCGGCGAGCGCTGGCCGCGAGCGCAGGGCGTCCAGCCCCGCCTGCTCGCGGTGGAGCCAGCCCAGCAACGCCGCGCGCATCCGGTCGCGGGCGGCGGTCATCAGCCGGATCTCCTCGCCGACGTCGGGGACGACCAGCTTGGCGGCGTCGGTCGGCGTCGAGGCGCGGACGTCGGCGACCAGATCGAGGAGCGGACTGTCCGGCTCGTGGCCGATCGCTGAGACGACCGGCGTCCGGAGGGCGTGGACCGCCCTGATGAGGTGCTCGTCGGAGAACGGCAGCAGGTCCTCGACCGAGCCGCCTCCACGGGCGACCACGATGACCTCCACCTCCGGATCGCGCTCGAGCCGCTGCAGCGCCTCCACGACCTCGGCCGCGCTGCGCGGTCCCTGCATCGCGGCATACGCGATCTCGAAGCGGACCGCGGGCCAGCGCCGCCTGGCGTTCTCCAGGACATCGCGCTCGGCGGCCGACCGAGGAGCGGTCACCAGCCCCACCTTGGCGGGCAGGAACGGTGGTCGTCGCTTCAGCTCCGCGGCGAAGAGCCCCTCGGCGGCGAGGAGCTGGCGGCGCCGCTCGAGCCGGGCGAGGAGCTCGCCGAGCCCCACCATCCGGATCTCGCGGGCGTAGAGCGAGAGCGTGCCGCGGTTGGCGTAGTAGGACGGCTTGGCGTGGATGACCACGCTGGCGCCCTCGACCAGCGGCGGGTTGAGCCCGTCGAAGAGCATGCGGCTGCAGGTCACCGGCACCGACAGATCGGCGATCGTGTCGCGCAGCGTCAGGAACACGGTGTTGAGACCGGGGCGGCGACTCACCTGGGCCACCTGGCCCTCGACCCACACGGCACCGAGCCGGTCGATCCAGCCGGCGATCGCGGTGGCGATCTGCCGGACCGGCGCCGGCGACTCCGGTGAGGTCTCCAAGGCCATGGCGTGACCCTACTGACCGGCACCGACATGCCTGCTCCACCGGGCCCGCGCGCCGACGCCCGCGAGTCCGTAGACTCGGACCCATGAGCACTGACCTCGGCACGCCGCGCGTCCTCTCCGAGGCCGAGAAGGCCGTCCTGCTGGCCTCGCCCCGGGGCTACTGTGCCGGGGTCGACCGTGCCGTGGTGACGGTGGAGCAGGCGCTCGATCTGTACGGCGCACCCGTCTACGTCCGCAAGGAGATCGTCCACAACAAGCACGTCGTCGACGACCTCCGCGAGCGCGGCGCGATCTTCGTCGAGGAGCTCGACGAGGTGCCCGAGGGCTCCACCGTCGTCTTCTCCGCCCACGGCGTCTCGCCGGCGGTGCACGCCGCTGCGGCGGAGCGCAATCTCAAGACCATCGACGCGACCTGCCCGCTCGTCACGAAGGTCCACCACGAGGCGAAGCGGTTCGCCGGCGAGGACTACGACATCCTGCTCATCGGTCACAGCGGCCACGAGGAGGTCGAGGGCACCATGGGCGAGGCGCCCGGCCGGATTCAGCTGGTCGAAGGCCCCCAGGACGTGGACAAGATCGTCGTCCGCGATCCGGCCCGCGTCGCGTGGCTCTCCCAGACCACGCTGTCGGTGGACGAGACGCTCGAGACGGTCGCCGCGATCCGGGAGCGCTTCCCCCAACTCCTCGACCCCCCGAGCGACGACATCTGCTACGCCACGCAGAACCGCCAGCAGGCGATCAAGGAGATCTCCGAGGGCACCGATCTGGTCATCGTCGTGGGCTCCGGCAACTCCTCGAACTCGGTCCGACTGGTGGAGGTCGCCCGGGAGGCGGGGGCGGTGGCCGCCCACCGCGTCGACGACGCGAGCGAGATCCAGGACGAGTGGCTCGAAGGTGTCCAGACCGTGGCCGTCACGTCGGGGGCGAGCGTCCCGGAGAAGCTCGTGGACGGTGTGCTCGCGCTCCTCGCCGAGAAGGGCTACCCGGACGCGCGGATCGTGCGCAG
>Ga0164242_10009793_pt1 | contig 10307 bp, 8 predicted proteins | sample OricomgcompostMG_FD_108783 | JGI IMG/M metagenome (GOLD analysis project Ga0164242, IMG submission 108783) | Miracle-Growth compost microbial communities from Emeryville, California, USA - Original compost - Miracle growth compost (MG) ... | reverse complement strand
TGCACCGACAATCTTGAGTAGGCAAGTCTCGCAGTGTCGCGCATGCGGTCCCGTCGCTCATGCCGACGCGACCTATCCGAACTCGTGGGACGCCTCGGCCACCCACCGCAGGCGCCTCCGATGCGTGACCACGCTGGCCGGGCGGTGCGGGAAGGTGGCGAGCCCCTCGCAATGCGTGATGATCGCGTCGATGTAACCGCCGCGATGTCGGGCGTCGAGGCGTCGGCGATGTAGCGGTAGAGCTCGTCGAGATGGCCTTCGGCGTCCGGGGAGAAGACCACGCTGTAGGTCACCGTGCAGCGGCCAGCTTTGCGGCGAGACGCGCCCGCAGTTCGTCGCCGCGCACGCCGCGGGTGGGGTCGGCGCCGAGCGCGTCGTACGCCTGGGCGACCTCGCCTCGCAGCCAGGCCTCGACCGCCTGGTCGCGCGCCAACAGCGCGCGGAGCCCCTCACGGATGACTTCACTCTCGCTGGCGTACTCGCCCGACTGGACGCGGTCACCGAACGACGTGACTTCGCTGGCTCGGTGGGCTCAGGTGGTACGGACTGGTTGCCGGGTGGCGGCGTTGAGCCGGTTCCAGACGTTGATCGCGGCGATCGAGACGAGCAGCGACGCCAGTTCCTTCTCGTCGTAGTGGTCGGCGGCGTTGTCCCAGACGGTGTCAGGGACGGCGTCGGGCCGGTCGGCGAGGCGCGTCACGTGCTCGGCGAGGTCGAGGGCGGCGCGTTCGGCGTCGGTGAAGTAGGGCGATTCCCGCCATGCTCCGACGCCCCAGATCCGCTCGTCGCTCTCGCCGGCGTCCTTGAGTTCTTTGGCGTGCATGTCGACGCAGACGCTGCAGCCGTTGATCTGGCTGACCCGCAGGTCGATCAGCTGGTGCATCGCCAGCGCGACGGTTCCAGACCGTGCGGATTTGCTCAGCGCGAGCAGCGCGGTCATCGCGTCTGGCAGCACCCTCACGGGTTGGGTCATCCGAGCCTGCATCGTGGCCTCCGTTGTCACATCCACCTCGTTCGGGTGGGTCATAGGAGTGACCCACCGGATCGAGAGGATGTGACACGTGCAGGATCAACAGTTCTGGTCGGAGCGGTTCGAGCGGCAGCGACCCCGGCTGCGGGCGGTGGCCTACCGGATGCTGGGCTCGCTGACCGAGGCCGACGACGCGGTGCAGGAGGCCTGGTTGCGGGTCTCGCGCGCGTCGGGGGACGACGTGGACAACGTCGCCGGCTGGCTCACCACCATCGTCGCCCGGCAGTGCCTGAACATGCTGCGCTCCCGGGTTGCGCGGCGCGAGGAGCCGTTGGACGTACGGGTGCCCGACCCGGTGGTGAGCTCCGGCGACGGGATCGATCCGGCCGAGCAGAGTGTGCTCGCCGATTCGGTGGGCGTCGCGCTGCTGGTCGTGCTGGAGGCGCTGGATCCTGCCGAACGGCTCGCGTTCGTGTTGCACGACATGTTCGCGGTGCCGTATGAGCAGATCGCGTCGATTCTGGATCGAACTCCGGCCGCCACCCGGCAGCTGGCCAGCCGGGCGCGCCGCCGGGTGCAGGGCGCGACCCCGGCCGGAAAGCCTGACCGCGCACGGCAGCGCGAGATTGTCGAGGCGTGGCTCGCCGCGTCACGCGGCGGTGACTTCGCGGGGTTGGTCGCGGTGCTGCACCCGGACGCCGTGCTGCGCGTCGACACCGGTGACGCCGGCTCGCATCTCGTGCAGGGCGCGGCCGCTGTCGCCGGGCAGGCGAGCAGGTACCGGGCGCCCGGGCTCCAGACGCGCTACGCCCTCGTCAACGGCGGCCCGGGCGTCGTGTCGACGATTGACGGCCGCCTCACGGCGGTGCTCGCGTTCACCGTCGCGGACGGTCTCATCACCGAGATCGACATCCTGGCCGACCCGCGCCGGCTCGCCGCACTGGATGTCTCCTCTGAAAGCGCGTAGGGCTCATCCCCTTCTACGCACGAGATCGAGACGGACGCCGAGGTAGCGCGGTCAGCTCTCGTGAGCGCGCTGGCCGACGCCGACCGGGCACGAGACGCCGGTGCCGCTGATCCCGCAGTAGCCGTTCGGCACCTTGTGCAGGTATTGCTGGTGGTAGTCCTCGGCGTAGTAGAAAGGCCCCGCCGACGCGATCTCGGTGGTGATCGGGCCGAAGCCCGACCCCTGAAGTCGCTTCTCGTACGCCGCCTTCGTCTCGTCGGCGGCCGCCCGCTGCTGATCGTCGGCGACATAGATGGCCGAGCGGTATTGCGTGCCGCGGTCGTTGCCCTGCCGCATGCCCTGCGTGGGGTCGTGGGCCTCCCAGAACACGGTGAGTAGGTCGCGATAGCTCACGATCTTCGGGTCGAACACGACCTGCACCACCTCGGCGTGGCCGGTCTGTCCGGTGCACACCTCGTCGTACGTCGGGTTCGGCGTGTGTCCGCCGGCGTAGCCCGCGGCGGTCGACCACACGCCTGGCGTCTTCCAGAAGATGCGTTCGGCGCCCCAGAAGCAACCCATGCCGAAAACGGCGATCTCGAGCCCCGGCGGGAACGGCGGCTCGATCGGGTTTCCGAGCACGGCATGCGTGGCGCCGAGCGCGAACGGCCGCTCGGCGCGGCCCGGCAACGCCTGTTGCGCGGAGGGGATGGACGACGGTCGGCGCAAGAGTCCCATGTGCTCCAAAATACGCTCGCGCGCGGCGTCGTGCCGCGGTCGCGGCACGGCGGGCGGCGGGCGGCGGGGCTTGTGCTACTCGGTCAGCGGTTCGGGGCGCTCGCGGCGTCCGGTGGCGGCGTTGAGCACGGCCGCGTTCGGAAACGAGATCGAGCCCTCGACGGTCTGCAGGGTCGTGAACATCAACGTGATGCCGGTGACGTCGCCGTCGTACTGACCGCCGAGGCCGCCTGCCCGCAAGGTGATGTAGTCGCCGACGACGAACGGCCGGGCCACCAGCAAGACGATGCCCGCGATCGCGTTGCTCAACGACTGCTGCGCCGCCAACCCGATCACGACGCTGCCGATCGCGCCCGACAACAGCACACTTTCGATCTTCACGGCGAGCAGGCCCAGCACCGTGATGACCACCACCAGGTAGCCGACGATCTGGGTGGTCAGGCGCAGGGCCGCCGCCACCGCTGGGCTGCCACGCAGCCTGGCGATCCGCGCGATCTCGTTGGCGGCCATGCGCACGGTCACGACGCCCGCGAAGAAGCACACGACGATCGCGATCCAGCTGCCGAGCTGATGAGCGCGATAGGCCTCGGACACCCTCACGCCGTTCTCGACGACCGTGTGCGTGGCGTGGATGCCGCCGAGCGCGATCGCGGCGCCGCACGAGGCCACGAAGATCACCGCAGCCGCGACGCTGCGCCGGAATTTCGGGTGCACGAGGATCTCGCGCGCCTCAGAGAGGGCGGACGTCGCCGCTGGCGGCCGAACCCATCGCACGGTTGAGATCCTTCCTGTCGACCAGCAAACTAGCGGCTCCGGGCCGCCTGTTCGCGGAGGCGGGCGGGCGCGCATCGAACCGGATAGCCTCGGCGCCATGACTTCCTTCGAGACGCTGGCGATCCACGCGGGCCAAGAGCCTGATCCCCGTACCGGCGCCGTCGTCCCCGCGATCTACCAGGTTTCCACGTTTCACCAGGACGCCGTCGGCAGCCCTCGCGATGGCTGGGAGTACAGCCGATCAGGCAACCCGACCCGCGCAGCGCTCGAAGAATGCTTGGTGGCGCTGGAAAACGGCGTCCGAGGGCTCGCGTTCGCGAGCGGCCTCGCGGCCGAGGATTGCGTCGTCCGCGCTGTTTGCGCGTCTGGCGATCACGTTGTGCTTCCCGACGACGCGTACGGCGGCACCTACCGGCTGATCGCGCGAGTCTTCGACCGCTGGGGGCTTGAGCACACCGCGGTCGCTCTCGACGATCTCGACGCCGTGCGCGCGGCGATCCGGCCGAACACGAGGCTGATCTGGTGCGAGACGCCGAGCAATCCGCTGCTGGGCATCGTCGACATCGGGGCCCTCGCAGGCGTCGCCCATGACGCCGGGGCGTTGCTCGCCGTCGACAACACGTTCGCGTCGCCCTATTTGCAGCAGCCGTTGGCCCACGGCGCCGATGTCGTTGTGCACTCGACGACGAAATACCTCGGTGGGCACTCGGACGTCGTCGGAGGCGCGGTCGTCACCGCCGATCCCGAACTCGGCGAACGGCTCGCGTTTCACCAGAACGCGGTCGGCGCCATCGCCGGCCCGTTCGACGCGTGGCTGGTGCTGCGCGGCGTCAAGACGCTCGCCGTCCGCATGGAACGGCATTGCGCGAACGCCGCGCGTGTGGCCGAATTCCTCGCCGCGCACGAGCGAGTGAGCATGGTGCGGTATCCCGGGCTTTCGACCCACTCCGGTCACGAGATCGCGGCGAAACAGATGCGCGGGTTCGGCGGAATGCTGTCGTTTCAGGTGGTGGGCGGAGAGGCGGCGGCGCTCGACGTCTGCAACCGGGCGCGGCTGTTCACGCTGGCCGAATCGCTCGGCGGCGTCGAGTCGCTGATCGAGCACCCGGCGCGCATGACCCACATGAGCGTCGTGGGCAGCGCCCTCGAAGTTCCGGCCGACCTCGTGCGGCTATCGGTGGGCATCGAGCACGTCGACGACCTGATCGCCGACCTCGACCAGGCACTGTCGATCACGAGCTAGCTTGATTTCCCATATTTAGCAGGGCTTTCGCGTTGCGTGGTGCGGCGCCGCCAGGATCGTTGTTGAAATACACGAAGACCTCGTCACGCGCGCGCCACGTCTCAGCGATCCTCTCCCGCCAGCGTCGCAAGGCGGACGCCGTGTAGTCGGGCGGGAACGTCGAGCGGCCTTCGTGCAGGCGCAGGTAACCCCACTCGGTCGTGCGCCAGGCAGGGCCGACAGCCTTGCCGAGCCGATCCGACCAGACCAGCGACGCATGGCGTCTCTCGAGCAGCGCGCGGATCTCGTCGGTGAACCAAGTCTCGTGGCGGGGTTCCACCGCCAACCGAAGCGACGGCGGGAAGCGGCGCAGGCAGGCGTCGAGCCGGTCGGCGTCCGCCTTCATCGTCGGCGGCAGTTGCAGCAGGATCGGGCCGAGTCGATCGCCCAGCCCCTCGCATGCGTCGACGAGCCGTTTCACCGGCTCGGCCGGATCCCTCAGTCGTTTCACATGGGTGAGAAAGCGGCTCGCTTTGACGGCCATGGCAAATCCGTCGGGGAGCGCCGCGGCCCATTTCTCGAACGTCTGGCGCGTTGGCAATCGATAAAACGCGTTGTCACATTCGACCGTGTCGAACGATTCGGCGTAGGTCGCCAACCACGCGCGCTTCGGCACATCGGCCGGGTAGAACGCGCCGCGCCAGTCGTCATACTGCCAGCCGCAAGTTCCGATCCTCAGCGGCATGACTCACACCACGATGGCCGACATGACTTTAGGCGTTTCCGCTTTCGGCGAGGGCAAACTCCCTGCTTTTCTTCACGTCAGGAGTGCGGGCGGCTAACAGCGCGGCGGCGCCGAGCACTCCGCCGGTGACCCAGAAGGCGGTGGCATACGACCAGGTGTCGGCGACCCACCCTGCCACGACGGGCCCGCTCACCGCGCCGGTGTCGCCTGCCATCTGGAAGCCGGCCACCACGGTTCCGCCGCGCCCGCTCGCGACGTCGCCGACGACCGCCGCAGGGGCGACGTCGAGCATGCCGGAGCCGACGCCGAACACCAGCATGGCCGCGATATAGCCGCCGAGGTTGGGCGCGACGGCCAGCAACACCATCGCTGTGCCCGAGAGAAGGCACCCGAGCACCATCACCGGGCGGCGTCCACGTTCGTCGGCGACACGCCCGGCAGGCATCAAGACCAAGGCGTTCGTCGCTGCCACCAAGGCGAATCCGACGCCCACCCAGCCGGTTCCGCGGTGCAACGACTCGACGACGAAAAGCGGCACCAAGGTGTTGCGCACGCCCATCGCCGCCCACGAATCCGCGAGGTTGGCGAACAACGCGACCCGGTAGGGGCGTTGCCGAAGCGCCTCGATCAGGCCGGTGCGGTGCGGCTGGTCGGCGTCCGCCTTGTCGGTCTTCGGCGCCAGCGGCGTGTTTCGCAGCCCGATCATGGCGACCGACCCCGCGACCACCAAAGTGGCCGCGTAGACGAAGAAAGGCGCCCTGATCGACCACGCGGCGAGCGGGCCGCCGATCGCCGGGCCGGAAATGCCGCCGAGGAGAAAGCCGCCCTGAAAGAGCCCGACCGACCGGGCCCGCTGCAGCGGGCCAACCGTGCGCAGCAGCAAGCCCATCGCGCTGATCGAGAACATCGCCGAGCCGATGCCGCCCACACCGCGCAAGACCAGCAGCTGCGCGTAACTGTGCGACAGGCCGGCCAAGGCAGAGCTCACCGCGACGATGCCGATGCCGGTCGCGAGCACGACACGTTCGCCGATGGCGTCGATGATCCGGCCGACCCCGAGCGCCGACGCGAGCCTCATCAACGCGAACGCTGACAGCACCAGGCCGACCTCGGCGCGGCCCACCCCGAAGTCGCGCGCGAAGACGGGGATCGCGGGCGCCACGATGCCGAACCCGACCGCCACGCTGAACGCGACCGCAGCCAGCGTGGCCACCTCGGCGGGCAGATCGCGAAAGGGCCCTAGGCGAATCACCGCCCTACGCTACCCCGGCGTCGGCTGCGGCTTCTGGCGACGTTATCCGCGCCTGCCACGCCGGGCGCGCAGATAGTCGCTCACCACGTAATCGCCGAGCTTGTCGCTGGACGGCGCGAAAACCCGCCCGCCGTTGCGCTTGGCGAGCAGGTCGACGAAATCGACGAGTCCGCGATCGTCGGCGAGCATGAAAACGTTGAGGGTGGCCCCGCGCCGGGTCATCTTGTCGGTCTCGGCCAAGGTGAGCGTCAGCGTCTCGCGCGAAGGCGGCCAATCGAAGGCGTAGTCGCCGTTCGGCAACAGGTGCGCCGTGGGCTCCCCGTCGGTGACGACGAGCACGACCGGCTCGTGTTCGGGGTGCCGGTCGAGAAAGCGGCCGGCGATGAGAAGCGCATGCTGCAGGTTGGTTCCCTGCACCATCTCGGCGTCGAGGCCGGCCAGCTCGGTCGGCTGGAGAACCCTTGCGTAGTTGGAGAAACCGATCACCTGTAAGGCGTCTTGGGGAAATCGGGTGGTGACCAACGAGTGCAGCGCGAGCGCGGTCGACTTCGCCACGCCCCACGTGCCCCTCAGCGTCATCGACCATGAGAGGTCGACCAGCAGACAGACGGCGGCCGACGTGCGGCGTTCGGTCTCGACCACCTCGAAGTCGTCGACGTGCAGCTTCACCCCCGCCCCGGCGCTGCCGCGGCGGATCGCGTTCTGCACCGTGCGCACGACATCGAGCGGCTGCTCGTCACCGAACTGCCAGGGTCGCGACGCGCCGGTCAGTTCGCCCGATGCGCCCGCGTCGGGAATGTCGTGGTCGCCGCGAGTGGCCGACGAGAGCGAGGCGAAGACTCTGCGCAGGGCTGTGGCGCCCAGCCGGCGCACGGCTTTCGGCGTCAGCTCGAGCTTGCCGTTGTCGCGGCGAAGGTATCCCTGCCGTTCGAGCTCACGCTCGATCTCGCGCAACTGGCGCACGTCGTCGACCGCCTGGCGGCCCAACGCGCGGCGCACCTCTTCTTCGTCGACGTCCTCGAGGCTGGCGCCCGGATACTCCTGGCCGAGGGTCGATTCGAGCTCTTCGAGATCTGCCAGCTCCTCCAAAGCGGTCGTCGCGTCAGACATGCCGAGCGGCTGCTCTCCGCGCATGCGGGTGCGGCCGTTCCAATCCAGATCTGGACGCCGCTGGCGCAGCGCGTCGTTCAGGCGCGACATCTCCGACGCCAAGCCCATGTCTTCCATGGCCTGTGCCATCAGCGCGGACAGCTCGTCGCGTTGTTCCGGCGTCATCGAGGCGAGCATGCGTTCCATCGCGGCGGCACGACGGGCGAGGGAATCGACAAGCTCCTCGAGATTGGCCGGGTTGTCAGGAAAGAATTCTCCGTGCTTCGACATGAATTCGTCGAACTGCTCTTGGGTGTGCTCGCCACGAGCATCGGCGGCGAGCATCTCGTTGAGGTCGCTCAGCATGTCTTTGATCGCCTGCATCGACGCTTTTGCCTCGGGCGATCCCGACTGCATCTGCTGCATCGCGTTCTTCATGCCGCGAAACTGGCTGTCGAGAACCTCTTGCCGCAACAGGTCTTTGAGCTGTTCATAGGTGGCGCGGGCGTCGGGCGAGCGCCAGTCGTATTCGGACAGCCCGCGAATCGCACGCGCCGGGTCTGCTGGCAGCGCGTCGAGCTCGGCCTCGCGCAGGCGGGCGTCGTCGCTCGGATCGGGAAACAGGGCCGCGCGCTCTTGGCCGATCGCCTTGTCGAGCAGCGCACGCGCTTGCTCCAGCGTGCCGTCGAGGCGGCCACGTTCACGCACCGCACGTCGCTGTTCGCGCACGCGACGCAGCATGTCGTCGAGCCCACGCAAGCCCGGGGCGCCGCGGTGCATCAGGTCGCGCAAGGCGTCGGACGTGTTCGCGCCGTCGAGCACCTTGTCGCCAAGCTCGTCGAGGGCGGTCGCGACGTCGTACGGCGGCGCGAGCGGATCGGGCCCGTCGTGCCACGGCCCGTAACGGTAGGCCGGCGACGTCACGAGACGGCCTCCAGCGCGAGCATCGCAGCGCAGCGAGGAGCGCAGCGGTGGTGGCCGGCGGGAAGCAGCGTCACGAGACGGCCTCCAGCGCGAGCATCGCAGCGCAGCGAGGAGCGCAGCGGTGGTGGCCGGCGGGAAGCAGCGTCACGAGACGGCCTCCGGCGCGAGCATCGCAGCGCAGCGAGGAGCGCAGCGGTGGCGGCCGGCGGGAAGCAGCGTCACGCTCAGCCGCCGTACACCGTGCGGCCAGGAAGTTCGTCTTTGCTCAGGCGGCGGGTGAGATAAAGGCCCTCCAGCGCGAACTCGATCGCGGCCGCCGCTTGGCCAGGATTCTCGCCGCCACCGGCGTCGAGCCGGTCGACGACCTTCGCCAGGCCCGGCACCGGCCCGATTCGTTTGAGCAGTTCGGACGCCGCCACGAGATCGCCGCTCTCGACGGTGGTTCCTTCGTCGAACCGGCCCAGCAATCCGGAAAGGTCGGCGGTGCCGAGCTTCGACCGGAAGGTCTCGGCGATCGCGCGCCGCAGCAAGTGCACCAGCACGTCGCGCTCACGGCCTTCTTCGCTGACCTCGAATTCCACCTTGCCCTGAAGGGAATCGACGATCGAGGTGAGGTCGCACACCCGTGCCACGGCGTCCGCTTCGCCGGTGATGGCGGCTCGCCGAAGCGCCGACGCCGCCACCGTCTCGATGCCGGCGATGGCGAATCGAGCCGAGATGCCCGAACGCTGGTCGACCGCGGTCGACTCTCGAACGAGCCTGGTGAACCGCGCGACGACGTCGAGCAAGTGCGCGGGCACCGCGGCCGCAAGCGCCGCCTCTTGCGAGACGAGGTCGACCTCGTCGGAAAGCCGCAGCGGGTAGTGGGTGCGCACCTCGGCGCCGAAGCGGTCTTTCAGCGGCGTGATGATGCGGCCCCGGTTGGTGTAATCCTCGGGGTTCGCGCTCGCGATCAGCAAAATGTCGAGCGGCAGCCGCAGCGCGTAACCGCGAATCTGCACGTCGCGCTCTTCGAGCACGTTCAGCAGCGCCACCTGAATTCGCTCGGCCAGATCGGGCAGCTCGTTCACCGAGAAGATGCCACGGTTAAAACGTGGCACCAGCCCGTAATGGACCGTCTCGGGGTCCCCGAGGGTGCGGCCCTCGGCCACCTTGATCGGATCGATGTCGCCGATCAGGTCGCCGACGCTGGTGTCGGGCGTGGCGAGCTTCTCGCCGTAACGCTCGTCGCGATGGCGCCAGCTGACCGGCAGATCGTCGTCCAGCTCGGCGGCGAGCCGCTGGCATCGGGTGCAGACAGGCGCGTACGGGTGGTCGTTGATCTCGCAGCCGTCGACGACAGGCGTCCATTCGTCGAGCAGGCCGACGATCGTGCGGATGAGCCGCGTCTTGCCCTGGCCGCGTTCGCCGAGCAGCACGAAATCGTGGCCGGCGAGCAGCGCGCGCTCGACATGCGGCAGCACCGTCTCGTCGAAGCCGACGATGCCGGGAAAGCGCGGCTCGCCCGCGCGCAGCCGCGAGAGCAGGTTGTCGCGAACTTCGACCTTGACCGGTTTGCGCTTATGTCCGGACGCGCGTAGCGCGCCACGGGTGGTGTTGCTCGGCCGCGCCGGCAGGCCGGACGCCGCCAGAGAGCCGGACGCCGCC
>Ga0164242_10009792_pt1 | contig 10307 bp, 10 predicted proteins | sample OricomgcompostMG_FD_108783 | JGI IMG/M metagenome (GOLD analysis project Ga0164242, IMG submission 108783) | Miracle-Growth compost microbial communities from Emeryville, California, USA - Original compost - Miracle growth compost (MG) ... | reverse complement strand
TCCTAATTCACATCACGGTTCCGAATGGATTCATCTCAAAATTCTTGATGCCAAAGTCCACGCCAATGGCAATCCCGATTATTATCGCACACACGATATCCTGGGATTGGATTTCGGTAAAAGTAAAATCCCCGTTAATAATACGAACCGTGACCTGCAAAAGACCAAGGAACAACTTTACGATCATCTTAGTGAGCGTTTAGTATTTATAAAACCAAAGGATCCTGTCGTAGCGCAATTATTGTTTGATGCTGGAAACATCACCGCCATCACAGATGATCTACAAACCGCTTTAGATGTTTATGAACAAGCAAAGGAATTCGGCTATTCAAGCGCTGTAATGGACAAACGCGAAAAGTACTTTCAGCAGTTGCAGAAGATAGCGGAAGCGCAAACCCCACCACTTCCTACTCCAACTGAAATTATTCTTAGTTTCGTATTCCTGCTCATTTTAATAGGAGCTATCGTTTTTGGAATTACGCTTGGGATTAAAAAGATAATGAAAAGATTAAAGTCCAAAAACTAACTATCACTCACCAAAAGTCCTTTCACACTCATCCTGCCCATCCTGTCAAATTAAAACCCTCAAAAAGTACTTTTCACAAACCGCGAAATCCGCCCGCCGATAATCCATTCCACGCAATAAATATCGCCGTTCGGCGCGAAGCAAGTGCCGTGCGGGCTGTTGAGAAAATGGGGACGCAGCAAATCCGTTCCCGCCAGATTCGGCCAGCCTTCGGGGCGTTCGTCCAGGCCGATGATGTCGCTTGCGCCGAGTTCTACAATCAATTCCAGCGAATTAACATTCAACAATTTGACGCCGGTTGCGGAAATTAATTTGCCGTTAGAATCAAAAGTCAACAGCTCGTCCTGCGCCTGATGAAAAACGATGACTTGCCATCAGTGGTGACGCAAACGCCATGCGACCGCTCGGCGTGCCGGGAATACACGCCCAATTATCGATCACCTTATACATAATTACTTGTTAGCCTTGCCCAATAAAAATGTTACATCGATGAACAGGATAACAAGGATAACGATCGCCGTTTTTATCCTGTCCATCCTGTCTATCGATGTAAAATAAAAACCGTTAAAAGTACTTTTACGATGTAGCCGTCGTTAAATCCACGCGCAATAACTGCACCTTATCTTCCGCCGCCGCTGAAAGTACTTTTGGCTGGCTGAAAATTTCTTTCTCCATTTTCAAGCACGGCAAACACCAATCCGCGCGAAAATCCAAGACCACCGGATGGCCGTTTTCTTCGGCCTGTTGAATCGCCGTCAGCGTTGCCGCCGTCCAATTTTCGCTTCCTATCGGCGCGGCGGCTTTGGGACGAAAACCGTTGTATGCCAAATATCCGTAATAGAGCGCCGCGAAAACTAATAACACGGCGAAAACCTTCTTCAGTTTCTCCATCCAGGCGCCGCTGCGCGGCAATGATTTGAGACTGCCGCTGACAGTTCCCAGCACCAAATACGGCAATCCCAATCCCAACGATAATACAAAAAAGAGAAGAAATCCCAGCGCCACATTGGCTTTCGCGCCCACATAAACCAAGAGCGCCGCAACGACCGGGCCGACGCACGGCGCAGCCACAATGCCCAATAACGCGCCCATCAATAGCGCGCCCAGAATTCCTTTTTTGGCGTTGCTGCGTTGGAGAATAAATGACGGCGGATTGATGATAAATAATCCAAACATCGACGCGCCCAAAATCAAAAAGATAATCGCCATCGCCGCCAAAAGCCACGGGCTTTGCAACGTCGATCCAAACAAACTTCCGGTCAATGCCGCGACTACGCCAAGAGCTGAATAGACAATCGCTAATCCTAACACATAAAAACAGGCGAGAATAAATGTCTTGCCGGCGCGGCCTTCGCTTTGGCCGCCGAAATATCCTATTGTGACAGGAATCATCGGAAAGACGCATGGCGTGAGATTCAATAATAATCCGCCCACGAAGATCAATAATAACTGCAACACCAGCGGCGCGTTTTGGATTTTCTCCAGCCAGCTTCCCGTGCTGCCGCTATTTTGTTGGAGCGAAATGTTTTGCGCCAGCGCCGTCATTTTCTGCAACATCAACGGTTCCGTCAAGCTCTCATCGGCGCGTAAATCCTTGCGTTCTTTTCCATTTCCATCCAAAAAAATAATGGTGGGCAAGCCCACCACTTGATATTTTTTCTGCAATGTAACGGCGTCCGCTAAAAGTACTTTTGCATCAGGCGTGCCGCGCGCCATTTCTACCTTATTCACAGTCTCATCGGTGAGCGCCGCAACAGACGTGCCGGAAATGTTATAGGGAACGGATAACGAAATCGTTTGCGGTATCAAGCAGGATCGATCAGTGCAAGCCTGATAACGCACTTTCACGTTGAGATGATAGCCGCCGGTTTTGGCTTTTACAGATGCACGCACCGCGACTTTGATGGCAACCTGGCCTTCGTAAACAGAAAGCACCTGATCGGAAAACGAAAATTTTTTCGGCTTGCCTTTGGGATAAACCGGCTTCCCCACACTGACGCCATCGCCACTAACCATTGCTGTCACCGGCACGAGATATTTCGCGCTAGCCGGATTGGCATTGGCGTGATAGCCCTTTTTAATTGTTAAATATACGGTGACAAAAGTACTTTCGCCGGGGCGCAATGTTGATTTCGATAATTTGGCAATAGCAGTTGCTGCCTGCGGCGGCGCGGCCTGGGCTGTCGCCGCAACTCCCGCGATAACAGCCAGCAATAATAGTTGTATTCTGAAGAATATTTTCATAGTGAACTTCCGTAACATCTCAATGGTATAAGCTGCTTTATCTGTGTACAACGTTTGGTTCAAGATGTGGTTCAGTGAAATCATTTTTGCTCTGTTAGGGTAAACAGCTAAAAGTACTTTTTATCGTAGACTGCTCATTCGCTATGAAAGTACTTTTACTCGATGATAATCTATTCAGCTCCACGCGCTTGCAACGCGCTTTGGAAACACAGGGACATGAAGTTCAAATCGCCGCGAAACCGGATGCATCAGATTCCGTTGATCAGGTTCTCATCAATTTGGGATCACGATCATTGCCCGGAATTGAATTAATTTCTCAATGTCATAAATTATTTCCGGGCGTCACAGTGAACGGTTTTTGCGGGCATCTCGAAATAGAAATCCGCCGCGCCGCCAAAGCTGCTGGCATCGATAAAATTTTCACTAACGATCAAGCGTTTAGCGGAATATTGTAAATCTGCTTAACCAAGCTCAAAAGATGTCACCCCAAATAAACGATGGGCGGGAAACTCTGGCGGCTGGCCGAGATACATGCGAGCCGTTTCAAAGGAAACCGTCATTTGGTGTTGCTCCGCCAGTTTCAAAACTGCGGGATTGACGGCGGGCGTATCTAAAAAGAATGGCGCTCCGCTGGGGACGCGAGCTTTTAATGCCAGGAAAAGACACTCCGCTTCTTCTTCCGAATCGGCTATCAACGGGCCGATCTTAAAACCATTATCGCAAGCGCGGATGACGCCGTAGCCGCTAAGTTTGCCATCGCGCAAAATGCCAAGAGCTGCGCTATTCGGCTGGTGGATCCAACTTTGGAGAAAACGAGCGCGATCAGCGGGGAAAAATGGCGCGTCGTAATTATTGATTTCCGCAAAAGCAAGCGCGGAAAGCGGCACGATTGCGGCATCAGTTTTGGATATTCCGTCACCGATTCCTTCGTAGCGCAAATTGTTATACGCCAACGAAAATCCCGATTTGCGATAATTCTCTTGTTGATCGATTACGCCATCCAAACCAATCACGCGGCCTTCCAGATTGCGCATCGCCGCATTCCAAATTTGAAGTCCGTAGCCTTTCCCCCGACGTTCCGGCTTCACAATATAGAATCCGATAAAACCAAACGACGCGCCATATTTAACCGCTGAAATTGTCGCGACAGGTTCGCCGTCCAGCAGCCCGATCAGGAACCCGTCGTGATCCGCTTCATAAAAGCATGCGGCATCGTTCAACCCCGGATTCCAACCTTCCGCTTTCGCCCAGGCTACCGCGATATCTATCTCATGCCGCTCCATCATTCTTATTTCAAACATGACATTCTCCCACCAAATTCGTTTCAGTTGAGGAAGTCTATATAAAAGTACTTTTACTCGTTTGCCGCATCCTGCTATGATTTATATGAGGTCTGCTCCATCATCGAAAACTGCGAATTATGAAACTATTCTTTAAGCGCCAGGATGAACCAGAAGAAGAAATTTCTGAAGAAGCGCCAGAAATTTTGCCCGAAGAAATAACGGCGGAAGTTGCCGAAGAAGAAGCGCTGCCGGAGGCGCCGGAAGTTGTTTCGCCATCGCCGTTGGTGGCGGGCGCGTTTTTGAATAGCGAGTGGGAAATCTTGCAATTGACGCGGCGCGGCGCGGTGAATTTCTATCAAGCTACGGATAGCGATTTTAATTCTTCGCGCCGGGTGCAAATAGCTCAGCAATCCGCAAACGAAAATTGTTATGCAGATAAATTGAAGTCAACGCTATGGCAGCCGCTGGATGTTTTCACGGCGGATAATTGCGATTACGCAGTCTTTCGTGACACCGAATTCCGTACGTTGAGTGACTGGCGCGAATCGCCCAGTGATGAACGTTATCTCATCGTCCTGCAAGATTTGGTGGAAGGACTCTGTGAGTGGAAAGAGCATCATTTAATTCCCGGCGCAGATGATTTATGGGGCGTGGATGAAGATTCCAATTTGCATTATTACGGCTTTTTGCAGCAGGAACCGGAAGGCGTGGAATGGGATTATGATGCTGTTTTGCGCGGTGTGAATCAGAAATTGTTGAAGCAGGTTTTCGCGCCCGCGGCCACCATGCGATTAGACGACCCGTGGAGCGCAATGCCGTTTTGCGTGGAAACGATTGATCTCATTCGCGCCATGCAGGAAGAGCAAATTCCGTTGACTCAATGCCGTGAGCAAATAGCGGAGCTATCGCCCTCAAAAGTACTTTTAGTGGATGCGGCATTATTAACGGATGTTGGCCAGGAACGCGAACTGAATGAAGACAGCGGCGCGATTTTACATCTGGAACGGCAGGGACAATTGCATCAAAATGCGATAGATTTATGGATTGTGGCGGACGGAATGGGCGGCCATGAAGGCGGCGAAGTGGCCAGCGATCTCACCGTTTCATCCTTGCAAAAGCAACTATTACAAAATGCGTCAGATATCAATTTGGATGACAATGCGGCGGTGCGAAACTCGCTCTTTGAAATGGTGCAAATTGTGAATCGCGGAGTGTTTGAATTAGGCGCCAGCCACAAAGGCCGCTCGCAGCCGGGCAGCACTTTGGTGGCGGCGTTGCGTTTGGGAAGGCGATTATTTGTCATCAATATCGGCGACAGCCGCGCTTATTTATGGTCGGGAAAACGCGGTTTGACGCGCGTTTCCAAAGATCATTCCTACGTGCAGACGTTGATCGATCAAGGCGAGCTGACACCGGAAGAAGCGTTTGGCCATCCGCAAGGCAATATCATTACCGCGCACATCGGCATGAAAAAGCTGGAGGAATGCGACGTGTTTATGCGATATGTTTCGCCTGGCGATAGACTTGTTTTGGTTTCCGATGGCGTGGTGGATATGTTGCCCGAATCCGCAATTACTGCATTGATTACTACGTCCGGCGCAACGGAGTTATGTGAGACGTTGGTGAATGCCTCCAACGATGCCGGCGGCGCGGATAATATCACGGCGTTGGTGGCGGATTTTGAGCAATGAACAAAAGTACTTTTAACCACTGCTCATTGTTAATTGCTAATTGAATTTCCAGGAGAAAAATATGCCCGATGTGCTTTCCATACGAACTGCTTTAGACAAAGAATTCCGCCCGGCGAAGGGCGATTTTTTGCAGACTCTGATGATCGAATTGTCGCCCGGTCGCGGCATGAGGACATTGCCGCTTAACCTCGGGATTTTGCTGGATGTATCCAGTTCGATGCAGGGGCCGAAACTAGAAAATGCCAAAAAGGCATGTATCCTGTTGCTGCAACAACTCACCGCGAAAGATCGCGCCACGGTATGTACTTTTTCTTCCGGCGCGCAAACCGTGGTGCCGCCGCAACTGTTTGATGAAAGCGTGCAAGTGGCATCCTGCAAGGCCGTGGAAAGCCTGCGCGTTAGCGGCGCGACGGAACTGCTCGCGGGTCTGGAACAAATCTATCAAGAGATCACGCCGCATCGCAGCAATGATGTGACATCGTATGTCATTTTGCTTTCCGATGGCGAACCGACAGATTCGCAGGGATATATCGATGACGCGTATTCCAAGTTCATGGAACGCGCTGCCAAAGAATTTAATGATAGCGGCGTTTCGCTTTCCACAATCGGGCTTGGCTCGGCGATGGATTTTAATGCCGGTTTTTTGCGCGATCTCGCCGATGGCGCTTCCGGACAATTTTTGCTGGCGGCGAAACCGGAGGATCTGGAAAGTACTTTTCAGGAAGAATTTGGCCGCATCCGCAGCACAGTTCTTTCAGAAGCGACGATTGAAATCAATCGACTCAATGGCGCAGTGCGCCGTTTCTGGCGTGTGGTGCCGGATAAGAAAATGTTCGATGCACCCAAAGAAAATAACGGCACGATTACATTGCCGGTCGGCGCGATTCAGCTTGATCAGCCGCAAGCATATTTGGCGGACATCGTGACGCGAGCGCCAAACGAGCCAGTGGAACGCGGATTGCTGTGCCAAGTGGCGGCGGTGACGGAAAGCGAAAACGGCCAGGAACGCAGCGAAGCGAATGTGCTGATTTCCTATTCCGATAATGAAGTGGAACTGGCACAGCGCAATGACGAAGTGATTCGACTGCTGCAGGAAGCCAACGACTACAAGCTGCAACTGGATTTAGAAAGCGCCGCCAAAACCGGCGACCGCCGCAAGATGACCGGGATATTGGAACGCAAAAAGAAAATGACCCAACGTCTCGGCAAAACCAGCGCGACTAAAGTGTTGGAAAATATGGAAGATACGCTGGAAAGCGGCGGCCACATCTCGCCAGACGATCTGGCGGTTTCGTCTATTGAGACGAAGAAGACGAAACGGTTGGCGTAAGTAAAAGTACTTTTATATAACATCAATGAACAGGATAATCAGGATGAAGTAGTGAAATTGAATTTTAATCTTGTTCATCCTGTTTATCGATGTAAAAGTACTTTTGCGTGATTCACAACCCATTAAAATTCAAGGAGAACAAAATGCCTAAATGCCCCAATCCCGAATGCGGTCATGACAATGTAGACGGAACGCAGTTTTGCGAAATGTGCGGCGAAGAACTGGAAACGCCGGATTCCGCCGGCACTTCAGTCGCCGCTGAAAACACGATTTTTTGTCCCGAATGCAACGCCGCCAACGACGCGGAAAATATCGCCTGCGAAGCCTGCGGCGCTGATCTGCCGGGACACAGTTCATCTGCTACAGAGGAAGAACCTGTATCCACGGAACCGGATATTCCCGCCATCGATCCTGCGCAGGAAGAAAAGTTAGCCAGCGCGCCGGTTCCCGATAGCGAGCCGGACGCCGCGCCCGGCCCCAAACTGGAACCCGGCCAGGTGAAATTATCCGTGGAACAGGGCATGGTCACCAGAAAACAATACGTGCTGGGCGATGCCGAAATGCTGGTGGGACGCGAGGATGAAGAGGAAGAAATTTACCCTGATATCGATCTCGATGATCAGGACGAAGGCTATGTGCATCGCCGTCACGCCACGTTGAAATTTGAGAACGGCCAATTAACCGTGACGCACGAAGGCGGCGCGAATAAAACCCGTATTAATAATCGGCCTATTCCCGATAATCAACCAATGCCGCTGAAACTGGGCGATAAAGTTTCGTTTGGAAAAGTGGTGTTGCGCGTGTTGCCAAATGCGTAAAAATGCATCAACAACAAAGCCTCTAAAAGTACTTTGTCACACTGAGCACAGCCAAGTGTGAAGGTGGAAAAGTACTTTTACGTGCTATACATAATAAACCCAATCGTTTAATGCTGACAAAAAAACTTGGATCTTTCATAAATCGTCAATCGTGTCATTTTGAATTCATACCCGAAATGACATTGCGGTTTTCATGCCTTATTATGGACTTATAGCGAATCGGTAGAATAACAACTTAGAGGATAATGCGAAAATGAGCGGGTTTGTAATGAATAGCATCGCGCGGGCTGTTCCAAATGCGACAGGTGTTTTTCGGCACCGTTTTGGCGGTTCACCAACTCATCGCGGCATCGTGCCACGCAACAATAGCCAGCCGCTTCATCTGCTTTACACATTCGATACAATCGATCCATTATTTCCGGTGCGTTTGCCAAACGCTCGATTTTTACCTCTTTATTATTGCTTTCCATACAATGCGGGCGGTGTTGGCTATCGCATTGTATCCGATGAGGAAATCGAGATTCTATATATGGAAACAAATCGCGTCGAACGCGATTTTCCTTACGAAAATTATCCTGATACATTTCCTGAAACACCTGTGGCACTCGTTCCAGTCTCATACGAAGAACATAAAACACTGGTTTATAATTTGGCCTGCGAAGATTACCGCGTAGAAAGTGAGTACTTGTGTGAAGCCGACCGGGACTTTTTGAAACAGAGCGGCTATCCTTTTACACAACTGGGTGGCATTCAACGTATGTGGCAAGGTGTTCCCACGGTGCCGTGTCCAAACAAAAAATGTGTTGAGTGTTTTATGGATGTGTTTGCAGTTGTTTGGAATCAACCCGTGCCCAATGTTTACATCTGGGACGACGATCCTGAATTTCGAGATGACGTTGAGATTCAGACCATCTTCCAAATTTGCTCACGGTGTCATTCCATTTATGCTTGCAACCGATGCACATAACGGAGCCGAAACATCCTAACACCAACACAACAAGGCGCTACACCAGACCGTGCATATTGGAACAAATGAGGCGTAAACTTATCGAAAATGAGAAATAATAAAATTGTTGCCGCAGTTCTCTTGCTCATGGTTGTAGCTGGCGCTGCGCTGCAAGTGGTGTCTTGGAACGTAGCACGTGGGGGTGTAGAAAGAGGTATCGGGCAATCCATAATGGCTATTGCGGTTGTCCTGCTTGCGGTATTTGCTCCGCAATATTCACGGGCTTTGAATTCGACTCGCTACGATTGGAGATTTAACGCCTTCATTAGTTTTATTGCTATTGTTGCACTGGGAGTCCTATTATGGGTTGTCTACTCACGCTACTACGGGCCTCTCATCCAATCCATTAACAGCAATGGCGGCATGTAAATTATTCATGTATTATTACTATCATCACAAATACTACAAGGTGCTGTACCCAGATCTCTATCAGCGAAGGCATGTTAGATTGGTCGCCGCCAAAAGTACTTTTAGCGGCACAGGGAAAAAAACGGCTTTTGTTTCCTACCATCATCGGCGATAGCGATGTGCAAGCCGGACAAAAAGTCTGGCTGTGTTATGTGTGGTTTGAAGATAAAGTGAAAAGCGAACGGCAGTTTTTGGCGCAGGAGATTACTTTTGAAAAGGATGAGTAAAAGTACTCTTAGACACAGAAACTCAACTGCTAAAGGAGACAGAATGAAAAGTATTAACCCAAGTGAAGTATTGTATATCAAGCTGGGTTCTGGTGGCGAATACGAAAAAAAATGTATAACCAATGGTACCTTGCAAATTGGCTTCCGTGAAGTCCCGCATGAACTTTATACAAAATGCTTGAAGAACGGGAATTGGGATGAGGTACAGAAGGCTTATCGGGAGAGTGGCACATCTGCCGGGACAGCGACGAGGTACATGCATCAAATCCAACGATTTTACGAAGCTGACGAAAACATTTTGTGGATCACATTCTGGAAAGGCGCTCTTTATTGGTGTTTTGCAAAGCCTGGTGTGGAAGTGAAGGATAATCATTGTAAATCTCGGCAAACAATTTCGGGGTGGTCTTGCGAGGACATCAATGGAAATCAACTTATGATGAGTAAGTTGAGTGGCAAAGTGCTGGCAATGCAAGGTTTCCGTGGAACGATTTGTACAGTCAAAGAAGCTAAATATCTGGTCGAAAAGATAAACGGAATTCAACCAGCGCGTGTTACAGAAACGGAGTCAGTCTTACTTCAACTTCAAGAAAAAGTAGAAGATATTATCCGAACCTTGTCGTGGCGAGACTTCGAGATACTTATTGACTTGATATTTAGACAAGCTGGTTGGCAGCGAGTTAATGAACTGGGAGGCAAGACGAAGACGCTTGACATAGAGTTAATTTCACCCATTACAAATGAGCGGTATGGTGTGCAGGTAAAATCAAAAGCCAG
>Ga0164242_10009791_pt1 | contig 10307 bp, 14 predicted proteins | sample OricomgcompostMG_FD_108783 | JGI IMG/M metagenome (GOLD analysis project Ga0164242, IMG submission 108783) | Miracle-Growth compost microbial communities from Emeryville, California, USA - Original compost - Miracle growth compost (MG) ... | reverse complement strand
CTCGACCGTGCCGAAGGCAAGCCGCCCCGCTCGCGCAGCCTCGGCGACCGCGGGTTCGTTGTCGAACAGCCAGCGCATCTTGGTGGCCGAGAAATACGGATCGAGCAGCAGCCCGGTCGCTTCGCGCACGGCCTCTTCGTGGCCGGTAGCGCGCAAGGCCTCGCAAGCATCGGCTGTGCGCCGGTCCTGCCATACCAGCGCGCGGGCGAGCGGCTCGCCGGTCTTCCTGTCCCAGGCGACCACGGTCTCGCGCTGGTTGGTGATGCCGATGGCGACGATCCGTCCGGTACCGCCCGCCTGGTCGACCCTTTCGCGCGCGCAGGCGAGCGTCTTGTCCCAGATCTCCGCCGCATCGTGTTCGACCCAGCCCGGGCGCGGATAGTGCTGCGTCAACTCGCGCCGGGCCGTGCCGCGCAGTTCGCCCGAAGGCGTGAACAGCATTGCCCGCGTCGAGGTCGTTCCTGCGTCGAGCACGAGGATCAGCGGGTCGGTCATTTCAATCCTCTCCCAGCATGGCCATATGCGGCCGATGGCGATGCCCCCGCAACCCTGGCCGACCGGCGAGATCGAACAGCTCGAACCACTGGTGCGTCGTGTGCTGGCGCCAAACGGATCACCGTTCACCTACACCGGAACGCAGACTTATCTCGTGGGGGATGGCGCGGGCCTGGCCGTCATCGATCCTGGGCCCGCCGAGACCGCTCACCTCGAAGCCTTGATCCGCGCCATCGGTGGTACACCCGTGCTCGCCATCGCCTGCACCCATACCCATCGCGACCACTCGCCCGCCGCCGCACCGCTTGCCACCCTGACCGGCGCGCCGGTCATCGGCTGCGCTCCGCTGGTGCTGGAGACCGACGAGCCGCGCGCCGACGCGCCGTTCGACAAGGCCTATGCGCCCGACCGCGTGCTGAAGGACGGCGAAAAGCTGGAAGGCCCGGGCTGGACCCTCACCGCTCTCGCCACGCCGGGGCACACCTCGAACCATTTGTGCTTCGCGCTGGAGGAGAGCGGGGCGCTTTTCACCGGCGATCACGTGATGGGCTGGTCCACCACCGTCGTCGCGCCGCCCGACGGGGATATGGCCGCGTATATGGCGAGCCTGGAGAAACTCCACGCGCGCGACGATCGGGTCTATTACCCCGCGCATGGTCCGGCGGTGCACAATCCCCGGCAACTGGTCCGCGGGATGATTGGCCATCGCCGCCAGCGCGAGCGGCAGATCCTCAAATTGCTCGGCCAGGCGCCGCAAGCGATCGCCGAGCTGGTTCCGCGGATGTACAAGGGCATCGACCAACGGCTGTGGCCAGCCGCCGGCCAATCGGTGAAGGCGCACCTCATCGACCTGGAACGGCGCGGAGCCGTCGGCCGTACGGAGGACATATGGACGATCCGAAATTGATCGAGCGCGACACTGCCAGCGAACGGCTGCGGCCCGCGCCCCGCCGCGAAGCATCGCTAGCGCGCGTGCAGGCGCTGCCGTGGCTGCTCTTCATTGTCATGCTGGCACTGGCGGTGTGGTTCGCGTGGAAGGCGTTCGGTCCGGAGGATCTCGGCGACCCGCTGGCGACGAGCCTGACCGCGCTGGAGAAGCAGGACAAGCTTACCGTGTTCTCGGCGCAGCTTTCGCCGGTCGTCGCGAGCGAGGACAGCCGCCTGTTCGGCGCGATCAGAAGCCGCCAGGTCGCGGTGATCCCGGCGCGGGTCGATTACACTGTGGACTTGTCGAAGATGGACAAGAGCCGCCTCGCCTGGAACGCGGCGACCCACACGATGGACGTGCAACTCCCGGCGCTCACCGTCGGCCGGCCCAATCTCGACGAAGCCCGGGCGCAATACCTGCGCGAGGGTGTGTGGATCACGAACGCGGCGCAAGACAAGCTCACGCGGGACAACACCCGCCTGGCCGAACAGCAGGCGGTGCAGCAGGCAGCGAATCCCGTGCTGACAGGTCTCGCCCGCTCCGCCGCGCGCCAGGCGATCGGCCAGAATCTGGCGATCCCGCTGCAAGTCGCGGGCTACGGCGACGTCAAGGTCAACGTCCGTTTCGATGGAGAGCCCGCCCGTTGATGTGATCCTTTTCGGCGGTGCGCTTTCCAGTTGATACCGGCGCTCTTCGGGACCATCTTGGCAGGATATGACCGCCGAGACCAAAATCCCCACGGGCGCCGACTTGCGCGCCGAGATCGACCGGCTGCGCAAGGACCGCAACGCCGTGATCCTGGCGCACTATTATCAGAAGCCCGAACTGCAGGACCTGGCCGATTTCGTCGGCGATTCGCTGGAGCTGTCGCGCAAGGCGGCGGACACCGATGCGGACGTGATCGCTTTCTGCGGCGTCAAGTTCATGGCCGACACGGCCAAGATTCTCAGCCCCGACAAGATCGTCGTGCTGCCCGATATGGAAGCGGGCTGCTCGCTCGAGGACTCCTGTCCGCCGCACAAATTCAGGGCGTTTCGGGAAGCGCACCCCGATCATATCGCGCTGACCTACATCAACTGCTCGACCGAGGTGAAGGCGCTCAGCGACGTGATCGTCACCAGTTCTTCGGCCGAGACGATCATCAGTCAGATTCCCGAGGATCAGCCGATCATCTTCGGGCCCGACCGGCACCTCGGCGGCTATCTCAACCGCAAGTTCGGCCGCAAGATGCTGCTGTGGCCCGGTGTGTGCATCGTCCACGAGGCGTTCAGCGAACGCGAACTGCTCAAGCTGATGGCGCAACATCCCGGCGCGCCCGTCGCCGCCCATCCCGAGTGCCCGCCGCACATCATCGACCTCGCGGATCACGTCGGCTCGACCAGCTCGATCCTGCAGTTCGCCAAGACCTTCCCCGGAGACACCCTGATCGTCGCCACAGAGCCGCACATCATCCATCAGATGGAAAAGGCGCTGCCGGAGAAGACCTTCATCGGCGCGCCGGGCGCGGACGGCAACTGCAACTGCAACATCTGCCCCTACATGGCGCTCAACACCATGGAGAAGCTCTACGCCTGTTTGCGCGATCTGGAGCCGCGGATCGAGATCGAGGAAAGCCTGCGCCTCGCCGCCAAGCGCAGCCTCGACCGGATGCTGGAGATGGCCAGCGGCACGATCGGCCTGGGCGATCTGGGGCGGGTGCCTTTCGGCAACTGACGGCTAATCGCCGTCGGCCTTGTCCTTTCGCTCCTTCGCCGGATGGGGCGTGACCATCGCGGGCGGGTCGCTCGCAGGAAAGCTTTCCTCTAGCGCCTCGTCCAGCATGTCTTCGCGTTGCCGGCGCTTGCCGTTCTTCGGCTCGGGCTTCTTCTCGGTCATTCCGGTATCTCCGTCGATTCTCCCGCGACGCGGGCGAGCACGAGCGCCGCGGCGAGCAGAGCCATGCCGATCACGTCTATTACACCCAGAGTCTCACCGAAGGCGAGCCAGCCCGCAAGGGAAGCGATCGCCGGTTGGGTCAGAAGAGCGAGTCCGATCGCCAACGGCGAGAAGTGCCGCAAGGCATAGACCAGCATGCCTTGGCCCACGATCTGGCTGGAGAACGCCAACGCGACCAGCGGCCACCAGGTGTGCGGCCACACCGGCTCGCCGTGCAGCAGCGCCGCGACGAGCAGGATCGGCACCCCCACGGCGCTCGCCCAGCCAAGCAGTCGCCAGCTCGGAACCACCCGGCGTGCGTCATGCAGGATCAGCAGGTACCCGGCGTAGAGCACGCCGGCGAGCAGGCAGAGCAGGTCGCCGAGGAGCGTGCGCGTCGAAACCTCGAAGCTGCGGCCGAGCAGGATCGCCGCGCCTGCGAGCGCCGCCAGTATCCCCAGCCATTCACGCGATTTCGGCCACCGGCGCCAGACGATGAAGCCCCAGACCATCAGGATCAGGCTGCCGCAATTGCCGAACAGCGTCGAATTGCCGAGCCGCGTGTAACCGATGCCGATATGCCAGCTCGACAGGTCGAACGCGAAGAATACCCCGCCCAGGGCGATCGCCCACAGCATCTTGCGCGTGACCGGCACAACCGGCGGCGCTTCGCGCCCGGCAAAAAGCCACAGCACCGGCAGTGCCAGAGTCAGTCGCCAGAACCCGGCGGCAATGGGCCCGCTATCCGCCATGCGCACGAAATAGGGTCCCAGCGCCAGCGCGGCGTTGCCGATCAGCAGCGCGGCAAGCGGCAGCAGATGGTGGCGGGGGGCGCTATCCACCGGGTCCGTCTAGCGGTGCGCGCGGCGAAGGCTATAGGGAAAGCAGGAGGATCCGGCGATGCCGATGCGATCGTGGCTGTTCGTCCCCGGCGACAGCGAGAAGAAGCTGGCCAAGGTAGCGAGTTGCGGCGCGGACGTGGTTATCGTCGATCTCGAGGACGCGGTGGCCCCGCAGGCGAAGGCAACCGCTCGGCCGCTGGCGCGCGAGTGGCTCGGGCAGCACCGTAACGGCGGCTTCCAGCGTTGGGTCCGTATCAACGCCCTCGACACTCCGCTGTGGCGCGATGACCTCGCTGCAGTGATGGCCGCGGCGCCAGAAGGCATCATGGTGCCGAAGGCCGCGGGACCTGCTCAGCTACAGACGCTCGCCGCCGTGCTGCACGATCTGGAGCAGCACCACGGCATCGCACCCGGCACGGCGAAGCTGCTGCCGCTGGTCAGCGAGACTCCGGCGGCCGCGCTAAGCATTCCGGCCTATCTCGACATGCCCTTGCCCCGCCTTGCCGGACTGACCTGGGGCGCCGAGGACCTTTCGGCGGCGATCGGCGCCAGCCGCAAGCGCGATGCCGAGGGCCGTTGGACCGACGCCTTCCGCATGGTCCGGGCGCAAGTGCTGCTCACGGCCCACGCCTGCGGTGTGATGCCGGTCGACACTCTCTATGCGGATTTCCGCGACCTCGCCGGTCTGGAGCGCGTGGCCGGCGAAAGCCACGCCGACGGTTTTGCCGGAATGCTGGCGATTCACCCGGATCAGGTCGCGGCAATCAATGCCGCTTTTCTGCCAGGAGAGGAGGAGATCGCCGAAGCCCGCCGGATCGTCGAAGCCTTCGCCGCCGCTCCGGGCGCCGGCGCGCTGCAACTGGACGGGCGAATGCTCGACCAGCCGCATCTCGAACAAGCGCGGCGGCTGCTTGCCGGCTCGGCTAAAGGCAGGTCTGCTCGGCGCGAACGGAGATCGTGACGACTTCAGGGCGTGCCGCTGGGGGCGGGTGCCGGGGTCGATGCGGTCGCCGGAGTCGCTTCGGCATTGACCCCGGCATCCGCCGATGTTTCGGAGGCGACGCCCTCCGCGGCGCTCGCCGCGTCCTCGACGCCTTCCGGTGTGCTCTTCTGCTGGCTCGGAGCGAGCAGCGGCGGCTGGGACTTGAGCGTGTCGAGCGGCAGCATGGCGTCGCTGATGGTGCCTTGGAGCACCTCGCCCGAGGCCGAGCGCTGATCGTTCTTCGCCGGCTTATGGCATCCTGCCAGAAGGGCAAGCGGAAGCAGCAGGGCAAGCGAACGGTAAGTCAAGCGCACGTCTCCGAACCAGCAAGGGCGGCGAGAAAGCCGTCCGCGCGGCGCTGCAATGCCCCATCCCACTCCTCCGGCGCAACCTCGATCCCGAGCCGCGCCAGGCTCGTGACGCCGTATTCGGCGATGCCGCACGGCACGATGCCGCCGAAATGGCTGAGGTCGGGCGCCAGGTTCACCGCGAAGCCATGCATGGTCACCCAGCGGCGGATGCGCACCCCGATCGCGCCAATCTTGGCCTCGCTGCCGTCGCTATCGCGAGTCCAGATGCCGATTCGCCCCGCCGCGCGCCAGCTCTCGACTCCGAAATCCGCCAGCGTCGCGATCACCCAGCCTTCGAGCGCGTGGACGAAGCAGCGCACGTCGCGCCCGCGCTTCGTCAGGTCGAGCAGCACGTAGCCTATGCGTTGGCCGGGCCCGTGATAGGTGTAGCGCCCGCCCCGCCCCGTCTCGACCACTTCGAAGCGCGGATCGAGCAACTCGCTCGCCGACGCGCTCGTGCCCGCGGTGTAAACCGGGGGATGTTCGAGCAGCCAGACGAGTTCGTTCGCCTCGCCGGCGGCAATCGCCGCATTGCGCACCTCCTGCACGGCCAACGCCTCGCGGTACGAAACCGGCCGGTCGCTCCGCCGCCATTCGATCGAATTCGTGAGCGCCTGCGCCATCGCCGATTGCGTGGCGGCGCGCGGGCCGTTTATCAAGGGGCTTGCGGGAAAGGGAGCGCCCATGAACTTCGACATGAACCGGACGTGGTCGCAAGCGGTGGCGCTGGTGAAAGCCAACTTCCAATTGCTGGCGATCATCGCGGGAGTTTTCCTGCTGCTGCCCGCTTTGGCGTTCTACCTGTTCAATCCCGAGCTGATGCAGGTTCTCGCCGTGGCCGAGAATCCCGAGCAGATGGACACCATCATCAACGCGATCCTGCCGCGACTCTTAGTCTGGGGCGTGGTGGTCTTCGTCGGCCAGATGATCGGCCAGGCCGCGCTGGTGGCCTTGGTCGGCCAGCATCGGCCGACGGTCGGCGAGGCGATCAAGCTCGGCGCGAAGGCCCTGCCATCGGTGGTCGGCGCGCTGATCGTGTTCTTCATCGGGCTCTTTATCGTCGCCATGGTGCTGTCGCTGGCCATCGCCCTGATCGGCGCCTTGACGGGCAGCTCGAACCCGGGTGCGCTGACCGGCGGACTATTGGGTGGGCTGATCCAGCTCGCGATCTTCGTCATCGAGCTCTATCTGATGGTCCGCTGCATGATGACGCTGCCGATCATCGTGCTGGAGCATGAGCGCAATCCGCTCAAGGCCCTGCGGCGGTCATGGCGCATGACGGCGAATTGCGCCTGGAAAATCCTCGGCTTCGTGGTCCTGCTGGGGATCGCTTATTTCGTGATCGTGCTGCTGCTCACGCTGCTGGTCGGCGCTATCGGGCTGGTCGGCGGCGGCGCTTCGGAAATCGGCGCCGGCTCGGCTTTCGGCTTCGCGCTGGTTGCGAGCGTCATGGGATCACTGGTGGCGATTCTCGCCAGCGGCATTCTCGTCTCGATGCACCGGCAACTAGCCGGAGGCGCCGAGCCGCGCGACCTGGAGTTCGACGCCTAGCTCAGTCCTGCTGCCAACCCCAGCACAGCAGGCATGGCGGGATGTTCCACCAGGCGAAGCCGGTCTCGATGCGCTTGAAGTGGCGCGCGGTGAGATCGCGAGCGGTGGTGCTGAACTGATAAGTCAGGAAGGCGCCGCCCTGGCGCACCACCCGGTGAGTCGCCGCGGCGATGGCCGGGCCGACGCCTTCCGGCAGGGTCGAAAAAGGCAGACCCGACAGCACATAGTCGGCCTTGTCGTGGCCGAGCGCCTGGACGATCGTCTCGACATCCTCGGCCGAGCCGAGCACCGGCTGAAAGCGGCTGTCGCGAATCGTGCGCTTCAAATAATCGATGAACAGCGGATTGGTATCGATCACCACCAGCGCGCCGTCACGCCGCAGACGGTCAAGCACGGGACGGCAGAACGTGCCGACGCCGGGGCCATATTCGACGAACAGCTTGCACTCGTTCCACTTCACGGGCGCGAGCATCTTGTCGATGGTGTTGCGCGAGGAGGGAATGATCGAGCCGACCATCCGCGGATGTTCGAGAAATCCGCGGAAGAACACGCCCGCCGGGCCGAGCGCCTCGGCGAGCTTCCGCTTGAGCTTCACCCCGGTGCGACCTTCGGCGAGCTCGTTACCGTTCATAGAATCCGTGCCCCTTGAGATGCCCCGAAACGAGGGGCGACGGCCTTTCGGCGTTTGCAGATATGGCGACGCGATGCAAGCCGTGCGCGATCACAGGATTTCCCGGACGCGTTCAGGAGGGCGGCACAGGCGCACGCCTTTCTCCGTTTCGACCAGCGGCCGTTCGATCAGCCTCGGGTCGGCCATCATCGCATCGAGCACGGTATCGTCATCGGCCCCGGTCAACCCGCGTTCCTTCGCATCGGTTCCGGAGGTGCGCACGCCATCGCGCGGAGCCATCCCGGCATCGCGGTAGAGCTGCGCCAGCTTTTCGCGACCGGGCGGATGCTTGAGGTATTCGACCACTTCGAGATCGAGATCGCCGGCTTGCCGCAGGATCTCCAGCGTGGCGCGCGACTTGCTGCAGCCCGGATTGTGCCAGATCGTTGCCTTCATCTCCACTCCTCGTGCCTGTTCGCCGGATGCATCGCCGGCACGGCCGCCGCCGCATCCTCGGGGCTTATCCCCGGAGCGGGCGCGGCGCTGATCCGTTCCTGCCGCGCCGAGACGCGCGCGGCCCGCTGGATGGCCCGCACCAGTCGCGGATAGACCCCGCAGCGGCACAGGTTCGGAATGGCCCGTCTGATCTCATCGTCGGCGGGCGCGGCGTTCTTCGCCAGTAGCGCGGCGCCGGCCATGACGATCCCCGGCGTGCAGAAGCCGCACTGGATCGCCTGCTCGGCGACGAGCGCCTGCTGCACCGGATGGGAGCGGTCGCGGCTCAGGCCTTCGATCGTGGTGACGACCCGCCCCTCGGCCTCGCCGATGGTGATCAGGCAACTGCGCAGCGCCTCGCCGTCCACCAGCACCATGCAGGCCCCGCAATCGCCGACGCCGCAGCCGTATTTCGTGCCGGTCAGGTTGGCCGCCTCGCGCAAGGCGAACAACAGCGGCGTCGAGGGATCGAGATCGAAGCGCAGCGGCCGCGCGTTGACGGTCATGCTCGTCATGGAACGGGCCTAACGCCTGGGCGTCAATCGCGCCAGCCGCGGTCGAGGGTGTCGAGCTTTCTTACCCACGCATCGAAATCCGCCTTGCCGAAGCCGCCGGGCAGCACGACCTGATCGCGGTCGCGCTGGTGCACGGCGATGACTTCCTCGGAAATCTCGATCGGCGTGCCAGCGGCGTTGGTCTTGATCTGAATCTCGCAGGCGCGCTGGAGCATGTAGTAATAGAGGAACATCGCCGGCAGCGTTTCGGCCATCACCACCGGACCGTGGTTGCGCAGCATCAGCACGCGGTTGTTGCCGATGTTGCGCACCAGCCGCTCGCCTTCCTCCGGCCGCACGGTGATCCCCTCGAAGTCGTGATAGCCGATCGCCCCTTCGAAGAAGCAGGAATAGAAGTTGGTCGGCGTCAGCCCTTCCTCGCTCGAGCACACCGCCATCGTGTCCGGGGTGTGGGTGTGGACGATCGCGTGGGCCCACGGCAGGTTCTTGTGGAACACGCTGTGCTGGGTGAACCCGGCGAGGTTGACCGGATAAGGGCTGCCGCACAGCTTGTTGCCCTCAGGATCGATCTTGACGAGATTGCTGGCGGTCACTTCCGACCACAGCAGGCCGAACGGGTTGATCAGGAACGCTTCCTCGCCCGGCACCCGCAGGGTGATGTGGTTGTAGATCGATTCCGACCAGCCGAGCCTGTCGAAGATCCGGTAGCAGGCGGCAAGGTCCTGCCGCGCCATCCACTCGGCTTCGCTGCACCTGAGGTCGCGCTTGAGCTGGGTAGCCATGAATCTGTCTCCGTTGGGGCAACCCCTAGCACGGCGTGATTGACTTTGTCGCGCCGATTGGCGAGCCAGTGGCAAAGGGCCGGAACTTACCGGCCAGGAGAGAGATGGATGACAAGCGAGCTGGGCTATGGCCAGCCGATGGGCGGAATCGCGCAGACCGCGTTCGTGGTCGAGGATCTGCCGAGCGCGATCGATCACTGGGTCAATAACTGCAGGGCCGGCCCGTTCTTCGTGCTCGACCATTTCCTGGTGCCCGGGCAGACCTACCGCGGCGAGGAGTCGACCGCCGACATCACCCTCGCCATGGGCTTTGCCGGGCACATGCAGATCGAGCTGATCCAGCCGCTCGACAACAACCCGAGCGTCTATCGCGAGACGATCGCCCACCGGGGCTTCGGCTTCCACCACTTCGGCATCGCCTGCGCCGACGTCGACGCCGACAGCCGCGACTACCAGAGCCGCGGCTATGTCGAGGCGTTCCGCGCGGCGGTGCCGACCGGCGGCGAAGTGGTCTATCTCGACAACGGCCCGCAATGGGGCTTTCTCGAGCTGCTGCCGGTGACGCCCGGCATGGACGAGACCTTCACCCGCTTCTGGCAAGCGAGCCGCGATTGGGACGGCCACGACCCCGTCCGCTCGTTCCTGTAACCACGATTGAAAGCCGCCCCCGCGGGCGATTGGGAGAGTTCGACACATGGCAACGGCGGCAAAAGAGGCACGGTATTCGGCGGGCTATCAGGCGCTGCTGGTGGGGCTGCTGAGCCTCAACTTCGGGATCGTGTTCTTCGACCGGAACTCGACCAACTTCCTGATGCCGTTCGTGCAGAAGGACCTCGGCCTGAG
>Ga0164242_10009790_pt1 | contig 10308 bp, 9 predicted proteins | sample OricomgcompostMG_FD_108783 | JGI IMG/M metagenome (GOLD analysis project Ga0164242, IMG submission 108783) | Miracle-Growth compost microbial communities from Emeryville, California, USA - Original compost - Miracle growth compost (MG) ... | reverse complement strand
TTCGCTCCGGGCACAAGTATCATCCCGACGAGGTCAGCACCGGCCTTCACTGCTTCGGCCGCTGCTTCAGCGCTTCGCGTTCCGCAAATCTTCACGAGTAAAGGTTTCGGAGTAGCAACCGGAGCTGGGGTGCTGAGTCCTGCGCAGAGTTGCCGGATGAACTGCGAAGCATCAGGGGCCCTCATGATGGATTCGCCGACCAGAACGCCGTTGACGCCGTCCTTCTTGCAGTCGAGGACGTCTTGGTGTGTGTTTATCCCACTTAGGGCGCAGAGGAACGTTTCCGGAGGAACCATACTTCTTAGCCGGCCGGTGGTGCCAAGATCAACCTCAAAGTTCTCTAGGTTGCGGTTGTTGACGCCAATGACCTTGGCCCCCAGCTTTGCGGCAATTGTCATCTCCTCGGCGTTTTGAACCTCAACAAGAGGCTCCATACCCAGTGATAAGGAGTACTTGTATAGCCGTTCCAGGACATCCGTGTCCAGCATCTTGACGATAAGGAGAACGGTATCGGCGCCAGCCAACCTCGCTTCAAGAATCTGGTATTCCTCAAAGACGAATTCTTTCCGGAGAATCGCTGGGCGATTTGGCATTGCGCCGAGGACTTGGCGAACAGCTCTCAAGTCCTCGATGCTACCCTTAAACCATTCCGGCTCCGTGAGAACTGAGATGACGCTGGCTCCGGCGAGGGCGTACTTGCGAGCCTGCGAGGGCGCATCGATATCTAGAGCGAATATTCCTTTGGACGGAGATGCCCTCTTAATCTCTGCCATCAGCGCGAGGTCGAATGGAGACTGCCGTATTCGGTCGACGAACGATATTTGAGGCGGGGCGGCGTTGAGCCGGTACGCTGCCTGCAAGTCGGACGGCCTCTGGGAGGGGAGGAGTTTCTGTGCAGCCACAGCAGCTTTCCGGTGAGCATATATTTGCTGGAGGATGTTGCCCTTCTTCCCACCGGCAGCCTTCGCTGTGCCATGAGAGCCATTGGCCGCGGTAGTAGTCGCCTGGCTCAGGCGCTCGTTCTCGGCCCACGTTCCCCCTTGCATTCGAAGGAAGTTCTTAATCATAACCCGGCCTTCGGCAGTCAAGACGCTCTCTGGGTGAAACTGCATGCTCTCAACTGTGTATTCCTTGTGGCGAACGCCCTGAATAACACCTTTGGAGCCATCCGCCTTGGCAACCCAGGAGGACACCTCAAGGCACGAGGGGAGAGTGGCGTGAGTACCCGCCAATGAGTGGTAGCGGGTCACTGGCAGGCCTTGTGGGAGGCCGGCGTAGACGCCCTTAGAGTCATGGCTTAGGGGTGAGGTCTTGCCGTGGAGGATTTCGCCAGCGTAGCAGACCTCGCCACCGTAGAGGTCGATGATACATTGTCTATGAGCCCTGTCAGTCAACTGAATCCCAATCCCACGCAAGCCGGGAAACATACTGGCCCATGCAGACTCCCAGAACAGGAATCTTTCCGGCGAAGTGCTTGATTGCGTCCCGACTGATACCGGAGTCGGTGGTGGGGTGACCGGGTCCCGGGCTTACGATCAACTGGGTAGGCTTCTTGGCAATGAGCTCTTCAAGCGTTATCTTGTCATTTCTGAAGACGGTGACCTCGGCACCCTCGAGGATGAGGTACTGGTATACGTTCCAGGTGAAGGAGTCATAGTTGTCAATGAGAATGAGGTTGGACGCCGTGGCCACCGGTGGAGCGGGTTCGGGGTGATGCGGTGAGTAATCGACAATGTCTGCTGAAGGCATCTTGGGATGTGTCGTCGGACAGGTTTATCATGCAATTACAGGCCAGCTGGCTCAAACTGGCACCTGTGATGCCTTCCGAAAGAATAGGTGTCTACCTTATGAGGGAGGAGGAGTCATCAGAGGAATATAGAATATACCAGGTATGCACAATATTTCTAATGGTTCCCGTTCCGGTAAGTATGGGATTTTAGCCTCCGACACCGTCCCCCGGTACAACAACGATGCCCCACACCACCCCCTAGATCGCGCTTTGTTGCGGTGCCCATGCAAGGCTGATCGGATTAAAGCTTTGTTGCCTTCTGATAGGCTGAGCCCGAGCTCCCCACCAAAAAAAAGCTCCCTGAGGCGGCTGAGAAAGTCCACCCCAAACGGCACGCGTTGTCCAGGAACCGCAACTTTTTGGAGAGAGCTCTAAATCAACAAATTGCCGTACCTCGATGACCGCACATCATCGGCGCGCCACCGCCCATGCTTGAAAAACACACAGCACGGCTCCGGTTACGCCGCTGATCGATAGTAGCAATGATGACCGACCGAGTGTATTTCCCTCCCTTAGAGCAATGCTTGACTGGGGAAGATACCCTGCTGTAAGGAAACCCACCCCGTTTAGCCTCGCCTTACGTCGCGCGTCTTGTGCACTCCTAACCTTTTTTTTCTCTCACGCCAGGTCCTGGAAGCATGTTGCCGATGCTCTCTCCGCGGATTCGGCCGATCGTCTGACTAGCCCGGCCGTGGTCAAGTTCCTGAAGGATCCATTCGTCCACGATTTGCTGAAGACGCCGTTGAAGGTTTTCGAGCCACCCAGCCCCCGGTCCAAATCTGAATTCGAGACCAAGACTGCCGCTATAAACGTCACACCGGATCCGAACGACAAGTACGATATCAAGACGGTCAAGGAAGATGCGCAGTGGCTTAGCCAAAACGCGGCGATCAACGAGGTCGCCGCCCTACGGGTTGTGGCCGTCGCTTTCCATGCCCGGGCTTACAGCCACATGACGGGTCCCTTGTCCACCCAAGATGTCGTGAACTTGCAAGAGGCCGCCGGCGTTAGCAGCGGACAGGCCTCGGTCATTCTGGGGGCTATCGACACCTCGGCCGCCGTCGACGCCGAGACGATCTGGGCCGAGTTCGAGAAGGTGGAGAGTCGGCGCCGACGCCTCCTCGCAACATACCTCTCGGAACGGCGGTCTTTTACAACAGCGGCGGATGGCTTGATCACTTTCTTGCTGCATGGCCAACGGACTTTGGCCAGCTCGGCTTCCGACGCGCTGCGCCAAGCCATCTTGAAGGATGCATTCGGATTCGACGAGGAGGCGGATGTCAACATAGCGGTATTCGAGACTCTTGTACCGGCCTATTTCGAGCTCCTGCCCAAATGCTTCGAAGAGTCGCAAACTGTGCTGCAGTCGGTCGACTCTCAAGTTCTCACGGTGGAGTTGGAAGCGGATTGGATCCGGACCTCGTTGGCCGAAGCCATTCATTCCATGACCCTTGCCTTCCAGATCCTGGATACTGCCGGCCAACTATTTGCAAACCCCGATGTGGTATCGCAATGGTTTGAATTCACGGCACGGTACGGGTTCTTGGACCAGCTGCAGTTTGTAAGATTACCCTACCCCCTGATAAAACTTTATCAAATGCTCACTGTTACTTAGGCCGACGAATCAGTTTCGGAGCTGGTATTGCCATTGCGCAGCCTCGTCTGCGTAATCTCGTTAAATCTCCTCAACCTTACCAGGTCGATGGCTTACTTGGACCAAGATGTGGACCTCCAAGTGAACGAAGACCCGTACCTTGCGTCTCCTGATCTGCTAGGCATGATCCACAACACCGTCTTGGACGCGGCGAATGCAAACTTAATCACAGCTAGCCCGGTCATCTTCGCATGGAGCCTGATCCTTCATCGCATGTACGTCGCATATCAGGAGAGGGCTGAGAGACGAGATTTGGCCCAGAACCAGCGCGCTCAGGATGGCTTCGAGTTGGAGAACCATCCCTATAACACTGGCCGAAGGAACTCCGCCGGAAGCATCGTGTCGATCGAGAAGTCACCCTACGATATCTTCCTCGCCAACTCATCGTTAGAACGAGATATGCAAGTTGTTGAGCAACTCGCCATGGCGGTGACTTCGCGTGGGCTGGTTTACGATTTGATCGCTGACATGGCCATATGTATGGGAAATAGCCAACATGCTGCCTTCCGGCCTGTTGTCGGGCCACGGGCAAGACTGGTCTTCCTGGAACTGCTCAAAGCAAGCTTCCCCGTCGCCGGCTACAAGTCTGAACCGGTCTCAGCTCTACTGTTGACTCTTTCAGGAGGGCAGCAGTATTGGGATATTTCGAATGACTCTCCCCTGCCACCAGAACGGGAAGTGACCGCTCTAACACTGAACGACCCTCTCCTCCTCGAATACTACGTCTACCAATCCCTCCACCGATACCCCTACGAATTCCTCCCTTTCACCCAAATGTGCCGAGTCTTCTCGTCGTCTCTGTGCTCGGGCGAGGGGTCAGAAATCATCCTAAACTTCCTTCTAAAAACGCCGAGCCTGACGTTCGAATTCGACAAGAAATGGGACAATTATGAGCTTGCACAAGAGGTAGATAACTCCAACACCATCCGACTCCTTCGGTCCGAATACCTATTCACACCCTCGTCCCCGAGGAGGCGACCTTTATCCGACGAAGAGTCATTTTGCATCCCAGCGAAAACAATTGGACGCTTTGTTACAGATGGTGGCAAGGTCGTCTTGCTGGAATATGGGCACTCCACCCTCGCGCTTCTAGGCAAACGCCTCGAAGTCAACACTACCCCAGATGCGTACAAACCCCAACCACTTGGGTTTCTCCAACCCGAGGAAACCGCAGAGGCAATAAATCTCCTAGCTACTCTCTTGAGGGTCTCAGTTCTAAAGGCACAGGGACCTACTCCCGAGGAGGTATCCGGGGCCGGACTGAAGCTCCTGAAAGAGATGAGCAAGGCCCTGCCCCGTACCAAGGACATCATCACTGTCATCTGTGATACACTAGACAACACAATCCAGGGTGAACTCGCAGATTCCGAAGGAGCAGACATATCTGTTATTACCTCTTGTCTGCGTTTCCTGCACTCCGCTCTACCCCTGACGCCAGGTCGCGTCTGGTCGTACATGGCCCGCTGCGAGCTCCTAAACAGCGAATCGAGGGCAGGACGCCTTTCAAGGATCACCGGGAACCTCGATCTGCTGTCGGAAAGATACGACCTCCTCGTCTCCTCGGTCAACCTGTTCTCGAGCCTGGTTAGCAGTGCCAGGAGCAGCGCGGTTCAACGTAGAATCGGAACAAGGCCGTCCAGTCGGCAGAAAATCGAAGAAGATCCCTGGCTAGGCACATCGGACAAGATCTTTTCCCGGATATGCCTCTCGATAGCCCAAACCTCGGTGGACATCTACGAGAACTCGGCCACATGGAGATTCGCCTCCGAGGTCCACCGCAGCATCGTGGTGAGGGACGTGGTAGGGACAATGAACGACCTGGTAACCTTTTCACATAGCATGGGACCTCCAGGCGAGCCAAAGGGCTTAACGGGCTGCCTCCTACCGGCCGCAAAATACATCATCGACACTTTCCTGTCCCCCTCATCAGGAACTCTGCGATTCCAACCTCTCCTAGCTAGCCTTTTGGTAGCATTCCAAATACCCGACACGACTCTATACCCCCGGCGCGAGCACATCATGACTGACAGGCTGGTTGTTGTCTTGAGGTTTGCGACGTCATTGTTAAGGATCGCGGATTACCTGGGGCAGGCGTCGCAGACAATACAGAAGCAGCTCTTCAAGGTTGCATCCTTGGTGGCTCGACTGTACGCCGTTCGCGACGCCTTCAGGTTACCATCTCTCTCATTACTTGGGGCCCTGGTTGAGAGCGCAGGGAAGGGAAATAGTGAGCCGCCGTCACTCCTCGGTTATCTAGGACCTCAAATATCCAGGTCCTTGATACAGATTCTCTCGACATTAGACAAGCCCCTTGATCGGCTCACCACAACAGTGGGCATCTGGAAATTCTTCTCCGCGATCATGCGGAATAGGCAACAGTGGATGGCAAATTGTCTCCTTACAGGGAAAACGCCACGCGAGGCCTTGGAAGGGAACGGCAGGATATCAAAGGTGCACCAAGATTCGGTTCTTCATGCCGCACTAGCAAGATTGGCGTCAATATCTTCTATACCGAGCGAAGAAACCCTGGCCATCCTCGACTTCTTCACCTCAGCCCAGAACTACTGGCCGTGGACAATCTTTGCGATGCAGAAGGACAACAGCTTCTTGGACAGCCTCCGCAGCTATGTCCATGATCTTAAAGCACCGTCGATTGTTTCCAAGTCGAATCCAGGCGAGGCTGCCTACCAGGCCCGGATAGCTTCCTACATTGCGGAGACCTTTGCAATGCAGCTGTACCACCTACGTCAGATGGGTAGGGAGGAGATCTTCGCAAGAGATGTGGTCAACGACCTTGACTATTTCCTGCGGGATGGAGTGCAGGTTTCCGGGTACAATACTTCGCTGCACGTGAACTTCTCTAGAAACTTCGCAAGCCGGTACTCAGGGTGTTCCTTGGAGGACTTTAAAACGACAGTACTCTCACCACGAAACCTGGGTCCGCAGTACTACTATGCCCTAGACCATGCGGACGCCATGCTAGACTTTGATGCGAGTTGGATCGGGCCTCGACGGAATGGGTTTAGGCACGAGATGGAAACTGCCAACCTGAACCTTTCCCTTGTCGACGCGCAAATAGTAAGTACCTACACATCAGTTTTGCCAACGCCTAGCTGCACGATGCTAACTCTCAGCAGGCCCTTTTCCATGCCTGGGAGTACCTGCTCCTGGAACTCAGTGTCTGCCTCCTACCGAAGAATCAAAAGATCCCCAAGCAAATGTTGCAAGTTGCAGAGAAGTGCCTCGAGTCGAATCAAACCTCGCAGGCGCCGGAGGATATCTTCGTTCGGATCACCCAGTCGAGGGCCAACCTGTCCTTGACGCTCTTGCAACGTCTTGCAGATTCCTCGTTGTTGCCGAAGGATTTCTCGCAGCTACTGGTGACCGTGTCCACCACCATTAACGGCGTTGAAAACCCCTTCGGCCCGGAGCAGATCCAGTATACCCGGACGCTCCTGAGGATTCTCTTCGTCGTGTTACGGGGATCAGCGCACTCGGCAAACTCGGACGCAGTTGCGAAGTCAGCCGGCGACAACTCTGTAGCCGTCACCCAGCTAGTGCTCAACATCCTCGACCGAGTGGTTGCTCAGGGATTCCGGTCCCTCGCGATGCTCGTCCACGAACCCGACTCACCGACAGGCCCCGAAGATATCGCGCTCATCACCGCGATCCTGCAGGCCTGTCTTAGCATATCCGGGACGGAGCAGTGCCAAACACAGATCCTAAACATCATGGCGTCCAATGATATCCTACACGTCGCCACTTCGCTCTTCTCGTGGGCCGACAAGCTTGCGGATAAGGGCGACCCCGTCTATGGCGAATTAGCGCTGCTCTTCCTCCTCGAACTATCTGCCCTACCCGCCGTAGCCGAACAGCTAGCCTGCGATGGACTCCTCGGCCACATCACGTCGGCCAACCTCGCTGGCTTCATGCGTCGACCGAACGTCACTCCCTTTTCGGACAACGCAGGAGCATCGCGTTGCTACGGCATCTGGGCGAAGGGCGTACTACCCATCCTCCTCAACATGCTCAGTGCGCTGGGCGCCACGGTCGCGCCCGAGGTCGCCTTCGTCCTCAACCAGTTCCCCAACCTCCTGCGCTCCAGCGTCGAGCGCTTCGAGGCGCCCGGCATAAGCAGGACGGTGTCTCGCGACGCGCCGCAGTACGTCACCCTACTGGCCGTCTCGGAAGTGCACTCGCTCGCGCTGCTGACGCGCGTGCTGGGGGCGCTGCGGATGAACAACAGCCGCGACATCCCCGAGGTCGGGTGGGACGGGGGCCCGCTCCTGGAGAATATCGAGTTCTGGCTATCGAGCAGGAAGGTGCTCCGCGAGCGCACGTTGCCCCTCGGATCTAGGGAGGGCGATTGGAGGGCTACGAAGGCTGCTGATGGGAGTGGGTGTGAGAATATGTTGGAGCAGAAGGTGGTTGCGCAGCTGGAGGCTGTGAAGGATGTGCTTAGCGAGGAGATGGAATAGATGCGGTTGAGGAGAAATCGGATAATGAGGAGAAACCATGTGTTAAGTGGTCGGTTTAGAAAGCGACACTAGCTAGCCTGCGGTATTGGTAGCAGAGCATCGAAACAACTCCAGGATGAAACGAATAGGATGGAATTTGGCGTAGAGGCACTCGTGGTAAGGGGCATGAAGAGGTGCTACGCTAGGGTTCATGTGCATTCTAGTATTTACGGTGTGAATAACGATCACATTCATAAGCCAAGCCTCTTCAGAGTTGAATTGTTTTTACTCCGCTATTCATCGTATCATATCCGGCTTTGTCTACCTTGCCGTTGATGTCTATACATAACCCTGACGTGCGAAGTGACGGCCTCGAACCGAAGCCACAAACTACACACATACACACAAAGTCGGTCGCTGCTAGTAATAGTACACGGGATCGAGAGCTCAAGTCTTCGAACCAAAGGGAAAGAAAGGGGCAAGATCTCCCCGAGGATTCCCAATGCCAACGAGGTCTTGCAAGTCGCCCATCCTCACATGACCCGAACCCCCTCTTTCATCCGAGAAAGCGAACCTGCCCCAGTACCCCCCTAATACATCATACAATACAGGACTTCCCACTCCCTCCATGCGAAGAACGAACTGTGTAAGCCCTGCAAAAGCCCGGGCCGAAGGGGGGACGTCCCCTCTCTATCGCTGTTGCTGCTGGGCGGACATGGCGGCGTTGTGTTCCTGGAAGCGCTCGGACATGCGGGCGGTGGCGGCCATGGACTTCTGGACGCACCGCGACAGGCAGCCGTTCTCGCGGCCGGAGAGGGCCTTGCTGGAGAAGTCGTCGATGCAGGGGGTGAAGCAGCCGTCGACGAGGGTGGAGAACATCTGGTTTTGGGGGGAGGGACGGGGTTAGCTTGAGTCTCGGATCTGCTGGATCTTCCGAGAAGGGGGGGTATGTTTGGTCTGGGGAGAGGGAGAGGAGAGAGACTTACCCCCATGAATTCCTTGACCTGGCGCTTCTGGAGGCGCGTCTCAAGTTCGCGGGTTTCGGATTGGGTGAGGCTGGTCAAGTCCAATGGTTAGTCGGCGGCCTTGGAAGGCTGAGAATAAGTTCCTGCGGGTGTGATTTGTGCTTACCCTTCCATGGCGTATGTATAAGTAGTAGCGACTGGTTGCTAATTAGGATTGGGGTTGAGCTCCTACGATGAGACGGGGCAGTCCTTTGTAACGGAAGGTATCACGAGTCGATAGCTTTCTGAGCTGCAGAAAAATTACGGGATGCTAAGAGATGATGTAAAGCCATTCGGGTTGGACCAATTACAGACAGGCTACACTCGGCGGGCTGGTAGGTCAGGCGTAGAATCACGTGTGCCGATCAAATGCAAGCGGAACCTGGAAATCAACGAGTCACTGTTAAATTCGGCGCTAGATGTTCTCGCACGAGATATAACAACGGGTAGATACCTGGGTTTCGAGTTCCTAATCGCTTCCTTTAAGCTTATTCGTGATTTGGTTCGGGGGGGTGGTATTGCAGTGTTGACGTCAGCCTAGCCCAGTAACTTGTAGCTTGGATGCTGTATCGTGTATCCGCAAGTTAAGCTCAATCCCCCACCGTCTTGTTTGCACGTGTGCGTAAGGCGCACAGCACCCATCCAGCTGCGTGCTGCCTGAAGAGGTGCTGCCTGGAGGGCGTTGAGGGGGTTTCTACATTTTTAGATATAGCGGCCTCATCCTCTGCTGTCCCTCAACATCGTATCCTACTACCCGCCTCTGGGACTGGGTCGGTAGGGAACTACCGCGGAAATTCACGAGACCCAGGGATGATGATCAGCCGGGTGGTTTCTCCTAGAACTTTTTTTTCTCGCCCGAGAAATGTCTCGGGGAGAAAACTTCTTGGGACGGCTAAGACGGCCATAATTATCGTGACAGCTCCTGTGGAGGTATGTAGGTGGTACGGATAGTTGGTAGCCTGGTCAGGCCAGCCCTGCATGAGGTCAGCAATGTACGGATTATCTAAAAATGGAACGAGAATAAAGAGTGAAAGACGTCATTTTTCCTCCCACGAGTTCATCCCGAGTGGTGGGCGATGCCAGGCCACAGGCAATCGGACACAGGTACCTTACCCTGCCGTGGGTAGTAAAAGGGTACCTGCTTTGGCAAGGGATTGATTATGCATGGTTCCACTGCAATGCCACGTTCGGCCCGGGACAGCGAGCGGCGGGAGCCAAGTTTTGCAGGTTCTACACTGTAAGCACTGAACCCGCAGCTCTGAGCTACACGTATCCGTGGCTCCCACACCTACTACTACAGTAGTGTACGGAGCGATCTACCGGGGGGGGGGGGGGGAAGGCGAGCGGGAACGCGTCGAGGATCCTGTGTTCGGGGTGCGTACGGGTGGGGTCGGGATCGCGGTC